>Ga0334885_1003401_pt1 | contig 14868 bp, 15 predicted proteins | sample GraSluR1_MG_8_FD_207233 | JGI IMG/M metagenome (GOLD analysis project Ga0334885, IMG submission 207233) | Sludge microbial communities from methane-producing bioreactor in Wageningen University, Netherlands - Granular Sludge_31_05-R1 | ecosystem: Engineered > Bioreactor > Anaerobic >...
CATCTATTACTGCAACCAGGTGCGGGTGGACCCGCCGACTTTTCTGCTGCATGTCAATGACCCCAAACTGGGGCATTTCGGCTATATGCGCTATTTGGAAAACTGTATCCGCAAAGAATTTCCCTATAAGGGCACACCCATCAAATTGGTGCTGAAAGAAAGTTAACCTGCCGCGGCTTGCTGCTGAAGGAACTTGTCAGCGGATGCCCCTAATAACAGGTGCAGGAGCAATTCCTGCTGGTTGTGCACGAACGGCGGTGTCTCGACATCTTCTAACACCGGCATAAGGTAGGCAGCCGGGCGGTATTTCTTGAGCACATGGCTGTCATCGAGGACGGTTTCCACCAGGGCGCGGTTGGGCGGGATGGGTGTGCGTCCGAATTCACCGCACAGCAGCATCTTGAATTCTTCAGAAACAAAGCTGTAACGCTGGCCGCTGACGATGTTGAAGACCGCCTGTGAGCCCACGATCTGGCTGGTGGGGGTCACCAGTGGTACATAGCCGACATCACGCCGCACCACGGGGATCTCCGCCATCACCTGCGGCAGGATATCGGGCTGCTGCATCTCGCGCAGCTGGTTCTGCAGATTGCTGAGCATGCCGCCGGGGATCTGTGATTCGAAGATGCGGGGGTCGTGGGGCGGGTATTGCAGGCCGCGCAGCAAGGCGCGGGTTTCGTCAATGGCGGCTTCCAGTGCGGGAGCATCGCCTTTTTCGAGCAGATTGAGGATAGATTCTACCTTGCGGCGATCGATGGCGTCCGGGTCCACCGGCGCGTAGTATTTACCATGGCCGGGGATCACATCTGCCAACTCGTCATAGATAGTGAACAAATTCTCCTGTGCCTGCAGGATGGCAGCAGTGTTCAGGTTGTGTTCAATGCCCAGCATCTCGGCGAAAGGCAGCAGCACCTCAATGGGGGGGTGTGAGTTACCGCCGGCAAAGGGCGTCACGGCGCAATCAATGGCGTCCACGCCTGCGCGCATGGCAAGAATGGCATTCAGCGTGCCTACCCCGGCGGTGTCATGGGTGTGCAGGGTGATGGGTACATTGACGGCATCTTTTAGGGCGTTAATAAGGGAAACTGTATTCTGCGGTGCGAGAATACCGGCCATGTCTTTGATGGTGATGCGCTGTGCGCCCATCTCCACCAGGGTGCGGGCATAGTTGACATAATACTGGCGGGTGTGCACCGGTGAGGTGGTGTAGGATAACGCACCATCGGCAAGCGCGCCGTAGGCACGTACTGCCAGCAGCGAGGTTTGCAGGTTGCGTTCATCATTGAGGGCGTCAAACACGCGCATTTCGCCGATGCCGGCTTCGATCGCGGCTTTGATAAAGGCGATCACCAGATCATCGGGATAAGGCTGGTAGGCGAACAGGTTCTGTCCGCGCAGCAGGGCGCGGATGGCGGTTTTACCCCTGGTGAGTGCGTAGAACTGTTCCAGGCGCTGCCAGGGATTTTCGTTCAGAAAGCGCACGGCACTGTCCAGGATGGCACCGCCCCACAGCTCCAGCACTGGAAAACCAGCCTCGATCAAGTGCGGCAGGACACGCATGGCTTGCGGGGTGGTCATGCGTGTGGCAGCGATGCTCTGCTGGCCGTCACGAAGGGTTAAGTCATTAAACTGAATGGTCGTTTGCATAGGTATTGCCTTCATAAATAAAAGAGGAGGAAACAGTGCTTTGAAGGTCCTGCTTCTCCTCGCTTGATTATGGATGATTATACCAGTGATAGACAGGAATATCGAAAGGGGTTGTTCAGGAAGATAGATCCTTTCCATAAATCACATTATCGTCGTTTGACATCGCCAGGCTCTCGCCCGGCTGCAAAATTAAAAAATCATTGTCCCATTCTGCATACATTAATTTTCGCAAAATGACCAAATTCCCGGCAACACGCTCATAAGCCCATTGATTTTTTTCTGCATCTCCCTGGGCTTTCTTCTCCGCGGGCGCGCTGTGATAGAAATCATAGGCGATGTAGGCGGCGCGGTTGTAGTGCTGCTCCCATCCGCCCATCACTTCCATCAGATATTTGGCATTGTCCTCGCCGTATTTTTCCACAAATTCATCATATTGATCCTGTACATTGCCCATGGTGGTTGCCCCGAGCGAAAGGGTTGTGTTCTGGCCGACTGTACGTTCTATATAATCCGCTGCATACCAATAAGTGCCGGTATTTTCCTCAAATTCATGTTGGTAGCGTTCGCGGGAGCCAAGGAACAGCGTGATGCAATCATGAGCGCGCGGCACCACAATCTTCAGGTTGCGGGCGGTGATGCCTTCGGTGGCTTTCCCGCATAGCCCATATCCCAGGATAATCGCGTCATATTTTGCAGAATCAACTGCATCGATGTGTGCTTGCAGCGTTTGCCGCAATGATGCGGGTTCATTGTGCAATCCAAGTTCAAACAAATCGATATCGATCAGATGCGGGCTGGAAGCTGCATGATGATACAGGATGCGGGCGAGGGCTTCACAGGAAATGCATTTTAGTTTCATTAGATCCTCAATTCATTGGGCGCTTGTATTGGGTGATTGTAACACGCCAGCAAAGCTGAAACTTGAGAGCCGGGGAGTTGAAAAAACCGCAAGTTTGCGAATTGCGGTTATACTTAAAGGAACATATTTGTTGGATACCGGTGCCGAAAATCCAGCAGGTGTAATTGGGGTGAAAGGTCATTGCGAATCCACCATCCTGCTTGTTTATCGCCAGCACGGTTGTTGATAAAAAAGGAAATGATCAATGGAAAAGAAAAAAGCTGCAAAATTTTTGGCAAATGTCCCTCTGTTTTCAGGAATGAAAAAAAAGTCTCTGAAGCCCCTGGCTGATCGCTTGATTGAGCGAAAATTCGCAGCCGGTGATCGCATCATTGAGCAGGGCAACGAAGGCTTTGGGTTGTTCATCATTGCCTCTGGAACTGCTGAAGTGCGGTTTGAAGACAAAGACGGCAACGTTACGGTTGTTAATGATCTGGCTGAAGGCGATTTCTTTGGTGAAATGGCTTTGCTGGATGATCAACCACGCTCTGCTTCGGTCTTTGCCACTGGAGAAACGCTGTGCTTGTTCCTCAATCACATCGAATTTATTGCGAGAATGGAGAAGGACGCCGAAATGGGCGTGGCGATCTCTAAAGAATTGGCCAGGCGTCTGCGCCGTTCACTGGCATCGTAATCGGCCGATCTCCTATACCGGCAAGGTATGCAACATTAGGCCTATCTTTCAGGTATACTATAATGAATTGACATTGTGCCATGTCCCAGAGTTCAGTGCCCTGGGCTTGTGGTTGTTGCAGGAGTAAGGCATGAATCTTAATCCAGGTTTTTTATTGCAGGATCGCTATCGCATCATCCGTACGCTTGGACAGGGGGGCATGGGGGCTGTGTACCAGGCGGAAGACAGTGCCCTGGATGTGATGGTTGCCATCAAGGTCAATTTCATTCGCAGTGAAGGCAGTACCACGCAATTCATGCGTGAAGCGCGTATGTTGGCCCATCTGCGCCACCCCAACCTGCCGCGGGTTATCCATTACTTCATCTTTGAGACCAACGAATATCTGGTGATGGACTACATCCCTGGGGATGACCTCAAACATTTGGTGGAAAAATTCGGCAAACAACCGGTGGATAAGGTGCTGGACTGGGCCAATCAGCTGGGCGATGCGCTTGAATACCTTCACAAACAGGATCCACCCATCTTCCACCGCGACATCAAACCTGAAAACATCAAGATCACCCCCGATGGACAGGCAGTGCTGGTGGATTTCGGCATTGCCAAAGCTGCCTACAGCCATCAGCAGACCCAACTGGGCGCGCGCGGCTATACGCCGGGTTACGCACCGCCCGAACAGTACGGCGGCGGCAGAACCGGCGGATACACCGATCAATATGGGCTGGCGGCCACGCTTTATTACTGTCTGACCGGCACTAAACCGCTGGACAGTGTGCAGCGTGTGGTGGAACAGAAGGAGATGGACACGGTGGTCAGTTACAATCAGACCATCCCCCTGTATGTCAGCCAGGCGATCCAGCGAGGCATGGCATTGAACCCCGCCGACCGCTTCTCTTCAGTGCATGGTTTTGTTGCTGCTCTCAATGGCAAGATCGACAGCGAACCGCTGCCTGTCAAGAAAAGTGATGATAACCAGGCAACCATGACTGCCATCGGCGGAATCGCTGCCGGTACCCAGATCGCCTCCTCTTTTCCACAAACCATGCCGCGTCAGGCAGGTGCCATGCCTTCTACGCAAGCTTACCAGCCGGCGCAGCAAGCGCAAAGTCCGGTTTATCCAGCCACACAGGTTGGCGAACTGACAGGCAAGAAAAAATTCCCGACAGGCGTGCTTATCGGCGGGCTGGCGGGGCTGCTTGTGGTTGCCGCGCTGGTGATCGTGGGGGTGTTATACCTGACTGGCAACCTGTTTACCGGTCCGACAGAGCCGGTGCTTTCCGCCTTAAACCAGACCCGGACAGCAGATGCACTCGTGCTGGCGCTGGAGCCTGACCCGACTGAGACGCCCGAACCAACCGCTGAACCGGAAGAGGTGATCGAGCCAACCGCTACCCTGGAGCCCACCTCCACAGTTGAGGCTATCATTGAGGCGACTCCGGAACCAACCCTGACGCCCGAACCGCAGGTCTCTTTGATCGGTTATATGGCGTATATCAGTGATGAAGGCGGTGATGGCGAGCAGATCTGGCTGATGCGGGTCGGTATGGATAACTTTGGCAATTTGTTGAGCGAAAAAGAGCAGGTTACTTTTGATGAGGGTGACAAGAGCTACCCGGCCTGGTCGCCGGATGGGCAGTATTTGATCTATTCGGCCGCGGGTGCCACTGCCACCGAGGGGTTGAATCTGTACCGCATTGACATCACCGCCGATGAAATGATCCCCGTGCAATTGACCGACCGGCGTGGCGACGAGGTCTATGCCAGTGTGTCGGCGGATGGGCTAACGGTTGCGTACGATAATAACGGGCGTGAAGACGGTCTGCGTCAGATCCGTTTTGTGAATATTGATGGCACCGACGACCGCCGCGTCAGCTTTGACTTTGTCGAACATTCACCGGTGTGGCATCCCCGCGATGCCAATTTGTACTACTTTGTTTTGGAAGGCAGCAGCCATAAGACGCTCTATTGGCGCAACGCTGATGCGGATTCTTCAGAACTGCGCACTTTTGACCGTTCGACCCATTTCGGGCGGTTGGGTGATGTGCATGACCCCACTTTTTCGCCCAACGTTGAATACATCGCCTACACACAGATCAATGGGTCGCGCACCAATATCTGGATAACGGAGGTCAGCGCAGGCGGCGGCAATACCTTCCAGTTGACCAATACCAACACAGACTGGTATCCCAGTTTTTCCATTGACGGTGTGTGGATCGCGTTCACTTCGTCACGCGACGGCAACGAAGAGATTTATGTGATGGACCTCGCGGGTGATTTTCAGACCAACCTGAGCAATCACAGCGGGGTGGATAAGATGCCGGCCTGGTTCCCGATATTTGTGCAGGAGTAATTGCGGGTAGCTGCGTTGGGTGTCTTTTTGAAAATTCATCGACACGGAGTTTATCCCCGTAAACTCCGTGTCCGGGATCGATAAATATAACCAAGACACCTCGTTTAGGAGTATAAACGGGGTGTCGAAACCGTTGTCATCTACGAAAGTGTAGGGGTAGGGATTCCCCGCTGCTATTCCTCTGCGGGGTGTTCTTTGTCTTCTTGACCTTCTTGCGCCTGGCGCTTTTCTTCATCAGCGCGGCGGGCGGTTTCCTCCAGCGCGGAGCCATATTTCTCTGCCAGTTCAGGGTATCTGCGCGAAAGTAGCCTTAACCGCTCACGCGGATCAGTGATGATGTGAAACATGCCTTCCTGGTAGTCTTCAGCAAAGTTAGGCTTGCGTTTCTTCTTTGGCATCACCTTTATCCTAAGACGGGCGGGAGATGATCGGTCTTGCGCTTCTGTGCGCGGCGCTGGATGACCTTGGCGGGTTCATCCACGATGGGACTCAGCAGCAGGTTCAGGCGGCGCATGGCGCGGTTGTCATACTCGCAGTAGCCGCACACATCACACACCCAGGCGGGAAAATCAGGCACAGATACATAATCGCGCCCAATCCATGTGAAATATGCGACAAAGCGGTGTTTCAGCCTGCCGACCTGGCATTCAGGGCAGGTGGCAGGTTTATGGTCGTGGTAGGAAATTTGATCTGGTTGGCTCATGTTGTCTGTTTGCGATTAGTGAGCAGGCATTGATTCGATCGCTTGCATAATTGTAACACCAGCGCTGGCGCCGATGCGGGTTGCGCCGGCTTGCAGCATTGTTTGGGCGCCGTTCAGGTCCCGCACGCCGCCGGCGGCTTTTACGCCGAGGTCGCGCCCGACCACTGCGCGCATCAGGCGGATGTCGGCTTCGGTAGCGCCGCCGCTGTTGAAACCGGTGGAGGTTTTTACAAAATCCGCCCCGGCGGCTTTGCTGAGCAGGCAGGCGATGATCTTTTCCTCTTCGGTCAGTAGGCAATTCTCATGGATCACTTTGAGCAGGGCACCATGCGCGTGACAGGCGTCCGCCACGGCTTTGATGTCGTCCAGCACCATCTGGTAGGCGCTGCCTTTGAGCAGGCCCACCGCCAGCACCATGTCGATTTCAACTGCGCCGTGCCGGATGGCGTCCTTCGCTTCCTGCGCCTTCACCCGGCCGGGGTCAGCGCCCAGCGGAAAGCCTACCACCGTGCATACATCCACGTCGCTGTCTGCCAGCAGTGCTACCGCCTGGGGGATGAAGACGGGGTTGATGCATACCGAAGCAAAATGATAATGGGCGGCATCGTGGCAAAGGGTTTCGATCATCTGCGGGGTGGCTTCAGGCTTGAGGATGGTGTGATCGATGAATTTGGCGAAGCTATGATCAAGGGTGTAAGGGGTGGGGGTGGGTTCTGGCAAGTGTTCGTACAGTTCTTCTGCCAGTTCGAGAACTTCAGCAAGGTTCATTTTCTTTCTCCTTTTCTCAATTTCAGGGGGCGGAAGCAGTCACCGGGTTAGTGCGCTGCAGGACCTTCATCTGGGAGGGCGGCCAGTAGATCATCAGTGCCCGTCCAAAGACGTTTTCAATGGGCACAAAGCCCCATTCATGCGAGTCCGATGACTGGTTGCGGTTGTCACCGAGGACAAACAGAGAATCGGGCGGCACCTGCCAGGTACCGCTGTAGAGCGGTTCTGCGCGGATATAGGGTTCTTCGTAGGCGATTCCATTGATATACACACGCCCTTTCTCTACCACGACCTCATCACCGGGCAGGCCGACAACGCGCTTGATGAAGTCTTCACTGGGGGTTTGGGGTGAATGGAACACGACGATATCACCGCGTTGGAAGTCATTCTGGCGGTAGGCAAGCTTTGACACCATGATCAACTCGCCTGGCTCAATGGTATTGAGCATGGAAATGCTCTCCACCTGTACCCTGCCGATGACGGCGTCAATCACCAGGTACAGCACCAGGGTGATGATCAACATCTGCAGCAGATCGAGCAGGAACTTGGCAAGTTTATTCAGCGACGAGGGTGATTTTTCGCCCTCTGACGGTGGTTCAGGCAACTCATATTCAGGAAATGAATCTTTCAACAGTTATACCTCCGCAAACGTGCGTGCCTGTCAGGGATACTGATCGGCTGCGCTGATTTCATTATACCCTCACGGCGCTTAATGCGCAAAGTTGCCAAATTCTGCCAGCGGAGCGCCTTTCTGTTTTTACCGGCATTAATTCGGGTGGTATCAAGTACAATTAAACCGCAAAGATCAATTGCAATCGGAAGGAAATACTATGACCGGAATTTTTTCTGCATTTGGGTTGTCTGCCAGCGCGGGTTTGAATGCCTATATCCCGCTGCTGACGGTAGCGCTGCTGGCGAAATTCACCAATCTGATCAATCTCAGCGAACCCTGGGATGGGTTGACCAGCTGGTGGGTGATCGCGGTGCTGATCGTGCTGGGAACGATCGAGTTTTTCGCCGATAAAATCCCCGCCGTAGACCATATCAATGACATCATTCAGACACTGGTGCGTCCGACCGCAGGGGCGATTGTGTTCGCTGCCAGCGCGGATGTGATCACGGACATCCATCCGGTGTTTTCTATCATTCTGGGGCTGTTGATCTCCGGCAGTGTACACGCGGTGAAGAGCCTGGCGGTGCGGCCAGCGGTGACGGTGGCGACTGCGGGGGTGGGTGACGCACCGGTCAGTATGGCAGAGGATGTGCTGGCGGCATTGGTGTCAGTACTATCGCTGATCATACCGGTGGTGGTGGCGTGCTTTCTGGTGGTAGCAACTTCATGGGTTGTGATGCGCATATACCGCCGCGGTAAAGATAAACGACAGAGGGCAAAGTGAACGAGGACAACGATTTTCTACCATCATCAGAAGAATCAGCGGTCAGCATAGATCAGCAGTCCACAGATGTGGTCGTCGAGAGCAGTTTTGTTGAGTTGGGAGAACCCGGCGAGTATCCGCCGCCAGAACCCCCCAAAAAGCAGATCAAGCCAGCGGTGCTCGCGCTGGGCACCATCGCCGGCATGCTGGTTTTGTGTGTGGTGATGCTGATGATCCTGTTGCTGCTGCTGTGGACGGAGATCTCGGCGGGCTTCTAATAAACTGTACAGAAATACCGCCCTGTGTGGCACGTTGGTATACAATGAAGGCAGAATGCCATTGGAAGGGTATCGAAAGGAGAAGAAAATGATCATGGAACGTTTTTCACTGGCTGGTAAGGTCGGGATTGTCACCGGCGGCGGGCAGGGGCTGGGCAAAGCCTTCGCCATGGCTTTCGCGGAGGCAGGCGCCGATATTGTGATTGCCGAGATCAATGATATGACCGGCGACCGCACAGCCGCCGATATCCGCGAGACGGGGCGCCAGGCGATCTGCATCCAGACTGATGTCAGTGCGGTGCGCAGCTGTGAAGATATGGCCAAGAAAACGGTGGCTACCTTCGGCAAGATCGATTTTCTGATGAACAATGCCGGTATCTGCCAGCACAAACCAGCGCTGGAAGTTAACGAGAATGAATGGCGCAAGGTGATCGATGTCAACCTGAATGGCTTGTTCTTCTGTTCGCAGGCGGTGGCGTGCTACATGAAGGAGATGGGCGGCGGTTCCATCGTCAACATCGCTTCAATGTCGGGGTTGATCGTCAACCGTCCGCAGATGCAAACCTCGTACAATGTTTCCAAGGCCGGGGTGATCCACATGACGCGCTCACTGGCAGTCGAATGGGCGCCCTACGGCATCCGCGTGAATGCCATTGCGCCGGGTTATATGAATACGCCCATGGCAGCGCCTTTCTTCGCCAAAGAGGAGTTCGGCGGTGAGTGGTTTGAGATGACCCCCATGAAACGCCCTGGTGAACCAGAAGAATTGTGCGGTGTGGCGCTGCTGCTGGCTTCTGACGCGGGCAGTTTCATCACCGGTGAGACTATCTCCGTGGATGGCGGCTTTACGCTGTATTGAATCCAACGAAACCTGGAATCTTTTTCGCTTGATTCTGGGTTTCATGAGCCATCTACCGTCGCCACAACTTATCACAATAGAAAAACCCAGTTTCTCAAAGAAACTGGGTTTTTGGTTAGTTTGGGATATTCGGAACCTTACCCGTCGATTTCCAGGCTCTTGAACTGGGGCAGGTAGTCCTTGTTCTGATAAAGCATCTTCTGCACCATCTCTTTGATCTCCGCCAGCGACAGCACCGCCGCGGAGAGCGGATCGGAGCAGATGGCCTGATAGACCAGGCGCGGGTCGCCGCTGATGGCGGCTTCGACCGCCATTTCTTCGATCATGGCACTGACGAAGTTGATCGGCGCCACCTGCGGAGGCAGTGCGCCCACATGCACGGGGTGTAAGCCTTCTTTGTCAACGAACACGGGCACTTCCACGCAGCAATTCTCGGGCAGGTTGGTGATCAGGCCGGTGTTGGGCACATTGCCGTTGAAGCGGAAGGTTTCACCGCCGCTGAGGGCGTTGATGATGTAAGCGGCATATTCATGGCCGCGCGCCAGACTGATCTCGGTTTCGGGAGCGAACCACTCGCGCGCTTCGTCTTTCCAGTTGTGGTCGCGTTTGGTGTACTCCTCGAGGATGTAGGCGTAGTGGCCGGGGTTCCAGTTGGTGCCGTGGGTGCAATATTTTTCGATCAGGTCGGGTCGCTTGCGGAACCACCAGTTGTATTCCGAGTTGTGCCCGCTGGATTCAGTCACGTAGTAATCGAATGCCAGGTACATTTCGTTGCGCACCTGCTCTTTGTTGTAGATGTCTTCGTTCTCGGTGATAGCTTTGCGGATCAGGGGGTAGGCATCCACCCCATTCCAGCGGTAATCGAGGTACCAGGCCAGATGGTTGATGCCGGCGCAGGTATAGGTGATCTCATCCATCGGCGCGCCGATCCAGTCTGCCAGCATTTCGGCGGTGCCCTGCACAGAGTGACACAGACCGGTCAGTTTGATGCTGGTTTCACGCTGCATGGCGCGGCACAGCATGGCCATGGGGTTGGTGTAGTTGAGCAGGGTAGCGTTGGGGCAGTACTTTTCCATATCGCGGGCGATATCGAGCATCACGGGGATGGTGCGCAGGGCGCGGAACACACCCGACGGGCCGCGCGTGTCACCCACGTTGGTGTCAACGCCGAATTCTTTGGGGATGGTGATGTCATATTGCCACACATCCACGCCGCCTGCCAGGATGGTGCAGATGACGACATCGGCATCTTTCAACGCAGCCGCGCGGTCCATGGTGGCTTCCACGGTGGCGGGGTAGTTGCCCAGGGCGATGATCTTTTCGACGGATTTGTGCGCAAACTCAAGGCGTTCGGCATTGATGTCCATCAAGCTCAAGGTGGCATCTTCCAGCAACGGGAAGGTGAGGATATCACGTACCAGGTTGCGGGTGAAGCCGAAACTGCCTGCGCCGATAAATGTGATTTTGGTCATAAGGTTTTCTCCAATTATGGTTTCTCAGGGGGTATCAAGGGATTATAGCCTGTTGAGGGGAAAAGAAGTAGGGGAAAATCAAACAATTGGGGGGTGATTTCTGTCCAATTCGGGGTAAATCAGGCGTGCTACAAGGGCGGCATCCATGCCGGAAAAAGGCGCGTCAGGCCTGATCTAACTGTTGAATAAAGCGGATGGCGATCGCCATGGCGGCTTCCACCGCCGCCGGTTCGATAGCATCCACCTTGTCATCCGGGGTGTGATAGACGGCGGCGCGCTCCGCATTGTCCCACGGCATCGCCATCAGGGTCACGGCATGCAGGCCGGCTTTGGCGCCTTCGGCGGCGTCTGTGCCGCCGGTCAGGAAGGTGATTGGTTTGGTGATGGCGGGGTAGCCGAGTTCATGCGCGATGGCGGCGCAGCGTTCTGCCATCTCTGTTGACAAAGGCACACTGCCGTTGATATCAGAGGTCAAAAAGAAGGTATCCTGCAGGTTGTAGGGGCAGTCGATGTTATACAGCCAGGCGGGCGGCTGTTGCAGCTGCTCCCCGAACTCCTTGAAGAAAGCACGCGCGCCGCGCAGACCGGCTTCTTCGGCATCGAAGCTGACGATGTGCACTTGCGTGTGCTGCAAAGGATTACCCGCCTGTTTTTGCTGTTGGAAATACCGGCCGACCTGTAGCGCGAGGGCAGAGGCGATCAGGTTATCGCCCGCGCCGGGGGTGCCGCGGTTGGATGCAAAGAACCACAGTTGCCCCACCAGCAGCAACAAGAGCGTGAACAGGCTGTTGAACACGATCTGCCACAGCGGCAGGGGGCTGGTGCGGGTGAAAAGCAGTACGATGGTGTAGAGGAAGAAGACCACGAAGGCGCCGATGCCGCCCATCACGCGCAGGCCGTAGAGTTTGGGCTGGTGGATGAAGAAGTTGAAGATGCGCGCGCTGTCATGGTGGCCGCTGATGATCACCTGCTGCTTGACTTCGCCAACAGGTTCCACGATGCCCCATACATTGGTGCCGTTCACTTTTTTGAACAAGGGATCCACCACCTCTTTATAAAGAAAGAACTCGAACACCATGATAGCGAGGCCGGCGGCAATCAACAGGGCGGCGATCAGCGGAACATTCAGCCACACTGCCGCCAGGCTGATTATATAGATTAACACCAGGATGCGGATCCAATCGAGGAAGGCGGCGGGATGTACAGAGAACGGCTGTGTGCGGGTCTCGTCGCAAAAGGTCTGCATTTCTGCCTGAATGGCCTGCGCGGCCTGCGCGTCTGTGGTTGAGCCAGCCAGACGTGGCCCGAAGCGATCAATGATTTGGCGGGTAAAGTCGAAGGCGGCGGTGCGCATGGCGGCAAGGTCAGGTGTGTTCATGGGTTTCTCCCTGGATTGTGGGGGATGTTTAGCGCGGCAGATTGACCACCGGCGGGGGATTCAGGATCATGCGTTTCCAGCTGTTGCGGGCGTTCGGGTTGCTTTCCATCCACTCTTGCATGACACAGAACAACAGCGTGCGGCGGTACTGGATGAACAGATCCAATTGCTGCCACCAGAATTCGTCAAGCTGGTTTTCTTCTTGATACCCCTGGCGAAAAGCGGACAGGAATGATTGCACCGCGCGCTGATTCTGCACCGGTTTTTCCATGCCGCCCGTTTGGAACAGTGTCATCTGCATGGCAATGGCAATGTCGGTGACGAACCAGTGGCAGTTTGCCACATCGAAATCCAGCAAAACGAGGTGTTTGCCGTCGTACAGCAGGTTTTCGGCATGGGGGTCGTTGTGGATGAATCCGTAGGAACTGCGCTCGATGGGCAGCTGCAATAGCCGGTCTTTGATGCGGCGCCAGGCGTTGCGCACTTCTTCATCACGACACCACTCATAAAAGAAATCCCATTCCTCCTGCCAGCCGAACACCTTCTTTTTGCCATGCGGGGTCTGCACCATGGCATGCTGCCAGATCGGGTAGGTCTGGGTGACTGCGTGCATCTTGCCGACCAGGCGACCCCATTCGATGAAGAAACGGTCGCGCCAGTTGCTTTGCAGGATGGTGGCGCCGGGGATGTAATCCATCAGGTACGCCAGATAGAGGTCAGTGCCATCGATGAAGGTCCTGTAGAGGCTGCCGTCATCCTGCGCGAGTGGATAAACGATGTTGACACCGTTGGCGCCCATCAAGCGCGCGAACTTGAAGCGTTCCACCAGTTTTGCCAGGGCAAGCTCGTCACCATAGTGCATCACCATGATCTTCATCAATAACGGCGAATCGCCTGCACGGTAGATGACGCCATCCGAATATTCGTGTCCCCCTGCGATTTTGCGTAACTGTTCCGTGTCCAATCCGCATTTTTTTGCCAGATGTGATAGAACGCGAGGGGGGACAGGTTTCATTGAGGCTCCTTGATGATTAGTTGGATGGGGGACGATGCCAGCGGGCGAATATGGCGGTGGGCAGCAGCCGGTCAGACCCGCTGATCTGCAAGGTGATCTCGCCGGCTTGCAACACTCCTTCGGCTGGTGTGATCTCGGCGATAGCCTGCTGCAGGGTGATGGGCGAAGCTTTGACGGCGTAGGCGGTCAGGGCAAAAAAGGCGGCTTGCGGGCTGAGGATATCGCCGCAGGCTTGCAGCAGTTGGGCCAGCAGCTTGTAGAACTCCCATACCTCGCCTTTGGGGCCGCGCCCGAACTTGGGCGGGTCAAGGATGATGCCTTCGTAGTAGGATTCACGGCGTTTTTCGCGTTGTACAAACTTAAGCGTGTCATCCACGATCCAGCGGATGGGGGCATCTTGCAAGCCCGAAATGGCGGCGTTGTTGCGCGCCCAGGTAACGGCATGCTTGGAGGCATCGAGGTGGGTCACTTGTGCGCCAGCGGCGGCGGCGGCCAACGAGGCAGCGCCGGTGTAGCCGAACAGGTTCAAGACCTTAAGGGGGCGCTTTGCCGCGCCCACCTGCTGGCTGATCCAGTCCCAGTAGGCGGCTTGTTCAGGAAACAAGCCTATCTGGCGTGAGCCTTTGCATTCTAACGAGAACACGAGGTTTTTGTAGCGGATGCGCCATTCGTCGGGCATAGAACGCAGTGTGCGCCAGTGTCCGCCGTGCTTCTCCTCGGTGGTGATAAATTCAGCATGCGCGCGTTCGCGCCACTGCGCCAGGGTCTGGCGCGGCCGCCAGACGGCTTCGGCTTCGGGGCGGATCAACAGAAAATCGCCGTAGCGCTCCAGCTTACCGCCATCGCCGCAATCGACCAGTTCATAGTCCACCCAGTCAGGAGAGGTGAGGATTTGCAGGATGGGCAGGCTCATGTCAGCAGTTTCTCGAACAACAATTCATCCTGCAGGGAAATACCATTTCTGCCGGTGCGCGGGATGTGCGGCTTTAGCTTGCGTACCGCCTCCAACGCGTCAGGCAGTACGGCGACGATGCGCATGCCGCGTTTTTGATAAAAACCGATCGCACGCAGGTCATCCGTGGGGGAGACCAGGCGCAGTTTTCGGCAGCCTTCAGCACGGGCGACGGCTTCCACGTAGGAGAACAAAGCTGTGCCAATGCCAATGCCCTCGCGCAGGCTGGAAAGGGTGATGATCTCACAGTAAGGCTTTTCGATGACAAAGGTGGCTTCGCCCACGATCTGGCTGCCCTGCGCGCCTTCCAGAACGGCGACAAAACCCGGCAGTTGGGTGGGGTAGTAAGCCTGTTTGTAGGCCAGGATAGGCTCGCCACCCCATTCATTGATCAGGTGCTGGCGCAGCCAGGGGGTATCGTTCTCGGTCTTCGGGCGCAGGCTGAGTTTGTAGAGGGTCTGTGTATTTGCCATACTTAGATTATACGGGAAATTGAGCCAAAACGACCGGCAAAAACCACACTTTCCATTACAAAAAGCAC
>Ga0334885_1003410_pt1 | contig 14834 bp, 15 predicted proteins | sample GraSluR1_MG_8_FD_207233 | JGI IMG/M metagenome (GOLD analysis project Ga0334885, IMG submission 207233) | Sludge microbial communities from methane-producing bioreactor in Wageningen University, Netherlands - Granular Sludge_31_05-R1 | ecosystem: Engineered > Bioreactor > Anaerobic >...
CATTTTTGATTAAAAAGTCAAATATTTTCATCTGGATAGGATCTGTATCCTGAAATTCGTCAATTAAAATATTTTTAAATCCCAATTCATGAACTAAATCAGGATTTGTTTCTAATAATTCCAATGCTTTGGTCTGAATTAATGAAAAATCAATGTAATTCTCCTTGTCAAGCAGTTTTAAATATCGCCTGTAACTTTCAGCAATTTGATTGTATCTTGCATTATACCAGGCATCATTAAAGGATTCGTTATCTTTAACATGCTCTTCTGGAAAATTAAAATACTCATCTGCTTTAAGATTATCCAGAATAGATTTGATATAGTCTAAGTACCCACTGGAAACCGGAAACTCATCCTTAACATATTCTTCAAATCCATGGATATCCACATTAAATGTGGTCATTTCATTGAATTTCTTTACCAAACTATCAATATGCCCTCTTTTAAAATATTTTTCAAATTCAAAACCTAAATCAAATAAATGATTGTATATGAACATGTGATTCTTTTCATCTTCTTCCAAAATATCATAAGAAAAGCCCTGATTAGAAATAAAATCATAACAAAACGAGTGAATAGTAGAAATATGGATCATATTAACAGTTTCTGGATCCAACCCATTTTCCGAATCCATTAATCTCTCCCTTAACTCATTACTGGCCTTGTTAGAAAAAGTGACCACCAAGAATGTTTCTGGATCGATATTTTTCTCTCGAATTAAATATTTCACCCTCTCTATGATCACCCTCGTTTTTCCAGAACCCGGACCAGCCTGAATTAATAAAGGTTTACGAGAAAAATATTCAACAGCTTCCCTTTGGTCTTGATTTAAATCTATTATAGGCATAAATTTCACCTTTTATTAATTCTTCTATTAATTTCCTCTGGATTTATTGCTGGTGGCTATCTTCCTCAGGATCAGGCATTACTAATAATAAATAACGTTTAATGTTTTCATAATCAAATAATATTCAATATCAGATCTTCGGCCATTGAACCTTACAAGCTTTATCCCCTAATTGTTTGTATTTGATTCATAAATGCCAGTCGGCAGTGTGTAAGAATTTCACCATTATATCCCCTCATACTAATTAAAGTAATTATTATTATATTGTTCTTACATTAGCATATACATAGTGATACTGGATATTATGTTCTGTCACATTAACATAAAGGTTTCTGTGAAAACATGATTATTATCAGAAAATATTTGTGAAAAGTGAAAAATCGTACAATCATTTTGATTTGGAATTTTTTTATCAAAAACTTAAAGAAGTGTGAATGGAATATTGAGAATTAATGAAATTGGTATCTCTAAATCTGCGTTTCGGTGGTCAAAACAGGACTGATTCTATATTAGACTATTTAATTGATCATGATGCTGATTTGTTGGTTCTTGGTGAGTACCAGGATGATAAAAATGGTTTTAAGATAAAGGAGACTCTGAAAAAGGAAGGTTTCACTTGCAAAACTAGTGATGATGATCTATTGGGAGTTTTAGTAGCATCGAAATATCCTTATTCACTAATTAGAAGGGAAAGAAGATTAGTAGGTATTGAACTATCCGATTCTAAGTTGACTGTTTTGGGTGTATATGTACCCACTGGAAGTAATGATAAAAGGTTTAAGGATGCAGTTTGGCAGAAAATTCTAAAATTTGCCCAGGAAAATCACAACAATTCCTGTATTATTACTGGTGATTTTAACAGCTGCACTAAAGATGATTCAATGAACCAGAGCCAATACAGTGCAGATGAATTAGAAAAGCTAATCAATATGGGCTGGATTGATGTGTGGGGTTACTACAATAATAATGATTCAGAACGCTACACTTGGTACAGTGATTATGGGAATGGGTTCAGATTTGATTATGTTTTCATATCCCCAGAATTAGAAAAACAGATTGATATTGTGGATGTTTTTCATGATTCTAAAAAGAGAAAAACAGGAATGACTGATCATTCCCCTTTAATTATGGAATATTCTTTCTGAAACCCTATAAGGCTTAATATTTTATAATCCTTTTTCAATCAACCCCTTTTTTTCAATTGATTCTTTCATTTCAAATATGATTCTTTTAAACTCTTTCCATTGATATTCGTCTAAATTCTTCAAGACTTTAAATCCAAAACTATCACCTACACTATAAAAATCTTCTAATTCCAATATATCCTCTAAAGATTTCACGAAGATTTCATCTCCAGCTTTTACTTCATTAATTATGTTAAAATGGGTAGAGAATACACTTGTCCATAAGAATATAATTGGGAATAGCATTGTAAGATCTTAACTTCTTGGTCTTCAATGGGAACTGCTAAAAAGAATCCTTTCTTGGTCCATTTTTTTCTTAGATTATTTTCATCAGCAAAAGTAATTAATTCTTGGAAGAACTCAACCCAACATCATCCAAGTTTTCGAAAAAGGTTGTTTCTACTAGTTCCGGTTCAATGGGTGTTATAATTATTGTATGACCCATTAATCGAGGCACTAAAGTCTTGGTCCCAGTTGAATTATCAGTGAATTGTTTTATTTCCAGTGCCAGAACTTCAGTTGATTCGATTTTATTATTTAGAAACTCAATAATATTTTGCAGATTCCGGGGTATTTCGTCAGATACTACTATGGGTCTCATTTTTTCTTCTTTTAGATTGTTATCTACATTTTCCCAAAATTCTTCTTCACTTATATCATTGTTTAAAAAGTCCTGCACACTTATGGGATTGTTAGCTCCAACTTGGGGGATGATTGTTTCTGCAGATTGGGAGAAAACTAGTTTTGAACCATAATCCAGCATTTGACCTACTACTTCACGGTGAATCTCAGTATTATTGCTTTTTTTAACTTCCACAATTGTGGGAATTCCGTCTTGATCTAATAAGAAGATGTCGATATTGTCTATTTCACGACCTACAAGGAGCCATTTGCGAGGATTTTCGGAATCGATCTCGTCGCCAGGGATGAGGTCTGGATAAGTGGATAATAACTCCTGGAAGTCGTTTTCATTGTGATGATTTTCTTCATGGATTACCACTAGCTCGTTATTGTCTTTAATTTTGAAAATTTTTCCATTCACTTGATAATCCCCAGTTAATATTAATTGTATATTTAAACCGATTTAGAAGGTGAATTCTATGGGTTATAGATTATTTTTTCAATGACTGAAAGGATAAATGATCTTAATTCATTTTCTTCTTCACCATTTTTTCCAGGTGTCAGTGGGGAAGCCCCCACTGAAGGAATTGGCTTATTTTCATTAACTTTAAATATTTTAGAATCATCACCTGGTTATAAAACATAAGCAGCTTTGGTTTTCAAAATGGCATCTTTATATGTGTGCATTTTATATAAATTGCCGTATTTAAATTTTCTTTTAGTTCTTCATCTAAGTCTCTTATTTCTATTTCATTTTCAATAGCTTGATTATGATCATCTTCATTTAATTGTTCTTGTGCAATATTTTCATAGAATGCCAACACTTTCCCTTCAGACCGATACTTAGCATCAAAATGCAGAAAATAATGATCAGATTCAAATTCTATTAAAAGTGTGTAATCTGGTCTAAAGGGTAATGAATAAGATTTAAAACGAGTATTTTTAGAGAAAAGTCGGTTGTACATTAATTCTGTGTATACCTCTTGATTATCAATTTGAGGCATGAATTTTTGAACGGAATTGATTCCTTTTTTTACTTTTATTGACCATTTATCTTTATTCAAAGTATAAAGATCGTTGTAGCTTAATTTTTTCCCGCTGAGTTTATCCAGTACTTTGATGAGTTTGAAATAACACCAGTATTCATATAATTCTGAGAGTTTACATTCATAACCTTTTATCTGGTCTTCAACTTCATCCCATTCTAATCGGAAGGCTAGCTCAAAGTTTAAGAAGTATTTGAATATATCCCGACAACCCTCTTTTTTCTGCAGAACCTGTGAATTTAGGGGGAGATAGTCCATGCGCCCTACTTCGCTTGTCCAACGATCACTGAGATAATCTTGAACCTGCCGTTTGTAGAATAAGAGTTGATCCATAACGTAACCGTCATTTTCATCAATTGAGATTAAAAGCTTGTTTATAACTTTATCCAGGGATCCCAGGAAATATTTTAAGAGTCGATTTTCGGGAGTGTCAATATTCTCTTGATAGAATCTTTGACTGATAACATATGGTACGTATCCACAATGGAATCAGACCAATCTTGGGGAGGATTGGTAGTGTGGTATAGATGTTCTGGTCGGGATATTATGTCAATCATCTCTGAAGGACCAACATTACTAGCAAAAGTACTGGGAAGATTGATATTCTTTAAGCCTACAAAAAATAGTATAACATTCAAATAGCAAATAAACAGAAAACTGAGTATTATTACAGGACAGATATTCACTCTCAAATTTCACCCTGACGGGACATCGCATACAATTCAGATTAGCAGATTAGGCTTAAATCCACAATAACTATGTTAATGATCTATTATTTTGGTTTTTAACCAATCTTCCAATTCTGGTTCAATAGTTTCGTATGGTTTATTTGAATCAAATTCTCTATATAGCTTACTAATAATATCAGCTGGTAATTTTTTAACTGTTCTGTCTTTTAAGATGCATACTGGCTTTCCTGATGAAAGCATATATCCTGTTTCAAGGGATACATTAGGATTATACTGTCCTATTTCATCAAATACTGCTATTCCAAAGCTACATCCTTCCATATATGTCATTATATTTAGTAATAAGTCATCAGCATATTCTTTATAATCTGCTCGAAGACCAATGAATCCATTTTTTCTTAAAACCTGCTGAATGGAATTCAATATTTCGTCGTTATTATCGGTTTGTTTATCATTAAATGATTCATCAGGAATTTTCATCATAATAAAAGCCATTTCAGCGGAATTAGGGAATTCATTCATGAAATCCTTAAGATTATCTGCAATGACGCCAAGTTCATCTTCTAAATATGGGCTAGATATTTCTTCAACATCTAAGTTCCAAAAACCATCCCTAAATTTACCAAAATGTGCACCACAAACACAATCGTTATTTTTGGCAAGTGAATAAATTAATTCACCCCTGTCACGTGCAATTACATGATATCGTCCACATTCTTTGCAGTTCCCTATTAAATATTTTTTCATTATATCACTCTTAAAACAATATGAATAGACTTGTACACCTATTTATCTTATAAAAAAATACTCAATTATCGTGACAATTTTTTAACCATATCTGCAATACCATCCCAAGTCCATTCAATTATGGGAGAACCATTTAAAGAAGAAGGGATACGACCTTTATCCAACTTATTGATATAAACCCCAAAAACAGGTATATTTTCTTCTTTAGCACACTTAACTTCCCAAACAGCACCATCTGCTTCATATGTTTTTTTACCAATAAGCTGAATCAGAATATGGGTTCTTTTTATTCTATCTCGACATTGAGTTTTCCATTTAGAATCAAAAGCGAATCTTAAAGACCAATCATAAATTTCAATTGGACTAAGAGGATTTTTTGATTGCCCTATCAATAGGTCTCTATATCTAACATCGTTGTCATAATCAAAGCTTACAAATGCCCGTTTTTTACTCATATCATCAACTCGCTTTAGTTAGTTTACTTTAAAATCTATTTCAAAAATCTTAAATGCAGAATTAATATCTAAAGAATCATTTATGGATGCGGATATGTCATCGATAGTTAATCTTGCAAGATTTTTATCCTCTGATTGTGGAATGAATAAACTTAATATAAGCTGATCATCATCGATTTTTATCGAACTGGAAGTGAATTCCATACCTTTTTTTACATATCCATAAGAAACCCTATCAGTTTCCTGTATTTTATCGCATAAAATAAGTAAAAAAGCTAAAGGATGTTTATCAATACTTAGAGGACCCAGATTAAATGGAGGAACCATGAAAATATATTTGTATGCGTTGTGAAGAAAAATTGCCGTAGCAGCATCCACACTTGGAATGTAATAATAAGCTGGATTCCAATTTGCCTTAAAAAAAGATTCATTTAGCCATTTTAATAATATTATTGAGCTATAAATACCATGATCAAACATCCCAACATTTAAACCTTTTGTCAATGATTCTTCAACTTTTTTATGGATAATTTGTTCATCAGCAAATCCAATATTAACAGAAACATTTTTTGCAATTGCTTTGAGTACGTTGTTAGGTAAATCATTTTTTAATGCAGGATATTTTTTATAAAATTCGATCTCAAACTCTTTTAAAGGATTAAGATTATTTATGTAAAGAACATCTTCTAAATTTTGAAATTGTAAAACAGCAACAATATCTTCAGAAAATCGTTTTTCACTGTTTTTCAATATATCAGAATCATCAAAAAAAAGATTAGGTGACATCAACATTGATGTGAATTCTTTTATTGTTTTATATGCAATTTCAAGAGGATATCCAACATCATGAAATAGTGAAGCCATACCCCATCGGTAAAGAAATTCTTCTTCAATTGTAGGGTACATATCAGGATAATTACAAGATATCTTAAAATTTTCGCGTACTTTATTGTTGAACGTGAATATAGATAACCCTAAAATGAATACATTTACCGTGTGAATATAGTGATCTCTTTGTTTAGGAATAATTCCCGTAGATGCTATTTCAAATTTTTTCATTGCCTCAATGACTTCTTCTAAGCCTCTAAGCCTATAAGTATATAAAAATTCGCTATATACTTTTTGAGCACTTTTAGCATTAGGATTATCACAAAAATTATTTATTGAAAGTTTTAACTTATCTTCTCTTTCAGTTAATTTAAAACTCTCAAAAAACTCATTACATGAAATATTAGCGAATTTATAGGTTTCTAACATAGAATCATCTTATAATTCATTCTCTTTTTATTTACATCCTTGACTTTAGTGTTGTTATATTTAAACTAATAATATTACAAAATATCTTTTTCAGGAACGATATTTGGCTTATTAATATTTCTTTTCCAAAATTTACGGAATTCTTTTCTTTTACTCTCAATAGAAATCTCTGGATTAGGATCCCAGAAAAGACAATCAATAGCATGAGAATCGAAAGGCATAATTGTACCTTCTTTAGCTGTTAAAATGACCCTTTTTTTGAGTCCAAATGCAAATCCTGCTTCCATAAAACAATTAGGTCTTAAATCAGTAAAATCAGCTATAATAATTGAAGAATTGTTAATTTCCTTAAAGATTTCTAAGTTGAGAAAAGCTTCTTCAGATTCAGAAAATCCCATGTCCTTTATGTGGAAATTCTTTTCTTTGACAACAAAATCTACAACATCACGAAAAAAAGAATTTACTAAAGGGTAGTTGGAGTAGTCAGTATTTAAGAGTCTTACATAAAAAACTTGAGGTTTAATAATTTCGAGTTCTAAAAAGTCTATAATTTTATTTGCATAATCTTTGGGAGTACGTTTCCATTTATTATAATCTAATTCAATTAATTTTGTTGCAGTAGTACTATTGGCTCTAGGAATAAATTTTTTAGGTTCATCAACAGCTTTATCATATAAAAATGCACCTGCTGATTTTTTTTTAGAAATACCATCATTAACAATAGAACCAAGAGGAATATTCAGAGGAAGGACAGCTTTTCCTTGAGATATATATAATGAATATAAATTTTCTGCGCCTTCGCCCCCGCCAAGAATTATTAAAATTTCAGAACGTTTTTCTTGTTCTTGGCGTTGTTGTCCCCCAGCGTTCCAAGCTTTACCAACTTTAATTCTGGATATTGAAATAATATTATTGCTTATGAGTTTATCCCATAATTCGCGTCTATTTTCAGGGATTTTCGATTCGGATTTTTTTGAAGAAACTATTTTTACGATATTTTTAGTTTTTTCTGAAAACGATAAAGATTCAGCATATTCATATGCAGATTCTAGAACGTCCCATTCATAAATTAAGTGCATTCCCTCCGCATTAGAAGGATCAGCTCCAACTGTACCTAAAATTGTAGCATTTTTCTTAAGTAAATTTAGAGTTAGATCTTTAATAAGTTCATGTGAAAATTCATTGATTTCAGGTGATGTATCTTCAAAACAACTACCAACTATCTGAATTGTTCTTTTAGACAGATTATTAGCCATATTGACCACTTATTATTCATCAAAATCTTTAAAAAAGTCTAGATAATTGTTGGTGATCGTCGCAAATCTCCAAAATACAATATCAACAACAGGTTTACTATCACCAGTAAGTACTGATACATCATCGCAGAACTGTTGTACATCTGAATATCCTTCATTTGCAGCGATCCGTTTAAGATGCCTATCTGGTTTTGCATAAGGCAAACCAATATTCTTAACTAAATGATAGACAGTAACAGGCCCTATATAATGGAGTTCCTGAAGTTTATTTAAGGGATCCAAACTAATTTCTTGTTTAAAAGGGTAAAATCCTATATTATTAATCTTTCCCGCAGCAAATATGATTGCAGAAATTTTATTTTTATTATTAAAATATTTTAATGCATCATTAAAACATTTATTTTTATTTTTAACTATTAAATCAGAAGAAACCCAATTATAAAAACATTTAGAAATATTTCCAAAAAGATTGTGTATAACAGATTCTTTCATTCCTGAAGATAAAATAACCCAAGCAATTTCCCTTAAAAAATCGCTTTCATCAATTTCATCAAAACATACGTTATTTTGCCATTGTATTTCCATGTTGTATCCATTTTCAATGACAAAATTCTTGATAAACGAATATTTCAAAGCCAATTTATGAGACATACTATTCTCCAAGAATCTTTGACCATTCTGAAACAGAACGAAGTTTATCAGCTTTTTCCATCTTTTTATAAATTCTATTCAAGGCATAACTCATATCAGAACGTTCTTTTGAATTTTCAGATTTTAAGTATTCATCTACATGAATAGACTGTCCAGTATTATCCTTAATAGGCTTTTTAACAATATCTTTTGCTTTTTCAAAGAAATGTTTTAATAATGCCTTTGGGGTTTTTGGTTTATTATCCGGATAAGTTTTAAATGCTTCAATTGCTATTGATTCTATATGGTAACTTTTCAGAGGATGATCTTTAAGAATTCGAGAGTTTATCCCTTTAACTATCTTAATAACAGGAATAACGCTTCCATTAAGATTTTTATTAACTTGAGTTAATTTTTCAGCAAACTTTTTTGGTTTAATAAGATTAGACCATTCATTTTTAGTAGTTTTAGGAATTTTAAAACCATCTCCCTGCTTTATTGCAGGTAATATTTGGATTTTAACATTATTGGAAAAATTTAATGTCACAGCTAATTCCCCTACGTTAATATTATCCAGATTTTTTAACTTACCATCCAATTTTGATTTGAGATAATTTAATACATCTTTAGGTGATAAAGAAGAAAGCTCTGAGTTATTTAGGGTTACTAAAGTATCCACATCACTTAATCCTTCCACATACGTATATTTATTAATTGAACCACCAAATTTTAGGTCTATCATACCTTCAATATCTTCTTCTATGACTTCTTGAATCTCGTTTAAATGTTCTTGGATGGTATTAGAATCTCGATCATTATATTCCGCTAAAATATCATTTATCTCATCATTAATAGTTGTTTCAAATGCCGCCGTCTTTGTATTATCAATTGATCTCTCAAATTCTTTTTTTAAGTCTTCTTTAGGAATATGAAATGTTCGGCCACCGCCACTGCCCATTAAATCACCCCATTTAATGTTACTTTTAAATCATTATATGCTTTATTAAAGAACTCTGCATTTGCACCAAAGTGATCAAAAGTGCCATTAGATAAAAATTTTTCCAACATTAATTTCAAACATAATAAGTATGTTATGTTATCTTCAAAGATTTTCGCTTGAATAAGATCAGTATTTTTATGTATGCCATATAGCATTGGTCCAAAACTATTTGTATATAATGTATTGCCCTCATGGAAAGTAAAGCGTAACCAACTTAACCCATCAAAAATATCAGCGCCTGAAAAATAATATAAAGGAGTAGTTATTGTATCTAAGCTCCCAAATATGTGTAATGGAATCTCTAGTCCCCTTTCATCTAATTCAATCCTTATTTTAGCAATTGAAATCATCCTATCAAATATAGAATCCCCTAACTCTTTCTCAGTTATGCCTAAAATATCAAATGATCCTACTAAATCAATATTTTTAATTAAGCTGTCCAAATTTATTTTATTTCTATTGGTTTTATCAGGTTTGATTAAAAATTCTTTTAATAAACCATCCATTTGAGCAAATATTGCCTCTGCATTTTCCACTTGTTCCTCGATTGTTTCTCGTTTTGTGGGATGATCATAACTAATTAATACCGTTGGAACATTATTAGGCCAATTTTTGATTACATTTAAATATTTCTCTTGATTCCATGAAAATGCTTCAGGTCTGTAATACCCTATTTCAGAAATACCATTATCTATACCACATTCATATCCGCCACTATCAATAAATATTAAATCTGTATCAATAATAGGAAAATCAGTTGAATAACAAAGATCATATGCACTGATTAAGATAGTTTCATTTAATGATTCACCCATTGGTTTAATTAGTTTGTAAACATCCATATTCACTCTGCTAGAAAAAGATGGTATTAACATAGGAGTTTCACCAACTTCTAATCCCCCTAACTGTAATTTTAATTTTCTAGCTAACATTTAAAGCTCTCCGATCTTTACATGAACTACAAACACCACATGGTTCTGCAGTTCCATTTTCACAACTGTAAGTCAAATCAATAGGCACGCTATTATCTTTACAATATTCATATATTATCTTTTTATCCCATTGTAAAAATGGAGTATCTAAATGGACTTTACCATGAGTATATCCATCTAATAACCGTTGAATGTCATCTAAAAATAAATCTGAGCAATCATAATATGGAACATCTGCATGTATCCCCAATGAAAGAATTCCACTAAATTTAGGATAACATAAAAGAGCACTTAAAATTAAAAAGGCATTTCTGCCAGTAATTTCACCCTGAGAAATGTTTTGTACGGGTTTAAAATCAAGAGTTTCCATGTTTATATTGTAAAATGAAACTATTTGTTGAGCACTTCGAAGTTCATATTTTGCGGATATTTGACCATAATTAATGAATATTGGTTTTACAGCAAATTTCTGATCAAGATAATAATTAATACAAGCTGTTGAATCAATGCCCCCACTAAAAAGAACAATACAATTTTCCATATAAATCCCCATTACTTTTTTATAATTTTTTCATCATTTCACGTTTATCATACCAGTCTTTACCAAATTTTATCCAATCTTTGGGTTCAGATTTAATATTTCCATCTTTATCGTATATAGTAACTTCATTAACTTGAGAAACGAATCTCCTACTTCGATCTGGATATTTTATCCAATTTATGGTTATGAAAATATCTTCGGGTGTCAAATCAGATACTAACCCCATAAACAACTTTACTTCATTTACTGTTGCCATAAAATTCCGGGAAAATAACGTTAGAACTTCATCTGAGCTTATATCATACTCCAATTCAACTTTTTCAAGCAAAACTTCAACCTTTTTAAAAATAGTGTCATAACTTGAATCAATTTCTAGTAGCTTTTGAAGTCCTTTTTCCATATTTTTATCCTGAAGAATGAAAACTGGTTGTTTAAGTGCATTTTTCATGTCTTTGATATTGGCACCATCCCAAATGACTAAAACTCCTTGTGGATTTGTTGTTGCTTTTAAACATCCTTCGAAATCATTTAGGTAACCTAATACTTTATAAACGCTATCTACAATGAAGTTTCTATCATTTGTTCGCTTAACTTCAACAATTCGATAATATTTTTTATTGTCTGTCTGGATTTTTAACATTATATCCGGACGTCTTAGGCTTACATTAGGATCATAAAATTTGAAAATTTCTTTATGTTTACTACAATCAATAAATCTTAAAGGCATTTTCTGATAAAAAATACAGATTTCCAGATAATTTGACAGGTATCTAGCAGTGTAATCGGTGCCGGGTTGTAGAAGTCCAAATTCCAACTCTCCAGGATATTTTTTTAATAAATTTAGAATTTTAATTAAAACATAAATTTCAAATAACTTGTCATTATTAAGAGGTTCGAATATTTGACTTTCAATTAGTTTACGAAGAACTTCTTGGTCATTACTAATGAATAATTTCTCATAAAGTTCATAGGACTCTGCAACTTTATCATATGATTGATTACGATGCCTGTAAGCTTTTTGAACAGTTTTAGGTTTAATTGAACGTGGCATACTAATTTGTTGGAAGTAAACGTTTTTAGAGATCTTTTTAACTTTTAAATAACGGGTAACTATCTTATCTTGCCAGTCTTTCCATTCATCCGCATCAAGTAGTTCTTCTGTAACTTTAAGATTAATATTCTCGCTTAAGCTACGAATTTTCCAAAGAATATAATTTAATAGTTGATTCTCAGGTAAATCATACATTTTAGTTGATGGTTGACATATGAAAAGACTCGGATCATTAAATCCCTGACTATACCTTTCTTTAAATGTCATATTCCAGTCTATTCGGCCTCTTATAATTCCTCTGCACTCAACAAGTTCTTTATGAGTTGAATGTGAAAGGTTTCTTAAAAGTTTAGGCAGCTCCTTAATTAATTCATCAACTTCTTCACTCAAAAGGAAATGAATCGTTTTCAGATGGTTTAATTCTTCATCAGTTAAACCTGTAAGATTTTTAAGAGGGACTTCTAGATTAGGAAGAGCTTCACGGAATAAAAATCTGTGTAATGCCGGTTTGATGTATCCCAGAACATCTGCTTTATCTTTCTTAGTCCAGCAACCGTCAGAAGAAGATATCATTATTATTCATCCAGTTGAACAGTTGTAATTTCAAATATCCTTTTTTCAAGTTCTTGTGTATCTTCAAAAGTCTCTTTTAGTATTTTCCCTATTGATTGGACTTGTGATTTCTCAAGACCTTCAAATTGAGGCATGATAAATGATAATACTGCATCTTCAAGGACATGTTTATCACTGCCAATACGATGTCTTTCTTCTACATACTCAACTATATCTTTGAATATAGCCGGACCAAGCTGTCTTTCGTCATTGATTTTTAATAAACTTTCAATTTTAACCAATTGATCTTCGTCAAGGCTTTTTGACCAGTATCTAATAAGTTTTTTAAACTCTTCGGTTTCAGGCAGGTCAATATAGATGAATGTAAATCTTCTCATGAATGCATAAGACATTTCAAATAAGTAATCCTTGTCGTACACGTTCATGGTAGCTAAAATACGCCAATTCTCGCCCACATAGTATGTGGCTGTTTTTTGGTCGTAGAAGCTCTTATTTTTGTCACTTCTTTTAATCTTCACAGACATTCCATCAATTTTATATGGTAATTCAACACCTTGTCCTGATAAAACTGTGAAAAGCTGACCAAAAGCTTTGTCAATATCAGCTCGATTGATTTCATCTATGATTAACCAACTGTTTTCTCGGATGGATTGTAGGAATTTACCTTCCTCAAAGCATAGTTTTCCATCTTCATCTGGCATATATCCACCAATAGTGTCAAAGGTGGTCCAATCAGAAGTGGCTGTAGTTAGGATATAACCATCAACGAATTTACTTGTAGATGCAATATCACAAATTTTCTCTGCAAAATGAGTTTTCCCCGTTCCGGGAGCACCAGTGAACATTAAATGTTTACCTGCATTTAAAGTGCCGCAAACCTGTTCATTGATTCTTGGATCCAGACTTAAGTCTATGTCAGAAAGATCTAAGGGCTGCAAATCTAAGTATCTAATATCAACATCAGGTTTAAGGCCGCCAAAGGTTTTTCTATACCATCTTTCGTATTTTTCGCGGTCAATAGCATAGTACCCTAAACTTTTTTCACACATCCAATGACAAAAAACATCGAATATTAAAAAATTTGAGAATTCAGGGATATCATTACTTAATTCAGTTAATAATGACTTAATTTTTGATTTTGACTCCACATAATCTTCAAGATACCCATTAATCTTTATTTTTTCACCTAATATTTCTGAAAGGAAATTAAATGTGTCTACGTTTTTGCGATTTATGTAGATATAATCAGGGTTTAGGTAGTATAATACTGGAGTCAATATCCCTGTTTGGAATCCTTTAGTGAATTTACTTGTTTTAAATTCATGTATCAATTCATTTTGGATTTTTTCATCTTTTGTTTCAATTAAATTATTGATCAGATTGTACACTGTCTCTGTTAATTCAGGTAACTCTTCTTCAGTGTAACCATATGCTTTGATGTCATTAACACCAGCTGGGGCAACAAATTTGCCTTTAATAGGGAGAAGATAGTTTATTATTGGATCTTTAGTATTGGTGATTATCTCTCGGTTGTTCTTTATTTCATTGTAATACTTTTCAACATCTAATTTAACCTCATTGTGGGCATTTAAATGTTTTTGGCCTATTTCACGGAAAAGTTCTTTGACAATATCTATGGGTGATGTAACATCAATTACTGTACCTGCTTCTATGTGCTGGAATATTTCTCGATAATTTGTGGAACTTTTTATATATGATTCTTTAATCTGATTCCATCTCTGTTCATCAATAGGAGTGATGGTTTGTTGGGCAAAAAAATGGTCATTTTCCATTTCTAATGGTTCTGTGATAAACCATTCTACTTCTCTAAAGTGGAATTTTTCATTATCTGGGTCAAGATTTAGTTTGAATGAAGCTGTAGGTCCAATATAATCACTTTTAATAACGCCGATGCCTAAAATCCCCTTATATCCATCATTGGCAATAACAACATCACCGATGTCTATTTCGTTAGCGAAATTCCAAATCATTCTTGCAGCCGTTC
>Ga0334885_1003414_pt1 | contig 14821 bp, 10 predicted proteins | sample GraSluR1_MG_8_FD_207233 | JGI IMG/M metagenome (GOLD analysis project Ga0334885, IMG submission 207233) | Sludge microbial communities from methane-producing bioreactor in Wageningen University, Netherlands - Granular Sludge_31_05-R1 | ecosystem: Engineered > Bioreactor > Anaerobic >...
TAACAATAGCCTATTGACATACCCCCTCAGGGTATGGTATACTTTACAATACGAAACCGGTAAAGGAGTGATGACTATGGAGAAAAAAATAACAATCTACACAACACCCTCATGCCCGTATTGTACCACAGCCAAACAATACTTTCGGCAAATGGGTTTGTCCTTTCAGGAAAAAGATGTGTCCAAAGACCAAAGAGCGGCACAAATGATGGTTCAAAAAACAGGGCAAATGGGGGTTCCTGTAATTGAAATTGGATCGGACTATGTCGTGGGATTTGACAAAGCCAAAATCAACAGATACTTAGGTAGATCCGTTTGAAGATGGCTTTTGGGCTAAATTGTCAATGGTTTTTTGAATGAAATCGTCTGCTTTTTCCATATTGAGCGTATATGAGGATAAAGCGAATCGAAACGTTTGAACCAATTTCCCTTGACCCAGTGTTATTGATTCTTCTATAATCCGTTTTGCTATGCTCTGAAGACGCTCTTCGACAGATGCGTCATTTGATTGTAGGAAAAATAACAAATAAGATTTTTCGGAATATTTGCACAGAAGATCGGAAGACCGAACACCCTGTTGAAGGATGGTTCCGATTTTCTGTTCCAAACCTTCCATAAATCCAATCCCGAACTGTTCCAGCAACTGGGGTAATTCATTTAGTTCTAAAATACTCAAGATTCCCGGGCTTTGATATCGGTGGCATTTATCCATTTCTTTCTCAAGAAGATCTCTGAAAACATCGAATCGAAGCAATCCACTTCGTGGATCAATCTGACCTTTTGAGGCGAGTAAGCAAAGAGTTACGATCGTTTGTGCACCGAGGCGAAGCATTTCACGATGGACCTGATATTCATTTTCGTTGATCTCATTTGAAGGTAGGATTTTTAGAGTATATTCTTCATAGTGATATCTAACGCTAATCATGTCCGAATAGTTTTCGGAGGATACACCCCATCGTTCGACGATCTGTTGATCTTTTTCCATAACGATCGATTTGAAAACCGGGGATTTCAAGAAAACTGTTTCCATCATCGATGAGAAAACCGTTCGCACATCATATTGGTGCTCAAGAGACAGGCGTGCCAATACTTGATACATAGCATTAATCCCTCTGTTGTACTCCATTTCACGATTCCCGAGTTCTGAGACTCTCTTGGTTAGCCTTTCTATTTCTTTTTGAACCGTTCCTTTTCTTTTTACATGGTTGTTCCACTCCTGGAAGATCGGTTCCCAACCCTCCAACAAGGAAGTGCCTTCGGGAAAAATGAGGGACTTTTCATTCCGGATCGCTCGTTCCAAGTTATCAATACTCGTAGCAACCTTCCGGCTTTCTTGGGAGGCGTATGAAGAAATATGAATGAAGAAAACCAGCCCGATGATAAACGGAATCAATACATTCAAAAACGATTGGAGGATATCAGGAGAAAGGAGCCCGAGTTGGAATACCCGGAACTGGTTCCACTGGTATTCTCGGTAGTAGAATAAGGAACCATGGATGATGAAGAATGGATTATTGAGAACGGTAAACCTCTGAAGAGAAAAAAAGTCAAAAGGCTCTTGAGCTGTTTTTCCTCCCAAAAAGATTCCATACAAGTTGCTGTCTATTAGAATCAGAGGGTATGATTCTTGAATGAAAGGATTGACCATAGATTGAAAAGTATGAATGTCAAACCATTCCAAAACAAATTTCTCATGATTCATATGAAGAAGAAGGACCACATCCTGTTCCAGGTGGTCATCCCAAAAGATTTCAGACAGCCAGATTCCCATTAAGTCCCTTGAAAGCAAGGGTTTTTCCAAAGCATAGAAGTCAAAGATTTGATAGATTTTCTGGATAGATGTGTGGGGTTCTATAGCATAATCATACACCATCCGCCTGCGAGCCATATTCCGGACATTATCCTGGTAAACCAAAGAAGAAACCCACGAATCGAGGATGTTTGATTGCTGTTGAAACACCTCTTCGAAGCGTTGGGTGTATTGAGAAGATTGGAAACAGCCAAAAGCGAGCGCAAGCGCTAGAAAAATAGCAAACCATAGCCATTGGAGTTTGTGAACGCTCTTTTTCCATGAAGGAGTCATGCTCATTCTTCTTGCTTCTCCTCTCTTCGTTTTTCTCTACACATGAGGCGTTGAGTATTCACTAAAAACGCGAAGGGACTGAAGTAAACAAAGGTTCCGTTATACCCATGCCCAATTCAATGAAATACACGGGTTGCACTTTGTATCCATCAACAAACAGCACTTCTTCAAATGGTCCTGAAAACGAGGATTCCTCGAGATATCGGAGAAAATGAGAAATTGATCGTGTTCGAGCATAATATTCAGAAAGGACTTTAACCACATCCAGAGTAGGATACACATCCCAACGCACAGATAAAGAGGGGATTTTTTGAGGGTGCGCCCAACTCATTCCTATTACTCCTCGTAATTCTTGAATGGATTCGGAAAGCATATAGAATTGCGTGGATTTGGGAGAAAGAATAATCCGCTCATTGGGTGCTTCTTCAATGCTCTCGATCAAGAAAATGACTTCGTTTGGTTGTATATCGATCAATATCCATTGAGGCTGAAACTCCAAAACTATTGAGTTCACAAGGTCTCGGTTCTCTGGGTTCCATTCAAACCAGCGAAGATCCCAAGGTTGCTGTAACTCAGAATATGCGGGTGGTGTGTTGCTGATCCAAAGGACTCTGTCCTCCTGCCTAAAATAGAACTGCAGCGCAGCGAAGATCCGACCAGGGGGCGGAGCAAGGCCGATCCATTCTTGGCGATCGCGATATGGTTCGTGATTGGCTAGAGTGGGTACGATGATCAAAGTGTTTGCATGGTACACTTTGTCGGAAAAGGCGGACGCCCAATCATAGGATTCCGGCGGATATACAACAACCACATGGGTACTCCGCGCATTTCGAAGTCGATCTATGTGGGATGTAAGTTGTTGGGCGGAATCATAGCGTAGGATAGAAAAAGATGTGGAAAACCCGTGATTCTCAAAAAGAGAGGTCATTAGTTGGTAGTACACCAACCGACTTTGTTGCATAGAAGCCTCTGCAGGAGAAGGAATAATCAGCGTAAGGGCCACTGAATACTCGACATCGCGATATGTGAAAATGGCCATCATAACCACGATTGCGATGACCAGACCTAAGAAAATAGGTTTCTTCTTTTGCTTCCAAGGAAAAAGGTTCAAAATGGATTCCCATCCTTACATGAAAAGTATACTCGGATCCCTCCGCTCTTGACTAGTGTCCGTACATTTCCCATAACAGAGCGCAAATAATTCATTAGTCGTTCTCCTCCTTTGTTATGGAAAGCGACAATCTGTATGGATCCACCAGGATTCAAGTGTTCATGAGCTTTCGAAATCAACTCCATCCAAACCTCTTTTCCCGCTGCCATCGGAGGATTTGAGAGGATCATATCAAATCGCTGTTTGTTCCAGGGAGTGTACAAATAGCCAATGGCTATATTGGGTTGGATATTGTGATTTTTGGCATTGATTTTGGTAAACTCCACTGCTCTTGAGTTGACATCACTCATTGAAAGGTCAATCAAAGGATTTTCTTTCGCTAATGTGATGCCGACAACCCCATAACCACACCCGATATCGAGCAACGATTTTCCATGAATCTTAGCATACTCGATGAGAATACGACTCGCCCGATCCACATGACCGAATGAAAAAACACCGCTTGGTGTGATGAATTGATATTCATGCCCGTTTCTCAAAAGGAGTTTTGCTTCGCTCTTTCTTAGTTCGGACTTAGGGCTTGGTGTGTAATAGTGCTCGAAGTGTGAAGACATCAGAAAAGAATCAATCGTCTTCAGGAGGAATTTCTTCCCCATCTTCTGAAGGAATGTCGACTTCTATGGTTTCTATATCTTCCGTTTCATGGATGATTTTGATTTGGTTGGCATTGAAAAAAGAAAAGGGAATCGGGATGGTTTTCCCATTATCACTCACTGCAGTTACTACTTGCGTAAAAACATTGGCATTTTGGACCTTGCATACAGAACCCTCGAACTCGACAATGGCCCCCTGATTCGGAATGCCTTTCATAAAATGGGTATATGCATCGACCTCATAACGAAGGCAACAAAGCAACCGTTTGCATTGCCCGGAAATTTTAATTGGGTTGATCAGCAGTTGTTGTTTTTTTGCGTCTTTCAAGGTGATGGTGTCAAAGTCCCTTAAAAAGCGCTTACAACATACGACTTGACCACAAAGACCACATGCGCCTGTGAACTTAAGTTCATCTCGCACCCCGACCTGGCGCAACTCGATCCGTAGTTTAAAGGTTCGAGCCAAGTCCCGGACAAGGTCGCGAAAATCAACCCGGTTTTCTGCGCTGAAATAGAAAAGAATTTTGGATCGGTCAAACATGTACACCGCTTTCAACAGTTTCATTGGAAGTCCAAAATCAGCAATCTTTTCTGCGCAGACACGAAATGCTTCTTTTGCGTCTTCCTCGTTCTTGCGATGGGCTTGCAGATCCTCCTCGGTCATTTTCCGGAGGATCGAAGGAATGGGGTCTTTAATCTCTCGCTGAACGGGCCCTCGAACCACTCGGCCCACCTCCAGTCCAAAATCGCTGGTCCCCAACACATAGTCATTCACTGAGAGCCTTTCTTTACAGGCAAACAAGTGCAGTTTGCCTACGGGAAGGAACTCTACTTCATATATTTCATTGGGCAAAGTCATCGACTGTTCCTCCTTTTATTTAGCTGTTCAAGCTGGTCCCATAATAGAATAAAGGTCAACTGCGGGTGCACGGTCAGGCTCTTCATATTCTGAACCCGGGCAATCCATGTTACTAATGAGCGAGAACGGTCCAAATGCACTGAACCATCAAACTGCGACCATTGGTTGATCCATTGAGAACAACCAACACGATACCAATGGTCGGAGTAGTCCAAACGGATGCATGCGGAAACCATCTCTTGGATCCAATCGAAAACCGAATGAAACCAAAGAGTGAAAAAACCACTCCTGCGACCGCGAACTTCCCGATCCATCGTTTCGAATCGCTCTAGCCACTCTCTTTTTCTCCGCCGCCGTAAAGCGTCCCAAAAGAGCTCCCAAGATAAGCGATAGGAGAAAAGAAATTTCCGAGTGTAGGTTTCAAGGCGCTCGCCTTTGTCATCTTGTGGGGCCTCTCCTCCGCACAATTGTCGATATCCATTCCAGATATCTTCAATGGGTGATGATTGGAGTGTCTCTAAATATTCTTCCAAGCGGAAGCCTTCCGCATTCAACACTGTACCCAATTGAACACCACCTCGATCGATTATCCAGCGGGTCATTGTCCCTGGAGCGAATGAATCTTCGGAGGGCGAAATGATCGGAAGGTCCAATCGAAATAGGCGACTTTGAACGGTTGGCAAGAGGGCATGAAATGATTGACAACAGACAATGATCATGGTGTTTGTTGGTGGTTCTTCGAGGAGCTTGAGCATGGCGTTTTCCGCTTGAGGTTGGATCCGTTCCATTCGATCAATCCATAGGTACTTTTTGGTGAGTTCCGAAACAGTCAGATGGGAAAAACTGATTGCTTGACGGATGTCATCGATTTTGATTGTGCCTTCAGTTTGGATCGCGAAAAAGTCGTTTGAAGTTTGGATTTTGTGAAAACAAAGGTTTTCCTGGATGCTAAGAACATGAGAAAAAAAGTGTCTGGCTAAAGAAGGATCATCACATCGAAGACATATCGAAATTGCATCCCTTTCTTTCAGAAATCTTTGAATGATTGCCAAAGGCCCAGCATAATACGTTTGGAAGAAGGAACTAAGATCCATAGATTTCATCGATATAGGTCTATGATCAAACCATTCATCTCTTCTACTTTGGCAGCAAAGACGATGGTGTTTTTTTCATTATTGATAAGCAATTGAGCGACTTGATGCATTCTTTCGTCAACGACTTCAGCAATCATGTATAGTTTTGGGAAATCAACATCCATTCCAGCATCTTCTCGGATTCGATATAACCCTTTTTCAATAAACTGGAGAAATTTTCGCATCGATTCTTTATAATCCAAAAAATGCCGATGAGTAGGAGAGCGAGAAAACCGGTTCCCTGAAGAAAGTACAAGCTGAAGGTATTTTTTTGCCTCTTCTTCTGCTTTATCCAACTGGATTTCATCCAAGACATCCATAAACCCTTCCCAAGTCTCCTCCAGAGAAGTATCTTTCCCCACGCTCTTTCTAAGCTTTTTTCTTCGAACCTTTGCTGAGTCTTTATTTTGGTCGATATTTTTATCCGGTGGTTCGATCCTCATTCCTTCGATCCTCTTTTCTCCGATCCCTTGAGGATTCTACCATATATATGCGCTCAAATCAAGCAAATAATAGAAAAAACCCTTCCTATGAGGAAGGGTTTTTTGGTCGGGGCGACTGGATTTGAACCAGCGGCCTTCAACGCCCCATGCTGACGCGCTTCCATCTGCGCCACGCCCCGACTCAATACATCCTTTTCGAATTGTGGTGGGCTCTGGAGGACTCGAACCTCCGACCGTCCGGTTATGAGCCGGATGCTCTACCTGTTGAGCTAAGAGCCCGAACCCCAACGAACTTGAGACAGGCCATATTATACATCATTTTATGAGTCATTGCAAGGTCTTTGAAAATCTTAGATCAATAGCGTCGATCCATTATCGAATCGGTAGGTAATAAAGACAACGGTCTTTACGGTCCAAAAGAGATCAGTTTGATCAATTCCGTGGTATAATTTCGAAGATCATTGATCCGAAAATCATTACAATCTAAATGAAAGGGGTGGTATGGCTATGGTTGAACATGACAATCTTCAGAAAAGAAAAGACTCACTAGGACTCTATAGCCTGCCGTCCAAACGAAATCCATCATGAGTGTATCGTATTTTCTTGAATCCTGAATAATGATGGACCGCAGGCTAACAAAAAAACCTGCGTTTTTTTTATCCATCATTTGATTCAGGAGGGAAATCATGGGAGAATGGCACAATGTATCTTTGGAAGAATTGGGCTGGGACGTTTTCTTTGAAAAGCGTTTTGGGTCTTTTTTAAAGAAAGGGTGGGTTCCCTATCGAGTTGCCCGGGTAGACCGGAACAGGTGGCTCTTATGGGGAGAAAGCGACCCTATTGTAGGAAAACTGTCGGGAACACTCAGGTATCACACCGCTGAACCCTCTTCACTGCCCTCTTTAGGGGATTGGGTGGCTGTAAAAAGGTCCGATGATCATCAAGGTTTCATCCATGCGGTATTGCCCAGGAAATCGATCTTTTCCCGGAAGGTGGCGGGATTGGTTCTTCAAGAGCAAATCATCGCAACGAATATAGATTATGCATGGGTTGTTGTTGCATGCGACCAATCATTCCGACTCAGGAGCATAGAGAGATATATAACGCAATGTCATCGAAGTGGTGCAAAACCCGTTTTGGTGATGAATAAGGCAGAGCTAATCGAGGATCACGAACAATGGTTAAATCAAAGATCCATCATAGATCCGTCGATTCCGGTCCACTGGGTCAGCGCTCGAAACAAACAAGGGCTCGACTCCCTATCACCCTATCTTAGAAAAGGGGTCACTTCTACTTTAGTGGGATCTTCTGGAGTTGGAAAGTCTTCTTTGGTGAATGCGATTATCTCTGAAGATCTTATGAAAACAGGCGAAGTGCGCGCATATGATCATAAGGGAAAACATACCACTACCAAACGCGAAATGATCGTTCTTCCAAAAGGAGGGATGATCATTGATAACCCCGGTATGCGGGAAATCCAATTATGGGCCGATGAAGCAAACTTGGACCAGAGTTTTTCTGATATTGACGGGTATGCCAAGCAGTGCAAGTACGCAAACTGTACCCATGGATCAGAACCAGAATGCGCTGTTCGTGAAGCGCTTGAAAAAGGGGAGATTTCGGTCTCCCGGTGGGAAAACTACCAGAAGATGCTCCGTGAGGTTCGTTATTTGGAAAAAAGGAAAAAAGGAAAGATTCGATGACCCCATTTCTAAACAGCAACCGCCCAGCGGGTTAAAAGGTTCTTTGCTGGTCCATAATCTTGGGCCAATTATGGTACAATACTGTGGAGGGGAATCAAGCTTTGTTTTATAAAGGAGAAAGAACTTGAGCGGTTACGAACCAACAAGAGGAGAAATATTGATTCATAAGCTTGTTTGTTATTCTATCTTGAGTCCTGTTTACGCTTCTTATGTACGGAGTATGGCAATCCAAGGCAATGAGCAAATCCTCGAGTTTGGCAGCGGCAGCGGAGCCATGTCAAAACACATTTACAAGAGACTCGGACCAAAGGGTTGTCTTGCTTGTGTGGATATTTCGCGTCGATGGCTTGATATTGTGCGCGACCGGCTTGGTTTTGGGACCCGTGTTGAATACCATTTGGGGAAGATATGGGATCTTTCGCTTTCAGAAGACCGGTTTGATATCGCGATCGTTCACTTTGTACTCCATGATCTGCCTCGTTCCGAACGGGTTCCTTCGATGATGGCAATCCGAAGGTGTATGAAACCAAATGGAACACTGTATATACGAGAACCGGATGAAGCTGGTCACGGCATATCTTTGGATGAAATCGAAATGGTGTTGGTCAAAGTAGGGTTTCGGATTGGGTCTTCAAACTCAAGAAAACCTTTCCTTCGAAGCAGGATGAATGAAGTAATTGCGCGAAAATAATGATAAAAAAGCACTCACTGGAGCCAACCATAGAGCCCACAATAATCCGTTTCGCAACAATTCAAGATAGCTCCCTTCTGGTTTCCCATCGGAGGAAGATGTTCGAAGATATGTCGCGTAAAGAAGGGATCCGATATTCGATTGAGACCCTTGATGAAATGGAGAAGGCATATTCCCGGTTTATCCATTCGAGTTTAAACCAAAACACAAGTAATGCTTGGGTAGCCTTCGTTTTGAGCACCGGAGTGGGTAGCGCGGTATTGTCAAGTGCTCCATGGATTCCGAGTCCCGTGAACCCAACCGGTGAATATGTGTATCTACATAGCATTTATGTGGATCCTTTGTTTCGAAGAAGAGGAATCGGGCTTAAGTTAGTCCGACGTGCGATTGCCTTTTGCAGGGAGAAAGGAGTTGCGCAAATCCAGCTTCATACCAGTGATCAAGCAAGACCGCTTTACGAAAAGCTCGGTTTTAAACCCACTCGAGGAATGAAGCTCACTTTTGCTGAGCTCGAAGCGCCTAATGAATAAGGTTTTTGAACAAGAGATTGAAGGGCGCCATGGGAACGCCCTTTCCAATGGAACCGTACGGAATTCACTGTTATTTATTGAGTAGGAGGAGATAAAATGTCGGTAAAGATCAGTATTGTGGGAGCGGGAAGCGCGGTGTTTTCTCTCCGCTTGGTCAGTGATCTCTATAAAACACCATCTTTGAAGGGTGCGACTGTATGTTTAATGGACATTGACGACCAAAGGTTGAGCGCGGTGCAAACCTTAGCGAGGAAATTCGCCTCCGAAGCAGGCGCAGACATAACCTTCGAAGCCACGAATGATCTCGAGAAGGCTGTTGATGGAGCAAACTATGTAATCAACTCAGCAATGGTAGGAGGGCACGCCTTTTTAGAAAAGATGAGAGCCATCGGAGAAAAACATGGATACTACCGGGGAATTGATACCCAAGAATTCAATATGGTCTCCGATTACTATACATTAACCAATTGGAAGCAGTTTGACTTCTTTACGCAGTTGACTCACCTAATGGAACAAAGGGCGCCAAACGCATGGATGCTTCAAGCGGCTAACCCAGTATTTGAAGGAACAACATTGATTCGAAGGACTTCATCTATCAAGATGATGGGATTTTGCCACGGTCATTTTTCGGTGCGAGAAATCAGTAAAGCCTTGAATTTGGATATAAACCATGTCGATTGGCAAGTAGCGGGCGTGAATCATGGGATCTGGCTGAATCGGTTTCGATACAAAGGACAGGATGCCTATCCCCTATTGGAAGAGTATCTGCTCGTACTTTCTGATTGGAAGCCAGAGCAACCTTTTGACGACAATTTTTCTCCAGCCGCTCAGGATATGTTTGGCTTTTACGGAGTGTATCCGATCGGGGATACACCAAGGAACGGGAGCTGGAAGTACCATTTTGATACCGACACGAAAAAAAGATGGTATGGTGAACCTTGGGGCGGTGCTGATGCTCCGGAAGGATGGAGCTGGTATCAACATCAGCTAAGTTTGGTCACACAGGTCATGGCACAAATGGCGCAAGCAATTAAGGAAAAGCCATCATTAGATGTCCGCACATTCCTTACCCCCAAAGTTGGACAACTGCCGGAAGCTTTTTTGCAGGAAACGCAACGAATATTGGATTCCAAAGAGATGAGCGGCGAACAACATATTCCGTTCATTGATGCTTTGGAAAACAATCATGGCAATCGTTTCGTTGTGAATATTCCCAACCAAGGTTTGATACCGGATATTGCCGATGACGTAGCCATAGAAGTCAATGCCTGGGTCGATAAAGCGGGGATTCACCCGGAGCCTATCGATCCTCCTTTACCAAAAAGAGTGATTCAATGGTACCTCACCCCAAGGATTATGCGGATGGAATGGGCTTTAGAAGCATTCATCAAAAAGGATCCCATGCTGATCGAAGAATTTTTGATCCGAGATCTGCGCACCCAGTCATTGGAACAAGTTCGTTCCGTAGTTCAAGAGATTATGCAAGAGAGCGGGTATTTAGGAGATTCTTAAAGGCCACTGACAGCATTAGTTTAATCCGGTTGATTTGATTGACTTCGCTGGCCCCCGGATCGCAGTCGATGGCGACAATATTGGATAATGGATATGCTTGGCGAAGCTCTTTTACCATGCCTTTTCCCGTGATGTGATTGGGTAGGCATCCAAAGGGCTGTAGGCAGACGATGTTATTAACACCTGATTGAATCAATTCAACCATTTCCGCTGTGAGAAACCATCCTTCTCCTGTCTGATTGCCAAGAGAAAGGTGACGAGACGCTCCCTTTGCCATTTCATCAATTGGAATAGGGGGACCAAAGCGTTTGCTCCGTTGTAGGGCTTTACGCATCGGACCTCGGTAGAATTCAACGGCCCGGATACCCAACACTCCTGCAATATAGGCCAAAAAAGTCCGCCCCATAGGCCGATAGTTAAATTTCATGTTGTATAACCCATACATGAAAAAGTCAATCAAGTCGGGAACAACCGCTTCAGCCCCCTCGCTTTCAATAAGCCCTACAATATCATTGTTCGCGGTAGGGTGATACTTGACCAATATTTCCCCAACAACACCTACTCGAGGTTTGATAAGATCTTCGTGAATGGGCAATTCGTCGAAATCTCGCACCATCTTTCGGCAATTTTTAGCGAATGCATACCAACCAAATTTTTCCAGATCATGGATGATCTTTGTTTCCCACTGAGCCGCAAGGGCATTGGCGCTCCCGGGTTTTTTTTCGTATGGGCGCACCCGATAAAGAAGACGCATCAGCAAATCACCCATCAAAAAGCCCATCAACAGAGTATGCCCCATCTTTGGATAAAACCGAAATCCAGGATTGGTTTCCAATCCTTGCATTGAAACAGCGATAACGGGAATGTGATCTAAATCGGCGTCTTTCAAGGCTTTACGAATAAATGCGATATAATTTGTGGCGCGGCAACCACCCCCGGTTTGGGTCATGATAACAGAAGTGTTTTTTAGATCGTACTTTCCGGATGTTAGCGCTTCCATCATTTGACCAACAATGATAATTGAAGGATAACATGCGTCGTTGTTGACACATCGTAATCCAACATCAACGGCTATTTTGTCAACTGCGGGCATCACCTCTATGGTGTAGCCACCCTTTTTGAAACCCGGTTGTATGAATTGAAAGTGGATGGGGGACATTTGTGGGATCAAGATGGTATGTTTGTCTTTCATTTCTTTCGTAAAAAAGGTCCTTCGTTTCACTTCATATTGTTTTTCGGGTCGGAATCCTTTTCTATCCCGTTCTTGAATGGCTGCGACCAAAGACCGCAATCGGATTCTGGCTGCGCCCAAATTTGCGATTTCATCGATCTTTAGAACAGTATAGAGCTTTCCATACTGATCCAGTATTTCTTTTGTTTGATCCGTTGTAATGGCATCCAAACCACAACCGAATGAGTTGAGCTGAACCAGTTCCAGATTTGGTTGCGATGCAATGTATGCAGCGGCTCGGTACATCCGATTATGATACATCCACTGATCGACCACTCGTAGGGGCCTTTCCAAATGACCCAAATGAGCAATGGAGTCTTCCGACAAAACTGCGAAACCCAGAGATCGGATGATTTGCGGAATCCCATTATGGATTTCGGGATCAACATGATAGGGTCTTCCTGCTAGGACAATTCCTTTTTTCCCGTTTGCTCTCAAAAAGGAAATCGCTTCTTCCCCTTTTCTTCGGACATCCGCTTTATAGGCATCCAAAGCCTCATAAGCTTTTTCAAGCGCATTAGATATCTGAGAAGTGTCCTCAACCAATCCCTTAAGCTCTTCTTTGAGCCTTTTTTCCATCTTTTCTTTGTGATAAAGGGGCAAAAAGGGATTGTAAAAAAGGACCTTTCCTTCGCGAAACTCGGGAACATTGGTACGGATGATCTCCGAATACGAAATAACGATAGGGCAATTGTACCAATTCCCGGCATGAGGGTCTTCCTTCATGTTCCAAGGAATTCCTGGATAAAAGATCCGATCCACTCCTTTTTCGATTAAATCCACAGCATGACCATGGACCAGCTTTGCCGGGTAACATACCGACTCAGAAGGTATGGTTTCCATTCCTTTTTCAAAGATGCGCTTAGATGAGCGAGAAGAAAGAACCACCCGAAACCCCAAACAAGAGAATAGGGTAAACCAAAAGGGATAATCTTCATACATGTTCAACACTCTTGGAATTCCCATGGTTCCCATGGGCGCTTTTTCTTGAGGCAGGGGTTGGTAATCAAAGACACGATGATACTTATACTCATAAAGATTTGGCAGGTCGTTATAAAGCGAAGGCGCTCCAATCCCTCGTTCACATCGGTTTCCTGTGATGTACTGCCTCCCATCCGAGAAACTGTTGATTGTGAGAAGACACTGATTTCCGCACAGGGAGCATCTCCGATTTGAAATAGACACATGAAACCCTTCAAGCGATTTTCCTTGAATCAGATTGCTCTGATCCGTTCCGTTCCATCCCTCTTTTGCAATCAGAGCAGCCCCAAATGCGCCCATAATTCCTGCAATATCAGGTCGGATCACGTCTCTTCCCAAGACTTGTTCTGCGGCTCGCAAGACAGCTTCATTTAAAAAAGTGCCTCCCTGAACCACGATCTTTTCTCCCAAATCCTTCACATTTCTCATTCGGATGACTTTGAACAAGGCGTTTTTGATTATGGAAAGGGAAATTCCGGCTGAGAGGTCTTCTAGGGTGGCTCCTTCCTTCTGAACTTGCTTTACCTTCGAGTTCATAAACACCGTACACCGAGTGCCCAAATCAACTGGGTTTTTTGCTCGTACCCCTTTTTTTGCGAAGTCCTCTACTTCCATGTTCAAAGTTTTGGCGAAAGTTTCGATGAAAGAGCCACAACCAGATGAACATGCTTCGTTGAGCATAATCGAATCAATCACTCCATCTTTAATCTTCAAACTTTTCATGTCTTGTCCGCCAATATCCAAGACAAAATCCACCTCCGGGAGGAAATAGCGAGCCGCTTTATAATGGGCTACCGTCTCTATGGTTCCTTCATCTACATGAAAAGCGGTTTTGATCAAACTTTCGCCATACCCCGTCACTACAGAGCGTTGGATCCATACATCCGGATGCATTTTCTCATAAAGGATCTGCAGCGCTTGAAGGGTAGAGTTCAAAGGGCTACCCCGATTGCTGCTATAGTAGGAAAACAGCAGTCTTCCGTTTGTATCGACGAGAGCGAGTTTTGTTGTAGTCGATCCGGCATCTATTCCCAGAAAAGTTGGGCCATGATACCGATCAAGCGGAAATCGATCCACTGTATTTCGCGCATGGCGTTCTGTGAATGCTCGATAATCCTCTTCATTTGTGAACAATGGATGTGCCCGATCTTTATGATCTTGATAGCCATTGAGAGAAAACACTTGGCGGTAGAGGCAGGAAAAATCGATATAAAGCTCTTTTTGCGCACATAAAGCCGCACCTAGGCTTACAAAGAACAAAGCGTGTTTGGGAAAAAGGACCTGATCTTCAGAAAGGCGCAAAGTATCGATAAACCGATTCCGGAGTTCAGAAAGAAAAAAGAGAGGGCCGCCCAAAAAAGCGATTTTCCCCCGGATGGGTTTTCCTTGAGCCAAACCACTGATCGTTTGATTGACAACTGCTTGAAAGACAGAAGCGGCAACGTCTTCTTTTGAGGCTCCTTCGTTGAGCATTGGTTGGATATCAGTCTTTGCAAATACACCACAACGAGACGCAACTGGAAGAATGGTCTTGAAAGATTTTGCATACTCATTGAGGCCTTGAGCATCGGTTTGGAGAAGGATGGCCATTTGGTCAATAAAAGAGCCAGTACCACCCGCGCAGGTACCATTCATTCTCTGTTCCAGCGTTTCTCCAAAATACGTGATTTTTGCGTCTTCTCCTCCCAATTCAATGGCGACATCAGTATTGGGTAGCCAAGCTTCGATTGCATGGGTACTTGCAATCACTTCTTGAACAAAGGGGAATTCAAGCTTTTTTGCAATGCCAAGTCCTGCTGAACCAGAAAGAACAATAGATACGTAATGATTTGTAAAGAAATCCTTGGATTCTTCTATCATTGCAATAAAAGAATTCTTAATATCGGAATAG
>Ga0334885_1003421_pt1 | contig 14789 bp, 11 predicted proteins | sample GraSluR1_MG_8_FD_207233 | JGI IMG/M metagenome (GOLD analysis project Ga0334885, IMG submission 207233) | Sludge microbial communities from methane-producing bioreactor in Wageningen University, Netherlands - Granular Sludge_31_05-R1 | ecosystem: Engineered > Bioreactor > Anaerobic >...
TTTCTTGTCCTATTTTCTAAAACCTCCTATACTCTTTCTATTCATTCTGGGAGAAAGAACATTGGGAATCATTGAAATATTGCTAGTATCCATAGGTCTTGCCATGGATGCTTTTGCGGTGTCCTTGTGCAAGGGCTTGAGAATGAGAAAAATCAACTATGGGCAAGCTTTTGTCATTGCACTCTCTTTCGGACTCTTCCAAGCGGGCATGCCTCTCCTAGGCTGGATCCTGGGAGTTCAATTTGAACGATACATCACTCAAATCGATCATTGGATAGCCTTCTTCCTTCTCTGTATCATCGGCATAAAAATGATATATGACTGTATTGCTGAAGACCCAACATGCCCGGTGGAAGCTGTTGAGCGTCTTGATTTGAAAGAACTGCTTCTCCTCTCAATCGCAACCAGTATCGACGCACTTGCTGTTGGTATCACTCTTGCTTTCTTGCGCGCCAATATTATGCAATCGGTTGCCGTCATCGGGCTGGTTACCTTCATCCTCAGCTTTATCGCGGTGGCAATAGGCAATCACTGGGGCAACCGTCTGCAAAGAAAAGCTGGAATAATGGGAGGTGTGGTCTTGATTCTCATTGGGCTAAGAATTCTCCTCTCACACCTCGACATTATTTCCTTCTAGATTACTTCTGCTCAAGCGGATCGTCTTCGGGCTCACCACGAGTGACCTTGCCCATTAGGATGAAAGCGATCAGCATGGAAACCGAGCCGTAGAGAAAGATTGCCCTGAAGCCGAATAAATCGATGAAAGCACCGGTTATCGGAGGGGAAATAATCGAGGCCAGCTGGCTGAAAAAGTAATACAGACCGGTATAGATACCCACTGTGGCATAGGTTGACATCTGCCAAAGCATCGGAAAACTGTTTGTGACCACAGAGACCCAGAATATACCAAAGCCAAACAACAAGGCCCAGAAGGTATATTGCCGCAGAGCTGCTGACATCGATGAAGTAAGTGGATCATGGAAATAGATTACTGCCAACAGCACGACCAAGGTTGCAAGAGCAATCCTGATGGTTTTTTTCCTTCCAATGCGGTGTGCAACTATGCCTGAAGGAATGGCAAAAATGGCATATGCAATACCAACCATTCCAGCAGCCAAGCTGGCAGTACCGCTGGTGGTCAAAAGAATTTGTGTCGAGTACAAGCCAACGAAGGGAAGGATCCCTTGATATCCAATAAACCAGAAGAGAAGAGACAGCAGAATGAAGAGGGCGCTCTTATCTTGCTCGCCGAAGATCACCTTCAAAGAATGGAGTATAGGCTCCCGCTTTTCGCTATCCACTTTTCCGATAGCCTTCTTTTCCTTGACGAAGAAAAAGAGCAGCAAGACGGCAAGCAACACAAAAACAGAGGCAACGGGGAAGGCAAGGATTTCAGTCGTCGGCCCAAAACCGGGAAGATTGATGGGGATGTCCATCAATCGAGCCAAACCGACCGTACCAACGATGGTTGCAATGCCTCCCATGGTATTGATGACCCCGTTTGCTTCACTGCGTAAATCACCGGGGATCATATCCGGCATCAAGGCAACAACAGGACCGCGTACGGCTTGTTTGAACAGATTGAGAATAAACACTAAAACGATTAAAAGCCAGAGACTGATCAAGGCAGAGTAGGGAATCAAGCCGAAGGCCACTGCCGAGACGGGAAGACAGATTACAATGAACGGCATTCTTCGCCCGATCCTTGTCCGTGTACGATCGCTGATCGCGCTGAAGACAGGAATCAAGAAAATCGCCAACATGTTATCGAACGTCATAATCGCGCCGATCAAGGCTTTAGACTCTACAAAACGAGCAAGAAAAATAGGCACATACGTGTCATAGAGGGGATCCATCAACCCCATGGTGAAAAATCCGAGACCGATGAGGAACGTGGTCATATAATACCCCTTCAGTCCTCGTTTTTGCTGTTTGGCCATAACACAACTCCTCTTAGTGTTCAAGTAAAACCAGTGTATCATACAATCCGATAGTGGAGGAAAGGTTTGTAAGGCTCTGGACCAAATTCATGGATTGAGGTACACCATTTGCATGCAACAGTCTTTAGAGTTTCCTTCGATTATCACTACCTATTCAGCACTTCAGTCATATCTCACGCTCAATGAGGATGAGCTCAGCTTTGACAAAGAGGATACAACAACGCTTCCTCTGAGAATTCCCTCTTATTTTTTAAAACTTATCGATCCTTCTGATCCAAATGATCCTTTGCGCAGGCAAGTGGTTCCTACAGGCAATGAACAACAAGTGTTCGAACAAGAACAACTAGACCCTCTAAGGGAGGTCTCCCATAGCGTAAGCGAACGACTTATTCACCGCTATCCGAGCAGGGCAGCATTTCTTACCACCGATATCTGTCCTATTCATTGCAGACATTGCTTCAGAAGACGGTTCACAGGAACCTTTCAAGGTCCGGCAAGTGAACAACAGGTCCTTGATGCCGCCGACTATGTAGCCGATCATCCTCTAATAAAGGAAGTTCTTTTCACCGGGGGAGATGTGTTGACGCTCTCTGACGACCATCTTGCCTCGATGATCAAAGCATTCAGAGATAAGAGGAAAGACCTCATCATCCGCATCTGTACTCGAATGCCGGCCTCTTATCCGATGCGCATCACCAAGGACCTGATCGCCATGCTGGGTCGATTCGACACTGCCCCATTCTATGTGATGACGCAATTCAACCACAGCAGGGAACTTACCAAGGAGGCGGTTGCTGCAGTCAGGCTCTTCGTCGATGCAGGAATTCCCGCAATGAACCAGACAGTGCTGCTAAGGGGGGTAAATGACAGTCCAAAGACCTTGCAGGAACTTTGTGAAACACTGCTTTTCAACCGCATCAAACCATATTATCTCTTCCAAGGTGATTTGGTCGTAGGAACCAACCACTTCAGGGTTAGTCTGCAAAAAGGATTGGCACTGGAAGCCGAGCTGAGAAGACGAGTCAGTGGGTTGGCCATGCCGACCTATGCAATAGACCTACCTGATGGAGGAGGGAAAGTTCCCTTAACCCAAGGATACCTGTCCGAGCACTTAGGTTGCGGTCAATGGCATTTCAAAACAGTCGAAGGAGAAAAAAGAGTGTATCCCGATCCTCTGTTTACTGAGAAATCCGTCTCAGAACCTCTTCGATAGCCTTGTTGCGTATATCCTGTCTCTGCTCTTCATATTCCTGGGGATCCATAAACTGGACGGTTGTCTTTTCTTCGAATACAGGGACAGATATAATCGGCAATCCTTCCTTCCTAGCTGGTGGTGCTGCTACTTCAGGCTCTGCTACCATCACCGGTTGGACCACAGGCTCTGACACTACTTTGGGGATTGGGGCTACTACAGGCTTAGGCTCTACCACCACACTTGGTTGGACAACAGGTTCTGTTTTCGCTTCTACAGGAATACTGGGTTCTTCAGTAAGCACCCTTACTATTGCGATGGGAGCCTTTGGGGCAGGAGGAACAATAACAAAGGGCAGAGCATCAAGATAAGCCAAAACTTCCCTTCTCAATTCTTCTTCCATGGTATCGAGCATTGCAGGAACCAAATCCTTCACAAGTTCAAGCCGGTATGCCTCATACATGGCTAAGACTTCTTGCTCTTGCAATCCGAAAGGCAAGGTTTGCAAAAGATAAGCGATGTACTGCTCCTTGTTCGCTTCAATCTGCTGCAGAACTTGCTCAGTCACCTGTGCAACCATGCTGTCAACAACCTGGGGAACATACTCTATGACCTCTGCCTTCGCTTGAGCAATTTGCTCTTGTGCATCAGTGTACAGCAACAACCCCTCTAATCGTATATGCATGATAGAGTCTTCAATCTTGGTTATTTCAGAGAGACCCTCGGCACGCAAGAGTGCAATCTCGTCTTGCAAAGCTTTTTCTCGATCTTCTAGTTCTGTGATATATGCCGCACGTTCCTGACGTAGCGATGCAAGCTCAGCATTCAAGAGAGCGTTGAAGGTTTGCTTGGTCTGAGTAAACTCAGCTGACATTTCAGTCCTTACCTGCTCAAGCAGACCAGGTTTCAAAGCCTGGGAGAGCGCTTGAATAAATTGGACATCCTGTTTTAGATCTTTGGTTATGGAAGCCTTGAGCAAGGGCTCCAATTCCTGCTGTAGAGTGGGAAGCAAGTCCTTTACCAATTGAGCATCTGAACGAGTGGCTTGTTCAACACGCACAGAACGCTGGGGAGGCGTCACCTCCATCAAGGGTTGCATCTGTCTAGCTTTCGCTTCTTCCAATATTTCATTGGGTACACCTGGGCGCAAAAACCACATCCCTGCAAAAACAAACAGGGTGACGACTATGGTGATGACCAATACACTGATCTGAACCGATTTCTTCATTTCAAACCCTCATATAGACAGGATTTCATCAAACAGATGAAATGCTTAATCCCATGGTATCACAATAGGTTGCGACTTGTCGATGAATTAACGCTTTCCAAAAGAGATTACGTAGCACAACAGTCTTATCACAAGAAGGCCGAATATCTTTTTGTGCAGCATTTCTCAGAACAAATTGTTTTAGGGAAAGACCATCGCGTTTTCTAGAACGTAAAAATCGCAACCAAACAGGCGCATAGACAAAAACCACCGAATCACAAACTTCCTGCAATCCCATCCGAGAGAGCAACGCTGCATTGAGCAGTACCGCTTGTGCACCCTCTCTTCTGGCTTCTTCTATCAGTTCTTGGCATGCAAGAACCATCTTCGGATGTGTTATCTGCTCTAGCTTCTTCAGTTTCAAGGGATCGGAAAAAACGAGAGACCCCAACTGTGATCGATTAATTTTCCCGTTTTGTATGACAGAAGGGCCAAAACTTGTTTCTATTTGTTCAATGCTTTGAGTCAATGCTTCATGTCCTAGAGCATCAACATTGATTACAACAAAGCCATATTGGGAAAAAGCCTTGGCATACTGGTCCTTGCCTGCACAGGCTTTGCCCGTCAATCCTATCACCCTCATCAGTGAATCGCTCCCCAACTGTCGCCAACCTCGATGCTGGTCCTCAAAGGAATACTCAAGCGAACAGCACCTTCCATGGCGTTACGGATAAGCGTCTTCGTACTCTCTACTTCTTGTTCCGGGACTTCCAAAATCAATTCATCATGAATCTGCAACAGGAGCTTTGCTCCAAGATGCTCTTCTCTGATCCTTGCAGATACTCCAAGCATTGCCAACTTCATGATGTCGGCTGCGCTGCCTTGGATCACGGTGTTCACCGCAATCCTTTGGGCTTTCGCCCGTTCGACGGGGCTTCTACTGTTGATCTCGGTTATGGTACGCACGTGGCCGAGCAAGGTTTTTACATACCCAAGCTCTGCTGCATCAGCACGTGTTTTCTCAACAAAAGCCTGGACAGCGCTATATCGCTCGAAGTATTGTTCTATGAACGTTTTTGCCTCAGCATGGGTAATGCCCAAGTCTGTCGCCAAGCTATGGACCCCCATCCCATACATCACCCCGAAATTGATTGTTTTTGCTATCCTGCGTTGATCGCTGCTTACAGCCTCCAAGGGCACATCAAAGATGAGACTCGCGGTGAAGCTATGGACATCCAACCCTTCAGCGAAGGCTTTTTTCAACCCAGGGTCATCGGCCATATGGGCAAGCACAACCAACTCAATCTGAGAGTAGTCGGCACTTATAAAGCGATATCCCTCTCTTGGCAGGAAGGAGGAGCGGATTCTTCTACCCTCTTCCGTTCTCACAGGAATGTTCTGCAGATTCGGGTCTTTACAAGAGAGCCTGCCTGTTTCTGTTCCTGTCTGCGAAAAGGAGGGATGGATCCTCCCTGTTCGTTCATTGATCTGTAGCGGCAACTTGTCGATATACGTACTCTTGAGTTTGTTGAGCATCCGATACTGGAGAATGAGTGCAACTTCGCTATAGGTTGCACTCAAGGGTTGGAGTACTTCTGTTGCCGTAGAGAACCCAGAACGCGTCTTCGCTCCAGTTGGGATACCACGTTCTACAAAAAGAACCTGCTGCAACTGTTGAGGAGAGTTCAGATTGAACTCATGTCCACATATGTCAAAAACCTGCTCCTTGATTGCATCAAGGCGCTTTTCGAACTCTAAAGAGAGAGGTTCAATCTGGTTTCTTTCCAGATAGATGCCCTCAAGTTCCATGTTTGCTATCACAAGTAGGAGGGGCATCTCAATATCCTGCATCAGGGTATGCAAACCTCGAGCTTTGAGCAATTCAGAGAAGAGTGTATACAACCTGAAGGTAATATCAGCATCCTCAGCTCCGTAAAAGACAACCTGATCGAGGTCAATATCTGACAACAGCTTTCCTTTAGGCACTATATCAGCATACCGAACTGTCTTGTACTCCAAGTATTTTTCTGCTAGATAATCCATGTTGAAGACTGAAGTACTATCCAAGAGCCAAGCTGCAACCATGGTATCAAATACGATGTTCTTGAGGGTGATGGACCAAGAAGCAAGCACCTTGTAATCATACTTAATATTTTGACCGATGATTGCCAATTTACCAGATTCTAGATAGGAAGCGAGCAGGCTTTTCACCGCATCGATATCAACCAATTCCTTAGTTTGATGCACCAAAGGCATGTAGTAGGCTTTTCCTTCTTCATTGCAGAAGGAAAATCCAATAATATTTGCCTTCATTTCATCAATGTTATCGGTCTCCAAATCGAAGGCAACAGGCTTGTTCGCGAGCGTCAATGCATCCAATAAGTTCTTCAGTTCTTCAAGTGTATGGATAGCTGTATAGGAAGCACCTTTTTTTTCTGTTTTAATCGGAGCCTGCGGCAACAGAGAGCCCGGATCGTTGTTTGCCGCTCTCCCCAATTCCTTGAGGATCGTCCGCATGCCAATGTTCTCAAAGAGAGGAATGGCCGCCTCATACTTCACATCTGTTACAAGATACTGCTTGGTATCAAAGCTCTCAACGGTGAACAGATCTCGCTTAAGCGTGACCAACTCCTTGCTTAAAAAAGCGGAATCCTTGCCTTCAAGCAACTTCTTTTGCATGCCTGCGGCTACGAGCTTGATATTGGCATATATACCATCAAGGCTCTCAAACTGACTGAGCAGCTTCACCGCACCCTTCTCTCCAATACCCTTCACCCCAGGAACATTATCAGAGCTGTCACCGAGCAAGGAGAGATAATCAACCACTTGCTGTGCCTTTATACCATACTCCTCCAGGACTTCAGCCCTACCCAACAGGCGATAGAATTTCTCACCTTTTTTTGCAGGACGGAGCGCATAGGTATCAGCATCAACTAGTTGCAGAAGGTCTTTATCCCCGGTAAACATGATGCATTGTATACCATGGCGTGACGCTTCAGTTGAGAGGGTTGCAATAATATCATCTGCCTCATACCCCTGCATCGCGATAGAGGGGACTTGCATGGCTTCCAATATTTCGGTAATCAGAGGGACTTGTGTATGCAAATCCTCTGGTGCTGCTGCACGATTAGCCTTATAGGGTTCGTACATATTGTGCCTGAACGTCGGCCCCTCGCTGTCCATGGCTATCACAAGATAGTCGGGGGCATACTCACGAATCAGCTTGAGCAAGGTTGAGAAGAATCCATAGACAGCAGAAATATTATTTCCTTGGCTGTCTCGCATAGGGTTGGCAAAAAAACCATAATAGGATCGGTATATGAGCCCGTATCCATCAATGATGTAGAGTTTTTTTCGATCATCCAACTCAGCCGGCAAAAAAGTCTCTTCTTTCTGTGGCTGCATTTTCACAATCTTCGGGGGAACAGAGAGCGTCTTATGCTTTGCTTCCTCTTTCAATGCTTCTTGATCAAAATCCTGTTGGCTGAACAACTCATCCATTTCATCCCCCTACCGTAATCGACAACATGTCATAGGCCACATGCAAACCATCGCTCAACTGCGCCTCCAATTCACCATGACTCACATTATGGCTCAGATGGGTAAAGTAGGCTACCTTTGGCCTGACCAACGCAACGAGAGCCTTAGCCTCAAAGATACTATAATGGGTTGGATGCGGCCAATAGCGCAGAGCACCAACTACCAATGCATCCAAGTCATAAAAATAAGGCAAGCTTTTTTGAGGAACTTCACTGCAATCGGTGGCATAAAGAAAACTCCCAATCTTGAAAGCATATATTTCACGAGTCCCATGCAAAATCGGAATAGGGATTACAGAGAACCCAGCAATCTCAATCTCTTCATAGGGTATAAGCGTGTGCAACTGAAGATGAGGAATGCCACCAGCAATATCCTCGCCACCCAATACATAACTGAACCGACTTTCAATTGCCGAGGTGACATCCGCCCCACAATAGACATCTAGACTACTCTTTTTACAAAAGACACGCAGGTCGTCAATACCGTTGAAATGATCTGCATGGTCATGGGTATACAGCACTGCATCCAAAGCTGAAATATGTGCTCTCAAGGCCTGCAATCGAAATTCTGGCGTAGTGTCTATCAGCAGCGTACGACCATCCTTCTCAAGGAGGATACTCGAGCGATATCGTTGATCGCGTCTGTCTGTTGATCGGCAGACTGGACAAGAGCAGCCGATAACCGGCACCCCATGGCTGGTACCAGTACCCAAAAACGTAATTTGCATGTGATTCATCGCACTGTATCCATCAACTGCTTTACTGTAGTAGTCAATACCTGCTGCCCCTGTTTTGCAGCTTCCCTAAGTTGTTGCTGAACCTCGGCACTGTTGAGCAATACACGTAATTGTTGTAATGCCTCAGCAGAAAAATCCGGATCACCCTGTATTTCTGAGACAGCATCCATCACCCGAGCGTTCACCGATCCTTGCCTGAAGGAAAAACTCACCCCGAGAAACTGCATACTCATGCTGGGAATAAAGAAATATAGGATAAAAAATGCCAAAACAGCAACTATAGTCGCAGAAAGCAACGATCCAAAAAACCCTCGTTTTGCCATGATGGTATGCACTCCTTGCCTGCTACTGTATCACAGATGAGCAAAGGCGAAAAGCAACTCAGGCCCGGAAGATCCGGGCCTGAGGAGGAATAATCGATTGGTTTTAGAATAAAGAGAACAACAGGGAGACTCCGAACTTACCGTCGTCAAACTTACCGGTGAAGAGCTTGTCCACTTCAGCTGGCTTCTCAAAGGTATACTCGGTATCGAGGGTGTAATTGACACCAAGGCGCATCTTGCCAAGCTTGAAATCAAGGGTGGCACGATAGGCAACAGGAGAATTCATGAACGTTTCACCAAGATTGTCAAGTTCGACAGGATCGTCATTATCATCAAAAATGGTGAATTCGCCGGAATCATTATTCATACGAACAATCCAGTTGGGACCCAAGCCAAACCCAAGACGGGCAATACCCAGCACATCCATTGAAATACCTGCGGTTGCAAGAGTTTCAATCTTGGTATACTTCTCAGTTCCTCTTGTCTCCTGGGAGAACTTACCAACCAAGTCAACTTGTGCAAGCAAGACCTTGAGACGAACATCGGCGCCCAGACTATAGTTCTCAAAATCCATGAAGGCATCCATGAGCACTTCATTCTCTGCATCAGTCTTGATCTGTCCAAGAGGTTGGTTGTATTGGGCAGTGGCTCCAATACTCAGATCAAGCAAGGCAGCACTGAGAGCTGTAGGAAGCAAGACACATACGATAAGCAATGAAATTACAAATCTCTTTTTCATGATAGGACCCCTTTTCTTTGTGCTAGTCATACTAACAGATATGACTTAAATTTAGAACATTTTCAATGACAACGCAAGCGATATCATTCCTTTTTCAACATCAAACACTTCAAACCAGGTGTCTTGATTGAAAACAGTACCAACACTGGCACGACTTTCCAAAAGATACCGTAATCTCAAACCAATTGGACCGAACTCTGTAGCAAGGCCTACCTGTAAATAGAAGGGACTTTCCCAGACAGCCTGGGTGAAACTCTTCTGTTGGGCGTCAACCTTACTCCCATCGGCAAGTTCATAATACGATTTTGAATTTCCCTCAGTACTAGTAGGAATATACGTTACTCCTACCCCACCACCCAACTCAAGAGAGAGCAAAGATCCCAGCATAGGAATGCTCAGAGAGGACAAGCCTACCAAAAGAACGCCCTGTCCATCATCAGAACAGGTCATAGGGAAAACGAGGGCTTGGGCTTGCAAGAATGCCAGGCGAGCACTAATCTCCCCGCTGAATAAATAATTATCCGAATCGTTCATCCCCGATGATACATCCAATGGTTTCTGAACAGCATAAGATGCACCAAAACCAAGACTTACGTTTACCAAGCTCCGTGCTCCGACGAAGGACGGAACCACCAGTGCGATTATGACCAACAATGCTGCAACTTTTTTTCGCATCTTGCGTAACAACTCCTCACCCTCTATAACAGTCCAGAGAAGAAATAGCTACAAAAATATTGTCAATATTTTATCGAATTATCGTACAGTTTTGCTATAAGTTTTCCAGCTCATCCAGCTCAGCTTGCCAAAGAGCAACACTACTGTCGCTGCTCATGCGCCAATCGCCTCTTGGTGAGAGTGACACAGAACCAACCTTCGGGCCGTCAGGGAGACAGGAGCGCTTGAATTGCTGGGAAAAAAACCTCTTGTAGAACGTCTTCAGCCACAACAGTATCGTCTCAGAAGCATAAGATCCCTCGAACGCCTGTACGGCAAGACGATAGACCTTCCTAGGAGAAAAGCCCCATCTGACCACCTGGTACAAGAAAAAGTCGTGCAACTCATAAGGGCCGACCAGCTGCTCGGTAACTTGGCTTATTGAACCATCTTCACTAGAGGGCAGCAACTCCGGACTTACCGGGGTATCGACAATGTCCAGCAGTATTTTTTGTACAGTTCTGTCACTGATGGAGGCAACATAGCCCACTAGAAATTTCACCAAGGTCTTGGGCACAGAGCTGTTGACCCCATACATGGACATATGGTCTCCATTATACGTTGCCCATCCCAAGGCAAGTTCAGAGAGATCCCCGGTTCCCACCACAAGAGCGTTATGCTTGTTCGCTAGATCCATCAAGACTTGGGTCCTCTCCCTGGCCTGACTGTTCTCATAGGTGACGTCCAGCAACTCTGGATCATGACCGATATCCTTAAAATGCTGTCTGACCGCTTTTTCAATAGAGATGGTCTTCAGTTCGACACCAAGGGCCGTTGCAAGTTTTACAGCGTTGTTTTTCGTCCTCTTGGTAGTACCAAAACCCGGCATCGTTACTGCAAGAATCTGATCTCTCGGAATTGAAAGCATATCGAAAGCTCTGACGGCAACAAGGAGTGCCAACGTGGAATCAAGACCGCCGGAGAGACCTATCACTACATTTGCACTATGCGCACTCTCGAGTCTCTTTTTCAAACCTAAGGCCTGGATATTCAAAATGGTTTCACAGCGTCGAATTCTGATCTCTTCATCCTCCGGCACAAAAGGAGTTTTTTCTATCTTTCTGGTAAGAGCGGCATCAGCAGGATCGAGGTTGAACATGATGCGCTGATGCGTCGATTGCTGATTTCCAAAACTCTGCATCCGAATCCGTTCAAGAGCCAATTTCTGTACATCTATTTGTGTAATCTGCAACCTGTCAGAAATTTGATACTGCTCAGCCAATATGTGTCCGTTCTCACAAATCAGATTGTGCGGCGCAAACACCACATCGGTGGTCGATTCTCCAAAACCGGCCGTACTGTAGAGGTAGGCACAAACCAAACGGGCACTTTGCACCGATATCATATTGCGCCTATACTCAGCTTTTCCCACCAGTTCGTTGCTTGCACTGGGGTTTGCGATGACCGTCGCGCCCGCAAGGGCATGATCGATGCTTACCGCGTGCGGAACCCAAAGATCTTCACACACCTCACACGAAAGGGTGAACTGTGGTACATCATTGCAGCTGAATAGCAAATGGGTACCAAACCAGGTCTTCTGCCCAAGCAATTCTATTTCATAATTTCCCTTTTGAGGGATCTTGAACCAACGCTTCTCATAGAACTCAAGGTAGTTGGGGAGATTCTGTTTAGGAACAACGCCCAAGATCTTGCCCTCTTTGAGCACAACTGCACAATTGTACAGACTGCCATGAACGTTAACCATTGAGCCAAGTACAATAAGCATGTCGCACTTGCTGCTCTGCTTGAGAATGGTGGCAAGAGCCTGAAGAGCTCCATCCTGCAATCGTTTTTGCAAGAACAGATCAGCACAGCTGTAGGAAGTCGTCACCAACTCAGGAAGCACGAGAAGCCTCACGTCCTGCTCTTTTGCCTCCTGAATTATTGAAACCACCGATTGAGCATTATAAACACAATCAGCGACACGAACTGAAGGAGAAGCTACTGCACACGTGATAAATCCGTCTTTCATGTTCGAATATCCCCTTTTTCCAAGATAGCGACAACCTCATGATGGAAGGTCTGAGGATAGAGGTCGAACATCCTCAGCTTCTGTAGAGTGTATCCCTCATGTCTGAAGCGTTGCAAGTCACGGGCAAGAGTAACGCTGTTGCATGACACATACAGGATTCGTTTTGGCTTGAAGCAAGCAATCATCGAAGGGACGCTCGCGTCCAGTCCGACACGCGGGGGGTCGACCACGACAGTATCCACTCTGCTCTTCGGCTTCTTCTTCCACCGTTCGACAGCACTGATGACATACTCACAATCAGGAGCATTCTGCTTTGCCAGAGCTAGACACTTCTGATCTCGCTCGACAGAGATGACAGTACGACCTTCTTTTGCAAGGAAAGCGCTGAACGTCCCTACTCCACTATAGAGATCCATCACTACGTCACCCACAGCACAGGCATCTATATACTCTGCCATAGCAGGTAGGAGGAAAGGATTCGATTGAAAAAAGACCTCGTTGGTAACCATAAACTGATGCGATCCTATGGTGATACGTACCGCTTTTCCTGACAGGGAAAAGCTGTCATCTCCAAGGAAGACCGGTACCTGAGAATACTCGCTTTGTCCTCTGCTCTTGTCGAATCTTGATTTTTGGGCAGCTTCGAATAAGCAATCCGGCTCGCTGAGCAGGGTGTTGAGTTTCTCTTGCAGCACGGCACAGGAGGTGATGGGCACCAACGCGTTGCTCTGCCTGGCAAGAAACCCTACGGTTTTTGCAGGTACGTCGACATGAAACCGAGCGCGGTTTCTGTAAGCCCAGCCTTGGCTAGCTACCGTACGTTCCCATTCAAAACTTGTACGGTCCACCCCTCCTAATCGCCTCAGGTTGTCTTCAACAATCGACTCTTTCAGTCTAGCTTGTACGTGTTTTTCTGCGTATTGGAAATCACAACCACCACAAACTGACCAATAAGGGCAGGCCGGCTCGATACGATCCTCGCTTCTTACAAGAATCTCATCAATTTTCGCAAAAGCATACCCACCCTTGTCCTGGGTTATTGAAACCTTCAGCGTCTCATCGGGCAAGGCATCTGCGATGAATACCTTCTTTCCCTCACGGGTTGTTGCCAGGGCCGAGCCTCCCTGAAGCAGCTTCTCAGTAGTGAGAACCATGTACGAATTCCTCTACATAAGAAGCGATGACCCCAAGGGCATCTTTATAGAATTGCGGGTCGCGCAAATCTATGTTCACCATCTGAGCTACCTCATCTGCACCAAGACAGCCTGTGTGAGCAAGCAATCGTTTATATTCACCAGGAAAATTGACAGAATCTTTTTTACTGTATGAATACAGGCCAAGACCGAAAAGCTGTCCAAAGGCATAGGGGTAGTTATAAAAAGCCAAATCACAAGAGTAATAGTGCCCCTTCACCGCCCACATGTACGGATGATATTCAGAGAGAGCCTCACCGTAGGTCTTTCTTTGCGCTTGCTCCATCATCCTACAGAGCTCGTTCGCAGAGAGCTCACCCTCCTTTCTCCGAGTAAACAGATCCGATTCAAAGTAGTACCTGCTGAGGATATCAACACATACCTGCGTTGACTCTTGCAAAAAATGCTCGATCAGATTTATTCTCACGCGCGCATCACCCTGCTTCAAAGCTCCCTGAAAGACGAGAAATTCACTGAAAATTGAGGCCGTTTCAGCCAACGTCATAGGATACGACCGTAAAAGGTGACTCTTGTCCAAAACCAAGGAATCGTGATAGGCATGCCCCAATTCATGGGCAAGGGTGGAGACAGCAGAGTATGTTCCATCAAAATTTGTAAGAATCCTGCTTTGACGAGCCAACGGAAAGGCAGTGTCGTAGGCACCGCCGACTTTGCCGCTTCTGCTCTCTGCATCGATCCAGTGTTCAGAAAATGCCTTGGCCGCAAAAGCACCCATCTCTTCACTGAATGAAGAAAACTGAGAAATTATGAACGTTTGGGCTTCTTCGAAGGTAAAATGCATCTCTTGCTCATTCATTGGAGCAAACAGATCATAAAAAGCACAGCATTCCAGATTCAAGAGTTTTGCCTTGTGCTTGAGGTACGTCCTGAACATAGGAAGGCTCTCTTGAAGGGCGCTGATAAGTGCATCCAGAATTTGGCCATCAATGCGCGATTGTTCAAGACTGCGCGCAAGAGGGGATTCATACGCCCTTCTTGCATCCAAGGAGATTGTTGCTCCTTTTACTGAGTTCAAGGCAGATGCAAACGGTGTTTCATACAACTTTAGCAAAGCTAGTTCTCGTTCAAAGGACAGCTTTCGCACTTGCCTGTCTGCATGTGCGGCATCACTGCGAAGCTGCACCAAGGTTTTTGGCTGTGAAGCATCAAAACAGTGCTGTATGCTTGAGCCGAGGGCATCCTGCAGACGCGAGAAAGCATCAGCACCACTTC
>Ga0334885_1003430_pt1 | contig 14770 bp, 15 predicted proteins | sample GraSluR1_MG_8_FD_207233 | JGI IMG/M metagenome (GOLD analysis project Ga0334885, IMG submission 207233) | Sludge microbial communities from methane-producing bioreactor in Wageningen University, Netherlands - Granular Sludge_31_05-R1 | ecosystem: Engineered > Bioreactor > Anaerobic >...
CCGCAGTTGTAGTCCGATGTGCTGCCGCCCTTGGCGATGGGGTAGTTCACGTTCACGGTGACCCCACCCATCGCGTCGATGAGATTCACCAACCCGTCGATATTCACCAGGACGAAGTAGTCGACCTTCAAAGCCGTGATGCCTTCGAAGGCCCACTTCAACGCGTCCGCGCCGGGGTAGTCGGTGTTCTCGAACAGTTCGGGGTACATCGTGGGGGCGTCCTGCCAGACCGAGCTGAGAAAAGCCTCTGCGCCGTCGTCGAAGCCGTACGGGAAGACCGAGGCCAACGGCGAATCCGCGGCGAATATCGGGTACTGCAGGTTGCGCGGCAACTGGATGAGCAGAGTCGCGCCGGTTTTGGTGTCGATCGAGGCCATCATCATGGTGTCGGTCCGCACACCGAGATCGGACTCGCGTCCCTCGCCGGAGTCGCCACCCAGCAGCAGAATATTGACCCTGTCCTTGTCGGCCCAGGGGTCGTTCTTCTCCAGCGTGGGCCGGGTCTGCGATTGGGAGTTGCTCTCCGAGCCGAACAGGTCGCTCGACAGTCGCGCGGTCTCGAACGAATATGCCGAAGCGACAGCCAGCGGAGCGCTCACGATGAAGGTGAGCAGCCCAACCACCACAGCACCGAGGGTGCGCTGTCTTGCGGTCAATCGGCGCGGGCGCGAGATCAGGTAGGTGCCGATGATGATCGAGACCCAGATCACGGCGACGGCTATCAGCGCGAAGGCGATCGTCCGCATCCAGCCGGTCTGCAATGCGCTTCCAGCGGCGAGCACGGGATCGCGAAAGACCATGACCCCGAGCACCACGGCTGCGGCAACGATCAAGGTGAGCAGTAGCACACCGAGCCGGTGAGCGCGGGTGCCGAGCATGCCGAGACCGGGGACGATCGTGCTGCCGATGGTACGGATGATGGCCCCGCGGAAGCGCCGGTCCGGCTTGGGCGCCGACGTCGTGGGTGCGGACGAAGTCCGTGGCGGCGGGGCACCGGTGGCACCGTAAGTGCCGCCAGCTCGCTGGGGGGTGTCGCCGGCCAGGTCGTCCGAACCGGGAGTTCGCAAGTCCCCAGCGATGTAGGCGTCGCGTTGAACGCGCTGCGCACCTTGGGCTGAGGGGGCTGTTGCGGGGTCGACACCACGTCGAGCGTGCCCGTAGGCGTCCCCCGGCTGACTCTCCACAGGCTTGGTCTCGGCGGGATCCCGCGCTTCTTCGGAATATCCGCGTCGTGCTGGGGTTGCCCGCCGGCCGTCGTCACTCGGCAGCGGCAAGATCAGACTTCCCTTCTTGCTGAGGGTTCGTGCACATAACCTTATCGAAGGGTAACCCGCCCCAGGAAGATGGACATCCCACCAGAGGCCGAAACCTCAGCCGGACGCGTACCCGTCTGGGCTTGCCGAAGTCGGCTACGACCGGCTCTTTGCGGAAGCGTTCGGTTGTCGCTAGCCTTGGACAGTCGCCTGGATGGAGCGTGTGCGTCCAGAAGGCTTGGAGGTGTCGCCTAGTCCGGTCTATGGCGCCCGCCTGCTAAGCGGGTTTGGGGCTCAACCCCATCGCGGGTTCAAATCCCGCCACCTCCGCCGTGATGTTGCAGGACATCGCAATAGCCCCGAATCTACGGCTCGTAGGTTCGGGGCTACTTGCTTTCGGGGCGGTGGGTTCGGATGGTCGGCTGGTGGCCGGCAGTCGAGGTTGAGTCCGATGATGCTCCCGGAGGATCTGCCCGGGTCGGCCATTGGCCATCGGTGGCGGCAGCATTTGGGTCTAGTGCCGGCCGTGCGCTAAAGTAACTAATCGCGTAAGCGCCCAGCACTCGTAGCTTAATGGATAGAGCATCTGACTACGGATCAGAAGGTTGGGGGTTCGAGTCCCTCCGAGTGCGCCAGTCGAAGTGAGAGCTCTCAGCCGGGGAACCGGCCGGGGGCTCTTCTTTCTGCTTCTTTTCTGCTTTTCGCCTCGGCGCCCCCGGACTGAGACCGCGCAGGCGGCGCTTTGATAACTGTTATCATTCCCATCGGATGTTCAACCCCGCACCACACGTGCCAGACACCAGAACCGAGCAAATGATGCATCTGCACCGTTCCCGCGGACCTGCCGCGGCACTCGCACTCGCCGCATGTTCGCCGGCCGGCAGCGGCTCTTCACCGGCCTCCACCCCGACATCAACAGGATCGTGCCCGACGACTCCGCTGGATGTCGTCGTGAGCGTCGACCAGTGGGGCGACATCGTCCAGGATCTCGGCGGCGACTGCGCAACCGTGCACATCGTCCTGGCAAGTTCCTCGGTCGATCCCCACGACTACGAGCCGACCTCAGCCGATGCGGTCGTTTTCGACACCGCGCAGCTGGTCGTGGTCAACGGCGCCGACTACGACCTGTGGGCTTCCGATCTGGCCTCGAATGCCGCCTCTTCGCCCGCGGTGGTCGACGCCGGCAGGTCGTCGGCGCCGCCGAGGGCGCGAATCCGCGCCTGTGGTATTCGCCGCGGTATGTGAGCGATGTCGCCCAGGCCGTCACCGACGAGCTGTCGACGCTGTCGCCCGACGCTGGCGACTACTTCGCCGAGCAGCACACGGCCTGGACGCAGGACATGCAGGATTACCAGAATCTGATCGCCACGCTGAAGGCCGGCGCCAACGGGCGGAACTACGCCGCAACCGAGAGCATCTTCGACTACATGGCCCAAGCGGTCGGCCTGACCGATGCCACACCGGAGGGCTTTGCGCGGGCCGCTGCGAACGAATCCGATCCGACACCGACCGACATCGCTGCGTTCGAAACCGCAGTGACACAAGGTCAGATCGACGTGCTGATCTACAAGAACACGCAGACCGACCGAGAATGAGCCGGCCGCGGAGCACGCCTCTGAGGCCGGGCCGGCCGCCGAGCGCACAACGGAGGACGAGCCTGCCGTCGCGCTCGATAACGTCAGCGTCGTCCGCGACGACCGGCTCATCTGGTCACAGGGCACCTTCACCATCCCCGCCGGCACTCTCACCGCGGTGATCGGCCCGAACGGCTCGGGCAAGACCACCCTGCTGGAGGTGCTGCTCGGGCTGCTGCCGGTAGCGAGCGGCACGGTGCGGATCCTCGGACAGCTGCCGGGTGAGACCGACGCGATCGCCTACGTCCCCCAGGACTACACCGCCGCCGCCGGCAGCGCACTGCGCGCACGCGACATGGTCGCCCTGGGCCTGACCGGCACCAGCTGGGGATTCCGCCGCACCACAGCCGCCCAGTGGAAGCGGATCGAGGACACCATGCGCGCCGTCGATGCCTTCGAGGTCATCGACCAACGGCTCGCGACGCTGTCGGGCGGGCAGCGGCAGCGCGTCGCCATCGCTCAGGCGCTGGTCAGCGAGCCGAAACTGCTGCTGTTGGACGAGCCGCTGGCGAATCTCGACCTTCGCAACCAGCGCGAGGTGATCTCGCTGCTCGACCGGCTCAACAGCACCCTCGGAGTCACCATCATCATGGTGGCCCACGACCTCAACCCTCTGCTTCGCGTGCTCGACGGAGCGGTGTACCTCCTGGACGGCCACGCGCACTACGACACGCTCAACGGCGTCGTCGACGATGCGCTGCTCACGCACCTGTACGGCACCCCTCTGCACGTCGTCCGCACCGTTCAAGGCGACCTGTTCGTGCGAGGAGAGTGAACACCATCATGGAATCGATCTTCGTGTGCCTTGAGTTCCAGACCGACTGGTGACAGGTGATGACATCGTCCTTCATGCGCAACGCCTTGATCGGAGGCACGCTCGTGGCGATCGCCGCCGGGGTGATCGGCTACTTCGTCGTCGTCCGTGGCACTGCCTTCGCCGCGCATGCGCTGGCCCACATCGGCCTGCCGGGCGCCACCGGGGCCGTACTGCTCGGGCTGCCGGTCACGCTCGGGTTGGCAGTCTTCTGCGTCGGCGGCGCGATCGTGATCGGTGCACTCGGACGCCGCGCGGGGGATCGTGAAGTCGCGACGGGCACCGTGCTCGCTTTCGCCGTCGGCCTCGGCCTCTACTTCTCCTCGCAGGCCACCCGCAGCTCGTCCACGATGACCAACGTGCTGTTCGGCAACCTGCTGGCCATCTCGCCGCAGGAGCTCGTGGTCTTTGCGGCATTCCTCGTCGGGGTCGTTGCCGTCGTCTGCGCCGTCTTCCGGCCGCTGCTGTTCGCCTCGGTGGACGAGCGGGTCGCGCGCTCCCGCAGGGTTCCGGTGCGGGCCCTTTCGGTGCTGTTCATGGTGCTGCTCGGTCTGGTCGTGACCATGTCGGTGCAGGTGGTGGGCACTCTGCTGCTGTTCGCGCTCGTCGTCACCCCGGCGGCGACCGCCATCATGCTCACCCCGCGGCCCGGCCGGGCGATCGCGCTCGCTCTGGTGCTCAATCTGCTGTCGGTGTGGGCGGGGCTGGTCGTGGCCACCATGTTCAGCCTGCCGCCGAGCTTCTGCATCGTCACCATCGCCTGCACGATCTGGCTGGTGGTCCGCCTCACCGGACGCTCACGTCAGGTACAGCTCTAGCCGCTCACCGGCCCGGCGCCAGGCGCGGTGCCGACGCTGCGAGTGGCCTCTGTGGCCTCTGCGATCAGCGGGGCGCGAGGAACGTACCCCGGCAAGGCTCAGCCGACCAGATACTCCAGCACACCGCGTGCCTCGATCATCGCCGGCCCGTACCAGAACAGGGCCCGTCCCGGCACCGGCACCGTGCGTGTTCCCGCAGGAAACGCCTCAGGCCCGTCGTCCGGGCCGAACGGATAGGGCTCGTCGGGCAGCAGCACCGCATCCACGCCACCTCCGGCAGCGAGGATGTCCGCCACCTCGGCGTGCGGATAGCGTCCCCCGCCGCCGCCCCTGCCGTCGGCTGCGGCGTTCGCCCAGCCCAGCCGACGCACGAGATCGTCCGCATAGGTCTGGCGACCCACCCAGATCCACGGATCACGCCAGATCGGCACCGCGACGCGCAGCCCCGGACGAGCCGCCGGCGCGTCCCAAACTTCGCGTGCCCGCGCAAGCCAGGCCGGCTGCTCGGCCAGCCCGAGAGCATCCCCGAAGAGCCGTCCCAGACTGCTGAACGCCTCGTCCACGCTGTCGATCTTCGTGACCCAGACCTCGGTCCCCGATGCTCGCAACCGCTCGACATCGAGCTTGCGGTTCTCCTCCTCGTTGGCGATCACCAGATCGGGCGCCAGCGCCCGGATCCTCGCAAGATCGGGATTCTTCGTCCCGCGGACCCGTTCAACCGCCAGATCGGCGGGATGGGTGCACCAGTCGGTGGCCCCCACCAGCACACCGGGCACGGTCGCGGCGATCGCTTCGGTGAGCGACGGCACCAGGCTGACCACACGGCGCGGCGATCGCGGCAGCTCCACCGGGGCGCCCAGGTCGTCGAGCATCGTGCTCAGGTCACTTGGCGGGTCGTTTGGGGAGCAGGTCGGGACGCTGGCTCGCCAGCAGCCGCTGAGTCCACCAGCCTTCGAGTACCTCGGGGGTGATGCCCAGCCAGTCGATCATCTTGGTGAACGACTTGCTGGTGAGGAACGCTCCCGAGATCTCCTCGACCCGGTCACCGAGCTTGAGCACCGCAACCGAGTAGCTGTAGCCCCATTGTTTGCGGTTGTAGACGGCGACTTTCTTGAGCCCGGTCACGTCGATCTTGCGGACGCCGATCCGCAGCAGGTCTGCCTGTCCGCGCACGAATCCGCTCACCGGCTGCACGAGGACGAAGAATCCGGGCACCGCCCAGACCAGCGCGGGCCAGCCGTCGCCGCGCGACAGCCAGGCAAGCGAGAGCAGCACCAGCGCACCCAAGACCATGCCGAGCGAAATCACCGGGGATGGCAGTAGTAGGAGCTTCGGTCGTGGTGCGCGATCACGCTTCCTTGCCATCGGATCTCATGCCTTCCCGTCGTCAGCCATCACCGGCTGATGGCCCTGCTGTCTCAGATCGTAGGCGTTCATCGGAATGCCCCGGGCACAGGTACCGCCCTGCGGCGCTGTTGCGGCACGCGGGGCGGGGCACCGTCAGGAGCGCTGCAGCACCTCGGCGCGGCATGCTGCCAGAAGTGGCTGGGGATCGGCCTCTCGTCCGGTCATCAGCCGGATCTGGTCGATCGCCTGGCCCACCAGCAGATCCAGTCCGTCCAGCGAGGTCACTGCGGCGGCCCGCGCCGCCCGGTCGAAGGCGGACGGGTAGTTGTTGTAGACCACTTCGAACACCGTGCGCGCCTGGGCGACCAGGGCCGCTGCCACGTCATCGGCCAACTCGACCGGCACCGTCGAGATCAGCAGATCCGCGCGCGGCCCCCAGCTTTCGGGCAGCTGTGCGGCCTGCCCGTAGGGCTGCACCTCGAAGGTGATGCCCGCCAGCGCCGCGACATCGTCCAAGCTCGCGTGCGCCCGTTCGGCGCTTCGGGCGCAGACCACGATCTCACCGACGCCGAGCTTGCCGAGCGCCCAGAATGCGCTGCGTGCGGTCGCGCCGTTTCCGATCACCACTGCCGTGGCGGCCGACTGGACGCCGGCCCGGCCCAGGGCGGCGACCAGTCCTGTGACATCGGTGTTGTAGACGCGGTTCGGGGCGCCGTCGCGTCCGAAGATGATGGTGTTGCCCGATTGCAGCGCTTCCGCGATCGGATCGGCGACCCCGTACGACAGCAGCGCCTTCTTGTTGGGCGCCGTGACCGACAGCCCCACCCAGTCGGGTCCGAGGGCCGCGATGAAATCGCCGAGCGTGTCTGGTGTCACCTCGAACGCGTCGTAGCTGAACTGGTCGGCGATGCCCAGGCAGGCATAGGCGGTGCGGTGCAGCAACGGCGACAGCGAATGTGCGATCGGGCTGCCGATCACGGCGCATCGGCGCATCGGTGACTCCTCGTCCCAGATGAATTGCGGATAGGTTGACTCTATGAGCAGCGAATCGGTCGTCAACCCGTTCCGTCCTGAGTTGTGGGACGAGGTGGCCGGCTTCGAGTTCACCGATATCACCTACCACCGGGCCAAGAACGTGCCGGCGGTGCGGATCGCTTTCGACCGCCCGGAGGTGCGCAACGCCTTCCGCCCGCACACCGTGGACGAGCTGTTGCTCGCCTTGGAGCATGCCCGCCAGTCGGCAGATGTCGGCTGCGTGCTGCTGACCGGCAACGGCCCGAGCCCCAAGGACGGCGGCTGGGCGTTCTGCAGCGGCGGCGACCAGCGGATCCGGGGCAAGGCCGGATACCAGTACGCGTCCGGCACCGATGCGAGCACCATCGATCGCGCCCGGGCGGGGCGGCTGCACATCCTCGAGGTGCAGCGGCTCATCCGGTTCATGCCGAAACCGGTGATCGCGCTGGTCAGCGGCTGGGCGGCCGGTGGCGGTCACAGCCTGCACGTGGTCTGCGATCTGTCGTTGGCCTCCGAAGAGTTCGCGAAGTTCAAGCAGACCGATGCCGATGTCGCCTCGTTCGACGGCGGCTACGGTTCGGCCTATCTGGCTCGGCAGGTGGGTCAGAAGTTCGCCCGCGAGATCTTCTTCCTGGCCGATACCTACTCCGCGGCCGACGCCTACCGGATGGGCATGGTCAACAAGGTCGTCCCGCACGCGCAACTCGAGGACGAGGGGCTGGCCTGGGCGGCGAAGATCTGCGGCAAGTCGCCGACTGCCCAGCGGATGCTGAAGTACGCCTTCAATCTCGCCGATGACGGGTTAATGGGCCAGCAGCTGTTCGCCGGTGAGGCGACCCGGCTCGCGTACATGAGCGATGAGGCGGTGGAGGGCCGTGACTCGTTCCTGAACAAGCGCCCGCCCGATTGGTCCGACTACCCCTATTACTACTGAGCGCCAGCGCGGGCCTTCAGACGTGGAGCGCGAGAAGCCCAAGCTACTGGTCAGAGTTGGGTCGGGTTATCCGCAGGCCAGACAACCCAACCCAAGATCGGCGAACCAGGTCCGACCCGGGTGTTCAGGTGGTGGCCAGGAGTTGTATTGTGGCGCGAGCCCGTTCGATGCCAGCCACTGTCTGGCAGCGTGACTCGATGAAAGGGTGCACTAAGCGTGATGGCAGAATGGACCCATGGCTGAGCTGCACGATGGTGTCACCCTCGAAGGTGACATCGCCCGTCGCGCCTCCCGCATCCTAGAAGTCGCCCAGAACTTCGCCGACCAGGTGCGCCGCGAGGCGGACGAGTACGCGGTGAAGAAGAAACAGGACGCCGACGACGCCAATGTCGACATCGAGCGCATGCACGCCGATGTCGCCCGGCAACATCAGCTCGCCGTCGACCTCAAGGAAGAAGCCCAACGCATCCAGATCCAGGCCCGCATCGACGCCGATGCCCGCATGGACGAAGCACTGGTGCAAGCCAACCAGATCACCGCAACCGCCGAGCAGCAGGCGAACACCGCGCTGGCCGAGGCTCTCGCCGAGGCCGATCAGATCACCGCGGCAGCTCGCGACAAGGCGGATCATCTCATCGCCCGCACCGAGGCCGACGCCGCGCAGGTGCGACAGCAGGCGGACAACGAGCTCGCGGCTGCCCGGGCGACGATCGCTGCCCAGGCAAAGGAGTCGGGCGATCAGATCGCCGCCGACAAGGCCGAGGCCGAGCAGAACTGCCGCATCATGGTCGAGCAGGCTCAGGCGCAGGCCACCCGCATTCTGGACGAAGCCAACCAGGCCGCCGAGCAGACAACCCGCCAGGCCGCCGAGCAGCTCGCGCAAGCCCAGGCGCAGGCCGCGTCCATCATCGAGACCAGCCAGGCGAACGCCGACCAGCAGCGTGCCGATGCCCAGGCCCAATACGAACGCATCACGAACGAGGCGCAACAGCAGCTGGACTGGACGAAACAGACGATCAGCGAGCTGCTCGCCGGCGCGAAGGCGGAGGCTGAGCAGACCGGCGAGCAGGCGGTGGCCGAGGCCGCCGCGCATCGCAAGCAGGTACACCAGAAGTTGCAGCTGCTCATCGCGCGACAGGCCCACAGCTCGCGAACCATGATCCGCGACGCCGAAGCCCGCAGCACGGAGCTGAACTCCCAGGCCGAAGCCACCCTCCGCGCGGCCCAGGCCGATGCGGCGCGCACCCTGCACGATGCCGAGCTGGCCGCCAGGGACCGCCTCGAATCGGCCACCCGCGAGGCCGAGGGCGTGCTCGCCCGCGCGTCCGCTCAGAAGGCCGAGGCCGACGATTCAGCCAGGCGGATCCGCGAACGTGTCAACGCCGATCTGACCAAGTTGCGCCAGGACACCTTCGAACAGACCAGCCTGACCCGTGCCGAGGCAGTTCAGCTGCTGCGCGAGGCCCGCAACGATGCCGACCGAGTGCGCCGCGAAGCCGATGAGATGTTGTGGAAGGCTCGTGCCGAGGTCTCCCGCCTGGCTGCCCGCCGCGACAACATCGCCAGTGAACTTGGCCATCTGTCGGGGGTCATCGAGGCACTCGCCGTCCCCGTGCCAATCGTCCAAGACAACGACACTGACAATCCTGACAACGCCGAATAGCCAAGGAGAGCAATTATGACGCAGGCATCTTTCCGCCTCGTCCGCAAGGGTTATGAACCCAGTGAGGTAGATCAGCGGGTTGCCCAGCTGAGTGCGAGCATTCAGCAGTTGCAGTCCGATCTCGCTCGCGCACACGACGACAACGCCGTCCAGGCGGTCGAGAACACCAAACTTCGTCAGGCGAACAGCGATCTGGCCGGCCGCATCGAGATGCTCGAGCAGGCCGTCCAGGAGGTCCGCGACGAGCGTGACAACGGCGTGCCGCCGACCTTCGCCAACCTGGGTGGCCGTATTGGCCAGATGCTGACGCTCGCTCAGGAGGAGGCCGACGAGTTGCGCAGCACGGCGCAGGCCGAAGCCGAGAAGCTGACAGCCGATACGAAGCAGCAGGCAGCCGATGCGCTGGCGGCCGCTCAGCAGGAGGCCGGGGAACTGCGTTCCCGTGCGGAGGCCGACGCGGCCCGCACCATTGAGGACGCCAAGCAGCAGGCCGACCACCTACGCGAGTCGGCCGACGGTGAGGCGACCGCGCGGCTGGAAGAGGCAGAGGCCGTCTACGAGGCGCAGCGCGCTCAAGCCGCCGCTGCGGCCGCCGACTTCGAGCAGACGCTCGCCGAGCGTCGCGCCGAGGCCATGAACGAATTGAACTCGGCCCTGGAGAAGAAGACCACCGAGGTCGAGTTCGCCACCGACAAGCTGAACCAGGCCCGTGCCGAGGCCGCGCGGGTGACCAGTGATGCCCGCGAGCAGGCCGAGCAGATCGTCCGCGATGCGCAGAACCAGGCCAACACGCTGTTGACCGAGGCCAAGCAGCGTGCGGAGGGCATCCGGCAGAACTCCGAACGTGAGTTGGCGGCCGCCACCGCACGCCGCGATTCGATCACTGCCCAGCTGTCGAACGTACGGCAGATGCTGGGTACCCTCGGCGGACCACAGCAGGCATTCATCGACCCGACCAACCCGCGCACCGCGCAGGATTGGGCAGCCAAGCAGGAGGCGGCCGAGCAGGCCGCGGCCGCCAAGCCAGAAGAAGCGGACGCCGCGCAGGAAACCGTCGAAGCAGCCGCTGAGTAGGGAGTTCGTCACAAAGATCGCGCCGGCCGGACGACCCGGTCGGCGCGATCTGTGTCTATACCAGCAATTTCAGCATGGGCCGGGGCGGACGGCGCTGGTCGTCCCGGACCCAAGACCTGGGTTGGTCAATCGACGATGCCGTACAGCCGGTCGCCGGCATCCCCGAGACCCGGGACGATGTAGCCATGCTCGTTGAGGCGCTCGTCCACCGCGGCAACGACCAACGTGGTGGTGATGTTGAGGTCGTCAACCAGCGCCCGGAAGTTCTCGACGCCCTCCGGGGCGGCGAGCAGGCAGATGCAGGTCACGTCGTTGGCGCCGCGCTCGGCCAGAAACTCGACGCAACCACTCAGGGAGCCGCCGGTCGCCAGCATCGGATCGAGCACGAAGCACTGGCGTCCGGACAGGTCGTGCGGCAGCCGCTCGGCGTAGGTGAACGGCTCCAGGGTCTCCTCGTCGCGAACCATGCCGACGAACCCGACCTCAGCGGTGGGCATCAGCCGGGTCATGCCGCTGAGCATTCCCAGACCCGCCCGCAAGATCGGCACCACCAGCGGCTTCGGGTCGAGCAGCGCAACACCCGCCGCCTCGGCGACAGGCGTCTGGATAGCGATCGGCCGCACCCGAACATTGCGGGTTGCTTCGTATGCCAGCAACGTGACCAACTCGTCGACAAGATCGCGGAAGGTCGGGCTCTTGGTGTTGATATCGCGCAGACAGGTCAGCTTGTGGGCCACCAACGGGTGATCGAGTACCTTGAAATCCACGTGACTTACCTTTGCACAGCCGGACGCGGTGCTGCGCGCGGGGTGCAGAAAGTGACCCCTGGACTTTCAGCCCGGGGGCGCATCTGTCACCATGGGGGATGTACGCGCGGGTAGCTGTGAGGAGCCAGGATATGAGCGCTGATGACGAGCAGTTCGTAGACACGGAATCCCCGGACGCTGATGACCTGAGCGAAGAGTTCGACGACCACGATTCCGATCTGGATGGTGGCATCGTCCCCGATGACTATGACGAACTCGATGACGACTCGACCGATGACGACGACGAGTCCGACGACGACGAATCCGACGAGGATGAGGCGGACGAGGATGACGATTCGGACGACGAGGACGGGTCGGACGATGAGGACGACTACGACGATTATGACGACGACTATGAAGACGCCACCGAGGAGGACATCGATTTCTGCGTCGCGCTCTACCGTGAGGACGGGGTCGCGGTAGTCACCGAGCTGGCGCCGCAGCTGGCCAATGACCTGGACGAACTGGTCGAGCAGTTGCGGCGGCTTCCGGGGGACGCGGGTGCGTTGGGTGTGGTGTCGATCGCGGGGCAGTTCTTCGTGCTCTGCCGGGTGCGTGGACGCATGGTGCAGGTGCTGCTGAGCGATTCGCTGTCGGCCAACGACTGGCCGATCGCGCGTGACGTGGTCGACTACCTCGGCATCGAGGTGCCGGATCCGGATGATGACTCCGAAGCGCTCGGCGATTTCGACATGCTGACCGATCAGGGTGTCAGCGAGTTCGATATGGAGCAGATCGCCAGTGACCTCGAGGAGGATTCCGACCAACTGGCGCGCCAGATCATCGACCTGATGAAGTTCAGCGGACCGTTCGAGCGGGCAGTCAACTGAGCCGTTGGGATGCGCCGATGCGGCGCGCGCTTGCGGTCGCCGATCAGGCCGCGGCCGCCGGCGACGTTCCCGTCGGCGCGGTTGTGTTGTCCCCGACAGGTGAGATGCTGGCCGTCGGCGGCAATGAGCGGGAACTACTTGCCGACGTCAGTGCGCACGCCGAGATCGTCGCGCTACGCCAGGCGGCCGCTGTGGTCGGGCAGGGTTGGCGACTGCCTGGTTGCACGCTGGTGGTGACCTTGGAGCCCTGCGCCATGTGCGCGGGCGCGATCGTGGCGGCCCGTATCCAGCGGCTGGTCTTCGGCGCATTCGATCCGAAGGCGGGGGCTGTTGCGTCCTTGTGGGATCTGGTGCGAGATCCGCGGCTGAATCACCGCGTCGAGGTGATCTCGGGGATACTCGCCGGCGAGTCAGAGCAGCAGCTGAGGAGTTTCTTCGGGGGGCGCCGCGGCTAGCAGCACAGGCAGACTGCCCAACTGGAAAAACAGGTCGCCGATGCCGTACCCTAGTCGACGGTGACGTGTCTGAGCGGCCGAAAGAGCTCGCCTCGAAAGCGAGTGTGGTGCAAGCCACCGAGGGTTCAAATCCCTCCGTCACCGCGTGTGATGTCGCAGACATTGCGGACGCCTGAACCGAGTCAGTGGGTTCAGGCGTCCGTCGTATCACGGCAGAGTGGTCAGCTGGTGGGCAGCCCGGCAGGTGCTGTATTGCTCGGTAATCTGAGGGCATGTGGGCGTTTCTCCAGCCGGTGTCGGATTTCGTCCGGCATTTCGATGCCGAGGAACTGCGTCGGCTCGCGATGAACGCTGCTGATGGGATCGTCGCAACCGCGGGCATCGTGCAAGGTCTGAATGCGGCCGACCAGGTTGACTCGGTGCTGTCAACCGCCGCGCTGCTCAGCCTGCTCGCCGGCGGCATCGCCGCCGCATCGGTGATGTACTACGAGGCGTCGTGGGAACGTGACGCGATCGTGGCCGCCGTGGAACAGGAACGCGCCCAGCACGCCGCGAACCCGGACCTGGAACTGAGCGAACTGGCCTCCCTGTACGTAGCTCGCGGGGTGGACCCAGAGTTGGCACGCCAGGTTGCCGCTCAGCTCAGTGCCAGGGATCCCGTCACTGCACACATCCGTGAGGAACTGGGTCTGGACGAGGACGACCTCGCCATTCACCCGGTGATGATGGGTATTACCACCTTCTTCGCATTCGCGGTCGGCTCGTTGGTCCCGCTCGCCGGCATCCTCTTGGCACCGCCGGAGTGGGATGTGCTGGTGACCTTCGCGATGGTGCTTGGCGCGCTGGTACTGACCTCGATCCTGGTGGCGCGAGCCGGGCACACCAGCGTCTGGCGCACGGCAGTGCGTACCTTGCTGATCGGTGCCGGCGCGATGCTGCTGTCGATGGGTGGCGGCGAACTGCTGAGCTGAGCGGCCGGGCAGCGGGATCTCGCTCAGGTCGGGGCGATCAGTGGGTGCACCCCACGGAAGTGCTCCAGCACAGTCGATGTCTCCGTGGAGGCCACGGCGGCATGCTGATTCAGTTCATTGAGGACGAAGTCGCGCAGCCCCGCAGAATCGGCCATGGCGACCCGGACCAGCAGATCGCGTGAGCCCGCCAGGAAATAGACCTCGATGACGCCGGGACAATGGGCCAGCCGCTCGGCTTTGGTGCGCAGTTGCGCCCGGGCGGAGGGTTGGATCTGGATCTGGATGAGCGCCTCGAGCGGGCGTCCGACAGCGGCGAGATCGACGTCGGCATGAAATCCGCGTATGACCCCCGAATCGATCAGGGCGTGCACACGGTTGTGGGCGGTCGACTCCGCCACCGACACGGTCTGGGCGAGTGTGCTGTTGGGTATTCGTCCCCGCGCCATCAGAACTTGCAGGATCAGACGGTCGATCGCGTCCAGTGGTCGAGGATTCTTCGGCGCCGTTGCCTTGGCGTGATCGTTTTTAAGTGTCACCACGCAAATTTATCTTGAAGGATCCTCACGATGAAGAGCGCGGCGGTTCCTTTGTCCAACTTTCCTCATCATTCTTTTGGCATGGGTTCCGCAACGCCGCGGAACCTCCCAATCCGGAAGGTTGAACATGAAAATCGGTGTTCCCAAAGAGATCAAGAGCCAGGAGTCCCGCGTCGCTGTAACTCCGGCCGGCGTGCACCAACTGGTCCAGCACGGCCATGAAGTCCTGATCGAGGCCGGAGCCGGTATCGGCTCGGCAATCAGCGACGAGGCATACCAGCACGCCGGCGCTACTCTCGTCGGATCTGCCGCCGAAGCCTGGGGTGCAGCCGACCTGCTCTTGAAGGTCAAGGAACCGATCGCGTCCGAATACCAGTACCTGCGTCCCGACATGGTGCTGTTCACCTACCTGCATCTGGCGGCCGACCAGCCCCAGACCGAGGCCCTGTTGTCGTCCGGCGCCACCGCCATCGCCTACGAGACCGTGCAGACCGACCGTGGCGCTCTCCCGCTGCTCTCGCCGATGAGTGAGGTCGCCGGACGCCTGTCCGCCCTGGTCGGCTCGCAGTGCCTGCTCAAGCACAACGGCGGCGACGGCATGCTGATCTCGGGTGTGCCCGG
>Ga0334885_1003434_pt1 | contig 14757 bp, 10 predicted proteins | sample GraSluR1_MG_8_FD_207233 | JGI IMG/M metagenome (GOLD analysis project Ga0334885, IMG submission 207233) | Sludge microbial communities from methane-producing bioreactor in Wageningen University, Netherlands - Granular Sludge_31_05-R1 | ecosystem: Engineered > Bioreactor > Anaerobic >...
GCCCTTCGTCGTTCACCCCCTCCTCCCGTCGCCCGCGGTGTTTGCGGGCGTAAGGGAGAGGGGGCAGCGGGGTGAGGCGGCCGCTTGCCGTTGGTGCCGTCCCACCGGCCAACGGCGGCGCGGTACAGGCCCGCGCCCTACAGAACGGCGGCGCCCGCCGCAATAGCCGGCCGTCGCGGGCGTCGCCACTTACTAGTATCTTGCTAGTTCTTTGCGGAATTCCGGTAGGTCCGGTTGGCGTTCTGCAGCTATGATGGTCTCCATCGTACCTCCGCCGGTCGCCGTGCCGCGACCGAGACCGGGCGCCATGCCCCCGAGCACCCCGCGTATGCCACCTTCGTCCCAGGCAACCGAAAGCGTGGACGCCGACCGCCGGCCGCGATGGCGCCGGTGGCCGATTGGGGCCTGCGGCGTCGTGGCGGCCGTGCTGGCCTTGTACCTCACCGGGGCCTTCGACCCCCTGAAGCAGCAGATGGCCGCGAAGCTACCCGCACGGCCGCAGGACGCCCTCAGCGAGATCGTCAACGTCTTCACCTGCTGCGTCCTGAGCTGGAAGGCCCTGACCACCATGGTTCCGGCGTTCTTCCTGGGTGGGGCCATCGCGGCCTTCATTCCCGGTTCGGCGATCCTCAGGTACCTGGGGGCGGGGGCGAACAAGGGCGCGGCCTACGGCGTGGCCGCGGTCTCCGGCGTGATCCTGTCCTTGTGCTCGTGCAATGTGGTGCCCCTGTTTGTCAGCATCTACCGGCGCGGAGCGGGGATCGGCCCGGCCTTCGCGTTCCTATACGCGGGCCCGGCGATCAACGTCGTGGCCCTGGTATTCACCGTTCAGGTTCTGGGGATCCAGCTCGGGGCCTGGCGGGCGCTGGGGGTGCCGCTGATCGCCGTGGCAACGGGCCTGCTGATGGCACTGCTCTTCCGTCGGTCCGAGGCCCGGGCCGCTCCGCCACCGGCGGCGGTCCCCGACGACGGCGAAGGATCGTACGGGCGGGTCTGGGTGCTCGTCGCCCTGCTCCTGGGGCTGGTGGCCTACGGCGCCTGGGAGATCGCCTGGACGCCCAAGATCATCGGCATGGTACTCATCCTGGCCGCCGTGGTCGCCCTGATGTGGACGCGGTTCAGCGGCGATGAGGTGAAGTCGTGGCTGGGAGAGTCGTGGGGCCTGGTGAAGCTGACGGTTCCGCTGCTGGTTCCGGCCGTGCTGGTGATCGGGGCGGCATCGATGTTCATCGACGTCAAGACGGTGTACCGGCTCGTCGGTCCGGCCGCCGAGGGCAGCACCATGTGGGGCACCGTGCGGCCCGTGCTGCTGGCCAACGTGTTCTCCAGCGCCATGTACTTCCCCATCCTGTCGGAGGTCGCCTTCACCAAGGCGTTTCTGAAACTGGGCATGGGGATCGGGCCCGCGCTGGCGATTCTGCTCACCGCCGCCGGCACCAGCATCCCCGGAGACCTGATCCTGTGGCGCGCCATCGGCCTGAAGAAGGTACTGGCCTACGAGCTGGTGGTCCTCGTGCTGACGACGACCTTTGTGCTGTTCTTCGACAGCTCCGTGGGCCAGTACATGTGCGCCTGCATGCTTCCTGAATGACCATCCTGAAGAGGTGAGGATACCCAGATGCCAGATCGGCTCATCATGATTGCCGTGGTGGTACTGCTGGGGGCGCTGCTCGCGGGCTGCCCCACACCCGAGGCCACAGGCCCCGCGGCGACCGCACCGCCGCCACAGGTGCCGGACACCGCCGGAGAGATCTCCGGCGAGGTCGTCCTCTACGTCCCCTGCGGGATGATCATCCCCATCCGCGGAGTGATGGACGCCTTCGAGCATAGGCACCCCGGGGTCAAGCTCAACGGCGTGTTCGACAACGCCGGGGTGCTGGTGGAGCGCATGGCCAAGAAGGGCGAGAAGGCCGACCTGTTCATCTCGCCGGGAAGCCAGGAGCTCAAGCTGCTGGTAGACGCCGGCCTTGCGGAGGCGGGAACCGAGAAAGCGGTGGGCGACTTCGAGCTGGTCGTCATCACCAACAGGGAGGCTCCCCTGCAGATCACCTCGGCCGAGGACCTCCGCAAGGCCAAGACCATCTCCATGCCCGACCCGGACCTGAACTCCGTGGGCCTGTCGGGCAAGGAGGCCCTGAGCAAGCTGGGCCTGTGGGATGAACTGCAGCCCAAGATGGTCAAGACCAAGCATGCCATCGTGTCGCATACCATGGTTGCGGGCGGCAAGTCCGATGCAGGGATATCGTACCGCAACTGCCCCCTGGAGACCAACCCCGAGAAGCTCAGCGCCAGCAAGGTGCAGGTTGCCTACGCCTTCCCGCCGGACTCGTACACAAAGCAGCAGTGTCTCATCGCGCCGGTCAAGGGAGCTTTGAACCCTGTGGTGGCCCAGGCCTTCGTGGACTTCGTCACCTCGGAAGAGGGGCTCAAGATCCTCGATGAGAAGGGCATGACCGGCTGTCTATCGCTGGACAACGACACGGCGGGGCCCACCGCGGTGGATACCTCCAAAGCGACCGTCACGGTGCGGGCCTTCTACCCGGACAATGAGGGCCACAAGCCGATCAAGGCGATGATCGAGGCTCTGCCGGCCAAGTACGAGGGCAAAGTGGCCGCGGAGTTCGTGGACTTCACCAGCAAGGCCGGGTTCGATAAGTGGCGCGAGGCGGGGCTCAGTTGCGGCGCCATTCTCATCAACGACCGGCAGACGTGGGTGTACGACAAGGACGGCAAGCCCACGGAGGTCACGTTCAAGATGGCCATCGGCGGCGAGTGGACGGAGGCGGACCTGTACGCGGTCATCGGCAAGGCGCTGGCCGAGGCAGGATAACCTGAGGGGCACGGGAGGCCCAATATGAGAAGCTTCGCACAACTGCTGGCCATCGCCGCGCTCATCGCCGGCCTCGCGCTGATGCAGGGCTGCGGCCGCAGATCGGTGGATCACGAGGGGATGCCGCTTCCCCAGATGGGCGTGCCCGGCGGCCAGACCGGTGGGGCGAGCCAGGTCAGCGGGCAGATGGAGATCTACGTGCCCTGCGGCGTCGCCGGTCCCTACGGCGAGCTGATCGACCTGTTTGAGCAGCAGAACCCGGGCATCGAGATCACCCAGGATGTGGCCAATATCGACGTGCACACCAAGAAGCTGGTGGACGGCAAGGCCTCGCCGGACCTGTGGATCTCCCTGGGCGACAGGGAGATGGAGCAGGTGAAGGCCGCCGGCCGCGTGGACGGCGAGCCGGTCACCTATGCCTACAACTCCGTGGCGATGATGGTTGCCAACAAGAACCCCTGTGGCATCGAGTCTCTGCAGGACCTTACCAAGCCGCAGGTCAAGACCATCGCGATGCCCACCGAGACCAACAGCTCCGGCTTCTACATGAAGGCCGCTCTGGAGAAGGAGGGCGTGTGGGACAAGGTGGAGAGCAAGCTGTGGCTGACACCGGAGCCTTCGCAGGTGAAGGCGCAGCTCTCCAGCGGCAAGGCGGATGTGGGCGTGGTGTACTATCCGTGCACCATGGAGACGCGCAAGATCGGCGGCAAGCCGGAGCCGATGAAGGGCAAGGTCCAGCTCCTGGGCAAGATCCCCACGGAGATCAGCGGTCCGATCCCGGCGCAGGCGGCGGTGATCAAGGGCTGCAAGAACCCCGAGGCCGGCCATGCTTTCCTGAACTTCATGCTCACCGACGAGGCCCAGACGATCTGGGAGAACTGGGCCTTCGACCGGGCCAAGCAGCCCACGACCGGGGCGCGGACCACTTTGTACCTGTACTGCGGCGCGGGGATCCAGCCCTTCATGGACAAGGCCATCGAGGCCTACACCGGCGCGCATCCCAACATCCGCATCGATGTGGGCTATGCCGGTTCGGGCTGTCTTCTGAGCCAACTCGCCTTCGCCCGCCGCGGCGACCTGTACATGCCGGGGGAGGACTTCTATCTGGACCAGGCGAAAGAGCGCGGGTTCGTCGCGGACGAGAAGCTGATCGGGTACTTCGACCCGGTGCTCCTCGTGCAGAAGGGTAACCCCAAGGGGATCGAGACGGTGCAGGATCTGGCCCGACCGGGCCTGAAGGTCGGCGTGGGTGAGCCCGAGGCGGCGGCCGTGGGACGCGCCGCCGAGGAGTTGCTGAAGAAGGCCGGCCTCACCGAGCAGGTGGCGAAGAACGTCGCGGTCACGGCCGGCAACGTCCCCGAGCTGGGCAACATGGTCAAGCTCAAGTCCCTGGATGCCGCCATCGTCTGGAACGTGACGGCCGCTCAGGTCGCGGACGACTGCGATCAGGTCGCCATCGCGCCCGATCTGTACGAGCCATCCAAGATACCCCTGGGAGTGCTGAAGTACTCCGAGCACGCCGAGGAGGCCAAGGCCTTCATGGACTTCTGTGCCGGCCCCGAGGGACAGAAGATGGTGGTCGAATCCGGAATGACACCCGCCACGGAGGCCGATACGGGCGCATGAGTGACACGCAATACAGGGCACGGGTCTCGCTGTTCCGTTACCTGGTCGTCTCCGGGCTGCTACTGATGGTGGGCGTCATCACGATTACGTTGCTCTCTATGGTAACGTACCTGGATGCGCCCACCTTCGTTTCGGCCGTCATGTCGGCGGAGGTTCTGTTCGCCATCAAGCTCACGGCCGTCACGACCACCATCACCACGGCCATCGCGATGACTCTGGGCATCCCGGCCAGCTATGCCCTGAGTCGCTACCGCTTCCCGCTGCACTCGCTGATCGACACCATCATCGACCTCCCCATCGTCCTGCCGCCGCTGGTGGCGGGGATCGCACTGCTGGTCTTCTTCCAGACCCCCATGGGCGTCTGGATCGAGGAGCATGTGGCGCGCTTCGTCTTCACCCAGAAGGGCATCATCCTCGCCCAGTTCGTGCCCTCCGCCAGCTTCGCCGTCCGGGCGCTCAAGGCCGCTTTCGACAGCGTCGACACCCGCATGGAGCAGGTGGCCCGCACTCTGGGCTGCAACGAGCGCCAGGCCTTCTGGAAGGTCACCTTCCCTCTGGCCCGCAACGGCCTGGTGGCCGGCATGGTCATGACCTGGGCCCGGGCCGCCGGAGAGTTCGGCCCCATCCTCATGTTCTGCGGCGCCACTCGGTTCAAGACCGAGGTCTTGCCCATCGCGATCTTCCTGAACATGTCCGTGGGCAAGGTGGAGATGGCGCTGAGCGTCACGCTGATTCTGGTGATCCTGGCCACCGGGGCGCTGCTGGCGTTCCGCAAGCTGGGCGGGAGGGGCTACCTGTGGTAGGAGGTGCCGGCGGGCGGCAGTGGCGCCGAGCCCCACGGCGGAGCACCGCGGGAGCATGGGTCCTGGTGCTCCTGGCCGCGCTCGGCGGCCTGAACGGATGCCGTCGGCAGGCCGAGGTGGTGCGGCTGTCGGTGCGGGGCGGCCCCTCGCTGGACGCCCTGTTCTCCGAGCTCGCCGCGGCCTACGAGGCCGACAACCCCCGGGTCGATCTGGTACTGAACTTCAACTGCCCGCCGTGCATCCTCTTCCGAGAGGATCACGAGGCCGCCGACATCGACGTGTTCGCCTCCATCGGCAGCTTCGAGATCGAGCGCCTGGCCCAGGCGGGGAAGCTCACCTTGGTCTACGAAAGAGAGGCCGGCCGCAGCCCTCTGTGCCTGGCCACCTCCGAGCGGGTGGAGGCCAAGGTGCGTTCGCTCGCCGACCTGCACTCTCCACAGGTGCGGCGCATCGGCGTCGGCGATCCTGAAACTGTGGCCGTGGGGTTCTACGCCAAGCAGGCGCTGGAGAAGGCCGGTCTGTGGCGGGAGATCGAGGAGCGCCTGGTGTACAGTCAGAGCGGCTGCGAGCTGCTCAAGTGGCTGGGCCTGGGCCGCGACATCGACGCCGCCATCGTCTTCTCCGTCTGCCAGAGGGACGGCGGCGGTGCGGTGCATTCGGTGGCCCAGTTCCCCGCCGACCTGATCCCCCCGGTACCGCTCCTGCTGGGAGTGTCCGCATCTTCCCCCCACGAGGCCGAGGCCCGGCGGTTCGTGGACTACGTCTGCGGGCCCGGCGGCGCCCAGACGCTGCGCGCCTATCATGTGCTAACCACGGGTGCCAATGATTGAGGTCAGAGACGTTCACAAGGAGTTGGGGGAGTTCTCCCTGCGGGGAGCGACCCTGCGTATCGAGAGCGGCGAGTATTTCGTGGTGCTGGGGCCCACGGGCGCCGGCAAGACGGTGCTCTTGGAGTGCATCGCGGGCCTGCACAAGGTGGACCGGGGCCAGGTGTGGCTGGAGGGCCGGGAGGTCACGGGCTTCTTACCCGAGGACCGGAACGTGGGCTACGTCCCCCAGGACTACGTGCTGTTCCCGCATATCTCCCTGCGCGACAACATCGAGTTCTCCCTGGTGCTCAAGGGGGCACCGCGCGCGCACATCGACGGGCGGGTGAAGCTGCTCTCCGAGATGCTGGGCATCCGGCACCTGCTGGACCGCCCGCCCCGCACGCTCTCGGGCGGCGAGCAGCAGCGCGGCGCCCTGGCCCGCGCCCTGGCGCCCGAGCCCACCGTGCTCCTGCTCGACGAGCCGCTCAGCGCCCTGGATGAGGGCACGCGCGGGGAGCTGATCCAGGAGCTGGACCACATCTCCCGGGTCATCGGCACCACCGTGATCCACGTCTGCCACAACTTCGAGGAGGCCCTGGAGCTGGCGGACCGCATCGCCGTCATGGACAAGGGAAACGTCGTCCAGGTGGGCAAGCCAGCGGAGGTCTTCCGCAGGCCGCTCAATGGCTTCGTGGCCCGCTTCGTGGGGGCCCAGAACCTCTTCCCGGTGGCCTCCGTGGACCCCGCCGGAGATGAGATCACCCTCGAGGGCGGTGTGCGCCTGCGGGTCGCGTGCACGGCGGAGGGCGCAAAGCTCATGGCCAGCGTGCGGCCGGAGGAGATCGCCGTCCGGCGCGCCGCGGACGAGGACGGGGCAGGTCCGAGGGCCGGTGAGAACACCATCGCCTGCACCCTCAAGCGCATCGACGATCGCGGGAGGTATGCCCGGCTCAGCCTCGAAGGAGACCTGCCGCTGGTGGTGGCTCTGACCCAGCAGGCATTCGCCGCCACGGGCGCCGCCGAGGGCGACCGGCTACTGGCCGCCTTTCCCCCTCAGGCCGTTCATCTGCTGCCGGCGTAGCACCGCGGCAGCGGCCTCGGCGTCCGCCGTCCCCGGGACCGCGAGTGTCGCGCCCGCAGCCGTTGCCGTCTGCCCTCCCTGGGACCGCGGGCCGCCGCTGAGCGGGACCCCCAGCCGTTGCCGTCTGGCACGGCAAGGCCGAGCGACACGGGGTGGGGCGAGACGAGTGCCGTTCGCACCACACGTCGGGCACGCTTTGGAGATTGGACCCCATGGACCCCATCACTTCCGCCCGCGGAGCCATCATCGCCTGTCTTGCCACCGTCCTTCTCGCCCTCGGCATATCCGGCTGCCCGCGCCCCTCCGCCTCCACTCCCGACGGCCCATTGCCCGAGCAGACCGGGGCCCCGCAGGCGACCGCGACGGACCTCACCCTTCAGTACGCCCGCAACTTCACCGTGGAGAGCCGCGACGGCTTCCGCGTCGTGAAGATCATCGAGCCCTGGAGGGGGGCCGGCACGGGGTTTGAGTACGCACTGGTGCCCGCCGACGCCCCGGCGCCGGAGGGCTTCAAGCCGGAGCAGATCGTGCGCGTCCCGCTCGAGACGGTGGTGGCGATGTCCACCACACAGCTCCCGATGCTCAAGGCCCTGGGCTGCCTGGACCGCCTGGTCGCCGTGGCCGACGGCAAGACGCCATGCACCGAGGAGGTCGTCGCGGCCATCAAGAGCGGCGAGGTCGCCGTGGTTGGAGAGGGGCAGAGCGTGAACCTCGAGAAGCTGGTGGAGCTCTCGCCCTCGGCGATCCTCGACTCGGCTCTGGGCGACCCGCAATACGACACTTACCCCAAGCTTCTGGAAGGCGGCCTCAGGGTCGTGATCGACGGCTCGTACATGGAAGGCACCCCACTGGGCCGGGCGGAGTGGATCAAGCTGCTGGGCCTGCTCCTTGGCAGGGAGGCCGAGGCGGAGGCAGTGTTCTCTTCCATTGCCGATGAGTACAATGCTCTGGCTCAGAGGGTGAAGGCCACCGGCGACAGGCCGACGGTGCTGGCCGGGATGCAGTTCCGTGGCACCTGGTACGTGCCCGGGGGTGCAAGCTACATGGCCGGACTGTTCGCGGACGCCGGGGCGGAGTACCTGTGGGCCGACGACGACACCGCGGCCAGCATCCCGCTGGATTTCGAGGCGGTGCTGGCCAAAGCGCAGGACGCCCAGTTCTGGCTCAATCCCGAGACGTGCACCACGATGCAGCAGATCGCGGCCGCCGACCGGCGGCACAAGCTCTTCCGGGCCTACAGGGAGGGCAATGTCTACAACCACAGCAAGCGCATGAACCAGACCGGCGGCGATGACTACTGGGAGACGGGGATCGCCAACCCCCACAGGATCCTCGCCGACCTGGTGGCGATCTTCCATCCCGAGCTGCTCCCCGATCACGAGCTGATCTGGTATGAGATGCTGCCGTAGAGGCGTGGCCGCAGGTCCCGCGCAGCAGTCCTCTTGTCATCGTCAGCGGCGATCACGCGCAGCGGGATAGCGAAGGATCTCTTCCCGGCCCCGCCTCCACGGGCCCCCTCAAGCTCCCCAACCGCAATGCCGATGAACTATCCACAACACAGGCGCGGGTGGCACCAGGCCTCCGTGCCACAGGTGGTTCCAGGCATGGATGGCCAGACCCCACAGCAAAGCGTCGACATCTCCACCCGGCGGCCACCGCCCCAACTGGGACTCCTGGGCATCGACCTCATCCACATCCCGGCCGGGCAGTTCGTGATGGGCAGTCAGGCCGGTGCCGTTCCCGCCGGCGACTGCGACGGCATGGCCCCCCACCTGCTGTGCCGCGAGACCCCTCAGCGGCTGGTGGAGCTCGCCGCCTACTTCATCGCCCGCTATCCCGTGACTGTCGGGCAGTACGCCACCTTCGTCGAGAGCACCGGCCATCGCCCTCCGCTGAAGCCCGCCACCGTCTGCAGCGCCGCTCAGGACACAGACCGCCTGCCCGTGAGCTTCGTCTCCTGGCACGACGCCCATGCCTTCTGCCGGTGGCTCACCCAGGAGACCGGACTACACTTCGGCCTGCCCACGGAGGCCGAGTGGGAGAAAGCGGCCCGGGGCACCGACGGCCGCACATACCCCTGGGGGGAGGCGTCCCCGGTGGTGGAGATCGCCCCCGACCCGGCCGCCTCTCCCGGCGAGTTCCAGAGCACCTACGTCTGGGGGGAGAGCATCCCCGAGACGCAGATTCGTTTCTGCAACTGCGCGGATCCCGACGGCGGTCCCTGCGAGGTCGGACGGCACCCGGACGGCGCAAGCCCCTGGGGCTGCATGGACATGGCGGGCAATGTGTGGGAGTGGTGCGCGGACTGGTTTGACCCCGACTACTACAAGGTCGCGCCGCCCATCGACCCGCGAGGGCCTGAGAAGGGCATCAGCAAGGTCGTCCGTGGCGGCGCCTACGACAGCCCGCCCGGAGACCTGCGCTGCGCCGCCCGCTACTACGACCGCCCCGACAGGATGCCCTTCTTCCCCTGCGGCTTCCGCGTCGCCACCCGGCTCGAGCGCACGACGTAGGTGGGGAGGGGTCGGCGAGTCGCGAGTCGCGAGTCAACGGCGTCGACGGCCAACGGCACTGATGTCGCCTCACCCCCGTCCCCTCTCCTTGGCGGTACTGCTGCTCAGGAGAGGGGTGAACGGCCAACGGCCGGCGGGCCTGGAGCCCCGCAGGCACGGTGGCTCTCACCACTATGTGCCCACGGCCTGAAGGGTGCTTGGCCAACGGCGCACGACCGGGGCCCGGAACGGCGACGGCCCGTGTCGTCCTGTAGGGCGCGGGCCTGTACCGCGCCGCCGTTCTCCTTGTTCATGTGCTCAGCCTTTCTCCGTGGAACTCGGTGCCCTCCGTGTCTCCGTGGTGAGACGTTGCCTTTCCCCGCCTTTCCCCGCCTTTCCCCGCCTTTCCCCGCCTTTCCCCGCCTTTCCCCGCCTTTCCCCGCCTTTCTCGGTATCTCGGCGTCTCTGTGGCCAGCCTTTCCCGCCGTTCTCCCTCACCGGCGGGCAGGGCGAACGGTGTCCCGCGGCGAACCTCGGAGAGCCCGCCACACGCGGGCATACCCCTCCGGCCGCGCCGCCGGGGGTCTCACCCGGAGGTAGCAGACAAGTGACGCGCTACATCGCCGCCTATGATACCGAGAACATCGAGCTGTGCCTGCCCGCCGTGGAGCGTCTGGTGGCACTCCACCGGCGTCTGGAAGTGCCCGCGACGTTCTTCATCGTCGGCCGCCTGCTGGAAGCGCACGGCCCGGCGTACCGCAAGCTCCTGGACGACCCGCTGTTCGACGTGCAGACCCACACCTACTCCCACCAGATCCTCAAGGACAGCCGCCCCCACGGTCCCGCCGTCAGCCTCGAGGAGATGGAGCACGAGGTGGGGCGGGGCAAGGCGCTGGTGGAGGAGGTGTTCGAGCGCGAGTGCATCGGCCTGCGCCCCGGCTGCGGTTTCGAGAACGGCTTTGCCGGCGTCCCGGAGCGGCTGGAGATCCTGCGCAGGCACGGTATCGTCTTCGTCAGCGCCGACCTCCGCGGCCCGCTGGATTCGATCCCCAACGACATGCAGCAGGCCTATCGCTACGAGGCCGATGGCTACGGCGACATCTGGGAGATTCCCGGTCACGGCTGGCACGACAATGTGCTCAAGTCGCTCACGGGGCATATCACCATGTTCCCGCCGGTGTACGACTTCGCCATGCCGCCCGGGCCGGCCCGCACGGTAGTAGAGATCTTCGCCCAGGAGGGGCGCTGGCTGGAGCACGCGGCGGAGACGAACCTGGACTACGTCTCCCTGGTGCAGCATCCCTGGTCGCTGATGAGGTTTGACGAGGACCTCGCCACCGCGGAATTGCTCCTGATCCGCGCCAAACAGCTCGGACTGCGGTGCACCACCTTCTTGGACTACTACAGGGAACTGGCGGGGTAGAGGGCGGCGCGTGGCGCGAAACGGCGGGGCCGAACGGCCGTCCTGTAGGGCGCGGGCCTGTACCGCGCCCGGGACGTCCCACGGGCTACACGCGAGGGACGTGTGCGTTGACCCCAGGGGGCGGACGGCCATGGCACGCGGCTCGGTGGGATACCGGCCCCCGCCCTACAGCGGCCTGCCGCGAGGTCAGGGCTTCCCCGGCAGGGGCTCCCGGAACACCAGCCGGCCCCCTCTTCCCAGCTCCCATGTCTCGCCCAGCGTCCCCGCCCACTGGATGTACTGGGCATCCTCGCTGCGGTAGACCGTGACATTCAGGGGCAACTGGGCGTCGCTTGCCGGGGTGAACCCCAGCGCCGTAAGCGGGATCGACCACTCGCAGCGCCACACCTGCTTGCCTACCTCTGCCGCATAGCCGACCTGCCCGGCCAGGGCCGCGGCCTCCTGCTCGCCGGCTCCACCTACGGGCGTGGAGACGAATCCGCCGTCGGTGAAGCCCCGCAGCACGTACACCACCTCCGTCCCATCCTCCCGCGACCCCTGGACGGCAACCTCCACCCCCTCGTCCACACCCCACTGCGTCCCGGTCTTGCGGTCCTCGGGGAACATGGTCACCACGGCCACCGCGATGTGAAGATGGGTGGCGTCGGCGCAGAGCTTGGCGCTCACCGGCGCCCCGCGCGCCGCGCGCTGATCGGGCAGTTGGTTCAGACCGATGCCGCCGGCGGGCCACTCGTCGCCCTCGTGCTTCCCGTCCAGCACCGGGGGCCGGGCCAGGAACGCGGCATTGGCGTAGACCGGTTTGTCCCGGGGTGTCCTGGGGACGGCGGGCATCGCGTCGGCGAGTGCCGGCGAAGCCTCGCCCGTCTGCACGATGAGATTGTCCGACCACTCGGCGATGGCGTCCGGGTCGCCCACAGTGAGCTTCCCGTTGAGCTGGAAGGTGTTGCCAACCACCCGGAAGCCCGAGCTCCGGGCGAAGGACAGGTCCATGTCGCCGTCGGCGACGAAGACGTTGTCCCGCACCGTGCAGCCCAGCGTCATGTGGTTGTGTGTGGGCCGCGAGACGCCCAGGGAGACGTTGCGCTCCACCACGCAGTCCCGGCATTTCTCGTCCAGATAGTACGCCGAGACCCCGTAGCCCTCGCCGACCTTCACGATGTCGCGCACCACATTGCGCCGCAGGATATTGCCCCGGGCGCCGCCGACGTAGATCGCCGCCCCGTCGTGGAGCTCCTGCATGCAGCGGTACAGCAGGTTCTCCTCGATCACCGTCTCGGTGCCGCCGATGCTCATCCCCGAGTATGGAGTATCGTGGATCTCATTGCGGCGGATGACATACCTGTCGGGGCCACCTGCCGACAGCGCGATGGCGCTGGGGTACAGCATCCCGATGTGGTGGATGCGATTGTCCTCGATCCTCCCACCGGCTCCGCCGGCCCGCAGGCCGCCCGCGCCCAGATGGTGCAGATGGCAGTCACGCACCAGCAGATTGGGCGTGTTCCACTCCTTGATCCCGTGTCCGGCCGTGTTGGTGATCTCGACCCCCGTCACCTCCACGTCACGGCAGGTGCCGATCTGCAGGGCGCCCCGGTAGCTGTTGGCCCCGAAGCCACCGGCCTTGCAGGGCGTGGTGGTCGTCGACAGCGTCAGGTTCCTCACCGCGACGCCCAGGACCCGGCTCTCCGCGGTGCCCTGGATCTGGATCAGGCTCTCGACGCAGGGAGCCACCACCGGCGCCTGCGCCATGTCCTCACCCTCCAGCGGCCGGTAGACGATACGCCCGGCGTCGCGGTCCAGGTACCACTGCCCCGGCTCAGTGAGACCCTCCTTCACGTTCCACAGCACATAGGTCTTGACCCCGAAGGCCCCCGGTGGGTGACCGGCGGGGCTGGAGAAGGTCAGCGTCCGGGTGGCCGCATCGTGGGCCGCCAGGCCCACCATGGACTCGTCCCACATGTGGTACACGGTGACCTCGGCATTGCGCACGCTGAGCCAGGGGCCCAGATCGCCCTCCTTGTACTTCAGCGTGGTGCGCTCCTGCTCCGTGGGCGGACGCTCCCAGCCGCCGCCAGCGGTGCTCATCCAGCGCACCGGGAACTGGGATTCATGGGTGAGGCGCCCTGTCTGCGGATAGCGGGCCCGCGGGCAGAGCCGGTCGTTGACCACCAGGGCCCGGAAGTCCCAGGTGCCCTCCTTGACCCCCGGCGCCTCCGCCACCCACAGCCCGTCCCCCTCCTGCTTCCAGCCCGTGACCCGGCGTCCGCCGTACACAATACTCTCGCCGGCTCCGGCGCCCTCGATGGTGAGCTGCCCATCCCCGGGACCCAGCGCCACCATCGTCTCCACGTAGTGCCGCCCGGGAGAGAGAAGTATCCTCCGTGGCTCACCGCCCCGGGCGCGGCTCGCCTCCACGGCCGCCGCCAAAGTCGCCAGCGGCCCGTCCGTGCCGTCGGCATTGGGCTCCGCGAGCCCTCCAGACCAGGCGTCATTTCCGTCCGGGGAAACGTGCCACGTCGGCGTCTGTGCGCAGGCACACACGATCGGTACCCCCAGGATCAGCGTCCATCCGGCCGCCTTCAGAAGCGAGATCATGGTCATCGGTCTCCTCTTGGAGAGTCACGAGTCGCGAGGCTCGGGTCGTGAGTCCACGGCGGGAACGGCCCTGGCGCCCGGGGCCGCAAAGGGCACGGCCGAGAGCGTCCCTTCACCCTCCAACCCTATCCCTCCGGTCCGTACACGGCGAAGTCATACAGGGAGTAGCCGTAATCCGTGCCCCGCCGCGTGCCGGTCAGGCGCACGAAGCGGGCGTCGGTGGCCTCAAACGACACCAGCTCGTCCCCGCCCTGGCCCGCTCTCGTGCTGTGCACCTGCCGCCAGGTCTCCCCATCCATGGACACCTCAATGCTGTATGCCACGCCGTACGCCGCCTCCCAGCGCAGCCCCACGCGGCCGACCCTCTGCACCTGCCCCAGATCGACGCTGATCCACTGCGGGTCGGAGAACCCCGAGGACCACCGTGTCCCCATGTCCTCGTCGGTGGCGAACTGCGGGGCGGTATCCTCTCTTTCCACCGAGGACGCCTGCACGGCGCCGCCCAGTGCGAGGTTCTTGCCCAGTCTGGGCGTCTGATCCACCCAGTTCCCGATGCCGGGTACCGACCGCCTCCACGGGGCCGTCAGTTCCAGCTCTCCGCGGAGACGGATATCGCGTGAAGAGGCCCCCACCTGTACCTCGTACCGGCCCGCCTCGGCGCGCCACTGCTTGCCCTCCACATCACAGTACGCCAGGTCCTCCGGGCTGAGCGTCAGCGTGACGGTCCTGCTCTCTCCCGGCTGCAGCGCCACCCTGGAGAAGCCCTTGAGCTCGCGCACCGGCCTGTCGATTCCCGGCTCGGTGTCGTGGATATAGAGCTGGACGACCTCCGCGCCCTCGCGGGCCCCGGTGTTGCGCACCGTCAGGCCCACGGTCACCCGCCCGTCGGGCGCGAGCCTCGCGGGGGAGAGGGTGAGGTCGGAGTAATCGAAGGTGGTGTACGAAAGCCCGTGTCCGAAGGGGAAGAGGGGCTCGATCTGGTGCTTGTCGAAGTGCCGGTAGCCCACGTAGATGCTCTCGGCGTAGTCCACGTTCCCGCCGGCGCCGGGATAGTTGCCCCAGTCCGGATAGTCCTCACGGCGGGCGGCGAGGGTGTCGGGG
>Ga0334885_1003439_pt1 | contig 14738 bp, 8 predicted proteins | sample GraSluR1_MG_8_FD_207233 | JGI IMG/M metagenome (GOLD analysis project Ga0334885, IMG submission 207233) | Sludge microbial communities from methane-producing bioreactor in Wageningen University, Netherlands - Granular Sludge_31_05-R1 | ecosystem: Engineered > Bioreactor > Anaerobic > Unclassified...
GCGGATGGACAGGATGACGGCGAAGGCGACGGCGGAGAGGATGAAGGTCACGGCAGACAGGATGGACAGGATAACGGCGGATGGACAGGATGACGGCGAAGGCGACGGCGGAGAGGATGAAGGTCACGGCAGACAGGATGGACAGGATAACGGCGGATGGACAGGATGACGGCGAAGGCGACGGCGGAGAGGATGAAGGTCACGGCAGACAGGATGGACAGGATAACGGCGGATGGACAGGATGACGGCGACGGCAAGGTGAGCGGGGACTGCTCCCACAGCATCGGGGGCCGCAGACCGTTCTGTGCGTGGTCTCGGTCAACCGCCGTCACGGCAGTCACCCGAGCACGGGCCCTGCCTTGCGGGAACGTGTCATTCCGGTATGGCTCTGAGTTGCCCGTCCCGCAGGTCGAGACCGGCGGGACGGGAGGAGGGCTAAGGCACCCAGAGGGCCGCGGATCGTGACAAGCAGATGGGCAGAGGCGGCGCGGCCGCATGTAGGCGCCATGTGAGCCCTATGCCTGCTGCAGGATCTTGACGATCTGCTCCACCGTCAGCAGCTTCCCTGAAGCCTTGATCTCCCCGTCGACGGCCAGGCCCGGCGTGAAAGCCACGCCGAAGTCGGCGATCTCGTTGATGTCCGTGATCTTGACCACCTCGGCCTCGATCCCCGCCCGCTCAATGGCCTCCTGCGCGTTGGCGGCCAGCTTGTTGCACTTGGGGCATCCAGTGCCCAGTATCTGAACTTTCATGATGGCACCTCCCGTGCGGCGATGAGCCGTGTGTGACTGTGTATTCGCCGCGCGGGACGCCCCCGCCTCCGGCGCCCCCTTCCGGCGGGCACCGCTGACCAGACCGCAGAGGCCTCTTCAGGCGGCGCGCGGCGCAACCCCTGCGGGCCTGGCGACCCGCGGGCAGGGGTGGGCGCCGTGGCCGTCGATGCCGTCGACGCCGCTGACCTTCACTCGCGACCCGTGACTCTCCGACTCGCCGACTCCCCGCCCGCAGGGGGGCCGACAAGGACTTCCGGCGCACCGCCGCGAAGATACCCCCCACTGCGCGGGCGCGCCCCGTCCGTCTCGCAGACCACGGAGGTGGCGTCTTGGCCACAATGAGCCGCGCACTGCTGCCGTCCCTGTTGGCCCTCAGCGCCGTGCCCTGCGCGGCGTACCAGTTCTCCGCCGGCGAGACGGGGATCGTGCTGTCTGATGACACGCCGCGTGCGCCCGTTCTCGGCGGGCTCTCCTATACCGCGGTGGACGACGGCGGGACGGTGTTCACCGCAACAAGGGCGCGGCTTGAGGGCGAGAGCCTTCGCTTCGACCTCGAGGGCCCCGGGGCCGAGCAGGCCTCGGTGGAGGCAAGGGTCACGCGGCTTTCGCGCGGCGTGGCGCTGGACTTCTCAATCCGTTGTGCCGGCCCCGCGAGACAGTGGAATCCGTGGACCAGCGGGCTGCGCTTCAGCTACGGCCGCCCGATCACCGATGCCTTCGCCCTTCCCGTCACCAAGTGGGTCGTCCCCACCGGGGCGCATCCCTGGGAGGTCCCCGGTGACACCCCGTACCCCGACACCGAGTGCCACCTGCGCCACGTGATCTTCGCCGACACGGCTTTGGTGCTGGTGGCGCCAAGCTACGACCCGGACTGGATCTACGGCAACAACAAGGACCGCGCGGTGTTCTCGCGTCTGGGCCTCCCGACGGAGGAGAACGCCGAGCTGAGCTACCGTCTGGTACTGCTACCCGTGCCGGCCGTGGACCTGGACCCGACGCGTCTGGCGGCGGAGGCCGCCGGCCGGCCGGTGTGCGTCGATGTGCGCACCGACCGCCTCGGCAATCTGTTCTCCCCCGGCGAGCCGGCGTCGTTTGAGTACGAGCTAAGCAACGTCACGGCCGACCCCCGGGCCTGCTCGCTGCAGGTGGATGCCTACGACTATCGGGGCCGGCAGCTCTGTGGCGAGAAACGGGAGTTCGAGCTGGCGCCGATGGCCCGCGAGGTCTCGGAGCACCGGCTGGAGACCGACCTGCGCGGAGTTGTGTTCGTCGCCGCGCGCCTGAGCTGGGATGGGGGGGAGCAGGTGGTCCGCAAGACCCTGGGCATCCTGCCCCAGAGGCGGGCGGAGGCCCTGGCGCCGGATTCGCCCTTCGGAATGGCCGCCGTCATCGCCAACCCGGCAAGCTACCCCGATCACCATGACCTCTCCACGGTATTGCCGTTGATGGAGCGCATCGGCGTGCGCTGGATCCGCGGTGGCTGGTTCCCGCTGAAGCCTGATATCACTCCGGAAGACGAGGCACTGGTGCGGAAGAAGGTGGCGCTGCTCTCGCAGCACGGGATCCTGCCCCACGTGCAACTGGGCTCCGGCGTCCCGACGGCGGAGGAGCTGGAGGGCTTCGAGTCCACGCTGGCCGCCTCGCTGGAGCGCTTCGGCTGGGTGACACCCTATGTGGAGGTGGGCAACGAGCTGAACCATGGGGGCGTGGGCGGCCGGGAGTATGTGGAGAAGCTGCTGCGGCCGGTGCATGGTGTGATGCGCCGGGTCGTTCCGGAGGCACGGGTGATGAGCATGGGCCTGGGGGGAGTGCAACAGTCCTGGCTCAACGACTTCTGTGCCGCCGGCGGGATGGACCTCGTGGACATCCTCTCCATCCATCCCGGCTCCCACCCGAAGGCCCCCGAGTTCTGGGAGGGCTGGCGCGGCTGGGTGTTTCGCCCGCAGGTGCTGGACTCGCTTTCGGCCGCCCGCGAAGCCGGGGGCAAGGAGGTCTGGATCACGGAGGTCTATGCCCCCACGCCCCCTCAAAGGTCGCAAGTGGATCTGCGCACCAGCGCCGACTACCTCGTGCGCACGTATGTCTGCGCCATCGCCGCCGGGGTGCGCGTGACCCAGTGGTATCAGTTCCAGGATGGCGTCTGGTTCGCCCAGCGTCCGCGCCCGGATGACATTGAGTACAGCTTCGGAGTGGTCTACACCGATCTGTCGCCCAAGCCCGCCTACGTGGCCTTCGGGGCGATGACGCAGCAGCTCGAGGGCGCCACCTGTGAGGGGCGTCTGGACCTGGGCGCCGACGACCTGTATGCCGTGCGCTTCTCCCGGGCCGGTGAGACGGTGGATGTGCTGTGGAGCTATCGGGAGAAGCATGAGACCGATCTGCCGTGGTGGCCGCCGGAGGAGTTTGAGAAAGACTCCCGCAAACCCGCCGAGCCGTGGACGGAGCGCTGGCAGGCCCCGGTGGACGTGACGCTGCCGGCGCCGGGGGCGGTGACGGTCACCGACCTGATGGGCAATGCCCGCGAGGTGCCCGTGCGCGAAGCCGAGGTGACGTTGAGCCTGACGGGCTCGCCGGTATATGTGCGCGGGCTGGGGGAGATGCCGAGGCTGCCGCATCTGTGGCCGGAGGGGTAGGACGAGCGCGGTGAGGGCAACGGGCGGCGGGCTGCGCTGTAGGGCGCGGGCCCGTACCGTGCTCCCGCCCTGCGGGATAGGGCACCTCTGTAGGGCGCGGGCCCGTACCGCGCCGGTGTAGGGCACGGTGATCCTCTATAGGTGCAGCCGAAAAGCCGGGCTTCGCCGAGAGTGTCATTCTGAAAGCGCCCGCTCCCCGAGGGAGCAGCCCGAAGAATCTCCTGGAGCATAGCGAGATCCTTCGCTGTCTCGCTGCGCGAGACTAACGCTCAGGATGACAGCCTGGCGGCAGAACCGGCTTCTCGGCCCGACCCATAGGGTATCTGCCGACGGCCAGGATAGGTGCCGGGCCGACGGCTACGATCCAGGGGGCGCGGTCAACGGCGCGCCCACTCCACAGCCCAATAGGAACTCAGCGGACGAAACGTCCGACATCGGAGGTACCATCGTGCGTAGCATCGTCTTGTGCTTGACTGTAATGGCTCTGTCCGCATCCATGTGCCTGGCGGCGCCCGGCGTTGGCGCCGTGCGCTGCGTGCGCGCGCCGGACATCGATGGGGAGGTCCTCTCTGATGCCGTCTGGTCGACGGCTCCCGTCGCCCGGGGCTTCACCATTCTCAAGCAGCCCGACGTGCCCGCCTCGCAGGCCACCGATGTGCACGTTCTGTATGACGACGATTGCCTGTACGTAGCCTTCGTCTGCCACGAGGCGCGGATGTCTGAGTTGGTGGCCAGGGCCGTCGAGCATGATGGGGCCACGTATCTGGATGATTCCGTGGAGCTGTTCCTGAGTCCGTTCCCCCAGCGCAGGCCTTACTTCCATTTCGTCGTCAACTGCGACGGGGTGCTGCGCGACGAGAAGGATCGCGTCACCGACTGGCAGAGTCGGGCCCGGGTCGCGACGAGGAAGGCCAACAACCTGTGGTCGGCGGAGTTGGCCATCCCCTTCGACTCCATGGGCCTGGACGTGACAGTCTCGGCGACCTGGGCGGCGAACTTCTGCCGCAACGAGCAGCCGCACAAGGAAGTGAGCTCGTGGGCGCCCTGCAAGGAGGGGTTCCACGAGCCCGAGAGCTTCGGACAGATCACGGGGATCGAGGCGAACTTCGGCCCGGTGGTGGCCCGAAGCCTGCAGGTCCGGACGGAGGACGCCCTCACGGTGCTGCGCAAGGTGAAGCTGGACGCCAGTCGGCTGCGCGACAATGCGGTGGCCCGGGCGCTGTACGGCAACTGCTTCCGGCTGATCGGGGAGCTGGAGGCCGTGAGTGCTGAGCTCGAAAAGCGGCCGTCGATGGAGAGGGCCGCGGAGCTGTCGGCGACACTGGCCGCCGCGGAGGCAGAGCTGGAGACGGTGCGGGCCCGGCACTCGCGCCTGGCGCTGTTGGGGGCGGCGGGTGAGGCGGGATATGCCGTGTGTCAGGACAGCACGATGCGGAAGGTGCGCCCGGACAGGCCGTACTCCGGCCGGCCCGCGGACAAAGTCACCATCAGCCTGGCCCGCAATGAGTACGAGGCGGCCCAGCTCGTGGTGGTGCCCATCGAGCAGACGCTGCGCGACGTTCAGGTCAGCGTCGGGCCGCTGCGGATGGTGGCGGGGTTCGGGGCCCGGCCGGAGGAAGCGACCGCCGCGCCACGGATCGACATCAAGCGGGTGGAATACGTGGAGGTCAAGGAGCGCTCCGGCGGTGCCCCGCTGGAGCCCGGCCTGCTGCCCGACCCCCTGGTGGAGGCCACAGCGGTGAACATCGACCGCACGCAGGTGCGGTCCTGGTGGCTCACCGCCCACGCGGAGGACGGTCTGCCCCCGGGCCTGTACCGGGGCGAAGTGGTGGTCAAGCCCCGCAATGCCGATGAGACCCGACTGCCGCTGGAGGTGCGGGTGTGGGGCTTCGCGCTGCCGAAGACCTCGCGCCTGCGCAGCTCCTACGGCATCAACCTGAGCATGGTCTACAACATGTACGACCTGGCCGCCGGCCCCGGTCAGCCGGCGGGCTGGATCTCCGGTTCCTGGCAGGGGGCCGACGTGGAGGGCCGTCCCAACTACTACGGCTCGATGGACTACACTCTGGCCTTCGATTACGAGATCAAGCACAGCGATCGCCGGTCGTGCCGGGTGGAGGTCACGCGCGTGGAGCCGGGCGACAGCGAATCGCCCCGGTTCTGCTACTACACGCCTCCCCTGGAGCTGGAGCCCGACACCGACTATGACCTGTCGGTGTGGTACCGCACGGCCCCCGGTGATGAGCACGGCCCGGCCTGCTATGTGGGGGCCCCCGGAGGCACCGTCTGGCCGCCGACGGAGGGGCAGTGGAAGGAGGGGCGCTTCAGCTTCAACAGCGGCGAGGCCGGGAACCTCCGGGTGTACCTGCGGGTGGACCGCGTGGGCACGGTCTGGCTGGATGATGTCTGGCTCAAGCCGCGGGGCGCCTCACCGTGGGTCAACCTGCTGCCCAACCCGGGTTTCGAGGTCGGCGACGAGACGCTGCGCGACACGCTGCGCGAGGCCTATTACGAGAACGCCCTCAAGCACCGCTGCAGCCCTACGGACCTGGTGAGGCCCGACATCACCTTCTCCGAGGACGGGACGGTGAAGATCGACTGGACCCAGTTCGACGAGGCGATGCAGAGGTACATCGACCTGGGCCTGTCGGCCTTCAATGTATCCTGGTGCCAGCTCCCCAGCGGCTGGGGCAGTGTGGAGACCGTGCAGGACGAGGCGCGGATCTCCCGGGCCCGCGAGCTGCTGCGGCAGACCCAGGAGCATCTCGACCAGAAGGGCTGGACGCATCTGGCCTACATCTACACCATCGACGAGCCGGGGGCCAAGGCGTTCGAGCAGGTGAAGCAGGCTTTCGAGCTGGCCCACGCGGCGGCACCGAGGCTCAAGCGCCTGCTCACCTACGGCTACGGCGCCAGCCGCCCCATCGAGCCGGGCAAGCCGGTCTACGCGGACCTGGCAGGCTTCGTGGATATCCATGTCCCGCACAGTGACTGCTACGAGCCCATCTACCTGGGGCAGCGCCGGGCCATGGGTGAGGAGATCTGGGCCTATGTGTGCATCTCCGCCCAGCGGCCCTGGCTCAACTGCTGGGGCATCGACTATCCGGGCATGGACCACCGCCTGCTGTTTTGGCAGCTCTTCGCCAACGACATCACGGGGTTTTTGTACTGGCAGATCACCTACTGGCAGGACAACCCGTGGACAAACACCCTCACCTATCCCGGCGGCAATGGGGACGGCTCCCTGGTCTACCCGGGGGAGGGGGGCCCGGTGGATTCCATCCGCTGGGAGCTGTGCCGCGACGGTACGGAGGACTACGACATGCTGCTGATGCTGCGCGAGGCCATCATCTCGGCGCGGGCCAGGAACATCAACATCGATCCGGACCCGTACCTGAAGTTCGATGACCTCACCAGCGACTGGACTACGTACAGCGAGGACCCGGCCGTGCTCGAGGCGCAACGCAGCAAGGTGGGCGACTTCCTCGAGGAACTGACGAGGCGACTGGAGGGGTAGGCGGCGTCGTCTCTCTCGGCGCGGACAGTCGCCGTGCACCGTGCACAAGGGGCCGGGTGTCCTCTGCTGTTGCCGTGCTCCCCCTCCTCCCGTCTCCGCGGCCGTATCGCACAGTAAGGGAGAGGGGGCAGGGGGGTGAGGCGCCGTCGCCGTCCGCCGTGTACGAAGGGCCGGGTGCCCTCTGCCGTTGCCGTGCTCCCCCTCCTCCCGTCTCCGCGGCCGTATCGCACAGTAAGGGAGAGGGGGCAGGGGGGTGAGGCGCCGTCGCCGTCCGCCGTGCACAGGGGGCCGGGTGTCCTCTGTCGTTGCCGTGCTCCCGCTCCTCCCGTCTCCGCGGCCGTATCGCACAGTAAGGGAGAGGGGTCAGGGGGGTGAGGCGCTGTCGCCGTCCGCCGTGCACAAGGGGCCGAGTGTGCAGCCGAAGCGACGCGGAGCGTCGCCCGCACACCCGGCCTCTGCGTTGTCGTCGGGCCGTTCACCGTTGCAGGTCGAGCATCCCTGCCCGACCCCGTCGGCCGTTGCCGGCACGGTCGGCGGCTCCCCTCGTCACTGGGCGAAGAACACCCTCTGCGCCGTCTGCCCCAACACCGCCGCCCTGTCCGCCTCGCTGACAAAGTCCAGCCGGTCGCGCACCAAAGACAGGCTGTCTTCGTAGGTCTCGTCCTGCACCTGGAAGGGGCAGTCTGTGGCCCACATCAGCCTGTCGGCCCCGAAGGCGGCGTGTGCTTTTCGGATCAGCGCGATGAGGTCGTCGTGCGGCGGGGTCTTCGCGCCCAGAGCGTAGAAGGCCGAGACCTTGACCAGGCAGTTGCTCTGCGCCGCCAGGGCGCAGAGTGCCTCGATGTCGGCCTCCATGATGGGGCGGCCACAGCCGATGCGGGCCAGGTGGTCGATCACGAAGGTCGTCTGCGGGAAGCGCTGGGCCGCGCGGCCCACGGCGGGCAGGAACCCGGGGTCGATCAGCGCGCAGACGGCAATCCCCAGGTCGCCGGCGAGGCCGAGGAGCCGCGGCCAGTCTCCCGCGCTCAGCCAGTCTGCCGCCGCCGCCGGCCCGGGCTGGACCCGCAGGCCGCGCACACCTACCCCCCGCAGGCGCGCCATCTCGTCCTCCGCTCCGTCGGCCTCGTGGTCGATGACGGCCACACCACCGAAGACGCCGGGGAAGCGGCGCATGGTGTCCAGCATGTAGGAGTTGTCGAACCCGTAGTAGCTCATCTGGATGAGGACGATGCGGTCGACGCCGCAGGGGTTGGCATGTGCCAGCAGCTCCTCGGGGGCGAAGGTGGCGGGCTTCATGTGGGCGGCGGAGAAGCCGGGGGCCAGCGGGTAGGCCTGCGTATCGTCGGTCCACACATGCACGTGCGCATCGATGTATCCCATGGTGCTCTCCCTGGTATCTGGTTTGGCTGGAGGAATTCGGCACGGCATCGGCGAAGCCCTCTTCCCGCGTTTCCGCGGCCTGATCCATCCCGGGGGCATCTGATCACCGATGACATCACGAGAGCGCGTCCGCCGCTGCCTGCGTTTCGAAAGCCCCGACCGGGCACCCCGCGACCTGTGGGCGCTGCCGGCGGTGCCGATGTTCCTGCCCGAGGCGTTCTCAGAGGTCAACCGGCGCTATCCGGGGGATCTCGGCGGCGCCGGTGGGACGTGCCCCCCGGCCGAGCGCCAGAGCGGCGAGGCCTTCCGGAAGGGGACCTGGGTCGACGAGTGGGGCTGTGTGTGGTCGGCGGCCGAGGACGGTGTGGCCGGTGAGGTGACAGAGCCGCCTTTGGCCGACTACAGCGCCCTGGACACCTATCAGCCCCCGTGGGAACTGCTGGACGGTCTGGACCTCTCCGCGGTCAACGGCAATTGTGCTCAGTCCGACCTGTACATTCGGGCCGCCTGCTGCCCCCGGCCCTTCGAGCGCATGCAGTTCCTGCGCGGCTCCGAGGCCCTCTTCTACGACTTGGGCTACGATCTCCCGGAGGTCTACAAGCTCCGCGACATGGTGCATGACTACTACGTCCGCGAGCTGGAACTGTGGGCCAAGACGGATGTGGACGCCCTGAGCTTCATGGATGACTGGGGCACGCAGACCGCGCTGCTGATCTCCCCCGCGCAGTGGCGGGAGTTCTTCAAGCCCCTGTACAAGGACTACTGCGACATCGCCCACTCCCACGGCAAGGACATCTTCTTCCACTCCGACGGCTTCATCCAGGCCATCTACCCCGACCTGATCGAGATCGGCGTGGATGCCGTGAACAGCCAGCTCTTCTGCATGGATATCGAGAGGCTTGCCGCCGACTTCAAGGGCAAGATCACCTTCTGGGGCGAGATCGACCGCCAGTTCGTGCTTCCTTTCGGGAGCGTGGAAGACGTAGAACAGGCGGTCTGGCGGGTGAGACGGGCCCTGGACGATGGCACCGGCGGTGTGATCGCGCAGTGTGAGTGGGGCAAGGAGAACCCGCGGGAGAACATCGAGGCCGTGTTCGAGACCTGGGACAGGCCGCTTTCGGAGCGGCCCGGGTAGAGGCGGGGAGACGGCGGGGAAACGGCGGGGAAACGGCGGGGAAACGGCGGGGAAACGGCGGGGGAGAGGGATCCACTTCTCATCAGGGAGTGACTTCATATGGCAGATAAGGTCGCCATCGTCATGGACTGCGGCTCGACGAACGCCACCGTCATCGCGGTGGACCCGCAGGGACGGATCGTGGCCAGCGCGGGGCGGCCCAGTGCCCCGGCGCCACAGCCGGGCTGCCCCGCTGGTTGGGTGATCTGGGAACTGGACGGTGTGTTCGGGAAGCTCGCCGAGGCCTGCAGGGAGGTCTGCGGCCAACTGGGCGAGGCGGAGATCGCCGCCGTCACCATCACGACCTTCGGTGCGGACGGCGCGCCTCTGGGCTCCGACGGCAGGATCACCTACCCCGTCATCTGCTGGCAGGACGAGCGGACTGAGCCGCTGGCGGCGACTATCGGCCGCCGCGTCCCGCTGCTGGATCTGTTCAACACCACCGGCTATCAGGTGATTCCCTTCAACACGCTTCTGCGGCTCATCTGGCTGCGCGAGAACGAGCCACAGGCCCTGGAGGAGGCCGAAAGCTACCTGATGATGGCGGGCCTGCTGAGCTACTCGCTCTGCGGCCAACGCTCCATCGATCCCACCGCCGGCGGCACGATGATGGCCATGGACCTTGCCCGCCGCGACTGGTCCCCGGACCTGCTGAGGCTGGCGGGCCTGGACCCGTCGTTCTTCCCTTCCTGGGTAGAGCCGGGCGGCGTCATCGGCACCGTCCACAGTGAGGCTTGGCAGGCCACGGGCCTGCCTGTCGGTACTCCGGTGGTGGCGGCCGGGCATGACACCCAGTTCGCCGCCGTCGGCTGCGGGGCCCGGCCCGGCGAAGCCGTGCTCAGCAGCGGTACCTGGGAGATCCTCATGCTGCGGCACAACAGGTTCGAGCCCAATCGCCTGGCGTTCGATGAAGGCCTGCTGTACGAGTGCGACGCCGAGCCGGGCCTGTGGGACCCGCAGCTTCTGATGATGGGCTCGGGCGTTCTGGAGTGGCTACGCGACTTGCTGTACTGCGACATCAAGGATCGCGCCGACGCCTATGATGTGATGATCGCCGACGCCGAGCGCAATGCACCGGGCGACGGCGGGCTGACGTTCCTGCCCAGCTTCGTCCCCAGCACGGGGCCGACCAAGAAGCACGGCACTCGGGGCACGATCCTGGGCCTGGAGCTATCCACAGACCGCGGCAAGCTCTACCGCGCGGCCCTGGAGGGCCTCTGCTACCAGCTCAAGCACGCACTGGAGGTCCTCGAGCAGTCCACGGGCTTCGCGGCCGAGGGCATCCGGGCCGTGGGTGGCGGCTCCAAGAACCGGCTTTGGAATCAGGTCCGCGCGGATGTGACGGGCCTCCCGGTGACCATCACCGAGCAAAAGGAGGCCACAGTGCTTGGCGCGGCGATGTTCGCCTTCGTCGGGGCCGGCGTCTACCACTCCGCCTCCGAGGCCCAGGACGCCATGGCTCTCGGCGAGCAGGTGATCGAGCCATCGGAGAACCAGGCGATCTATGCGCCACTGTACGAAAGGTACCGCACGGCCCCGCCGGCGCTGGAGGGGTTCTACGCCAAGGGGTAACGGTGGTGGCAACGGCGGCGGGTACGGCGGCTACGGCGGCACCTGCCCTGGCCGTTGGTAGGCACTCTTGAGAGCCACCGTGCCGGCGGGTCTCCAGGCCCGCCAGCCGTTGCCGTCCGCCGTTGCCGTGCTCCCTTCTCCTTGAGACCAAGGGCAGGGGGTGAGGCGCGCTCCACGGGCTTCACCCGCGGCTAGTATGCATTGCCCCTTCGGGGCACACGGCGACGGCACAGCAGACGACCCGCCGCTTCCCCCGGCCATGCAACGGCCGGGGGCCGCCCCCTGGGCTCACCTGCTCTGCCGGTCCAGGGCCCAGGCTGCGAGATCCGCATCCTGGACATCACTCTGCGCCAGGCCCTCCAGGGCTTCCGTCACCTCGGGCAGGCGCACGAGCGACATGGTGATGATCGCCTCCCTGCGCAGGGCTGCATCCTCACCCTCGGCAGCAGCCAGGAGTTCGGCCGCCACGGCAAGCGCCCTCTCCTGAGCTTCGCCCAGGTCCTCCACTCCCCCCTTGTCGTCCAGGTTCGCCAGTGCCTGCCAGCGAGTGCCGCGGTCCGCCGAAGACAGCGCCGCAACGTAGCTCGCGCGCAGAGCTCCGAAGGCCTCTTTGGTGTGCAGTCGCCCAAGAGACGCCTCTGCAAGCCGAAGCAGGCCCTCGTCGCGGTCACCAAGGGCGGCCACCATCTCGGAGAAGACGGGCTCACCGAACCGCTCCAGAGCGGCGAGCGACGGCGTGCCCGGCCGAGCTGCGAGGGCCTCATAGGCGGCCCAGCGTAGCGCTCGCTCCGGCCTGGTGAGCGCCGCACCGAGGGCGGCGGCCGCCTTCCGGGCCGCCCGGTGCGCAAACGGGCCGCTTGCCACCCTCGCCGGCGGGTGCGGTCCGACCAGCAGGGCCGCCAACGGGGCCACGGACTTCAGTGCCACTACCTGGCTCCCCTCCCGCACCGCCGCCGCCAGTGCCCCCACCGCCGCCTCCCCCATCTCCGTCAACAACCGCCTGGCCTCGCCCCACACGCCGGCATACTCCGCCCCCAGAGCCTCCACGGCGGCCTCGGGAGTGAGACGCTCGCCGAAGCGCAGGCTGCGCCAATGCGCCATCTCCTGCATGTGAGCCGCAGACAGATGGCCCAGCCGGCGATCCACCCACATCACCAGTTGCGCCGGGTCGAAGGGTTTCTCCATGTACAGGTCCGCCAGCTCGTGGCAGATGGCGTTGCGGGGGTCGTCGCTCTTGGCCGCCGAGAGGATCAGCACGGGCGTGCTGAGCGTCTGGGGCCTGGCCCGGAGCCGCCGCAGCACATCCCAGCCGTGCAGCCTGGGCATCATCAGGTCCAGCACGATCAGGTCCGGCGTGGCGGTGTCCAGCCACTGCAGAGCCTCCACACCATCGAAGGCGCAGGCCACCTGGTACCCGGCCTGCTGCAGGTTGACCTCCACCAGTCGCACGATATGCCGCTCATCGTCTACGACAAGCACCGTCGGGGCAGGCGGCTGTGACTCGTGAGGCATCATGTGCCGCAACTCCTTTCGTAGCGTCTCTCGTGCGCGCTGCAGCCTGCCCTTGACGATCTGCGGAGACAGGGCGAGGGCCTCGGCGGCCTCGTGCACCGAACTGCCCTGAAGCAGGCAGAGAGATACAACCTGCTGCTGGGCCTGTGGCAGCGCCTGCGTGGCGCGCTGAAGGTCGGAGCGCAGGGCCAGCTCCTCGGCCGGATCGGGGCCGGCACAGACCGTAGGGATCACCATTGTGCCGGAGGTCTGCACCGGCTCTCGGGATCGCCATCGCATCCTGGCCACATTCCGGGCGATGGAGTTCAGCCAGGGCCAGAGGGCTCCGGGCTCGCGCAGGGAGCCGATGGCGCGCGCGGCCTGCACCAGCGTCTCCTGAGCCAGTTCCTCGGCCAGATAGGCGTCGGCGAACCACCGGCGGCCGAGGGCCTCCAGCTTCGGGCGCTCCCGTCTCGCGAGTTCCGAGAACGCCTCCGCGTCGCCGGCGATGGCCCGCGACACCAGCCCGCTGTCGTCGTGTGCTCCAAGGCCCATCTGTCGCTCCCTTTGGTGGTATAGATGCAACCGGCGCGCGGATCGGAACGGTGCCCATATGGAGGGATGCCACCCACGAGCGGTGAACCCCTCCTACCGTGCCGCGCAGCCGCCCGCAGACGGAGGCATCCGATGCACAGACGCGCCGTCGCCCCAAAGCACGTAGCGCTTGCCGTCCTGTCCCTGATCCCCTGGCACGCGTTGGCCCAAGGAGGAGATAACGTGCTGGAGTACGACATCAAGCTACAGACCGTGCTGGAGCATGACGACGGAGAGTTCCTGTGGTTCCACCCGCGGGTCGCGGCCATTCCCGGCCTCGGCGTGGACGGCGGCCCGGCCGTGGTGATGACGCTGCAAAAGCATCTCAAGGTCTCGGACTACTACTCGGGCCTGAGTGTGGTGCGCACCGACGATATGGGGGAAACGTGGGCCGAACCCGATCCGCGCCCCGAGCTGGATTGGCGCCACGAGGACGGCGGCGTGGTGATTGCCGTGGCCGACGTCACTCCCGGCTACCATGCCCCCACGGGTAAGGTCATCGCCGTCGGGGCCCAGGTGCGCTATAGCCCCCGGGGCGAGCAGCTCGAGGACAAGGCCCGCTCCAACCAGACGGCCTACGCCGTCCTCGACCCGCAGACCGGGCAGTGGACCCCCTGGCGCGTGCTCGACATGCCACCGGATGACAAGTTCAACTACGCCCGCAACGCCTGCGCCCAGTGGATTGTGGAGCCCGACGGCACCGTGCTCCTGCCCTTCTACTTCGGCCCTTCCGCCGGTGCCCCTGCCTCGGTCACCGTGGTTCGCTGCGCTTTCGATGGCGACGAGCTGCGCTACCTGGAGCACGGCGAGGAGCTGGCGCTCAATGTGGAGCGCGGCCTGTGTGAGCCGTCCATCGCGCACTTCCAGGGCCGCTACTACCTCACGATTCGCAATGATGTGAAGGGCTACGTCACCGCAGGCGACGACGGCCTGCACTACGCCCCGATCCGGCCCTGGACCTTCGACGACGGGGCGGAGCTGGGGAGCTACAACACCCAACAGCACTGGGTGGCCCACAGCGAGGCGCTGTTTCTGAGCTACACCCGGCGCGGCGCGGACAATGACCACATCATGCGCCACCGGGCTCCGCTGTTCATCGCCAGGGTGGATCCGGAGCGCCTGTGCGTGTTGCGGGACACCGAGCGCGTGCTCATTCCCGAGCGGGGCGCGACGCTGGGCAACTTCGGGGCGGCGGCGGTGAGTCCGGACGAGTCGTGGGTGACCGTCTCCGAGGGTGTGTGGAATGATGACGCCCGCAGGCGCGGCGCCAAGGGTGCAACGTTCGTGGCGAGGGTGATCTGGTCAACGCCCAATGAGTTGGCGAGGTAGGGGACGTCGCCTTGACTCGCCGGACCGGCGCGGGGGGTGCTGTGGTTGGCTGGACCGGCGCGGCGGGCTCACGGCCGCCGCTGGGTGGCGCCCTGCGGGCATTGGGTCAAGGGGGCAGCGCACAGGCTGCCCCCCTGCCCGTTCGAACCGTACGTGCGGGACTACCGCATACGGCTCACGCCAGTTAGCCCGAACCGGGCGGGGCGTGGAGCTGGTGCCGCTCGAATTGCTGCTGCAGATCGACGACGCTCAGTAGCCCGAGTTCCTTGAGTGCT
>Ga0334885_1003440_pt1 | contig 14724 bp, 12 predicted proteins | sample GraSluR1_MG_8_FD_207233 | JGI IMG/M metagenome (GOLD analysis project Ga0334885, IMG submission 207233) | Sludge microbial communities from methane-producing bioreactor in Wageningen University, Netherlands - Granular Sludge_31_05-R1 | ecosystem: Engineered > Bioreactor > Anaerobic >...
TGAAGAACGCTTCTATCGAATTGACATGGAAGACACTTCTACGAAAAGAAGATGGAGTAATGTTTTCTATCTGGAGACTTATTTTGCATCATACTCTCAGCGAGACTTTTGGTTATACGTATACAGAAGACGCTGAACCTCGTCGATTTCTAGCCGAGCCGCTTGAACCCTCTATCTACTAATGCTTCGACATCGTCGAGTGCAACCCTAATCCTTGCAGAACCCGACTCTACAGAGGCCTTCGCAACTGCAATGGCAACTTTGCGCGCTATTCCAGGCTCGAAAGCCTTAGGGAGTATGTAATCGGCCGATAGTCTGTCATCGCCTACGGCATCGGCGAGCGCATCGGTCGCCATGAGCTTCATGGATTCATTGATGTCTCTTGATCTTACATCCAGTGCACCTCTGAATATACCCGGGAACGCGAGAACGTTGTTGATCTGGTTTGGAAAGTCGGATCTACCGGTTGCGATTATCTTTGTCCCGGACTCTTTGGCCAGGTCGGGCATAATCTCCGGCACGGGATTGGCCAATGCGAAGACGATAGCTTCTGATGCCATGGATCTAATCATTTCGGCTGAGACTATTCCCCCGACTGAGGTCCCGATAAAAACGTCTGCTCCTTTCACGGCCTTTGCCAGATCACCGGAAAGGTTTTCCGGGTTGACCTTTTCGACTATCTCGCGGTGGAATTCATTCAAGAGGGTTCTTGGATCGTTTCTGTTGAGAATCCCGTTTCTGTCTACCGCGACTATGTTTCTAACACCGGCCGCGAGCAACATTTTAATCGTCGCCCCTCCAGCTGCCCCGATACCGACCGTGGTGACCTTGATATCTTCCATCTTCTTGTTCACGATCTTCAATGAGTTTCTCAACGCCGCGATTGCCACAATAGCCGCTCCGTGTTGATCATCGTGGAAGATCGGTATGTCTAGCCTTCGCTGAAGTTCTTGCTCGATATAGAAGCATTTCGGAGAGGATATATCTTCCAGGTTCACTCCACCGAACGTTGGGGAGAGGGCCTGCACAAAAGCGATTATCTCATCGGGTTCATGGACATTTATACACAGAGGAAAAGCGTCAATGTTCCCGAACTCCTTGAACAACACGGCCTTACCTTCCATAACAGGCATCCCCGCCTCAGGGCCAATATCTCCGAGACCGAGAACGGCCGTTCCGTCCGACACAACCGCTACATAGTTCCATTTGTTTGTGTAATCGTAGACCAGTTCGCTATTCTCGTGAATGATTCTGCAAACGTCGGCAACCCCTGGTGTATAGGCAAGTGACATAGCTTTCATACTATTCACGCTGACTCTGCTCTTCACCTCGAGTTTGCCGCGTAGTTCTTTGTGTAATTTCAGTGCCTCTTCGTTCAAAATAATCACCCTCTATTCATAAGGAAAACGTCGTTCCCATAAGAATCAATCGCAACGAATAATGGAAAATCTCTGACCTGAACCCTGAATATCGCTTCCGTGCCGAGATCGTCGAAGGCCTCGATTCTCATACTGTAAATCCTCCCGGCAAGAGCGGCTGCTGCACCGCTGGGAGCCAAAAAGTAAACCCTTTCGTATTTCTTACAGAGTGATACAGCTTTCTGACTCCTATTTCCCTTACCTATCGTAGCCAAAACGCCTTCTAGATAAAGCATCTCGAGAAATGAATCCATCCTCGCCGAAGTTGTAGGGCCTATTGCTCCAAAGGAGTTCTTTGACGGTTTCGCCGGTCCCGCGTAGAAGACTATCGTCCCGTCGAGAGAAACCGGTAGCTCTTCGCCTTCATCGAGCATTTTCTTAAGTCGTTTCTGTGCGGCGTCTCTCATGATAAGAAGCTCGCCAGAATACTGGAGTTCGTCGCCCGCACGCAATTCTCTAATCCTCAAGGATTACTCTCCCCTTTCTGGCGATATAGCAGTCAGTCGCGAGCCCAACCGGCAATATAGCGATGTGCGATGGATAAGTCTCAATGTGTACCGAGTAAGCGGTTATACCTCTTCCCAGACCTTGATAGCCTATCTTCAGACTGTTGATTTCTCGAAGTATTCTCTCTTCCAGAGCCGCGTAGTCTTCATCATGATGCCTATCATCGAATGATCTTGTGAGAGCAAATTTGGCAAGCACCATTGCCTTGTCCGAACTACCGCCTATCCCTATACCTACCTTCAGCGGAGGACAACCCCGGGCCGCACTCTCTCCAAGAGACGTTACAACAATCTTGACAAGATCGTCCTTAGTTGCAGTGGGATTCAACATGAAAAGTCGGGAAAGATTCTCACTTCCCCCTCCTTTCACGAGGAATCTAATCTCTAGCTTGTCTCCTCTAACTGGAAAGAGATGGCATATGATCGGCGTGTTGTCCCCGGTATTTTCTCTTTTGAGCAGAGGATCAGACACTATTGAGCACCTGAAAGGTTTATTGACGTAAATCTTCTTGACTGCCGAGTTCAAGGTCTCCGTTATTGGCTCTTCAAGAGTAACTTCGTTTCCTTGAGAGACGAAGAACTCTAGAAAACCAGTATCCTGGCATATCGGAAGCCCTGTCTCCTTTGCTGTGATCGCGTTTTCCCTCAACACGCTAGAAAAGGGTCCTTCATAGAGATTGAGCAGTTCGACAATCCTCTGATCCATCTCAGTGTTCGCCTTCGAAATCGCTTCTTCGAGACTTGCGATTATTCTTTTGGCCCGAATCATATAAATTCTACCTCTTCAACCCAGAGCGTTGAAATCTGCCGATAAACGCTTCTCGCTATCAACTACTCGTTCAATGAGTTCGTCGAGTGAGTCCGTGATCAGATACGCTTTCTCTTCTATAGAACTTACTACACTTTTCATCCCGGAGATTGAAGGACCACCAGGAATGTTGCGTATTTGCACAAAATGCTGGGGAGAGAGAACCTCTCTCAGTTCCATATCATTCATGCTCAAAGCTCTTCCCACAAGTTCAGAGAACCTGCCGCGGAGAGCTTCAAGAGAGTATCCCGATTTCACATACGTGCTCGTCACGCTGTGTGCGGTTCTGAAGGAAATCCCTTCTCTCCTCACCAGTTCATCGGCAAGCTCTGTTGTTGTCGTTCCCGTTGATAGTGCGATATTACTAACCCTCTGCTCATCTACAGAGACTTTCAAAAGTGTCTCTTCCAGCAATTCCAGTAGGCCCGATAGAGTTTCGCAGCCCCTGGTGAAGCTAGTGATTGGTGCGTCGGCCACTTCGTTAACATCCTGATAAGGTACGTTGTGGAACAGATCGATCAGACTCTGGAAATCCCCGGCGGCCATGCCGGCCTGGATTCTAATGTGTTCGATGATGACGGGGTTTCTCTTCTGCGGCATTATGCTGGAAACCTGCACGAGTTCATCGGGAAAGCTAAGTATTCCAACTTCACAAGAGGCTTTGTGTCCCATATCTGCCATCAGGCGAGTTATATCGTTGAGGATGCTCTTGAACCACATTGAAGGATAAGTTAGCCAGTGAGAGGTGACTATTGCCTGGTAGGAATTAGGGACAGGCTTTTCGAATCCAAGCAGATCCGAAACCAACTGTCTGTCTATGTTGAATCCTGTAGTTGTAATCGCCGCGGCTCCTAGAGGACACTGGTTAACCACTCTAATAGAGGCGTTTAGTCCTTCGAGGCCTTCGAGAAATTCGATCAAGAAAGACGAGAGGTAGTGAGCGAGAGTCGATACTTGTGCAGGCTGGCCGTGAGTGTACAGAACCAGGAGCTGCTCTTCAGATACTCCAATCTTCTCTTTAACGGCTTCGACCATTAGCAGCATCTGTTTCATGAGAGAAATCATAAGCTTTCTAACGTACAGTCTAAAAACCGTTGCGTCCATATCGTTCCTGCTTCTCGCCGTATGCAGCGATCCGGCCTTTTCCCCTAGAATAATACCAAGTTGTTCCTCGTAGTAGAAGAAGAGATCTTCAACCCCAGCGGGGAATTCTTCAGGTATCTCAATGGTAGCATCGAGTTCGCTTATAGAGTTTTTAAGTCCCGATGCGGTTTCCGAGTCGATTATCTTTTGTCTGGCAAGCATGACCAAATGAGCCCTGTTCTGTTGTCTGAACTCTTCGAGAAAGGCTGATGCCCAGTGCCTGTATGATCTTTCAAGTACATGCTTCACATATATCCGAGAGAATTCCATATTACCTCCCGTTCAGCAGGTCGTCTATATTCCCATAGACTACCCGTTCGATCTCGTCGTCGGAATAACCAACGTTAACCATCGCTTTGTACTGCTCGTCGAAATAGGACTTCGCGTAACCTCTCGGAAAGTAACTCGAATCGGTTCCAAAGAGAATTCTTCCCGGTCCTACAGTCTCCCTGTACTTTCTGAAAAGCATTTCAAGATTCACTTCGTAAGGCATCCATCTCATCCACTGGTTTGACCCACTGGTGTCAATGTATACGTTGGGACAGGCCCAGCAGAGGTTCAGAGTTTCGAACAAATAACCACAGCCGAAATGAGGTATGATTATCCTCATGCCGGGAAAGTTTTTCGCTACATCATGTATTATAAGCGGGTTGATATTCGGGTGGTTGGCAATTCCGCCAGCTGAGCCCATAATGCCGAAATGAATCAATACAGGAATATTCTCTCCCTGAGCGACTTCCCAAACCGGGTAAAGCTCTTTGCTATCGAGAGGCTTATCTACCGCCGGTCCCAGTATCTTGTATCCATTCAGGCCTTGCTCTTTAATGGCCTTTTCAAGCAAAGAAGGAGCCTCTTTCAGGGAAGGATCGTGATGGGCGTAACCATAAAATCTGTCGGGATGGGCCTTAACTATTTCTGACATGACATCATTCCCACCGGAAGTTACAAAGACTACCGAGATACCGTACTTATTTGCTTCTGAGTACCACTTTTCTACCAGTTCATCCTGAGAACCAATTGGGTCGGCTCCGTCGAACTGCCAGGCTTTTCTCCAGCGCGCTCGCTCTTGAACCAACCATGGATGGACGCTACCACCGCCCTTTCCAAAGAGGTCCGGAGACGGAAAATGAACATGCGAATCTATTATTTTCACAGCTATCATCCTTTCAATCCCGACATGGCGATTCCCTTCACGATTTGCTTCTGGAATATGATGAAGAAAATTATCAGCGGTATAGTTGAAACGGCAGCACCGGTCATAATCAGCTCCCAACTGGTCAGGTTTTCGCTCGAGAAGTACGACACGCCAACCGGGAGAGTGTACATCTTTGGTGTTTGCGCGACTATCAGAGGCCATAGAAAGGCATTCCAGTTGCCGATGAAGTTGAAAATCGCTAGTGTTGCGAGAGCAGGTTTGACCAGTGGCATAACTATTCGAATGAATATGCCGAATTCCGAAACTCCGTCGATTCTTGCCGCATCGAGCAGGTCGTCCGGTATAGTTGACATAAACTGCTTCATGAGGAAAATGCCGAAAGCGCTTATCATACCCGGAAACATAATACTCCAATAAGTCTCCATCCATTTCAACTGTCTTACCATGATATACCACGGGATAACGAGCATCTCAGTCGGAATCATGAGTGTACTGAGAATGAGTATGAATATAATGTTCTTGCCAGGGAAATTGTATTTGGCAAGTGTATAGCCTACCAACGAATCGAAAAAGAGAACAGAGATAGTCGTCACCACTGCAACAATCAAGCTGTTTAGAAACCATCTTGGAAACATTGAATAGTTGAAGATGAACTCGTAGTTGGCAAGCGTCGGTTTTTCTGGTACTACAGTCATCTCGTAGATCTCTTCAGACGTCTTGAAAGACGATGAGAACATCCAGACAAAAGGAAAGATCATCACAATGGCAAATATCGTTAGAAATATATAGGCAAAAATACTGGATTTCCTGTATGTTGTAGTCATGAATAGCCACCCACCAATCAGTATTGAACTCGCTTGTTCAATACCAGCAGTTGCACTAGAGTTATGCCCATTATGAGCATGAAGAGTATTACGGTTGCGCTAGAAGCGAGCCCCATATCGAAAGACCTGAAAGCCTTCTGATAGATGTAAAGCACCAGAGGCTTAGTCGAGTTGAGAGGACCACCCGATCCCTGATCGGTCATGTTGTAAACCTGTGTAAAGATCCTCAGGAACGTAATACTCTGTGTAACCACGAGAAATACTGTGATCGGATTAAGGAGCGGCAAGGTGATTCTAAAGAAAGATTGTCTTGACGTTGCTCCGTCAATTTTTGCAGCCTCTATATACTCCTGAGGTACAGTCTGCAGACCTGCAAGATAAATTATTATGCAATATCCCAGGTTTACCCAGACCGTTGTTACCACTATAGCCGGCAGAGACTGGTTCATGCTTGTCAGAAAGGGTTGCGCATCTAGCCCAAAGGCCATCAGAAGATTGTTGAGTATTCCCGCGGGTGGTCGCTGGTAGATCCATCTCCAGACCCAACTCACTGCAACCAGCGGTGTTATGTAAGGCATAACGTAAAGCAAACGATAGAACCACTGCAAATGTCTTACCTTGTTCAGCGTAGTGGCAAGAAAGAGGGATAGGACTATCACGAGAGGGATACCAAAGGTCACATACTTGATAGTATTCCAGAGAGAAGTGATGAATACCCTATCTTTGAAAAGCTTCACGAAATTATCGAACCCGACAAAATCCTTCTTTGGTGAAATCAACTTCCAGTTTGTGAAGCTCAACCAGAACGAGTATAACATTGGATAGAAACGGACAACTATATAAAAGATCAGTGGGATAGCCAGGAAAACATATGCAGTAACGATTCTCTTCTGACTTATCTTCATTTTTTACCCCCAAAGAGAATGGCCGTGGCAAAGCCACGGCCACTTGCTCTTCAAATTACTCTACTCTTGACCAGAATTCGTCTATTATCGCTTGATCCTCTGCTGCTGCTTCTTTCAAGGCCTTAATCGGGTCCATGCCCTGTATCCAGACCTTGTCGACGGCATCCATTAATACCTGTCTCTGTCCGCTCTCGTTAACGAAGAAAGTAGCATGAGCATATTCGAGACCCTTGAGGAATGGCCCGTATTCGGGATGGTCATAGTAAGCGGCTGCAACTTTCGGGTTTGCTGGAAGCTCGCCCACCTGCTCAAGCCAGAGTTTCTGAGCGTATTCGGAAGTTATAAACTTCAGGAATTTGATTGAGGCGTCAAGCTTATCGCCCGTTGCGTTGGTCGTTATTCCGTGTGCCCAGAAGGATGCAAAGTTAGACTTCACACCGTTCATGGAAGGAAGTTCCGTAACGCCCCAGTTGAGGTTAGTGAGAGATCTGAAAGTCCCAAGCCTGAAAGAACCATCGATTGTCATCGCGGCTTTCAAAGATCTAAAAGCAGTAACGTCATCGTTCAGGAAGCCGGGATAACCGACCTTATCCTTGGTGATCAGGTCTGTATATACCTTCAGAGTCTCGGGGGCAGTAGCGGCGTAAAGGACTGTTCTGGTGTCTGCGCTGTAGGGTGTTCCACCAAGCTGCCTGACAAGAACCTCTCTTATCCACTGGTGACCCTGGCCGGACGGTTGCATTGTGAGACCTGCCTGAATTATGTTGCCTTTGGTGTCATACTTCGTGAGCTTCTTCGCAAATTCAACCATTTCAGCGAATGTTGTTGGCGGAGTTTCTGGATCCAGACCAACCTCGGCGAAAAGATCCTTATTCCAGAAAAGAGCAAGTGCTCTTACAGCGGTCGGAAGTGCATAAGGTACGCCATTAAACTCAATTCCTTTGGAAACGAACGGGAAAAACTCGCTGTTAAGATATTCCGAAGAGAATTCAGCTTCAGGAAGAGGAACGAGATATCCTGAAGTAACGTATAGCGGAATCCATCCGTAAAAGAGAGTGAGAACGTCCGGTCCGACTCCAGCAGGAACAGACACTGCGACCTTTTCGTTGAAATTCTCGTAGGGGAACGTAACGTGCTCTACTTCTATTCCCGGATTCTGTTTTTCGAACTCTTCGATAAGTAGATCCACCAGTTTAACTTTCGTTTCGAAGTAATACTGCCAGTAAGTTATTTTTACTGCACCGGCAATTCCGGCAAAGATAACCGAAAAAACCAGCAATAATAACAATGCTCTTTTCATTTGCCCACCTCCAAAGTAGTTAAGTAGTTCACACTTTCATGAAGATCTTTCGTTGAACATTGCATACAGCTCCTATCGAAACGCCAAGCTCACCAAGTTCTCCGCGCTTGAAAGTAACCCGATCCAGTATTTCAGCGGGAACGGTTCTTCTTAGCACCGGCATTATCTGACTCAATATCCTATCGTATTGGTTGTACCCGATTCCACCTGTTATAACAACAACATCCGGATCAAGCAGTGTGATTACGTTTGCGATTACTACGCTCAGGTGTTCACAGGCTACCGTGACTATCTCTTTGAACCTGGGATTGACATCGGAGTGGTCGAACATCTCCGCGATTGTCGGTTCGTTCTCAAATTCCGAAAGCAACTTCTCAAAGGCATATCCTGAGAACCAGCTCTCAAGGCTTCCAAAGACAAAGCTCAGATTCTTCTCTCTACTCCAGTCAGTTATCATATACCCTATTTCGCCGGCCATGCCACTTGTTCCCTCGTAGAGTTCGTTGTCAATTATTAGTCCCGCGCCGGTCCCGGTACCTAGAGCCGTTAGAAAAACATTCCTGCATCCCTTCGCGGCTCCTGCCCACATCTCTCCAAGAGCGTTCAGCGTAACATCATTTGACACAAATGTCGGAAGCTTGAATCTTTCCTCCATAAAACTCATCAGATTCACTTTTCGAAGACCAAATGCCGGCATATAGAAGACCATTCCGCTCTCGGGATCAACAGTACCCGGGACACCGATTCCAATTCCCATGACTTCCGAGATCGGAACCTTCATCACCTCAAGTATTGACTTCTCCACGAATTCCAAGAATGTTTCTTCATCGGAAATCGATTTCGTGGAAAACTTCGCTTTCTCGACTATTCTTCCATCAAGATCCGACAGTACAGAGATCATCTTATTTCCGCCAATATCGACACCGACTATGTACTTATAGTCAGGGACGAAAGCCAAAAGCATAGGTTTCTTTCCACCCTTATTGGAGCTCTCTCCCTCTTTTACTTCGACTATTGAACCCTGAGAGATGAAGTTGCTCACGATGACCGACACCACCGGCTTGCTTAGGCCGCTCTTTCTAGCTATATCTGCTCTGGAAATCAAACCCTCATTTCTCACTATTCGCATTATCTTCTCTTCAGTTTCACGTAAGTATCTACTCACTAGGACCACCTTTGTTTTGTTAAGTAGCTTAACTTACTAACATTATACATTGAAGAATCTCTTGTTATGTAGCGCAGACACCGGTGAACTGAGCCGTATAAAGAGCTATAAGGGCGAACAGAGTCAATTATTGTAGATTTTCTCAATGTTCCGATTCTCCAAAGAACCGGGGACCTTGAAGGTCCCCGGACTTTCCTAACTCATTCACTTCACCTTTGGCAAGCTCAACATATTTGCGAAGACTCTATAGCCACCGGGTACGAGATAATCAAGCTGCCTGTACCACACAAGCGCGGTGTAGATGTAGGTTCCCTTTCCGTAGTTCGCTATCAGCAAGGACCCGGCCGGTATATCTTCTCCAGGATCGTCTGTATCGATCAGAGGTGTGAATTCAGGCGCCCACTCTCTCGGGAAATAGAGCCCTCTTTCCTGCTTCCAGCCTTCCCAGTCTGAATCTCCGATTACATTTGGCCAGTTGAAAATCGGGTGATCAGGGACAAGTATCTTCATTTCGGCTTCCTCGACAGTGACTCTGTTGCTGCTCAGGGTAAAGCTGTATGGACTCCAGCTACTTTGATATTCATTGGTCTTGTGATACTGAACGAGGAGATTACCACCATTGAATACATACTCATTAAGCCTGGCCGAATTCGCTCCAATATCGGGTCTGGTTGTGGCCGCTCTCATACCTATCACGATAGTGTCGAATTTACTGAGATCTCCCGAAGCAAGGTCGGCGGGGCTCAACTCGGTAACATCTACTCCCATTTGTCTCAGATATACAGTATTAATGTCCAGTCCGCCATCCACATAGCCAACCTTCAGACCAGAGGCAACCTCAACTTCAATAATCGCCACTCTCGCGACGGATGGCTTGTAGTAGTTCTTGGTTTCGATGTGAGGATATGCAATTACCTGGAAGCCCATGTCGAATACCTCTCCATCGACTATCGCTTCTGCGATGATTTCTGATTCACCAAGAGGGGCGTTGGCCGGAATCTTGAACTCAACCTGCATAGACCTGATTTCGCCTTCCTTGCTCAGAGAGAAGGATGTATCTTCGGTTACGAGTTCCCAGCCTGCGGGGAGTTCCAGATCTACCGTTCCAGAAATGGCTTCTTTACAATTGTTCTGAATCTTCACGGTTATCGTTCTGGTTACGGCCGACGAAGATGCCTGAGCCATTAATCTCTCAGGATCTAGTGAGACAGAAACCTTCGGAACGACCCTTATATCGGCCACCGATTCCGTCCAGACGGATGTATCCATAACTTCCCATACAGCTACGGCACTGATCGGGTTTTCGTCGAAAGCATCCGTATAGACTGCATCTGCGCCGACTGTAACGGTAAACTTCGCCTGTCCGTTGGTGTTGAACTTGATTGCCTCGAAAGCAACGCTGTCTTTATCTGCTGCCCAGCCTTCAGGAAGTGCCAAAGCCAGTACTACTTTGTCGATTACTTCTTTGCCGAGGTTCCAGAAAGTCGCAGTGACTTCAAAACTCTGTCCGGGTACTATAGCGGAGTCGTTGCCACTTACAATTAGCTTTGTAGAGAAGACTTCACGTGCCGCTGCGAGGAAATCAGACTCCTTCAAAATCAATCTTTCAACAAGCAGTTCTTTGTTGCTGTCCGAGAGATTCGATTCGGCTGCAAACGCTATCATTTCTCCTACCAGCGACAGTCCTTCGAGAACCTCATCGCCAATTCCCGTTGGATCCATTGCATTGAATCCAGCCAGAATGGAACTTGTGATACCGTTGAGTTTGAGCAGCATGCCGTCTATCTTCGATATCAGTTCAGGATCTCCCGCGATACCGTTGGAGATAGCCTTCAGGGAAAAATCGAGGTTATCAAACATGCCTGTCTCTTCCGTTCCAACAATACTGCTCAGAAGCCTGTAGTTCGAGAAAGCATCTCCCGGTGTTCCGAGACTTCCGGCCATTCCCTGGCACTGGTGGCTTCCACGTGCTATACGCCCTATCTGATTGTAGGAGTAACCAAGCACATGGCTGTACTCGCCGGTATTGACTCTAACACCTCCAGAACCTGCCTGGTAAAGCTTCTTGACCTGCCAGACCTGGAGTCCGGCTTCTAGCTGTTCGGGATACATGTTAGGATCTGCGGCTGCCGCCACAGCTTCCGGGACAAGTACACCACAGGCCTGGTGATGACCGTGACCGCCGGTTGGGGCGTGTCTGGAGAGAACAATATCGGGCTTGTAAATTCTGATGAGTTCAACCAGATTTCCGATTATCGTCTCTTTGTCCCAGTTTGGATTGTTGAAGGTCTCTTCGGCCGTTTTTGAGAAACCGAAGTCGTAAGCATCAAAGCAGAGCTGCTTTCCCCCGTCGATTGCTCTTGCCGAAGCAAGCTCTTGCGATCGCAAAACCCCAAGAGCCTCGTAAAGCTCCGGCCCGATCTCATTCTGGCCACCCTGACCCCAGTTCGAAACAAGATAGTATGTTTCCAGATGAAGACCCTTCGCTAAATAGGCAATTAGCCCGTTGTCTTCGTCATCGGGGTGAGCACCGACCATGAATACCGTACCAAATACGGGGAGTTTCTCAAGCGCAAGTATTGTCTTTGCGAGACCGGTTTCCGGTATCGCTTCGAAAACGTAGCTCTTGGCAAAACCCGTAAAAACAGTCAGACACAAAAGCACCAGTAAAATCAGACTTTTCTTCATTCTTATGCCTCCCTTTTTCTAGGAACGTATTTAGATCAAAACGAGAGAACTCTTTGAGAACAGCACGTTAGTAAACTTGCCTAACAAATTAACAGTATTATTATTATACATTAATCTCAAGTCACGAAACAAATGAGATAATTTTAGTTCAGATCAAAGAACAAACCCTCTGGAAATGATCGGAATAGAATATAAGTTTTAACCAGCAAATCGTGTCCTACTTCACTGTTGTTATGAGATAATCGCCATAATTCGCGAATAGTTCTCTTCAGTGTCTTCCCAGAAGAAGAAATCATCATCGGCTTACCATTCAAACTAAGGAAATTGAATGATTCGCCTGCATGATGCAAATCCACAGCAGTCCAAACACCTTATTAGGAGCTGGAAAGGATAGATACAGGTTTTTTCCGTAGAATCGATAGGAGAATGTAGTCCCCATCTATTTGGAATATAGAGGTCAGGCAAGTCAAAACCCCGGGAAATATATGGAAGAAGAAGCGTTACGGTTTACAAAAGATGCAGAGGCTACGTACAGAAAGAGCCCAGGCCTTGTTGAACCGTGTCTATAATCAAACTTTCTCTAAGGCGATGCTATTTGGTCATTAGTTCAACGAACAAATCTATGAAGGCTTCATAGTCGACATCATAGATGAGATTAACTCTAGGGGCATTATCTGGCACACTGTTCTGATATACTATCGTCTGGCCATAAGCCGGCCCTGAGATTATTACGTCAACCGGGACTTCTTTGGTTTTCACAAGGTCAGGTCTTATTATGGACAGAGCCGCTATTTCGTCATAAGTATAGTCCCATCCGGACTCTGGATCGTCTGGAAGAGCATTGCCTGTAAAGAACTCCCCCGGATAATGGAACAATTGAGCAATTGGTTTATCTACAGCGGTTATACGATCCAGATGTTCCTGTTTCAGTATTGCCCAACGACCAACTTCAAGAGGATCTACCGTCATCGGAATTCCAGAGCGGAAAACAACATACGCCGCTTCAGCATCTGCGAGAATGTTATACTCCGCCAATACAGCAACTTCCCCTTCTTTCCACGGTTGGTTTCTGCCATTGGATACACCGAACTGTCCTCCCATGATGTACATGTGTTTTATTCTTCCAGCAATGGCAGGGTCCTTCTGTAGGGCAAGTGCAATATTTGTTAGCGGTCCAATTGCGACGATGTTTATTTGCCCGGAATTCTGATTCACGGTCTCTATTATGAAATCAACAGCATGTTTCTTCTGAGGTTCGAGTGTAGAAAAACCTCCTAAAGGCTCAACCGGAGCAGCTTCTCCAGGAACACTGCCTTTCCACATCAGGGAGACTTTGCTACCCGGATAGACACCTACATATTCCTTGCCAGCCGTTTCTAGAACTCTAAGAGCATTGGCAATACCTTGCTCGTGTGAGGGAGTAGGCATAACAGTGGTCACTCCAAGCACTTCGATGTTGTCTGCTTGAAGAAGCATCAAGAGAGCCATAAGATCGTCTGTCAGGAAACTCAGGTCACTATCTACTATCACCTTTTCAACGGCTGTTGCGCTGGTAAAGACGGCTATCAATACGAAAGCTATCAGCGCAATCAAAACTTTTCCACTGCATTTTCTTACGCCCATTCTCTTTTCCTCCTTCAATGCTTAACTACCAGTTGGTTTTCTCTAAATTCAATACAAAAGAACTCACCGAATCTAGAATACAATATTCTTGCCCGTAGCCAGAACTCTGGGTATCCTGCTGTTACCTGGTAAATCTTTCCGCTTCTTCTCAATCTTCCGGTCTGGCATTCCTATGATCTATTAATCCAAACAGTTCTGGACTCCAGAGTTAATGGGACAGGATCAGTATCTTTCTGCGGAAACCTTATAGCTTACCTAAAGAATATAATCTATTTGAAGGGGGGGTGAAATGATGAAAGCAGTTGCCTTCAATGGGAGTCCAAGGATGGAAAGAGGCTACACTTCAAGACTGTTATCTCCACTCTTAAAGGGAATTCAAGATGCGGGATGTGATACCGAACTCTTCTATACCAGCGCTTTTTTACCACGGCCTTGCACTTGTGGAACAATGCACTGCTGGGATACAGAACCGGGAATCTGTTGCATAAATGATAGTTTGCAGCCAATTTATCAGAAGATCAAAGAATCTGAGATTCTAATACTGGCAGCTCCTGTTTACATTCCTCTGCCAGGAGAGATGCAGAATCTCATAAACAGGCTATGTCCTATGATTGATCCAGTACTTACCATTGTTGATGGCAGGACGAGAGCAAAGATGAGAGCCGGATGGAAGACGGAGAAGATTGTGCTGCTATCTACGGGCGGCTGGTGGGAAAAGGAAAACTTCGACACTCTCATAAGAATCGTGCGCGAAATCGCGGAGAATGCGAGCTTAGTGTTTTCCGGAGCGATACTCAGGCCACACGTTCACCTAATGTTTGACAGGGGAAAGCCAACGGATGAAGGGAAAGAGATACTCCTCAAAGTCGAGGAGGCAGGCCATGAACTTGTGAGAAAGGAGACAATAGATAATGCTCTTCTGAACTTCATTAGCCGACCGCTGGTCTCCCATGAGAGATTCGTCGAATCGTGGAACAGTTGAACGATTTTTCGTAAATTCAAACGGGTAAGTATGGGAGGAATTTGCGGCCAGTGAAGACTTCGACAGTATTCCATAGCAAGACCGATTACTCGATGGATCTTAGAATCTCACAAATTGCCCTCTGACCTCGACAACTAGCAACGATTTCACAGAAAAGCTCTTTGTAATCCCGTTGTGATACTAAACGGGATCCCGTTCTTTGGAGA
>Ga0334885_1003452_pt1 | contig 14677 bp, 12 predicted proteins | sample GraSluR1_MG_8_FD_207233 | JGI IMG/M metagenome (GOLD analysis project Ga0334885, IMG submission 207233) | Sludge microbial communities from methane-producing bioreactor in Wageningen University, Netherlands - Granular Sludge_31_05-R1 | ecosystem: Engineered > Bioreactor > Anaerobic >...
CATCTTGTTTGTATCCAGAGGAACCGTACAACAGTTGAATAGTAAACGGTGTTCTTTTTACTACTTTTGCCTTCTGTTCTTTCAATAGTCTTCGTGCTTTCTGTGGTTTACACGGCATCAGTGGTTTTCCGTGCCTGTTAAGAACATAGACTAGCATATAGTCCACCTCCTTACGGAGTAATCTTCCCATCGCCAATGTTATTCGACAGTTTCTCGTTAGCAGCACTGTCCCTACCCATCAGGACTGTTTAACCACCAACCGCAGAGCGTAAGACTTGGGAACGCATCCTACGGTGCCTATACATTTGCCGATAACGTAGTGCTCGAAGCACTCAGGCTAGTCAAATAGGGCTTTTACAAGCTCACGGCTTTAGCCGTGGGGCGTTGACTCTCTCCAGACATCCCAGGATTTCCATGGTAGCTCGAACATCGATCCATAGATCCAAGGGCCATGGTGTATGTCGCTGTCGTATGCATAGAGAAGCAGCTGAGTTGTCATAAAAACGATCGGCAGATGCTCAGCCATCAGCAACTGGAACTCGGAGAACAATTCGCATCTCTCTTCCAGTTCAATAACAGATCTTTGCGCTTCTAAGATCTCATCTATTCTCTTCTGCCAGTCTGGAGAGAAGTACATCTCCTCAGTTATATGGTCTTCGGGGTCGTAATCTGGATGGTAGTTCCAGTAATGTCTCGTCCCTTCGGAATGGTAAACCATTCTTAGCAGCCCCGGTTCAGAGCTCCCCTCTGCGAGAGTCATTGAATCGAATGTACCTGAGTGGGCTTTGGTAACATACGTACTCCAGTCCATGAAACTCGTGGTCGCGGCGATACCAAGTTTCGAAAGCTGATGTGCAAGCATTGTAACGATACCAACCCACTGGCTGCTCCAGGGACAGGTTAGTATTTCGAATCGCACGGGATTTCCGTAACTGTCGATACAGGTACCGTCACTTCTCCAGTCGAACCCGCCTCTCTTGAGCTCGACTCTTGCCCGGGTTGGCGAAAAGTCGTAGCTAAAGTTCTCGACAAGAGGATTGTAGTAGATACTTGAAGACGATACGGGACCGTGCAGTATGACTCCAAGACCACAATATACTGTATCCAGAATCGATTTTCGATCCATAGCGTAGGCTATAGCCTTTCTGAAGTGTTCATTTCTGAACCACTCGCGTTTCAGAGGATCGGGAGCGTTGAAGTTGAACATGAGAAACTCAGTCAGCGGCCCCGCCTGGCCGGCCACGGCCTTCCAGCCCTTTTCCTCTGCCATCGAGAGTACCCGGGGGAATTGTTCAGCCGATGGATTATAGACATCAAGTTCACCGGCCTCGAAACGAAGAAGACATTGTTCCATGCTCGCGGAGATTTTGACAAATATCCTGTCGAGATAAGGCAATCTGAAACCGGAACTGTCAAACCTCCAGTAATAAGGGTTCTTCTCAAGTATTACCATATCTCCTTGGTAATACTTGCCGACAACGAAGGGCCCCATACCTACGACTTTCTCGACTTCACCAATATTCCATGCCGAAGAGAAAGTCCCATCGATCACGTGCTTTTCGAGACAGTGTTTGGGCAGAATCGGAGTGAGGCCGACAGTCCTTGGCGCGAGGGCGTTTGGTTCGCTCCATGTGAAAGAGATTACGTTACCTTCGACTACTACAGAAGGCAGTTCGCCACTCGAATCTAGAAAATCCGAATTGCCAAACAGGGTCATCTCAGGCACAAGATAGATCTCTTCAAAAGTCCATCTCACGTCCTCAATAGTGAATGGTTGTCCGTCAGACCACTGGAGGCCCTGCCGTATGACAAAACTCAGAGTGCAGCCGTCTTGTGAGATCCACCAATCCTTGCATAGAGCCGGATACTCGGGGAAGCCGTTCTCATTTTCATTAAGAAGCGACTCTACAACGAACTTGAGTATGTTCAGGGAAGCGCCGTCATTTCCGAAAGCGGGATTTAATGACCTGGGGTCAATTCCGTCAATGCTCAGACTCCCTCCAGGTTTCCCAGAGACATCGGCGATATAGTACTCGGGTTCAAAAGCTGCAAGTAATGCTCCAATGAGTAGTAGAGTTACAATAATGGCTATCGATTTGCTCACGTTACTCCCCCCTTGCTCTAGAGGGACACAAATGATAATCCAATGATGGGACACGGCAAGGAATAGTTGAGATGTCTTCATCTCTATAAAGATTATATTCCTTTAAGCATTTATAACGATCATTTGATTACGGTTTAATTAGTGTAATTAGTAAAACTTTGTCGCTTTTATTGTAAATTAGGTTTGTGCAGCAATTTTTAGTTAACATTATAGATCGACTGCAGAGATTCTCGCTTTTGCAATAGCTTTTTTGAGGTATCTTACGGCTCTTCTGGTATAGTAAATTATCTTAACAAAAAACCCGACACTGAGTGCCGGGCTCTGGAGTTATATCTGTCTGATCTGCTCAGTAAGTCTCGCAGAAGAGTTCGAAGTATCCTTTGGAATGCTTGCAGGCCGGGCAAATTTCCGGCGCTTCTCTTGCTTCCAATATGTAACCGCAGTTTCTGCACTTCCAGAGGACCTTTTCTTCCTTCTTGAAGACCCTGCCCTCTTCTACGTTTTCGAGGAGTTTCAGGTATCTCTCTTCATGTTTGCTCTCTACTTTGGCGATATGCCTGAAGCTGTTCGCCACTTCCTTGAAGCCTTCGCTCTCGGCGATATCGGCAAAGGCTGGATAGAGCATCGTCCACTCTTCGTTCTCACCGGCCGCGGCAGCTTTAAGGTTTTCCTTCGTGCCTCTAAGTTCAACCGGATAATCGGCGTCCACGTGAACGGTCGCGGGTAGTTCACCGGCCATACCTTCAAGTATGTGCTTGAAGAAGACCTTTGCGTGTTCCTTTTCGTTATCCGCTGTTTCGGTGAAGATGGCCGATATCTGCTCGTAGCCTTCTTTCTTCGCCACAGATGCATAGTAAGTGTAGCGGTTCCTTGCCTGAGATTCTCCGGCAAATGCCTTCATGAGGTTTTCCAGCGTTTTCGTGCCCTTAAGACTCACAGTTTCACCCCCAAGAATTAGGTATTATTTCGATCTGGCTTTCTTATGTTCCATGACTGATTGAACGATGAAGAGATTCTTTACTCTTTTTATAGTATATAATAAGTAACTTTATTTGTTTAGTCCGCTCTGTGAACTCCGGTGATTTCGTGTCTCTTCGCTTATTCTGTGTACGGCTAGTTCAATCTGCCCTTCGATATCGAAGAAAACTTCTAGAACGCGGGGATCGAATCTACCGGCTTCTCTTTCTATCTCTTCGAGCGCTCTTACATGAGAAAAGGCCTCTCTATGAGGTCTCTTACAGCACATCGCCGAATAGGCATCGCAGATAGATATTATTCTTGCAGACAGCGGAATCTCTTCCCCTTTCAAGCCGTAAGGATAGCCGCTGCCGTCGTAGTTCTCGTGGTGGTAAAGAATGACCTCAGAAGAGACGTTGTAGAGGAATTCCGGGAAGACCGCCTGTTTCGCAAGGTCTTCCAGAATTTCCAGCCCTTCTTCAGGGTGAGGTCGGATCAGTTCTCTTTGTGTCTTGTCGAGAGAAGAGGGCTTCAAAACTACTTCCACAGGGACTCTTGCCATGCCGATATCGTGTATTGAAGCGGCCAGTCTCAAGGCCGTGTTGAATTCTGCGTCTATAGCGGCAGTAGACGAAGCGAGCACCGATGATATCATCGTGTTAATCGGCGGTGACCCCCTGCTTTAGCTGTGGATAAAAACCGCCTGCCTCCTTTCACATAGTGGTAAGGAGCTGGATTTCTCCAGCTCCTTGTAGGCTAACCAATAGCCTACCTCCTTGCGGAGTAATCTTCCCATCGCCAATGTTATCCGACAGTCTCTCGTTAGCAGCACTGTCCCTACCCTTCAGGACTGTTTAACCACCAACCGCAGAGCGTAAGACTTGGGAACGCATCCTACGGTGCCTATACATTTGTCGGTAACGTAGTGTCCGAAGCACTTAGGCTAGTCAAATAAAGCTTTTACAAGCTCACGGCTTTAGCCGTGGGGTGTTTGACCTTCCTTTACTGTCAAATTGATCGACGGAATCGATTCCGAAGTTCTCGTCTTCAATATTACCCGATGGCTCAATATGTATGTGTACATCATAGACCCTGTCGTGGTCGGTAATTATAGCTTTTTCGACGTTTTTGGCAAGCGCATGGGCCTTCTTCACGGTCAGGTCTGGATCTACTTCAATATCGAGATCGACAAGATATTTGTAGCCCATCTTTCTCACCCGGACCTTGTGGGGATTCTTCACTCCAGGCACTCTTGCGATCGCCTCGAAGATGATGCTGTACGTATCGTCTCCGGGTTTAAGTCCGTCCATGAGTTCGTAATTCGTCTCCCAGAAAAGGCCGATGGCTGTCTTTATAACCAGTGCAGAAACGGCCAGCCCGACAACTGTGTCGATTATCTGAAGTCCGGTAATGCGAACGGCAATAGAACCGGCGAGGACCGAGAGCGATATAATTATGTCGGACTTCATGTTGAGAGCGTCGGCTATAAACACTGAAGAGTCGATCTTTTTGCCTATACCGAGTTTGTATCTGTAGAGCAATAGTTTACCTGCTGAAGAGATTCCGGCAACAAGAATGACGAGGAACAGGTTCTCAATTTCTGTTGTCCCTGCAAACAATCTCTCAAAAGAATTCCAGGCCAGCTGTGCGCCAGCGAAGAAGATAACCATTGAGACGATCTTGGAAGCCACGGCATCGGCCCGTTCGTGGCCGTAGGGGTGTTCGGTGTCGGGGGGCTTTCTCGAGAGCGATGTCGAAATCAGAGTTATTATCGAGGTCAGTATATCGGTCGATGAATCGATTCCGTCTGCGAGAATAGCGACGCTTCCCGTGACAAATCCGGTGAGGATCTTCAGAACGGCCAGTACTGCGTTTGCTACTATTCCTACGATAGAGCCCTGTCTTGCAAGTCGTATTCTTTCCGAGTCCTTCATCGCGCGACCTCCATCGCACTCGAAAGACTGCCGAGATAGTACTTTGCGCCACGCTTCTGGATTTCCCCGTTGATCAAGAACGGTTCGTTTTCACATTCCATAAGCGCTCTTGAAGTACCGAGATTGTGATAGAAGACGGCCTGCCTGTCGCTGCCGTTAACTTTGATCTTTATGAGCTCTCTCTTCTTACCGATACTCTTTATAGTAGTAAACCTCAGCCAGGAATTTTCCTTCCTGAAGTCCAGTATCGCCTTGAACCGCTCGTAGTAACTGTTATTGTCGACACTCTGATTTTCGTAAGAAACACCACTGTGAGGACGATTCTTCCCGAGTGCCTTCCACTCTGTCTGCCCCGGTCCATAGCCGTTTTCATACCAGAGAAAGGGTTCAAGCTGCTCTTCGTTGAAGAACTCGTCATAGACTCCTTCCATGCCCAGCTCTTCACCGTAGTAGATAAAGGGTATCCCCGGAAGCACGGCAAGTAGGGACATCGCAAAGAGTGCCAGATCTTTGTTTCCATTCATCACGCTTACAAGTCTGGTCATGTCGTGGTTTGTAAGGAAGATGCCCGATTCATAGCTACGCCTTGATCTGAAGAATCTCTGCAAATCCGTTTTCAAAGCTGTCACGAGCGAATCGCTGTTTCTGGAAGAAATCGAATGTTTCAGATCCTCGGCCAGAGGGAAATTGAAACCGATCCCGAATATGCTCGAGTACATATCTACTATTCTCGCATCGTCCCATACCTCGCTAACAAACGTGCAATCGGGCGAGATCGAACGACAGTGTGAAGTCATTTCCTTCCAGAAAGCGATATTCCTGCTGTGCTGGTATTCACAGATTCCCTTCTCAAGCGAGAAATCAAATATGTGTTTTGCGGCGTCGAACCTGAATCCGTCGAATCCGACCGAAAGCCAGAAAGTCAGGACCTCTTTTATCTGCTGCCAGAGAGATGGACTCTCATAGTTGAGATCGGGACTTCCCGGGCCGAAAAGCGTATATACCCATTGACCGAAATAATTCGTCCATACCTGATGTTTGTCCCAGTGCCTTCGTGCCTCGAGCCAGCTTTCGTCCTTCAAGAAGAGATACCAGTCTTTGTAGGGTCTTTCTCCGTCAAGTGCCTTCAGAAACCATTCATGACTGGGAGAAGTGTGATTCAAGGGCAGATCGAGAATGATTTTTAGATTTCTTCTGTGAGCACTGTAGAGGAAATTTCGAAGGTCCTTCAGATCTCCGTAGATAGGGTTTATGCTGAAAAAGTCCGTTACACTGTATCCGTGATAGGCGGGAGACTGCATTATTGGAAGAAGCCAGATGCCCTCGACACCCAGACCTGCTATATAGTCGAGTTTCCTTTCGGCTCCCTTCAAGTCTCCAATCCCGTCTCCGTTGCCATCGAAAAAAGATCTTAGATAAAGTTCGTAGAACAACTCTTTGCCTCCTGTCTATGACTTTCTCCGGGAAAAACTTACCGGAACATTCGACTCTCAATAGAATCTTACATCTTATCACAGATTTTGGGGCGCTTCATGTGATAGAATCTTTTCTGGCTACGGAGGTGGAGAGATGCTGATAGACGAAATACTTGGCAAAGGCGAGCGTATGAATGCCAGCGACGTCCATTTGACCGCCCGGGGAAACGCGATTTACCGGGTAGATGGCGAGCTCATCCAGGACAAGGTTCTCACAGACGATATCATTATGAAGAAGATACTCACCGAGCTGCAGGAGCTTACCGGTGAAAAGTTTGAGGATTCCGGAAAGAAGGAAGTCGATTTCTCGTTCGGGTTCGGATCTTCGCGAGTAAGGGGAAATTTCTTCTACTCGAACAAGCTTCCAGTACTAGCTCTCAGACTTATTCCGAGGACTATAAGAACTCTTGACGATTTAGGCTATCCCGATCTCTTCAAGGAATTCTGTAAGCCAGATAAGGGATTGATACTGGTCGCGGGCCCTACCGGAAGCGGAAAATCCACGACTCTTGCCGGCATGCTGGAACATGTGAACCGTACCAGACATGTGCATCTGATTACGATCGAAGATCCGGTTGAATACGTGTTCGAACAGAAGAACGCCCTGATTCACCAGAGGGAACTTGGGCCAGATACTCAGTCGTTCTATAACGGACTAAAATACGCGCTCAGGCAGGATCCGGATGTCATACTCGTCGGCGAAATGCGAGACAGCGAGACTATGGAATTGGCAATGACCGCAGCCGAAACGGGCCATCTTGTGTTCTCGACGATTCACACCAATTCGGCAGCCACGACACCAGAAAGAATAGTCGGCGTCTTCCCGCCTCATCAGCAGAACCAGGTGTCAATGCAACTCGCCAACACCCTTCTCGCCGTTATCTACCAGAGACTTCTCAGGAGACGCGATGGGAAGGGGAGAATCGCCGTAATCGAGATAATGGTCGTCAATCAGGCTATCAGAAATCTGATCCGAGAACAGAAGTTCCATCAGATAGAGTCGATGATGCAGGCAGGAATCAAATTCGGAATGGTTACCTTTGACGACGCGCTTATGGAGGTATTCAAGAAAGGCATCATCGATAAAGACCAGCTTCAAGCCTATGCAAGAGACGCAAATGCGATGTCCAGGAGGAGCATTTAATGGATTTGGATAGAATAATGAAGGTCTTCCAGGCCCGATTCAAAGAGGTCGAAGAGCAGCTTTCAAGACCGGAGATAGCTTCAGATCCGGAAAAACTTATGGAGTATGGCAAGAAACACGCCGAGCTCTCGCAGATAATCGAACTCCACGGGGAGATCGAATCTATGAAGAGAGAGCTCAGCGACTGGAGTGAGATGAAAGAAAACATCGAGGAAGATGAACACGAAGAGATAGATAGAGCGATTGTGGAACTAGATCGGAGAATTACAGCTGAAGAGCTTAATCTAAAAGGACTTCTGGTGCCAGATCTTTCCGATAACAGGAACATAATAATCGAAATACGCGCCGGCACAGGAGGCGAGGAAGCGGCTCTGTTCGCTTCGAATCTGTACAGAATGTATAGTCGCTACGCCGAACGAAACAACTGGAAAGCGGACATAATCGATCTCAACGAGACGGACATCGGAGGCCTAAAGGAAATCATTTTTCAGATAAGAGGACGCAGTGTCTACAGCAAACTCAAGCACGAAAGCGGTGTACACAGAGTCCAGCGGGTTCCTACGACTGAATCTAGCGGAAGGATTCATACTTCGACAGCAACCGTGGCAGTCTTGCCGGAAGTGAGTGATACGGAAGTAAAGATAGATCCCGCCGACTTGAGAATCGATACATACAGGGCCTCCGGAGCAGGTGGACAACATGTTAACAAGACGGATTCAGCCGTAAGAATCGTCCATATTCCCACTGGAATTGTTGTTGGAGTACAGAAGGAAAGGTCACAGCATCAGAACAAGGCCCGGGCGCTTGAGATTCTCAGAGCTCGCCTTTACGATATGTACAGCTCTCAGGCCGAGGATGAACTAACCCAGACTAGAAGATCACAGATTGGCAGCGGCGAGAGAAGTGAAAAGATAAGGACCTATAACTTCCCCCAGAACCGCGTGACCGATCATAGAATCAACTTCACCAGCTACAGATTGATGGAAATCATGGATGGCGATATTGAAGAGCTGGTTACTGAGCTGGCTGCGGCCGATATAAACAAGAGACTTGAGCTGCTTCATGATCAGTTGCTCCGCTAGATCTGTCACTTCAGTTGAAAGGGGCCTATAGATTCTTTTCAATATACTTCATAAGGGTCTCGAGTTCTTTGATCTTTTCGTCTATATCACCGGTTTGAACTGCTTCACGGATGCAGGTTTCGATGTGCTTGTTGACTACAGATGTATTGGCTTTCTTGAGTAGCGAGATGACAGAGAGCAGTTGAGTGGAGATATCTATGCAGTATCTACCGTTCTCGATCATCTTAATTATTCCATCGATCTGTCCCCTGGCAGTCTTAAGGCCTCTCAGAGCCTCTCCGTGTTTGTGTGTGTGCTGATGGTCTTTCATCGTATTAATCCTCAATACTCTTCAGGGAGTAACCGGCAGCCTCTATCGCTTCCCTGATAACTTCCCTGTCGATTTCCCCGGAAACCTCCAGCGTTGCAGAGTTACTGTCGAGATCTACCCTGGAGCTACGTACTCCCTCTATCGAGTCGAGAGCCTTCTCAACTCTCATTTTGCAGTGTTTGCAGGTCATTCCTTCGATTAGCAATCTCATGTTCTTTCCTCCTTTTTCAGCGGAATTCTCTTTAGTCTTAAGGCGTTCGTTACCACGCTAACACTCGAAAAGGCCATCGCGGCGCCGGCTATCATTGGGTTTAATCTGAGACCGAGCGCGAGGAAGAATACCCCGGCAGCAATTGGTATGCCGACAGTATTATAGAAGAACGCCCAGAACAGGTTCTGCTTTATGTTTCTTATCGTTATCCGTGAGAGACTGAGGGCATTCGCAACGTCTATGAGGTCATCCTTCATCAAAACTATGTCTGCCGCCTCGATAGCTATGTCTGTTCCAGAACCGATCGCTATTCCGACATCGGCTGCGGCCAGGGCCGGCGAATCGTTTATCCCGTCTCCCACCATAGCGACGGTAAACCCTCTTCTCTTCAACTCCATAACTTTCTCCGCTTTGTCCTGAGGCATAACTTCAGCGATGACTTCATCAAGGCCTATCTGGCCGGCGATGGCTCTGGCAGTTCTCTCATTGTCACCCGTAACCATGTAAGTCTTTATACCCGAAGTCTTCAGACGCGAAATAGCCTCTCGCGACGAGTCCTTTACCACGTCGGCTATTGCGAGAATAGCCAGCAATTCTCCGTTGATCGAGGCAACTATCACCGTCTTCCCCTGTTCAGACAGAATCTTGCTCTGTTCCTCTACGAATGGATCGCTAATTCCCACGAACGAACGGCTGCCAAGTCTCATGTCTTTCCCGTCGACAAGAGCTCTAATGCCCTTTCCCGGAATGGCGGAAAACTCGGATACTTCAAGAAGCTCGCCGTCATAGGCCTTCACAATTGCCCTATCTAGAGGATGTGAGCTTCTGCTGGCTATACTAGCCACCAGCTTAAGAGCATATTCACTATCGGAGCCGCCGGAAGTCGTAATATCTGTCAGTTCAGGTCTGCCGCTGGTTACGGTGCCGGTCTTGTCGAAGATTATTGCGTCGACCCTGTGGGCTGTCTCCAGAGCCTCGCCGTTTTTGAACAGAATCCCGGTCTCCGCTCCCCGACCGGTGCCGACCATTATCGCAGTTGGTGTTGCAAGTCCGAGAGCACAGGGACATGCGATAACGAGAACGGCAATCGTCATCGACATAGAGAAGACGAAGCCGTATCCGATCAGCAGCCATGTTATAAAGACTATCGCTGCAACAACCAGCACAAGCGGAACAAAGTAACCGCTTACGATATCTGCCATTCTAGCTATCGGGGCTTTGGTCGCCTGCGCATCTTCGACCAGCTTGATAATCCGCGAAAGCACGGTATCGCTGCCGACTTCAGTGGTCTTGATCTCTATGATGCCGTTTATATTCACAGTGCCACCGGTCACCTTAGAGCCTTCCTTTACGTCAACCGGTATCGATTCACCAGTGAGCATAGATTGATCAACGGTACTGCTGCCGCTTATAACTGAACCATCTACCGGCACAGACATTCCCGCCTTTACCAGCAGGATGTCCCCTTTCTCCACTTCTTCAAGGGGTATTTCGACGTATTGTCCATCGCGCTTGAGCATCGCAGTTTTTGGAGTCAGGTTCATCAGCTTCCTTATTGCTTCGGACGTCATCCCCTTCGAGAGGTTTTCGAAGTATTTTCCAAGAGAAACAAGAGCGATTATAACGCCCGCCGTCTCGAAATAAAGATCCGCCGCATATGCGTGATTTCCCGCCGCTATCTGAAATGTTGCAAACACGCCATAGAGAAAGGCGGCACCTGTGCCCAGCCCAACCAGTGTATCCATATTCGGCGCTTTTTTGAAGAGTGCCGCCAGACCCTTTGTATAGAAGTCTTTACCAGCGAAAACAATCGGAACCGTAAGCAGAAGCTGGACAAGCGCGAAATTAAGCGGATTCATGTGTGGATCCAGGAAAGCCGGCAACTTCACTCCTATCATGTGTCCCATCGAGATAACAAAGAGAGGGATCGCGAAAACTGCCGAGATAAGAAACCTTCTCTTGTAGGCCTTGATAGTACTCTCTCTCTTCAGTCTGTCTTCATCGTTACTGGAATTTGTAGATGTTCCCGCTCTGTATCCGGCCTTTTCGATCGCGTTCTTTATATCCTGTATCCTCGTCTTTCCGGGATCGTATTTTACGGAAGCTCTTTCAGTTGTCAGGTTTACCGAGACGCTTTCAACACCTTCAAGCTTCTCTATTGATTTCTCTATAGCAACTACACATGAGGCACATGACATTCCCTCTATTTGCAGCGCAATATCTCTGGCTCCCGAAGCTCTTTCAAGTTCATAACCGGCATCTTTGACCCTTCCGATCAGATCGTTCTCGTCGAATCCTTCAAGTGGATCTATAATGAGCTTTTCGGTAGCCAGATTGACTACAGGATCGCCTGCGCCTTTAGCTTTTGCGGCGGCTCGTTCAACTGCCCTGACACAGGCCGCGCAGCTCATACCCTTGACTATATACTCTCGCTTCATCTCAGCGCCCTCCTATATTTCCTGTGTAACCTGAACTCAACACACTATGTTCTCTCTTCGCAGAATCGTCCACTCTCTTTGTCCTGCAAGTGCCTGTAGTTACACCGTTGCTTCGGTTCGCATTAAGCCCGCCAAAAAGATTATCATCTTCCTCATACCGGGGGCTGCACAATCTACTCTGAAAATCGCGTTACAAGAGCAGCCATAATGGTACCTTTTGCAATAGTAACTTGATTCGCTAATACCCTCCCTACCGGTGGGGGATGTCATATATATAATACAACAAAATTTCTCCGCTTTCAATACGGGAAAGACTCCCATCGTTCTGCGGAAATCATCGTCATTTGCAAGAAGATATCAGTGCTTCTATATGCAACAGAAATAGCATGAAATATTCTTTGAATCAGTGGCTGCGAGGTTCTTACAGTTGGCTTTGCGTAGTTCCGGGTTTGCTATAATTGCTAAGGAAGAAGATCATTTCATAAGGTTTCTGTGTTCTTATTGGGGGCGAGTTCCTGTGAAGCTGAGAAGTCACCTTCTTTTGTGGGTTATTGTAGCTCTATGCTGTTTGCTTCTTTCCGGCATTAACTATCTGCTCTTCCATTCAGTAGTTGAGATAATCACGATTGCGGTAGCGATGATGCTTGTTGCGGTAGCCTACATAGCCGGAAGAAAGAACAACCTGGTCTTCAGGATAGGCAGTCTTTATGCAGTCGTTCTGGCAATCGATATACTACATACTCTATCGTACGAAGGGATTAATGTCTTTCCCTCGTGGGAAACGAATCACTCTGCCCAGTTTTGGGTGCTGGCACGTGTTATAGAGTCCTCCGGAATTGCTCTGGCGCTGCTTCTGCCGGCGTGCAAGAGATGTAATATTGCCTATACGGTCTTCTATGCCTTTGCGGGAGCGACTGGTATCGCCATGATTGCTACAGGAGTATTTCCGGTCTGCTATCTGGACGGTACTGGTCTTACGGTATGTAAAGTAACGATGGAGTATATTACGATCGCTATTATTGTGCTCACCCTGTTCCTACTGAAGCGCGCCAAATCATTGGAGATAAAGCCTTACAGACAATACATCCTCTATGCCCTCCTTTTCACTGCGCTGGCCGAATTCTTTTTTACGCTCTATATAGACCCTTATAGCATCACACCCGTTATAGGCCATGTTTTCAGGCTCATATCATACTTCGTGATTCTAGAAGGCGTAGTCTTCAGATCTTTGAAGGAACCTTTCAATACGCTCTATGAAGAGATGAACGTAATGGTCGAAGAGTTGACAGAAATCCTTAGCGAAACGACTGAGATCAAAGACCCCTACACCAGAGGACACCAGAAGAGAGTGGCCGAAATCTCGGAAAAACTGGGAAGAAGTCTGGGATTATCCCAAGAACGTCTTAGGGACCTAGTTATTGCCTGCCGGATACACGATGTGGGCAAATTGTATGTTCCGACCGACATCCTCTCAAAGGTAACTCCCGTAAATGAAGTCGAGTACGAAATAATAAAGAACCACGTTGTCGAGTCATACAATCTGCTGAAAGGATTACCACTGAACAAAAGAGTCTTCGAGATCATTCTTCAACATCACGAGCGCATCGATGGTTCAGGCTATCCAAAGGGACTGAAAGGAGACAAGCTGCTCCTTGAGTCAAGAATACTTGCTGTGGCCGACGTCATTGAGGCAATGAACCATGATAGACCTCACAGAATTGCACCGGGGATGGCAGAGACCCTGAAGGAGTTGCGAGAGAACTCGGGAAAACTGTACGACCCACTGGTAGTGCAAACCTTCTTTGATCTGCTTGAAGAAAGCGGCGGCATGGATCAGAGTTAAGAGGTATGAGGCAAGAGTGTGCCAAGAAGGCGAGAACCTCCTTCGCAACTGTCATCCCGGACTCCGATCCCGTCATCCCGGACCCCGATCCGGGATCACCTCCTTAGACCCGCCAGTCTGCTTGCGCAGGCCAGTACCACTTCGTGGCGCCAGTACGACTGCGTCGCGCCAGTTCCGCTTCGCGGGCTTAAGATCGATGGAAGGTTGTGCGTTGTAGGTTGTGGGTAAGAGCCGGTAAGAGCCGAGAAAGAACACATTCGAGAGTTCGCTTCGCTCACGAGAAGAAGAGAGTCGCCAGTCTGCTTGCGCAGGCCAGTACCACTTCGTGGCGCCAGTACGACTGCGTCGCGCCAGTTCCGCTTCGCGGGCGGTAAGAATCGCGGTGGGTTGTGGGTAACCGAGTGGAACAGAGGTAAGGGGTGAGAGGACAGAGGTATGAAGATCAAGATCTCTTCGCTCTTCTGAACGAGGAACAGATCTCCTAGCTCCGGAACGCTTTCCCGCTCTTTCGAAAGACGGGTTCACGATCTTGGACGAAGGACGAAGGACGGCTTTTCGCTTTTCATGCTCTTCTCGGACGGTGGACGGCGAACGGAGGACGTCTCTCCCGCTCTTCCCTCTCTTACCAGACCCTAGACACCACACTCTAGACCCGTTCTCGTCTCGCCCTCTCTCTTCATCTCGTGTTTTCGCTCTTCTAACCTCTCGCCTCTCTCTCCTTCTCTCTCTTCCTCTCTCCTCTTCCTGCTCTTTCGAAGGACGGGTCCATGCTCTTGGACGAAGTACGAAGGACGGATTTTCAGCTTTTCATGATCTTTTCGGTGGACGGCGAACGGAGGACGTCTCTCCCGCTCTTCCCTCTCTTACCAGACCCTAGACACCACACTCTAGACCCGTTCTCGTCTCGCCCTCTCTCTTCCTCTCTCCTCTTCCTGCTCTTTCGAAGGACGGGTCCATGCTCTTGGACGAAGTACGAAGGACGGATTATCAGCTTTTCATGCTCTTCTCGGAGGACGGTGGACGGCGAACGGAGGACGTCTCTCCCGCTCTTCGTCTCACTAGTTATCAGTCACAAGCTAAGAACGCTATACAATTTAATTGCTATATTATTTATGTACTTATAAAGCTTTTACAGTAAGTATTATAGAATGTTATAATATATAAATACTGCTCTTGACA
>Ga0334885_1003454_pt1 | contig 14670 bp, 10 predicted proteins | sample GraSluR1_MG_8_FD_207233 | JGI IMG/M metagenome (GOLD analysis project Ga0334885, IMG submission 207233) | Sludge microbial communities from methane-producing bioreactor in Wageningen University, Netherlands - Granular Sludge_31_05-R1 | ecosystem: Engineered > Bioreactor > Anaerobic >...
AAAGTCAGATGCGTCCTATTTCCAACATTATCAATATCTTGTGTTCGAATACATCTTTGAAAATTTACAAGACGCGTTCCCGCAGGATGTTTTTCTCCAAGCAAAAAAGGGACAAGAGGATGCATTCCCGCAGTTGTAAAAAGAACAGTTGGATCATTTTCAGGAATAACAGAAGCCCCCGGAATCTCTTTATGATCATAATTTTTAACAAACCAATCAATAAATTTCCTTCTAAGTTCATTTGCAGTCATATTTTATATTTAAAAATTACATACGCAATTTTTGCAAAAAAGCCTTTAATTTACAAGCACAAAGAGTTAAAATCGTTGTAGTTTAATTTAAAAAATGGGCAGAAAGTCTAAGGCTAAAAAGCTGATTAGAGAGGCATTAAAAGAAGAAAAGCAAAAAAGCAAAAAAAACACGAAAAATAAAAAAAGTGAAAAAAAGAAAAAACTAAAAAAAATTCACTTTCCTTTTAAAAAAATTATTGCAATTTGCTCTTTTTTATTGTTTTCATTGTCTACTGCATTTTTGCTTTATTACACGCATAAAACAGTCGAAGTAGGAAAATATTTCGCCCATAGTAGCACAATTCTTACACTCGAAATAAACTCAGATTTTGAAAACTTACAAACACTTCAAGGAATAAAATCATTATCAAAAAACCCGTTTTTTACTTTTTCAGCCTTAAAAAAATCAATCTCAGATTTTTTTAATGTGAATTATGAAAGCGATATCTCGCCTTTATTAGGGAAAAAAGTTGGTCTTTCTGTTCAGAAAAATAATGAACAAAAACTTTTCCTCATATATTTTTTTGAATCAAAAAATCCAGAAAAAACTTTAGAAAAGTTTAAAATAAATTCACAAGTTGGAGAAATAATTCCACTACCCGAACATAATTTCCCAGAAAACAGCATAATTAAAAAGCAAAATTTTATTACACAAATTGATAAATTTTTCTTTTTATCAGAAACAGAAGAAAATTTACAATTCTTCTTAAATAATTATGAAGACTCAGAAATTGATAAACTGAATCAAAAACAAGACTTTCAAAATATAAAAAGGAATTTGGCGGGCCCATTTTTAGCCTTTTTATACTTAAACAATGAAATTATTACTCCAACTGATCTAATTATATTTGAAGATATTTCAAATTTAGAATTACCAAAACAAATTATTTTGTCATTTCTAAAAAATTATCGTTCAGAAGGAATAAGAATATTTGAAAAAAATGGTGATTTTATTATGGAAGCCTTTACAAATAATGAAATTAAAGACTTGCAACCTTCAACTCCATTTAAACCAGAACTCACTCCATTTGCACTAGAAGACACTATTGCTTTTTATTCAACACAAAATCTTTTAAATGATATTAAGTCTACAGAGCAAATAATTGATGATAAAATTGAAAATATTTTTGAAAGCATTTATCCGAAATCTTTCGATTTTTCAAATGACATAGCCACTTTAATTGATCTGGAAGCCTTAATTTTGCTAGGAGAAAAGAAGGATATTTCTATTTTATTTAACATTTCAGATAAAAATTCTATCGAAAAATTTGAAGAAATAATTTTTTTCCTTTCACAAAACATTTTAGGCTTTGATAAAGAGATTATTTCAAGTCAATTACCTGATGGCACTATTTATCAAGAATATATAAAAGTTCCAAAACAATTACAAAAAGAGACAGAAGTTTTTGCGTCTGTTCCATATTACTTTTACTCTCACGACAAAAACCTAGGAAATTTATTTTTCACAGAACTAAACAACATTTTTATTGTTTCAGAAAATCCTGATACTCTAACAAAAATTATTGAAAAGATTGTTTCTTCTCCAGAACAAGATAAAACTTACAATTCAAAAAATTTAATCTATTTAAATTTAGAAAAAACTTTCAAATCTGAAATAAATCCATTTAAAGACTTGTTTATTGAAAGTTTTCCAAAAAATAATGGAGTTTTATCTACAACAATACTTAAAACTAAATGACACATTTTTTTAAATCATCCAAAAAAGACAAGGTTTTAAAAGATATAAAACCCAAAGCCAAGAACGATGATTTCTTTCAAATAAATAACCCAGATAATACATTATCAGCCTCAGTTTTTGGAAATATTTTAATTATCGGCTTCATTAGCTTGATTATTGTTCTTTTGATAAATTCACTTAGTGCTTATTACAAAGGAAAAAAATTAGAACAACAAATTTCTGCGTCAGCATTTCAAGGAATTTCAATGCTCCTTGAAGGAGGGAAAAAAACATCACAAATTCAATTAAATAATGCAAAAAAAGCATTTTTAGAAGCAGAAAATTTTTTCAATGAAGCAAAAACCAAAGCGTGGTTTATAAATTCAGATAAAAGTATTTATTCAAACAAAAGTGATTTTAATAGCGCAATAAACGGTTTTTTAGATGGGGGAGTTGCCTTTGCTAATGCGGGAAATCATTTTCTAGATGCAATGGAATATTTTAATTTAATCCCACTTTATTTTGTTTCAAATAATAAAAATCCTGAAAAGTTTTTCCCATCAATTACGCAAACCTTAAAACAAGGCCTTGAAAAAATAGATCTAGCCATTAAAGAAATAAATATTGCTTCTCATAAAATTTACGCCATAAATCCAGAAATTTTACCTAAGGATTTACAAGACAAATATATCTTTGCAAAAGAAAAGCTTCAAGAAATATCAACAGTTTTAAACGATATAAACGAGTATTATCCTGCAGTTTTAAAGCTTTTGGGCGATGGAAAAACACACAGTTATCTTATTCTTTTTCAAAACAATCAAGAAATGCGACCAACTGGCGGATTTATCGGCTCATTTGCGTTAGTTGATTTAACCGAAGGCTACATAACAAAACTTGAAACACATGATGTTTATCAATTAACTGGTGCAGGAAATATGCAAATTGATCCACCAGACGATTTAAGGCTTTTTACAAGCAACTGGAGGTTTAGAGATTCAAATTATTCATATGATTTTACTCGTTCTGCTGAGAAAGCAATATGGTTCTTAGACTTAGAAGCGTCGGTTGAAGTTGATACCGTAATCGCAATAAATCAAGGACTTTTAAGAGATATGTTGGAAATAACTGGCCCAATTCAGGTTGGAAAATTTGCAAAGTTAAATTCTTATAACTACGACACTGTTTTGTCTTATGTTATCGAGTCAAAAATGTGGGGGAGAGAAGATCCGAAACACATTTTAAGAGTCTTTGTTGACGCATTTGCAAAAGAAATTCTTAATGAAAAATATTTAGCAAAAGTTTCCGCAAAACTTTTAAGAGCAATTGAGCAAAAACACATTTTATTTTATTCAAAAGATGAAGAAGTATTAGCTTTTTTTGATAATTTAAATCTTACAGCAAGACCATATAATCCAAAAGAAAAAGAAGATTATTTGGCAGTAATAAACTTAGCAGTAGGCACAAAATCAGATAAGCTCATAGAAGAGAAAATAACTCACGATACAGAAATTAAATCAAACGGAAGAATAGTAAACACACTCACACTCGAAAGAACACATTTATATTCTCCAGAAATACTAAGACAGTGGAAAGAAATACTATCAAATGTAGGAATAAACAAACCTGAAGAATATGTTTTAGATATTTTAGGAAGAGGAACAAATGTATCTTCTGTTCAAATATATGTCCCAAAAGGCTCAAGGCTGATGTCTTCAACTGATCCAAGTATTGAGATTAAATTTGATGAAGAACTAGATAAAACATATTTTTTTACAACTCTAACGACTAAAGCGTCAACAAAATCAGTATTAAGGATCAAATATGAACTTCCTTTTAGTCTTGATTTCTCAAATTCAAATTTAGATGTTTATAAGCTAATTGCAGAAAAAATGCCAGGCCATCCAGGACAATTATTTACAAAAAGAATCCTTAAAACAAACGATGTTCTTCCAATCATCACATATCCAGATGGGGCTTTTATTGAAAACGAAACAGCCTTTATTTACGCAAAAGATCTCGTATACGACAGATATTTCTCCTCTCTAATAAAACGAAGTCTTAAATAGCCAATAATTGATTAAATATTAAGCTCTACCAAACATTTTTTTTAAAGAGTCCATATTTAGTGAAACCATCGTTGGCCTTCCGTGTGGGCAAGTATAAGGCCTTTTGAGTGTCTTCATTTGTTTAAGTAGAGATGACATTTCTTGATGAGATAGCTTTTGTCCAAACTTAACAGCACTTCTACAAGCCATATAAGTAATAATTGCTTCACTATTTCCCTGAAGACGACTAGCTTTTTTATCTATTAAAATATCATCGACAACCCCTTTTATTACTTCATCCAAATTTTCATTTACTAAAAATTTTGGCACAGAATAAACATTAAAAGTGTTTCCACCGAAGTCTTGAATTTCAAACCCCAGCTCATTAAAAACAGAAATATTTTCTAAAACTAAGCTTTTTTCATCATCACTAAGCTCAATTGCCTGCGGTATAAGTAGATTCTGAACAGACTTATCCTTATTTTCAAATTGATCCATTAGTTCTTCAAATCTTACCCTTTCATGGCCAGCATGTTGATCTACAATAATTATTTCAGCATTATCTTCAGCAATAATGTAAGCATTATTTAGTTGAGTAAGCACTTTGATTTGATCTATTTCAATACCTTTTGCTTCTCTTTCATCATCTTGAATATTTTTTTCAAAAAAGCTTTGACTAAAATTTATTGCATCTTGTTTTGAAGAATTACTATTTTCTTTATAAAAACTTTTTTTAGAAAAATCATTGTTTTGAGAAGAAAAACCTTTATTATTAGGGAAAAACCTTGTATTTGAAATTTTATTTGCGCTAGAAATATCGTCTATTAAAGCACTTGGCATAAGAGAGTTTTTTTCAAGCGAATATTTTACTGCCTTATATAATGCATTAGAAACTTCTTGTTGATTTAAAAAACGAATTTCAGTTTTTTTAGGATGAACATTTACATCAATCATCGAAGGAGATATTGAAATATTTATAAAAAAAACAGGATTTTTGTGTTCCATTAGCATAGAATGATACGCTTGTTTCAAAAGTGCAGAAAGAGCACCATTTCTAATAAATCTACCATTTACAAAGAAAAACTGGTGCTTAGTATTGGATCTTGAAAGGCTTGGTTTTCCAATAAATCCATCAATTTTAAAATCTAATCCATCAAACATAATAGGAAGTAATGAATCAGAAAAGCTTTGCCCATAAATATCAACAATTCTTGATTTAAAACTACTAACACTGTTTAAATCAAAAACTGTTTTATTATTATTGATAAATTTAAAAGATATATTTGGATTGCAAAGTGAAGTACTGTAAAGAATTTCAGCAATATTTCTACTTTCACTATTATCATTTTTCAAAAATTTTCTTCTGGCAGGAGTATTATAAAATAGATTAGAAACACAAACTGTTGTTCCATAATTCATAGCTACTTCACTTTTATTTTTTAAATCACCTCCATCAACTATAAGTTCAAAGCCATTTTCTTGATCATGCTTTCGAGATTTAATAGAAAATTCAGAAACAGAAGCAATTGACGAAAGCGCCTCTCCTCTAAATCCTAAAGTGAAAATAGACCAAAGATCTTTTTCCTCACTTATTTTACTTGTTGCATGTCTTAAAACTGCAAGTTCTAGATCTTCCTTTTCAATGCCAGCACCATCATCACTTACTTTAATCAATTTTTTACCACCTTCAATAATTTCTATTAAAATATTTTTTGCAGATGCATCAATACTATTTTCAACAAGTTCTTTTATTGCATTTGCAGGTCTTTCAACTACTTCACCAGCCGCAATTTGGCTAATTAGTTTATTATCTAAAAGTTTAATTTTATTCATTAAAAAAACAGTTATTTGCGTGAAAATCTAAAAAAGGCATTACTTGTGTCTATTTCAAATTTAACATTATTTGATTTTATTCCAGAAATTAATATTTTAAAAAATTCATCTCTAAGTCCTTCTCCAGAAATTGAAGGATTTCCACCAAATATATTTACCCCAAGAAGATAAGCAGAAATAAAGTCTTCATTTATATCAAAACTAAGAATTGCGCCATTTAAATTGGATCTTAACTCTGAAAACATCTTAGATTCAGGCAAAAAATCACCTAAAGAATAAAAAATTAAAGAACTATTATAATTTTCCATTTCAAGAACCTCAGAAATTCCTCTCCCCACAACAATATCAGCTCCAAGATCAACAATTCTTTTCATAAATACTTTTTTATCGTCATTAAAGTCTTTATCTTTATAATCAATCAAAACAATTACAGCATCTCTTTTTTCCTTTTCCTCAGACAATTTTTGAAAATTTTCTTCATTTTCAATTTCTCTAAACTTGCAAAAAGCAATTGAGAAAGAATTTTGCAAAAAATCTACACAATCATCCTTTTTAACATCAAAAAGAATACTATCAATTCCAACAAAAAAACTATCTTTTTCAAGACGAATATCTTTTAAATTTTTGAATGAACTTAAGTCAGTTTTTGGATTATAATTTTTATCGTATTTAAAACCCCTCAAAACACTTAAATCTGCATCATTATAAACATTTCCAACAGCAAGAAATGTTGTTCCTTTGTTTATTGTTCTTTCCCCTTCAAAAAACAAAACATTATCATTTATATATTCTATTTTTTTGTAGTTTAATGCATCCATTAAATGTAGAAAGCTAAACAAAGCATAATTCGCACTAACAGAAATAGAATCAATTTTATCGTAATTAAAATTCTCAATTGTACGGCGGGAAGAGATGTTATCAGTTTCTTTTAATGCAAGTATTGTGTCCTCAGAAAAAGACATAGAAGTAATAAATAAAGAGTCTACTTTGTTGCTATCTCTTATTATATTTTTTAGCCTAATAAGATTGTCTTTTTTTGCTTCTGGACTTATTAAAATCGGCACTATTTCCGCATTTGGGAAAAAGTGCATTATTAAAGGCATTATTATTAAGCTACTGTTTTCAAATTTAAAAACATCATCATTTAAAACAACAATATTACTTGAAGAGATTGATTTTATATAATCTGTATCAATAGAAAATTTTCCTTTAACTCCATAAAATCGGCATTTTTTACACATAAAAATATCAGAAACTGTTTTTTCATTTTTTAACTCTGAAATTAAAAAAATTCTTTTTACAGATGATTTTTGAGAAATATTTTTAAGTATTTGAGCATTGTTTAATAGATCATCAATTTTATCAGACAATATTGTTCCTTTTACATCGTCATTTATTTGATGTTCTGTTTCTACATAAAAATATTTAGCCCAAAAGAATTTATCATTTGCCTTGAAGGTTTCAATTTTATCAAGGTGGGGGATTGTTATGTAAGCAAAATAAGCAAGACCCAGTACCGTCAACGATAAAGACACAATTAAAATAATTATTGTTGATTTAATAATCTTTTTTTTTGTTTTTTTCTTTAGTCTATATTTCCTCATTTATTTGTAATTTATAACAATCGGCTCCAGCACAACAATATCTCCATCATTAAATTCCGCTCTAAATTCATATGTATTTTTACCTTTTGTAAGATTTCCAAACGATGGAGATGCTTTATACCAAAAACTTTCATCGCCTTCTTTGAAGTTTTTTAAAGTATAATCATCAGTTGTATCAATTCCCGTGTATTTTACAGTAATTTTTGTTGCACTAGAATCAACAATGCCTGTGAAAGTAATCGGTTCTTTGTCTAAAGCTTCACCTTCTTTTGGTTCAACAATTTCAAAAGTTTTTGGTTCTGGTTTTTTTATTTCAATTTCTTTTTTTACTTCTTCATTTTCTGATTTATCTTCAATTATTTCCTTTTCCTCCACAGAAATATCTTCTTTAATTAAATTCTTTCCAGGATTAAGCTTTATATTCAAGACATCAGCTTCAAGTTTTGAAATTCTAGACTCCATTTCTTTTACTTGCCTATCAGAAAAACTACCAGTCCCAGCACTACAAGAACTTAAAATAATGCTTAACACAAAAATGATAAATATATATTTTTTCATAAACAAAGAATACAAAAAAAATAGAAGCAACACAAGAAAAAATGGCATTTAAAGCTTTTTATTAGTAAATTCCAAAATAAAATATTTTATAAAGCAAAAACTTTTCTTATCAATTAAACACTCTTATTTTTTTGAATTTGAAATTAAATCATTCAATTTAGAAATAGCTTCAATTGGCGTGAGTTGATTTACATCAATTTTTTCAAGTTCTTTTTTAAGCCTTAGGCTTTTTTCTCTTTCTTCTTCAAACATTGAGAGTTGGTTCTTGTCTAGTTCGCTATTTTTATTTTTTTGAATTTTTTTCTTTTCAAGTTCTTTTAAAATTTCATAAGAACGATCAATTATTTTTCTCGGAAGACCACTGAGTTTTGCAACTTCAATTCCATAACTTTTATTTATTGCTCCTTGAATAATTTTATATAAAAACACAATGCTTTTATCATCTTTTTCTAGCACTTTTACACTTAAGTTTTCAGCAAAATCATTAGAAGAACTAAAGTCTGTTAGCTCATGATAATGTGTTGCAAAAAGAGTTTTAGCCTTAATGTTTTCACAAATATATTCTGAAACAGACCAAGCAATAGAAAGTCCATCGTATGTAGAAGTGCCTCTTCCAATTTCATCTAATATTATAAGGCTTTTCTCACTAGCGTTATTTAAAATATAACTAGTTTCTTGCATTTCTACCATAAAAGTACTTTCTCCTTTAGAAAGATTATCGTTAGCTCCCACTCTAGAAAATATTTTATCAACGACTCCAATTTTTGCCTCACTTGCTGGAACAAAAGATCCAATCTGTGCCATTAAAACTATTAAAGCATTTTGTCTAAGATAAGTAGATTTTCCACCCATATTTGGCCCAGTAATAAGCAAAAATCCTTTTTTTTCATCTATAATAAAATCATTAGCCACAAAATTATTAAAGCCAATAATGTTTTCAACAACTGGATGTCTGCCATTTTTTATGTAAGTACTAAAAGTTTCTGATATTTCAGGCCGAACATAATTGTATTTTCTTGCATTGATAGAAAAACATAATAACAAATCAATTTCAGCTATTTTTTTTGCATTTATTTGGAGCTCTTTTAGTTTTTCTAAAATCTCCATTCGAACCTTGTGAAAAAGTTCAAACTCTAACTCATTTACTCTTTCAGATGCTTTCAAAACTTTTTCTTCATATTCTTTTAGCTCAGGAGTGATAAATCTTTCAGCATTAACAAGTGTTTGTTTTCTCATGTAATCGTCAGGAACATTTTTTAAATTTCCTTTACTTATTTCAATATAATAACCAAAAACTTTGTTATATTTAATTTTTAAATTATTTATGCCAGTTCTCTGAATCTCTCGTTCTTGCATATTTAAAATATATTTTTTGCCTTCAAAAAGTATTTCTCTGATCTCATCAAGCTCTATATTAAAACCTTTTTTTATAAAACCACCTTCTCTAATTCCATTTGGAACATCATCACTAATTGCACTGTCTAGAAATTGGTATAGTTCATTAAGTTCATCTAGTTTAAGCCGATCCTTATCAATTTCCAATTTGTTTAAAAAGGGGAAAACTGAAATAGAATTTTTTAAAGCCAAAACATCTCTTGCATTAGCATTTCCAACACCAATTTTGGCAAGTAATCTTTCAATATCTGAAATACAAGATAAATTTTTTTCAATTTCTCTACTTAATTCAGAGTCCAGAAAAATTTTTTCTACTAAATTAAGACGATAATCAATTTTATTTTTATCGCAAAATGGATATAAAAGAGATTTTTTTAACAACCTCGATCCCATGGAACCAACACAATTATCAAGTATTGAAAAAAGTGTATTTTCTTTATTGTTGTTTGGAGAATAGAAAATTTCAAGATTTTTTATAGTATTATCATTCATAGATAAAAAATTTTTATCTAAAAGTCTTGAAATCTTATGAATGTGCTTAAGGCTTGTTTTTTGAGTTTCTTTCAAATAACTATAAAGCCTTGCACTAGATGTTTTTAATGCATTTTTATCTTCAAGACCAAACACACTTAGAGAATGAACAGAAAATTCTTTTTTTAAAAATTCTTCAGCATTATCAAAGAAATCATATTTATAAACATAACAATTAACATTTTTTAATAAATTATTTTTATAAAAGTCATCATTGTAATCTTCAGTAGATAAAATTAATTCTTTAGGACTAATTCTTAAAAACTCATCTTTTAAATCTTTAAAATTTAAAAAATCAGAAACATAAAAATCTCCAGTTGTAATATCGCAGTAGGAAAGCGCAAAAACATCTTTGTCTTTAACAATGTTTGCAACAAAATTATTGGATTTTTGATCTAAAATATTTTCATCAAAAGTAGTTCCGGGTGTGACAACTCTAACGACATCTCTTTTTACAATTCCTTTTCCATCAGGCGTACTCAACTGTTCACAAATAGCCACTTTTTCACCAGCCTTACTTAATTTTGCAATATATGACTCAGAAGCATGAAATGGAATGCCACACATAACTTGATCTGGATCAGTTTTGTTTCTACGAGTTAGTGCGATTTGTAGAATTTTTGACGCTTTTATCGCATCTTCATAAAACATTTCATAAAAATCCCCAAGTCTAAAAAGAAGAACACAATCATTATATTGTTTTTTTATCTCCATATACTGCAAAACCATGGGTGTGGGCTTCTTCATATTCTTAATTTTTACTTTCAGGTTAGTATACTAACTAAATTATTTGAAAAACAAAATAAAAATTTTTTAGTCAATAATAAAAAAGCCAAAACTCTTTTTAATAAAGATTGTCTATAATTTAAAAAAATCTAAAATAAAACTAATAGTCAAAATCATCCTCTCTACAAGTCTTAGATTTAATTTAAATAAAAGATCTCGATTACAGGGCCAACTTCTTTGCCCAAATCCACCAGCCAAAAGCTCAATATTGGATATTTACAAATCTTCTCTTTAATAAATTTAAAAACAATTCAAACAAATTTCCAGCATTTCCGCAAACAGCCCTAAACCCGTTCACCCGCAAAACAAATTTCCAGCGTTTCCGCAAACAGCCCTAAACTTTCAAAATCACTTAATAACCGATAATCTGTTTTCCCACGCGGTATTGTCTAAATTTAATACTTTTTAGGAACAATTTAAACTTCCTTACTAAACCAATTTTTTTTAAATTTTTGGCTCTTTTAAAGCTATTTAAGGAGTTAATCTTGCTTTGATTAAACCTTATTTTTTGTCTTTTTTCCTGTGTTGTGTCGATTGTAATAGTTAGAAACATATTTTTGTGGTTAATATTATATTTTTTTATTTAAACTTAATTATTCATCTTTTATTTGCATTTATAAATTTTGATGATCAGTTAAAAAGCAAATAAAAATCAGTATTTTATAAAGCAATTCTATTTATAATTTTCTTGTTTTATTTACTGCTTTAAAAATTTATCTATATTGCCGTATTAAGGATTCTACAACGCCTTGAATCAAAAGCTCTTCTGCAGGATAAATGTCGGAATAATTTTTGTTCTCTGCTTTCAAGTATACTTTGTTGTCTTTCTTAATAAATCTTTTTAGTGTGTTTGAGTGATCAACTAATGCAACAACAATGTCGTCATTTTTAGGCTCTCTAGTAGTGTTTACAAGCACCAAGTCGCCTTCAAATATTCCCGCATCTATCATACTATCTCCTTTTACAGTTAGCAGGAAATAATCGCGACTATTTCGAACAAGCTCATCTCCAAAAGTCATGTAGCCCTCAACATGTTCTTCAAGCGCTTGTGGACCTCCAGCAGGAATGTATCCGAGTATTGGTACTGAAAAAATATTACCTGCCGCCTTCAATCTATTTTTTACAGAGCTAAGAAGTTGTATTCCTCGAGGAGTCTTGTCTTTTTCAATTACACCTTTTTTTCTTAGAGAATTTAGGTGTTTGATGACTCCATTGTCCGAGCTGAGATTGAAATGGATGCGAATTTCTTTAATAGTAGGTGATCTGCCATTATCCATTTGATACTTTTCAATAAACCTTAAAACCTGTTTTTGTCTGGCTGTAAGTGTTTTAGTCATAATAATAAATTAAGTGTATCTATAATATAGGTGATGTTTTAATCACCGTCAATATTTTATTCACCATAATTGCTTGACAAAACGCAGGAAAAGGCAAAAAAGTGCATTGCATAAAACACAAGTACATAAGCCAATAAAGGCTTATTTTTCAAAATCAAATATATTCTCTCTCTTAATTTTTAAAATTTTTGCACTCACCATTATAAACCCTTTGTTCAATTCTTTGTTAAAATCCATTACTAATTTTGAATACAAACTACTTTCATTTTCAATCAAGTCTGATAGATCCTGAATTCTATAAACTATCTCCAAAAAAAGACCATTTTTTAGAAACTTATATATTTCAATATATTCTTTAATTTTTTGACTTAATTCATTTTCAATAATTATTTTTTCGGCATTAAAATCAGTTTCTTTAATCGCAAAAGCCCGAGTATAAATAAGTTCTTCCCTTTCTTTTTCATTTTTTTCTGCAAACTTTTCTGACATTGCAATAAGAATAGGTACTAAATTATGCCTTTTTGTTAATAGTTTTTGTAAATTTTCTTTCTCTTTGTTCAATATCTTTTTAGCTAAAAATAGTGCAGTCATTTTAATTGATAACCAAAAAAAACAAAGAAATAGGATTATAGCTAAGAAATAAATAATTTTATCGATCATTTTTTAAAGTGTTTATCATTATATTCATATATCTCAGAGCCGATCTTTCCCATAAATAATTTCCCGCAATCTTTTTTGCAACTTCTTTTTGACTTATTTGTTTATCTTTATCGAGCATTTCCTCCATTTTTAAACTGGCCTCCCCATTCTTCGCTAAATCAACAAAAACGGCATCTTTCCCAGCAATTTCTCTGTGTACAGGAATGTCTGAGATAATAATCGGACAGTTTGCATTTGAAGCTTCAAGAATCGGTAAGTTAAAGCCCTCATCTTTCGATAAATGTAAAAGAGAAATGGCGTTTTTATATAATGCACACAGTTCTTTTTCGGTAACAAAACCAGTAAAAACAATATTGTCCCTGTTTTTGGCATCTTCAAAACTTTCATACAGTTTGTCCTCAAACACCTTATCTCCGACCAAAACAAGTTCTATGTCTGGGTATTTTCCTGAAAACGATTGAAATTCCGCAATTAATTTATTAACATTTTTCCTTTCATCATAACCACCTGCATAAATAAAGTAATTGTTTTTCTTAATTTTTAGTTTTTTCATTATTTCATTAGAAAAATCTTCAGAAAGCTCTTCTTTATAAACATCTCCCGCATCATTATAAACAACCTTTATTAACTCCTCAGCAATTGATAAATATTTTGAGATTTCCTTTTTTGAATACTTTGAAACAGTAAAAATTATGTCCGCTTTTTTTACACAAAGTTTAGTAAAAAATTTATTTATTTTTGAGAAAATACTCTTTGAATAACTTTTATACTTCCAAGAAATTGCATCATGAACGACTACACAACTTAAAAATTTCGGCTTAATAAACGGGTTTGAAGGGTATGGATAGAGTGCAATATCAACTTTTTCTTTTTTAAATAATTTAGGCAGAGTAATTTGTTCAAAAATTAGTTTTGCAAAACCTTTTCCAAGAAATTCAAATTCTTTTACCTTAATAACTGAAACATTTTTAGCAAAAAATTCCGAATAGTCTTCTTGTGTTTTTTCGCTAATATAAAGTAAAAAATTTATGTCAGGATAAGCTAACGACATTTCTTTTAGCAGATTTTTACTAACCATAGAAAGCCCTGTATAAGGCTTAATTAAGGCTCTTCCATTTATTGCTATTTTCATTTTTTAAAATATTTAACGAAATTGTTTCAGCACCATTCTTAAATTTATCTGATGCTTTAATCTTTTCCGACATTGCTATACTAATTGATTTTAGAAAATCTTGCACACTTATTTCTCCTTTTAAAACTGGCCATGACAATTCTTTTGAAAATATCTCAGCATTTTCAACTTGATCACCTCTACCCGCTTCCATTGGAATAATGACGGCTTTTTTTCTCAGCAAAGCCATTTCAAAGAGAGAATTCGACCCTGCTCTACTTACTACAAGATCAGAAACAGCTAAAATATCAGAAAATTCTTCCTTAATAAACGGAAATTCTCTATAAGAAGGATCTTTCAGAGCCAAGCTTTTTCCACTACCACTTTGGTGCACAATATTAAATTTTTCGCACAACTCTTTAAAACTATTTTTTACTAGATTGTTTATTTGGCTTGCACCAAGGCTTCCCCCAATTATAAATAGAATTGGTTTTTTACTTTCGAATTTTAAAAATTTTAATGCCTTTTCTTTATTCCCTTGAAACAGTTCTTCTCTAATAGGTGTGCCAGTTACAATTATTTCTCCTTTAAATTTTGAAAAATAATCTTTACTTTCAGGAAAACTTAAAAAAATTTTATCTGCAAATTTTGAAGAAATTTTATTAGCCAGCCCAGGGCTTAAATCTGATTCATGAATATACACAGGAACAGACCTCAAATAAGCTCCAATTACAACTGGCAAACTAACATATCCTCCCTTGCTAAAAAGCAAATCTGGTTTAATTTTTCTAATTAAAAAATAACTTTGAAAAATTCCAATTATAAATTTAAAAAAATCCAAA
>Ga0334885_1003458_pt1 | contig 14666 bp, 9 predicted proteins | sample GraSluR1_MG_8_FD_207233 | JGI IMG/M metagenome (GOLD analysis project Ga0334885, IMG submission 207233) | Sludge microbial communities from methane-producing bioreactor in Wageningen University, Netherlands - Granular Sludge_31_05-R1 | ecosystem: Engineered > Bioreactor > Anaerobic > Unclassified...
TATCGTTTTTCTGATGCTGCAGGCTTGATCAACAGCTATCATGGAGTGATTTTGTTTCATATAGCGTTTCAGCTTGGTTTTTGTACCTTTTTCTTACGAAATTTCATGAAACATATTCCTTTCAGTTTGATAGAAGCGCCGCGAATCGATGGAGCCTCTGATTTTACCATCTGGTTGAAAATCATTCTTCCTCTTTGTGTTTCATCCTTTGCTGCTTTGAGTGTATTGGAATTTACCTGGATTTGGAACGATTTGCTATGGTCATTGATCTTGCTCCAACGGGATGCTCTGAAGCCTGTTACCCTGGGTCTGGCAAATATGCAAGGCCAGTTCATCACCAATTACAACATGGTGGCAGCCGGTTCAATCATTGCAGCGGTTCCTCCTCTGATCATGTTCCTGCTTTTTCAGAAATACTTTATCTCAGGTCTTACAGTCGGGGCAGAGAAAGGTTAAAGGTTCGCTCTATTGTATGGAATGATGGAGTTCGTGTAAGACAAAGAGACGTACCAATTCAGGGTCAAATTGTGTTCCTGCGTTTGTTTGCAGTTCATTGAGTGCAAAGTCTGTCGGTTGAGCGTTGCGATAGCTTCTCTCGCTGGTCATCGCATCAAAAGCATCAGCAATTGCACAAATTCTGGAAAATAAGGGTATGTTTTCACCAGACAACCCCTTAGGATATCCTTTCCCATCCCACCGTTCATGGTGGGAAAGGACATAGTCGGCAATATCGGACATCTCATTTGAGTTGCAAAGTAATCGATAGCCAATTTCAGGATGACGTTTAATTTCCTCTGTTTCTGTTGTGGTGAGTTTGCCATTTTTATTCAGGATTTCATCAGCAATGGCAATCTTGCCTATATCATGTAATAATCCAAAAATTTCAAGTTTTTTAACTTCTTGAGATTCCAAGTCAAGCACCTCTCCGAAAGCTCTGCACAGTATTGATACCCTTTGCGAGTGTTGCTTTTCTCTTGGATTTTTTGCATTGATTGCTGCTATGATACCTTCAAGGATTTTTCCGCGTATCGAGGGGCCTTCATATAATTTGTTTCGATACATGGTATCCTCGGCTTTTTTAAGAATTTCTGCAATTCCCTCTTTGGGATCTGTCTTTGTTGCTAAACCAAAGGAGATTGAGATTTGTAATTCTTTTTCTTTTTCCTGCATTAGTTGTTGATTTAGTGATTTTAGTATCTCTATAGTCTGTAAATAGCTAGTGTTTGGAAGAATAGCGACAAACTCATCACCGCCAATACGAGCAACGCAATCTTTTGTAGCAAAGTTGCGACGGAGAATGTCAGCAATTTTCGTTAGCAAGCTATCTCCAGCTTGATGGCCAAAAGAATCATTGAAGAGCTTTAGTCCGTTTACATCGCCCATTATGATGGATAAGGGGAGATGCTTCTGATTGTCAAGGCGATGCAATTCTGATTCGAAGAAACGCCTGTTGTACAAACCGGTTAGATGGTCACGGAAACTTAGGTACGTAATCTGCTCCAAATGTCTCTTTTTTTCTGAGAAGTCCCTAAAAACCAATATTACTCCAATTGTTTTTCCCTTATCATCCCTAATTGGTGCTGCGCTCTCCTCTATGGGTCTTTGTGTTCCATCTTTAGAAATAAGGATAATGTTATTGTCTATCGACACGGTATTGTTTGTCGAAAGAGCTGTTTTAACAGGGTCGTCAAACTCTTCAAGTGTTTGCTCATGTATGATTTTGAAAATATCCGAGCTTTTTCTTCCCTGAGCCTCTTTAAGTGTCCATCCCGTAAGTCGTTGAGCAGCATTATTCATCAAGGCAATGCATCCCTGTTCATCAGTTGAAAGAACAGCATCATCAACAGAGAGCAGTGTCGTTCTCAAGAATTCTTTCTCTTTTTTGATTGTCTTTTCATTTTCTTCGATAGTTTGAATATATTTAATTCGAGAGATTGTTGAAATAAGGTTGTTTCCGTATTGCTTCAGAAGTTCTTTTTCTACGAGTGTGTACGTATGACTCTTTTTTACGGAGTCAAATCCTATGAATCCATAAAGATTGCCTTCATAAAAGAGCGGCATCGAGATAAGACTTTGAATACCTTGGGGCTCTAGTATCTGTCGTATAGGATCCCCCTGTGGCAATGCTAGTACTTCATCAATCACAATCGTTTCTTTGTTGCTGTGCCTTTGCAGCCATTGCATGCAATCATCAAAAGAGACATTTTGTAGAATTTCTTTTTGTGGCTCAATTTCCGGTGCACACCATTCAAATGTATTATTTGTGACTCGATTGGCATGGTCATACTCAAAGACATATACACGGTCAGCCACTGCAATCTGGGAAACTTTGCTCATTGTATCCTGAATGACTTGTGCATAATCCACAACTGTTGCATTGATCAATTGCTCAGAAACATCAAGGAATAATTTTTGTTGTGCGTTCAATACTGTAATTGTTTGTTCTCTTTCAACAACTTCAGAAATATCTCTACTTATTCCCTGAATCCCGATTGCTTTTCCGTCTTTCGTCCTCAAGAATGAGGTATGCATCGAGATCCAGACAAATGAACCATCTTTCTTTTGATGTTTCACGGCAATTTGCCTAGATCGATTCTTATCGATTGCTGGGTCATTTTCTAATTGCAACTGTGTTTTGAACTCATCAAATATCCGTCGGCTATCTGCTTCGGAAAATATTTTAAGATAGTCTGTACCTACATACTCACTTGGGGTATATCCAGTTAGTTTTTCTATAGATGGGCTTACCCAGGTAATCCTCAATTGCAAATCAGTAGTCCAGACAACATCGGTTGCTCCTTCTGCAATCATTCGGAACAGGGCTTCGTTTTCAGTTAGTTTTTGCTGTAGCTTAATATGGCTGGAAATATCTCTTGCTACTGCATATATAGTTTGCCCTATAGGTTTTGATTTCCATTCAAGGCTGTGATACGTTCCATTCTTGTTTCTGTAGCGATTGACAAACGAGGTAATTTCATTTTGGTTTTGCAACTCTTTAATTGCTGATAGGGTATTCTCTTTGTCCTCGGGATGTACATAGTCCAAGAATTTTGAGCCTTCTAGATCTTCTAGTGAATATCCAAGAAGGCGCTCCCATTCTGGATTTAGACGAATGAAGGTTCCGTCAGTGGATGCAATGCATAATAAATCAAGACTTTCAAAAAAATACAGCTCAAGCTCCCTAGTTGCTTTCATCAGAGCTTCTTCTGTTATCTTATGTTGAGTAACATCAATTTGGGTTCCATGCATCCAAAGAGGGGATCCTTCCTTATCCCAAGAAATAATTTTTCCTCTTTCCAGTACCCATGCATACGATCCATCCTTTTTTCTTATCCTGATATCATGGCTGAAAAAAGGGGAGTCTCCTTGCAAATGTTTTTTGAGAGCCTTTTGATAATTCTCTCTATCATCAGGATGTATTAATGATTGCCATTCACTGATATGCATCGGAGATAGCTCTTCTTTAAAATGCCCAAGAATTTCAGAGCCTCGTTCATTGATTCTGGTTTCTCCTGTCTGGAGATTAGTTTCCCAAGTGGTCGCCCCTGTCCCTTCAATGATGCTGTGAAGCCGATTCTTCTCGTCTCTTAAGCGTTTTTCTGTTTCTTTTTGTTGTGTGACATCAAGGAACGTGCCCTCAAAGCACATGTGTCCATTTTCAGAGTGTTCGGAATTTGCGTTCACCTCAACATGCACAACACCCCGATTTTCTGTTTCTACTGAAAGAGTGTAAGTAAGAGGTGTTCTGTTTTGTGCCGATTTCTGTAATGAGTGTTCAAATGCTTCCCATTCTTTGTTTACGACTTTCTCACGTAAAAAAGTATAATCATCCAACACAGATGTAACAGAGATGCCAAAAATCTGTTCAAAACTTGGAGATAAGTATGTAAATGCTTGCGTACCGTCAGCAAATAGTTCAAACCTAAAAAGACAGAACGAGAGGGTGTCAGTGAATGCTTTTTCCCAATGTACAGCATCTTTGTCTTTTCCCATTGCACATAATTCCTTTTAATTATTTATCGGGTAAGGCCTTCCCAATACGTTTCCCATGCAAGATCTATAAATCTTTCCATATCCATCGACGGTTCGTTCTCATACAGAAGCATTGCATCAAGTAAGCCTTGGATCATGGATATGAACAAAATCATGCTGCCTTCGAGATTGCTTGATTTAATTATGTGCTGAGCAGTTCCGCTGATGAACATTTTCTGTGTAAGTCTGCCTAACTCTGCTTCCTTTTGTTTGATCAGGTCTTTACATTTTTGTTTGAGTTCGATGCTTTGTATCAAGGAAATATTTCTCCAAAGCCTTAGGGTTTTGGAATCCTTGTAATAATTGATGATTGTATAAAAAAAATTCTGAAGATCTGCCCGAAAATCAGAATAATCAGTTGATTCAATTTGCTTGCTCCATATGGAAAAAGCTCTGTTGATTTCTACTTGAAGCGCAATCCATACGATATCATCTTTTTTCTTGAAGTGACTATATAAGGACTGTGTTTTAAGATTTACTATTTGAGCTATCTCACTCATGGAGAGAAGATAACCCTTTTGAGCAAATAATGTATGTGCAGCTATGATTATCTCTTCTTTTTTGCTCATGTTCATTCCTTTATAATGGAGGCTTACTGATGCTCGTTCGTATAGTAAGTAATGATAAATCAAGGCTCATTGTAATGCAACCATATGTTTAACAGAAAATGGGTTGTGTCTAGTTGTTTCAATAAACGAGTTCTGTTTACATGCTACCTCTTTGGTGCTAAAATTACACCAGAGGTAGCTGTGGGCAAAGTAACATTGGTGCAGAAAAAATCAATTCGTACGAAACTGATCTTTTTTTTACTTGTATTGGTCGTCATCCCAATGATTTTTGGGTTCATTGCTTACAGTCGTATTGCAACACAAATCATCAAGGATCAACTTATTGAAAGAGAGCAGGCACTGTTGCATCAAAGTGTTCAGCAAATTAATAGAATTCTTGGTCTGTTGAGTGTTTCCTTAAATTATCTTGCTTCGAGTTCTGCAGTGCAAAATGTTGATGCAAACGTCTTTCTTGCACCCCAAGATTCATTTCTGCATATTCGAGAACTACAGTCTGCAATCCATCTGGTCCGCATAGGAGCTTTTCAGTATCCTCTTTCGATTTTCCTGATAAATGATGATTCAATGATTTCCACTGTTTCAAACATTCGTCGTACCCACGAGGTTTTTGCACAGAGCGAGTGGTATCAATTGACTAAAAAGAATCGATCGAGCATGCACTGGACATTGGAAACTTTTTCCTATCTGGCAGAAGAAGGTCTGGTTAATAGTAACTTCCTTACGGTAGCAAGGGCTGTTGATAGAAGTAGGGCTGGTGATGATGCCTTCACCGTTGCCATCAGTATTGACACCGAATATCTATCGAGAATATTGAATCCGGAAATGGAGATACTTGTAGAGCCTCATCATTTGAATGGTTCTTTTGAGAATGAGAACCTGATGATTCTAGAGCAAGCTTTGGAAAATGGCTGGCTCTTGCGCTATACCATCGATCAGAATGCGATGCTCAAGCAGTTGAAAGTTGTAGAAAATTGGGGGGTTTTTCTGGTCATTGCGTTAGGAATGTTCGTTACCTTCATCATAGTCTTCAATGTTCATGCCAGCACAAAAAATCTATTATTGTTGAAAAAACGGATTGCACAGGTTAAAGCCGGGGATTTTTCTGTACGAATGCCTCAGCTGGGTACTGACGAGGTAGGTTTGGTGGCCTCTCAGTTCAATGAAATGCTTTCACAGATCCAATATCTATTTGAAGAGATAAAAAGAAGCCAGATTCTTTTGGAAGAAGCGCGTTTTATGCAATTGCAAGCACAAATCAGACCTCATTTTTTACTTAATAGTCTGAATACCATCAATTGGGCCGCTCAAATGTCGGGGGCTTATAATGTTTCAGATATAGCGTTGGCTCTTTGTGGAATCTTGGAAAAAACATTGTATCAACATGCTTCGTTCGTGCATTTAAGTGATGAGATAAAGACGCTCAATGAATACTTGACGATTGAACAACTCAGAACAGGGGATCGTTGGGACCTTCGTCTCGAGACTCCTGAATTTTCGGTGGATCCGTATGTACCCATCTTTCTTTTACAACCATTGGTTGAGAATGCGGTAACCCATGCTTGGGATCAGAAAAGCAATGAAATGATACACATATGGGTACGCTTTTCAGTGCTGGCAGGCACTCTTGTCTGTGCAATAGAGGATGATGGGAAAGGATTTGACTCTGATGAATATACTTCTTTGCTCAAGCAGGAGGCGCGTCCTGAAAATAAATCCGGAGGCATTGGATTGGCCAATATTCATCAAAGGATAGTGGCTCATTTTGGCAGTGGCTACGGAATAGAAATTCAGAAACGAAAACCCAAAGGAACCATTGTGTTGGTCAAACTTCCGTTTTTGGAGGAAAGCCCTTGAATGTATTGATAGTGGATGATGAGTTTCTTGTTCGGCTCGGTCTTCGTTCAGCCATTTCATGGGAAGCTCATGGGTTTACCTTAGCCGGAGATGCCCGCTCGGCAGAAGAGGCATTGGCTCTCATTCCCATTCTGGAGCCGGTTGTGGTCATTACCGATATCATAATGTCCAAAATGAGTGGACTTGATCTTATTGAAGCCGTAAAGCAACAGAATTTGCGGGCTTCCTGTATCATTTTGACCAGTCATAGAGACTTTTCCTTCGCCAAGAAGGCAGTGGAGTTGGGCGCCGTTGATTATATACTAAAACACGAAATCACCGCATCCTCAGTGATTACTGCTTTGAACAAGGCTGTTGAACAACTTAAGCTCAGGCATGAAGGCATAGTTGAACAAAAAGAGAGTACGACAGAGCAGCACTATTCTGAGTACTGTAGAGTGCTCTCGTTGCAGGTTGATCATTACTATCAGGTGCTTGGACAACGAAACGAGTGTGAGCCTTCAAGAATGCAGTCCTCCTTGATAGGCGTGGTAAGCCATATCATTTCTTCTTATTGCCAGGCGATGCTTCTCTCCATTGAAAAGCAAGCATTCCTGTTTCTTCTTTGCATTCCAACAAAGGATGAAGATGAGAAACATGATTGGAATCTCCTGCTGCAACGCTTGCAGAAGAAGTTGGTTGCGGTTATGAATCTTTCCGTGCATCTTGGCCTCTCTGCTCTGTATCCCATGAGCGAAAAAAATGACACTGTAAAAAAACTCATGCAGGAGATGGATTCACGATTTTCTTTGGACCAGTCGATATACAAAGAAGACGACCCTCAGAATTCTAAGGAGGTTGCTGCTCTGACAACAGAAGTGGTAAAACCATCAGTATCATTTAAAAAATACTGGATAGAAGGAGCCTATGAGCAAGCAGTCTCTACTTTTGCCAAACAATGCAAGGAAGCTGCACTCAGTCGCTCTGCTGTATTGGGACAATCGATGCAGGTCCTTCACTTTATCAGCAGCCAATCAACAGAATCTTCTGAGCTTTCCAGAATAAGGCTCGGGGAAACAACCCCCTCCTACAGGGACATCCTTGAGACTTCGACTGATGTTGCATCGGTAGCTCAAGTATTACAGGAGCTAACCATGAACGCTCTGCAAGCAAAAAATCAGGGCTCGTCGCAGCAGTCGGGTATTCCTGAGGCAGTTGAAAAAGCAGTTGAATATATCCATACGCATTATAGGCAAACAATCACGCTAGATTCCTTGGCCTCTTTTGCGAACAAGTCCCCCAATTACTTTTCAACCCTGTTTACGTCATCGATGAAGATCAGCCCAATCTCCTATATAAACAAAGTGAGAGTCGACAAGTCAAGCGAGTTGTTGCTTCATACCTCTCTGTCAATGAAAGAGATAGCTTCTCTATCAGGATTTGAGAACGAAAAATACTTCTATCGGATGTTCAAAAAGATCAAAGGGGTTTCTCCTGGCGTGTATAAATCTGAGAATTGTGCACCTGAAAGCTCAAATACATAGTGAAGAACTGAAAATCGGACACTCCTATCAAAGAAATGTGAGTTATGTCAGCACGTTACCCCCTCTTATACTAATTGCATATTTCATGAAAGGAGGTACCAGTATGAAACGTACGGTACTAATAGGATTGCTCGTAGCAGTATTAGTTTTTCCAGTGATGGCTCAAGGAGCGCGCGAAGCCGCTAAAGAGGAAGGCCCGGTTGTTCTTAAGGTTTGGGGAGGGGTCCCAGAAGAGAACGGTCCTGGAGCTTTGATTGCTGAGTTTGAACGGCAGAATCCAAACATCAAGATTGATTACAATCGATTTGTAAATGATGATCAAGGAAATCTCCGACTTGATACCGCTCTCATTGCCGGTAATCAGGTGGATGTATTCTTCACGTATCGTAATGACGTACTGGTTCGTCGAGCAGAGAGTGGAAATGCATTGTCTCTGTCTGATATTGCTGCCAAGGATGGCTTTGACCTCAAGAAAGAGTTTGGGGATTTGTCCTATGCAACAGTGAAGGATCAAATTTTTGCACTGCCGACCAATAAGGGTCCACAGTTCTTCATGGTCAACAAAGACATGTTTGATGCTGCAGGAATTGATCTTCCTACCTCATGGACCGCGGAGGAATTCAGGGACGTTGCCCGAAGGCTTTCTTCTGGTTCCGGCCAGAACAGAGTCTATGGGGTTATGTATCCCTCATGGCCGCAACTTCACATTCTTGGGGCACAGAGCACACTTGGTCCCAACGCGTTCATGGATACGAAGACGATGACTTCAAACTTCAAAAACCCGTTGTTTGCAAAGTCCATAGACCTTCGAAAGACCATGTCGTATCAGGATATGAGTGAGATTCCCTATGTAGAGGTTGTTTCACAGAACCTTTCTGATGCAACAGAGTTCCTCACCGGTCGTGTAGCCATGATCTATACCGGAACTTGGAGAATTCGCAACGTAAGGGATTTGAAGGCTTATCCACATGATTTCATCACTGCTTTTGTGCCTTACTACAGCATGGACGCTGCTAGTGACCGCCTGTATAACGAAGGATCCTTAGGCGATTGGGCGATGATTGCAAAGGGTACAAAACATGCTGATGCTGCATGGAAGTTCATCAAGTATTGGGCTACAGTCGGAGCCGATCCTATGGTCGAGCTTGGTGGAAAAATTCCTGCCTGGACTCAGTACCCTGCAGAAAAGGTTACCAAGACCATGCTTGGGGAAGATGCAGAGGCGTTGTTTGACGTAGCTTCTTTTGAAAATGTCATCCTTAATGCACCCTTCTATAGTTACCAGCCTACCGATCCTGTTGGAATCAAAATCTATAATGATATCAGAAAATCATTGCAGGAAGAAGTTGAGCTGTATTTCATCAATCGACAGACACTCGATCAGACCATCAATGCTCTTGATCGGAGAACCAACGACCTGATCAAGTTCGCAAAATAAGAGAGTAGCACGTTGTTATGCTTTCCGAGGAGATTCCTATTACAGGAATCTCCCCGGTTATGGGAGAATTCTATGAAAATTTCGAGGGGCGTTTCTGAAAACAAAGGAAAAGATCTCGGCTATGGGCTTTTGTTTTTATTGCCGAATCTTCTCGGGCTTTTAGCCTTTATCTTGATACCGGTACTGTTCAGTTTATATTTGGCTTTTTCAGAATGGAATCTCCTCTCTGGAGCGGCTGGAATTAGATGGGTTGGTCTACGGAATTTTGTAGAGATGTCCCGCGATCCATGGTTTGCGAGTTCTCTATGGAACAATATCGTCTACTCAGTCTTTACTGTGGGTATTTCCATGTTCCTGGGTTTACTTGCAGCCATATTGCTCAATGCCAAGGTTTTCGCAAAAGGGCTTTTCCGTACCATGTTCTTTGTTCCTTATGTCGTATCCACGGTCGCAATTTCTGCAATCTGGATGGCTTTGCTGTCTCGGTTTGGTCCGGTATCAGAGTTTGTAAGAAGTATTGGAATCGAGAACCCTCCTGTATGGCTTATGGATGCCAGGTTTGCTATGAGCGCAATCATTTCATTGGGTGTCTGGAATCATGTTGGATATTGTATGTTGATCTATTTGGCCGCATTGCAGGGAGTTCCAAAGGAATTATATGAAGCGGTTGAGGTGGACGGTGGTGGTGCACTCTCTAAATTTGTGCATGTCACTATTCCCATGATTTCCCCTGCAACTTTTTTGCTTGTAGTCACTCAGATTATTTCTTCTTTCAAGGTGTTTGCTCCTGTGCAGATATTGACCCGTGGAGGTCCGGGAAGAAGTACTTCTGTTTTGGTATATCACATCTATAGAACAGCCTATCAGAATTACCGAATGGGGTATGCGAGTGCCATGGCTTGGGTTCTATTTGCAATAATATTTATCATCACAGTAATACAATGGAAAGGACAAAAACGATGGGTAAATTATTAAAAGATAAAGCTACGACAACAAAAGAGCCTGTAGAAATCCAAAAAATTGTCAGAACTGTCATCGCTTTGTTCTTAGGACTTTTCATGGTTTCTCCCCTGATTTGGATGCTCAGTGCTTCATTGAAGCCGGAAGTAGAGGTGTTCAGTTATCCTATCCGGATTATTCCAAGAAGTATCATGTGGGATAACTATAGGGAAGTGTGGGCAGGTATCTATCCTTTTGGATTGTTCTACTTTAATTCGATTAAGGTCACGTTTATATCTGTAACCGGGCTTATCATCACCAGTTCCCTGGCCGCCTACAGCTTTTCGAAGTTGCGATATCCCGGAAGAGACGCCTTGTTTCTTTTGTATCTCTCCACGATGATGATTCCTCCGCAAGTTTTGATGGTTCCACGATTCATTCTGTTCAGGAATTTCGGAATCCTCAATACCCATTATGCGCTTATCTTGCCTGGAATATTTATTATTTTCGGTGTGTTCCTTCTGAGACAGTTTTTCATGACCATTCCGAATGAATTGTCAGAGAGTGCTTTGATTGACGGGGCAGGACATTTTACCATTTTTTCAAGAATCATCATGCCTTTGGCAAAACCAGCGATCATCTCCTTGTTGATCGTGAGTTTCGTTTGGAGATGGAATGATTATGAGGAGCCTCTGATCTTCCTCAGCTCAAAGGACCTTTTCACCATACCTGTTGGAATGACTCTCTTTGTTGATGAATTTGAAACTCGATACAGCTTGATTATGGCAGCCGCTGTTTCTGCTGTTCTTCCTGTTCTCGCTGTTTTCCTTGCAGGACAAAAATTCTTTGTACAGGGTGTGGTTACCACTGGTATCAAGGGTTAACAAAACTACAAAATAATAAAGTAAAAAAAAAGGGCCGTTGCAATTTTCCTCTTGCAACGGCCTCTTCATTATCTCAATAGATTCTTACTTCATAGATACCAGAGGACTTTTCTCCCCACGTACTGTGGATGAGGATGCGCATTGCTTTCGTACGAGCTTCTGTATCGAAAGTATGAACCCTCCTGCGCTGATAATTTCCTCTTACCTGCATTATGTTTTGCCATCCTTGCTGTGTCTGAATTTGGATGTCATAGTCCTTTACACATTTGGGATCTTTAAAATAGGGATGATACGCATGATATGATCGTAAGAGATTGCCGGCAAAGGTTATTTCGACGCTCTTGATCGTCTGCTCCTCTTCCCAGGCAAAACAGCAATGTGGTGAGGTGTCATCTTTGGAAGACCTGTATATATTCGTCCATCCTGATGGCCTTGCAACCCCGGTTATCATGTTTTGTGGTCCGTACACCTTCTGTGGAGGTTCTACCTTACACGAGAGGGTTATGCCATGTTGCAATCTTCTCAGTTTGTACAGGGCAACTTCATACAACGCGGGATGAGCCTCTATACAGGTGTGCCCTTGATGCCACTGAAGGTCTGGATTCTTCAAGAGTTCGAGTCGAATATACCTTTGCTGAGGCTTGACGCGAGCGCGAACCGGAGTTTCCATTGTCGGGCGGTCTTCAACAGCTAGTGCAGACTCGATGTCGTTCAAGGGACAGCTAAGCAGTGTGTGCAATGCTTGCGGTTCTACCTCAACTGTCACCCATCCACTGTAATTTGGAGCAATTGTAATCGATTTTGAAATTCCATGGTCTCTTTTGTACACCCTGTAGTCGTGTATTCCGTCACAACTATGCATTTCAATCTCAGCCGTAGTCTCTTCGGCGCTGTGATTTGTAAGGTATATACTGATACGTTTCAAGGTCCCATCCGTTGCTATGGGTTGCACCATTCTGGTATCGGTTCTTTGCAAAAAGGTCGGGTCGATTCGTAGATCCATCAAGTCATGCTCTTCTGCGTACCCCTTTTGTCCAGGTTCTATCCCTTCAAAAGCATCTTCGCTGCTTGCTGTGATGGTGGCTCTCTGAGCAAGATCGTTCTGGTCGTTTGGCTCAACATTCGGCAGCCATACTCCTTGTCGCAGCAGTTGTTGCTGAATTGCTTGTATATCTGTGTTCTGTAGGACAATCTTGGCTTTTTCTTGTTTCAAAAGGTGTGCAGCGGCAGTACCTACTGCTTCTCCCATCAGAGCAGTAGTTCCCATCACCCTGACAGTACCCAAGGCGATATGGCTCGCACTGATATTCCTTCCTGCTAAGAAGAGATTGTCTACGTCCTTTGCGATCAAAGAAGAGAGAGGAATGCCATAAGGGCCGACAAAGCCGATGGCAGCTTTTTCAGTAAACGGGTTGTAATTGGTTGCAGAGTTTTCTTCCGAATGCTTTGCAAGCATCCCTCCTGGTGTATGCAGGTCAAGAAACCATCCTCCGTATGCAACCTCGTCAGCAAACTTTCTTCTTTTTTGTACATCATGCTCTGTAAGAATGGTTCTTCCTACGATTCTTCTGCTTTCACGGGTTCCCAGGACAGAACCAATCCAATCCAAAGCTCGTTGAGCAGTAGCACCCTCTGTTTTCGGGTCATGGTTCTTCATCCAGTTCCAAACGCCGAGAATATAGCTTTGCAGTTCTTTCCTGAGATATCGGTTGTCATAGATAGTGTGATGCGGTGTTCCTAGCTCGATCCACCAAAACCCTCCTCGTGGATCGTTGGGGAATCTTCCACTCTCATAGAAGAATTTGCTGTCAGTAAGATTTTTTGCCCAAGGAGGACTGGTCCATTCTGTCGCTTTCTCTACTTGTTCAGTTTTGAACATAAGAGAGTTTCCCATGCCTTCATCCCGATGAGTCGATGGGGCTTCCTGTTCAGCAAAAGTATCTTTACCTTCAATACCTGTCATACAGGAGCACTCTGCACTCGCTGCAACAAGACCGTCCCCGGTAGCATCGATAAAGATTTTTCCCTGTACGTGCATGACGGTTTCACTGTCCAGGACCAATGCCTTGACTGAGGTGATGGAATCTCCTTCTCGGATAGCTTCCAAGACTTTTGTGTTGAGATGAAGGTCTATCAAGGGTTCTGCGTAGACAGCATTCAGGAGCACAAGGTCCCAGATTGAATTCGTCCATCCGTTTTCAATGATTTGTGCATGATTGATGGCTCGTTCTTCAATGAGGAGTTCTCCGATGATTCCGGTTTCCCTGCCGTAAGGATGATGCTGTGCCGCTCCGTGGGGCGTTACCCTGACTTCAGAGGAAGAGTTGCCCCCCAATACTGTCCGGTCATGCAAGATGGCTACTTTCGTTCCATTTCTTGCAGCTGCGATTGCTGCGCAGACTCCAGCGAGGCCTCCGCCGCAAACTACTAGATCATACTGATGTGATTCGTGTTTCCATGTTTTCATATTTTGATGCTATAATAGCACCAAATAATTATCAAGACAGACACCCCTCTTTTTGCTATACTTTTTTCATGCAATCATTTCAGGCTAATAAAAGTATACTTACAGGGTTCACCATTCTTGAAGAAGTCCTTGTCTCAGGAGAACCTATCGGCAGTAGGGAGATTTCTCGCCGGCTCTCTATTGAGCATAGCAAGGTCAACAGGATTCTTTCGACCTTGGTAGTTTCTGGAATGCTCCAAAAAACTGAGGATAGAAAATACTTCGCAGGTCCTGCATTGCATATTTTTACCGCCTTGAGCTTACATCATTCAAAAATAATCACCCATTCCTTGCCGGTGCTCAAAGAATTTCAGAAAGAGGGTGCCACTGTTGCCTTGGGAACGCTTTGGAGAGATGTAGTCGTGTATCTGCTTCATGCAAATCCTCAAAAAGATCTTGCCATGACTACAGCTGACCATGAGAATCATCCGAAAGATGCATCAATCATCGGTTTATTGCTCCAAGATGAAGAGAGGCAATCGATATGTATGAAACGTGAAGACACTGAGGAAGTAGCCTGTGCTGCAAGGCTCGGCTCCTTGTCCTCGGTCGGTATTGCAGTTGTCTATCCTTCAGAACATCCCTGTGCCAAGGATATAGAGCAGTTGGAGCAACGGGTTCTCCTTGCCGGAGAAGCCATTGCTCGAAAAATGAACCTTATGCGTTGAATTTCAATACGAGGATAGACCAGCTTTGGAAGAGCCTATACCCATCACGAGCTAACACCCGTTCAGAAAATACTGAGACAGCCTCAGAGGGGATTGTCAGTTCATACGTACTCTCATTGGGATTTACCAGAAATACAAGTATTTCTGCATCATTTTTGAGGATGTCATAATACATGCCCCTCGGTATTGTCTGAAGAAATGGAATAGCATCAACCTCTTTTCTTGCAAGGGTTTTTTCCACTTCCTGATAGAA
>Ga0334885_1003459_pt1 | contig 14666 bp, 17 predicted proteins | sample GraSluR1_MG_8_FD_207233 | JGI IMG/M metagenome (GOLD analysis project Ga0334885, IMG submission 207233) | Sludge microbial communities from methane-producing bioreactor in Wageningen University, Netherlands - Granular Sludge_31_05-R1 | ecosystem: Engineered > Bioreactor > Anaerobic >...
CGACCGTTTAAAATTAGAATGGAATTTGCAACGAACTCTTGCCAAAGTGAACTATCAAATTCATACCGATGCAATAAAAGAAAACCTTATTCCGCAGGAAATTACCAAACAACAAGCGAGTTTTGTTTATGCCAACGAAGCCGATTTGTTGAATGTTGCTCTGTTTGGAATTACGGCAAAAGAATGGCGAGACAATAATCCTGACAAAACAGGAAATATACGAGATTACGCAACATTGGAACAGCTTGTGGTGTTAAGCAATATGGAGAGCGTGAACGCTTTGCTAATCAGACAAGGCTTATCACAAAGCGAAAGGCTTCTGCAATTAAACAAAGTAGCCATAACACAAATGAAATCGTTACTTGTAAGCAATACAATGAAGAAACTGAAATAGAAAGCAACGAACCGCTAACATAGGCTTTAAGAAATGGCGGGGTAAAGTGTTGTATTCAAGTTTTGTAACCCGCACAAACATTAGTGAAATGCTGAGAATTACACGCTCGCAATCCGCCACTTCTTAAAGCCTCAAACCGTTAGCCACAAATTTAAAATGGCCACGCAATGAGCAAAGAAATATCGTTATTCTCTGATTATCACACGAAAGAAAACTCACTAACAAATCATTGTGGACTGATTTTGAAATTGCTTTATGAAGAAAATCCAACAAGTTTTGAAGAAGCAATTTCGTCTTTGACTTCGACAAATTTTATAATCAACCCGACTTTTGAGCAACAGGTAAGAAAAGAAACAAGTGTGCCTGATTTAGTAATTGAGCAAAAATCTTTTTCAATATTCTTTGAAACTAAACGAACTGACTGGTTTTATTCTGACCAGATAAATCGTCACTTAGAAGGATTTAAGAAAAATGTTGATTACAATATCTTGTTTTTGCTTTCAAACTTCGAGATTGATAATCCCGAAGAAAAATATCAGCAACAGATTCAAATAGCTAAATCACTTGACATTATATTAGTCCCAATATCTTTTGAGGAATTTGTAGAAACATTGGAATCAGTTGACTCTTCCGATGTTTTTAAAAAGTTCCTTGTGGAATTTCGAGCGTATCTTGACCGGAACGGCTATTTCCCATCATGGAGATATTTATTAGAAGTTGTAAACTGTGCTTCTACAATTCACGAAGTTCACGAAAAAAACGTTTTTATGTGTCCTAATACTGGAGGAGTATATAGTCATCGAAGAGCGAAATATTTTGGTGGTTATAAATGGAAGAATGTAAAATTTATTCATGAAATAAAAGCTGTTGTTGTTATTGAGAAAAACTACGATAGCGAATATATTCAATGGAATAATTCAAATTATACAGATAGTGAGCTTATTCAGGAAGCCAAAGAAAAGATTTTACTTTGGGATTATCGGATAGAAGAAATTAAGAACAATGGACTTCAGGTGTTTTTACTTGATAATCCATACGAAGTCAATTTTAAAAAGACTTCCAAAGGTGGACTTTATGGAAACAAGAAGTATTTCTGGGACTTAGCTAAAGAACTCAATGCCACAAATTCAAAGGAATTGGCTAATGGAATCGTAAAGAAAAATCTCTCATGGAAATAAATTACTAACTCTTAACATTTTAAAACTATGAACATCGTTAAAATCACAAATGGAAAAGTTGAATTACGTAAGGATTCAGGTTCTTTAATCAGGACAATTGTTAGCAGTGGAGCTGTAGATGCTGACATTAATAATGACGGTTCTTTAATAGTAGTAACAACGGCAAACGGGAAAGTTGAACTGCGAAAAGAAAGTGGTTCATTAGTAAGAACAATCGTTAGTAGTAATGCGATAGGAGCTAAATTTAGCGGAAGTGATATTTTAGTAAAAACCAACCAAGGTAAAACGGAACTTAGAAAGGAAAGCGGTTCATTAATTAGGACTATTTGATTGAAAACCAATAAAATCTGTGGCTAACATCGTGTATAAAACATTGGGGTTTAAGTGGTTAAATCAAGTATTCTGCCCCGCATCAGCGTTTGTGTCGGCGGATAGGAACGAAGCCCGCAATCCCCAACGTTTCATACACGCAACCGTTAAGTGCAAGCGTGTGACAACGCAAAGATCAATAATTTGAAAAGGAAAAATAAAAAGAATAATAAATGAAAAAGATTTTTTTATTGTGCCTAATGCTGTATAGTAGTTTTTATAGAGCCTATTCACAAACAGAACTTTGTATCGTTGGAGAAGTGCATGAGGAATGTTCATACATGAACAGAGATAGTGTGTATAATATATTGATGAAAATCAAACCAGATGTAGTTCTTATTGAGTTAGATTCCTCTTTTTTTACACCCGATTTTCGATTTAATATAAAACCTGATCAATATTGGGGTAATCAAATGTTGGGGGCACATAAGTATAAATCATTACGCAAGGTGGATTTGCGACCTTTTGATATGTCTGGTAGGGACCAATGGTATCGGCAGACAAATTATTTTGACAACCAAGAAAAGATGTGGAGTGATATACTTGATTTATACGAAAAGAATGAATTGAGTGCGAGAGATAAAGAAGATGTTGATTTGATACGCTTAATAATGAACTACAATGGGTTAAAATTTAATTCTGTAAAGGATTTGAATGTCAATGTAACCGTGAAATTTTTGTCATTGCGAGAAAAAATAATTTATTCAAAGGTAGTTTCAATAGTTGAAAATACCAAAAAATTAAATCATTGGATTGATTTTGCGCGGCTATGGAAAGCACAATGGTATGAGCGAAATGCAATAATGGCTGATAATATAAAGAAGATAGCTAGAGAATACACAAACAAACGTATTGTGGTTTTGGTAGGGTTGGAACACAAGCCCGGACTTTTAGATTTACTCGAGGGTTCAACAGATTTCATTATTCGAGAGTATTGGACTTATTAGTCAGATAATATGTGACAGACAAACGCCAGCACTTAACATGCGGTATAAAAAATTGCCGTGTTAGTAGATTATTCAAGGGTTGTAGCCGCTCCAACTTTTGTATAACTTGACAGGAAATCGCCCGCAATCGGAAACTTTTCATACCGCCGCGCGTTGGGCACAATTATAAAAAACAAAGATTTATGACAATAAGTGATTGGATTCTGATAATATCTGCTATTCTTGTAATTAGTGGTTGGTTTGTAAATAGTGAACTTAATCGAAGACACGAGATTGCAAAGAAACGACTTGACTACAGATTAGATATGCTTTTAGCTTTTATTGAGGTATTCCTTCAAATGACCTCATCAAAGAATCCTTTTGTAGAACACAAAAACCTACCCACGAATATGGCTGATGCTCGAAAGAAATTTCAGCTTTACGGTAAAGACGATGAAGTCAAAATGTTTGAAGAATTTGTAACCAATATAGAAAGCGGTGCTGTTGATGCAACTAATGAATCATTAAAAAAACTCATCGACCTTGTAAAAAGCAGAGTACGTAAAGAATTGAAAATTTAAAAATCGCTAAATACTAACTAATTTGGAAAGTGAAACTTCAAGTGCCTTTGAAATTTCCAGAAGAGTAAAAAGCGTGGGGTTCACTTTGCCATTTTCCAATTTTTCGATTGCTTGCCTGTCCTTATTGCAGGCTCTGGCTAAATCTGACTGGCTCCACCCCTTTTGAGTTCTTAATTCAATAATGCGTTGACCAATTTTATATTTAAGTTCATCTTTATTCATGATACAAATGTCAATTAATTATACGACAATTTTGTCATATTAAAATTTGACAATTCAAATTCTTTTCATATTTTTGTCATACTATAATATGACGAAATGAAAAGATTTAGGAAACTAAAAATTCATAGTAAATTCCAACAAAGAAGATGGGATTATGTTAGTGTTCCAGAAATCAGACTTGAAGGAAAATGGCTTGAAGAATTAGGATTTAAAGAAGGAGAGCATGTCCATATCGAACAACAACAAGATAAATTAACTATAACTCTTTGTAGAAAAGAAAGTGAAAAATAAATAACTGCGCCCAACATGCGGTATAAAACATTTGGCAGGAAAGTGCTATCTTTGAAGTCGGTACATTTAATAAACTTTATAGCGGTTCGACAGGAAAGGGCGTTGAAATGCCAAACGTTTAATACCGCCAACCGTTGTGCGTAACCTTAAAAACAGACAATGACAATAATTCGACCAAGACTAAATGACTTCCACGGACTTCCTTTCTTACAAGAAGAAGTGGATTTTGCAATACCATTCTTAGACGAAGATATACCACTTTACGTTGACCCTTTTTTGCTTTGGAAAATTAATTCTCAACAAGATAATTCCTTACATACGACAATTGTAAATCTTTTTAATCAACTTGGTAACTATTACGTTAATGGCAAAGAAAACGAAAGCAGAAAGGTTTTAATTGAGCTTTCAGAATGTAGTGAAGTAGGTTTGGGTAATTCTAAAACAAGAATCGGGAAAAAAATTGGAGAAAAAACCGCTGATGAAATCCTAAACCTGTTCAAAGTAATACCTCAACTGTATAAACAAGGTTTTCAGCATTTTGAAGAAATTCAATTACTAGTTGACAACGTGTCAAAAGATAGAATTAGTGATATTAGTTGTTCATTAATAAAATCGTTTTTAGTGGATTTTACAATCGACCAATGTCAAAGGTTGAAAATACCAATCGAGAAGTGCACTATACCAATCTATGACTACAAATCTTTTCAGTTTAAATCAGAAGAAACATATTTACCAATCAATCCAGAAAATAAGCAACCAATAATACTTACGCCCAAAAGATGGTTAAAATATGTTCCTTGGATAAACTATGAAGATTATTTTCAAAACTACTACATTAAAGATGTAGACAAGGCCTATGATGGAAAACTTAACCGAGTAGAAATTTTAAACTTCAATCGACATAATTACAACCTAGTTAAATCATATATAACTTTAAAAGAGAAATATAATAAGGACATAACAAATGACCCCTTATTTACACAAATACCAGTGCTTTCAGCAAAAAGAAAAATAAGCACCATTTTAAAATTACCAACAGGAAAAACAAATAATGCTGACAGAGACTACGAAGACTTAATGGTTCAAACAATGGCATCATTGCTTTATCCCCATCTTGATTATGCCAAAGACCAAAGCAGAACTGAATCAGGAACTCAAATCAGGGACTTGATTTTTTACAATAATCGTTCCTACGATTTTTTAAATGACATTTACGATTCTTATGAATCAAAACAGTTGGTAATTGAATTGAAAAATGTAAAGGAATTGGAACGTGAGCACATAAATCAAATCAATCGGTATATGACTGACAGTTTTGGGAAGTTTGGAATTATATTCACTAGAAATAAAATTCCTAAAAACATCTTCCAAAATACTATTGATTTGTGGGCAGGTCAAAGAAGGTGTATTTTGGTAATGGATGATACAGACCTCGAACTAATGGGGGAAGTCTATGAAAGTAAACAAAGATTGCCAATTGAAGTAATCAAAAGGAAATATATTGAGTTCACAAGAAGTTGTCCAGCTTAAATTGAAAAATATGACAAAACAAGAAGTTGATACGTTCGAAAAATTGCAGGCACAATTGGAAGGGCTGCATACTGAAGTAAGTGCATTATCAAAAAAATCACAAAATGATGCATTGAATAAATTCAAATTAAAATTTATAAACCAAATTCTAAGTGAAGCAAATAAATTGCTAAACTCTAAGTATAAACCATTTAGTGATTTTGATTTATTTGACGAGAATGATATGCCAACTAATAGTGATGCGGCAATGATGTTAACTCAATATCTAAACTGCTTTGAAAAATTGCGTTCAGACAATATTAAAAAAGAGGATAAATTTCCTCATCATTGGTATTGGGTCGTAGATGGCAAACTTTCAACAATAAGAACAGTAACCCCTAAGATTATTAAAGAAAAATAATATGGCAAAGAAGAAGATAAACACAGGAAAGAAACCAACTAAGGAGAATGCAGAACAATTTGATATGCTTTCGCCTATTTTAGATGCGGTCTACATTGAAATAAAAGAGTTATCTAAGAAAAAACAAGACGGTGCCTTGAATGAAATTAAGGTAAAAATGACAAATAGAATTTTGGCTAAAGTGAAGTTAATATTGAAGGAAGACCCAACAGTTGAATTTCTAGATTTATTAGACGAAGTATCATTACCAACTAATAGTGACGCAGTTTTAATTATTGCACAATTTAAAGCAGCGATGCAACAATATAAAGACAAACATTATGGTTGGACGGGAACTGAATACGCTTGGTCTACCGAAGACTAAAAAGGCTACGCACAACATCGTATATAAAACATTTGGCAGTCAGTGGGTTATCGCGCGTTTCAGCTCGTGTCAAAGGCACTTGTAACTTGACAGGAAAGTGCTTCGAAATGCCAAACGTTTCATATACGCGACCGTTATGCGGTAGTGTAGAAAAAAGGGGGACGGGAGAATCTCCCGGTATATTTTAGATATGCCATCAAATAAATAAGAAAAAAGAAAAAAGAAAAAAGCTTCGCATTAAATGCAGAGTTTGTTTAAATTTGCGATTAAAAAAGAAAAGAAACGCGTTTCACGTGTAAATATATTGCCTTAGCTTTAGGTTTGTAGCACATACTTTCTTAAAGAATGATGGGGGTGAACAAACCTCACTCTCGATAAAGATCAAAAACAAATGCAAATACAAATGCTTCGCATAGAATCGTAAGATTCCAGGTACAAAGATGTTGAAATAGTAAGCTGATAAAGAATAAATGTTTTCAAGTTAACCTCTTAAGAAAGAAACGCTTCGCGTAGGACCTTGGGGTTGACGTGGCTTTGCTCGCTTGTTAGACAAGTATATGCAGCGTAGACACGAATTTATTTTATGAATATCCAATACATACATCAAACACCATCCGCATAACATGCGCTATATGTCACCTTACGAGGTGCCACATAGCGCTACCCGTTGTGTGTCAGGCGTAAAAAGACATCCGAACTATGAAAAGTGACTTGACTAAACATATTGAAGAAATCTTTAATTCATTAGGACTTAGTGTCTCTTTTGAAGTGTTTGATTGCTGCCATGATAAATTGCCGAAATGGACAAAAGGCATTCAACTCACCCATGAGTTCCTTGTTTGTTACCAAGACATTTCATTAAAACAAAGACTGCAAGTATTTATTGGGAAAACCATTTTTGAAAATGGAAAATATTTATACTGGTTTGAAGGAGAAAGAATTATTGATACTGACAATTCATCTGTTAATAAAGAAGATAAAATTGAAGATGAGAAAATAGAGTATTTAAAAACAGACACACGACTACCTGCTTACATAGATGACATCATTTTTAATCAATTAAACGCCGTATATGCTCCAGATTTTCAAAGATTTGAATATAACCTTGATTTGACTGGTGAAGAAATAAGAAAATATTTAGGGACCTACTTCCCTAGAAGTTATGCCGAAGCGTTCTGCATCTTTGACAACTTATTTCAAAATAAAGACTATCAAAAAACAATTTCTGATTATAAAACTCTAAACATTTTATCTGTTGGTTGTGGCACTGGTGGCGATATAATCGGATTAATTACAGCAATAGAAAAGCATTTCCCGAATGTTTCGGAAGTCAGTATTTTCGCAATTGATGGCAATAATGAAGCATTGTCCATTCTTGAACAAATCATAGACAGAGTTAAAAATCAATCATCGAAAAAAATCAATCTAAAAACAAAACAAACTGTATTTAGCAATATTCCAGATTACTTAATTGAAAATGAATTAAATCAAAATTTTGATTTTTTTCTTTCCTTCAAGTTTGTTTGCGAAATTATTTCGATGGGCAAAGGAAAATTTGATAATTCGTATTACGCTTTCGTAATGAAATTTTTACCCCTGCTTTCAGAATATGGTATATTTCTTCTTTTAGACGTAACCACAAAACCTAAGCACAATACTTATAATCCAATTCTAATGAATAAGCAGGTAAATCAAGCTATAAGAGAATTACAGAAATATACTACCCTCATACCAAGACCATGCAGTGAATATGGTGAATTTTGTTTTTGTGACTGCTTTCACCAAAAGACTTTTTCTGTAACACATTCAAAACATTCGAATGATAAAAGTAGGGTTGCATACAGGTTATTAGTTTCGAAACTCTTAAAAGAAAAAATGAATCTTAAAGTTAAAAACTCAAAGCAATTAATCAATAATGAAAAGAATTGTCCTTTTACAGAAGAATGTGAGTTGACTTTTGATGCCTTTATTTTAGAGGCAAGACAAAATGACGACAACGACAAAAATAACAGAAACCAAATTATATGAGCAAACAGAGATTTTTTATAGCAACAAGTGGTAATGATGATGAAGCATACAAAGAAGCAATGCAGTATGCTTGTAAACTTGCTGACAATGACCCAGAAATAAAAAGAGTGGTTTTGTTAGTTCACACCAAACAAAATACGGGTTGGTTTGAAAGGATTTTTGGTAGAGACACTGAGAAACAATTATTCAAAGGGACGACATTTAAAAACTGTAAACCTATTTTTAAGTTTGAAACTAAAAAGACGTACAAAGACAGCTACAACTCTTCTGAAATTGTAATTACTTGTGGACTTGACAGCAATGATGTGTTTCCTATTGACGACTTTTATTCTGTAAAAGCAATAATTGCAATTCCTTGGCTTGCAAACGGTTTAGACAAATGGGTACAGACTTGGAACCCAACTGAAATAAGGGGAAATCAACAAGCAGTTGCGGCATATCCAGAACCCACTTGTGTAGTTAAAAGAGCTATGGAGGACTTGACAGACAGCATTAATATGTCAACAGGCATTTCAAATCCATCAGACGAAGAACAAGCAAAGACATACATACTTGCCTTACATAAGTATGAGCCCTTTTTAGACGCTGACATTGTAGGAGCTTATCTTGTTAGATCTCTAAATTGGGACACAGACCACGCAAAAGACATTGTAAAGTTGATTAACATCTTGAATAATGGAAAATACTTTCAAGGTGGCAGACGGACAGGGCTTCAACACTATTACAAACAATGGAAAAAAGAATGCGGAAAATAACAAGAGAAGGAACCAGAAAATGGGTAAGTTCTGTTTGTTAAAACAAAGTATAAATTTAAAAAGAAAGTTTTATGCCGAAAAGAAGTTTTTACGTTAAAGATTCTGAACTTGATGATTATCAAGTAAAAATAATTAATAAAAGAACAGATAGCTCTTTTATTGTGAAAGGTTGTGCTGGTAGTGGAAAGTCAATACTTGCACTATGGAAAGCGAAACAAATTCAAAATGAAAACATGGGTAGTTGGTTGTTTATAGTTTTCACAAAAGCCTTAAAGCAATATATGTCTGATGGGATTACACAAATAGAATTACAATCCAATAACGTAGAATCATTTAACCAATGCTTTTTTTGGTCAAAAGTTAATGGAGAATGGAAACAGGGAGATTGGAGGAAAGGTGCCATTGATTATATTATAGTAGATGAAGCACAAGATTTCTCAAGAGAAGACATATTACTCTTTAAGAGTAAAGCCAGAAAAGCACTATTATTATATGGAGATTCTGCTCAACAACTTTATAAATTCATTCCAAACAAAACCACCATTTCAATGGATGAAATGGCTTATATAACAGGTATTCCTACTGAGCAATTAGTATTTAATCATCGACTACCAAAAAAAATTGCCAGACTTGCTGAATACATTAACATTGAGAATGATGACTTAGTTAATAGATGCAGAAATGAAGGGGTTGAGAAACCGAAGATTTTATCATACAGAACATTTAATGAGCAACTTGATTCAGTTGTGAATATAATTAAGAACAGAAATTTTGAAGATGTTGGAATTATGTTTAGGCACAATAAAGATGTAAAATCAGCATATGAGTACCTAAAACAAAAAGGATTAAATGTTGAAGCAAGATTTGACGGTGAAGATAAAGGTCTAAATTTTACATCGGATAATCCTAAACTAATGACTTATCATAGTTCAAAGGGCCTTCAATTTGAAGCAGTTTTTCTTCCTGAATGCAGTTGTTCTGGAAATGATGATAGGAATCCATTGTATGTAGCACTTACTCGGACTTACCAATCATTGTATGTAATGCACTCGGGTAATTTATCCAGTTTTTTTGATACTGTACCTAATAACTTGTATGACACAAGTATAACATCTAATACTGATTTATTATGATGCCAGAGAAATTATATATACCAACTTCATCACTCAATTTTAACAATTTAATGTCGAGCGAATCAATCTCGCCTGCAAGTTTTTATTTAAGGCGAGGATTTGGTTATAAGCGTTTTGAAAAAGTTGGACCAAACCCACTTGATAACCGAATGATTTTATACAAGGAATTTCCTGTCTTTGAAATACATGATAATGAATTAGAAAATTATCCGATGGTTATTGAGATTGATTCGAGACATGTCCCAGAAGATGTAATCAAAGAAAATAATGGAATTTATTTTGCCGAAGAAACAATTTATTTTAATCCTTTTTCGACAAAATTTATCTTCATGGATATACCAGAGCGAACTAGAACAATCTCAAAAGCAGAGCCAAGTATTGAAACTAAAATGGTTTCGCTTTATTATCATTGCTTTGTAATATTTGATAAAAGCAAATTTTCAAGCAGTTTTAATTATGTAAAGACAGAGATAGAAGATTCAAAAAATGATATTTCCACATTTATTTCAAAAGACCGAAAAATTAATAAACTTAAGGGATTACTATATTCATATCTAATTGCTTCAAACAAATCAATGTCTTCTGATATTGTTTCGTTAAAAAAACTTGCAAGAACATTAAAAAATACCTTGTCATCTATTATAACAAGTCCAGATGGAAGAGCTACTTATGCTCAGGAAGAACAACTAAATAAACTTTATAAATTAATCAATGAAAGATTTCAAAAGATATTCATTTCTCCAGTCATAAAAGAAAAATCAGAAAAATACCAATGTGATTTTTACACCCTCTTAACACAAGAAAATCTTTGGGAAAGCTGGTTGCGCCAAAACAACTACTCAAAATTTCAAGTTTCTCCTTTCTATTCTTCATCAAAAGATAAGGATGTGGTTTTTAATAATTACATTCAAAATCTTGAAAACCAAATATTAAACATTGAATACAATCAAAAGAAATCCAAAGCAGACATCTCTTGTTTACCTGTTCTGCAAAACAATAGAATTGTTGAAATTCCTGAGCATAAGGACTTTCTTTCAAAATTGTTCAATGAATATTTAGAAGAAGCATACTCTAGTGAAGAATTTATTCAGTCTCGTTATGAGTTTGCTAAATCAGGGGGGAAGACATTCAAAGATGAATTGCAAGAAAAGTGGGATGGGAGTCAATGGCAGCAATATATAAATGGATTATTAAAAAACTTAAATGAATATTCTGCTTTTGACTTGAAATCAATTAAAAATACTACACTTGAATCTTTTGCTGCATTTTGCCAAAAGGGAGAATCAGACATCGATAAATTAGAAGATTATTTAATCATAAATGAAATTGGAGATTTTCGTATTTCATTCAGTCTTTGGGGGATTATTTTTGGATTTGCTAATATGCCCAAAACATTAACAAACGAATTGTTCCAATCAAATGACCTTGAATATATAACACGTATTTACAAGCATATTTTTAAACAACTACATTCTATTGAATTAGAGGGCTATCTTGAAAAGGCGGAAATACAGAAACAACCAGACAAACCAAAACCCAAAGAACCCCAACCTATTATTCCTAAAGAAGATAATAAACCAATTTCTTTAAAGACAGACAATCCAGATATAAGAAAAAAACTTGAAGATTGTAAGTTGAAACCTGAACAACTCGATAGTATCTCAGAATTATATGAAAAGAATCATAACATTATTAATGAGAGTTTTTTTATTTCTGTTAATAAAATAAGAGGTATTGGAAAAAAAGCTTTAGAAATAATTAAAGAGGCTTTGGCGTATGAGCCTGAAACATCAAAGATAACTCAAACAGAAACCTCATTGTTTGATGAAATGAAACCAGATATTGGAAAGGATTTTTATAGTGATTCAAGTGTGTTTTATTACATTGAAATGCTGATACCTAAAAAAATAAAGAAATCTTTTAAAACAGACTTAGATTGGTTTCAGGCAGAGTACATAAAAGGAACATCGTCTCAATATTATGCTAAAGCTCTTAGAGATAATCCATCTGTAATTGATTCATTTGAACGCTACATAGCAAAGAAAAAATATGCAAATCAATTGGAAGTTGAAACCATAGTACGAAAACTAAGAGAATTATATCTAAAATAATGAACGATAAAATCCAAATAACAAATGATTTTGGTGACAAAGTAGAAGCTCAATCACCAGTAATATTCTCAGTTTCTCGTTCAACTGATATTCCTGCATTTTACGCTAAATGGTTAATTAATCGCATCAAGAAAGGACATATTGTCTGGTACAATCCTTTTAATCAGCAACCTTTATATGTTTCATTCAAGAATTGTAAGGTTATGGTATTTTGGACAAAAAACCCAAAACCATTAATCCCCTATTTGCAAGACCTTGATAGTTTGGGAATTCATTATTATTTTCAATACACACTAAATAATTACGAAAAAGAATTATTTGAACCAAAATTGCCTTCATTTGAGAGCCGTATTAACAACTTCAAAGAACTTAGTAAATTAATTGGTAAAGAGAAAGTAATATGGAGATTCGACCCAATCATTTTAACATCTGAATTGACACCTCGTGAAATATTAAAACGAATTTGGAATATTGGAAATCAATTAAAAGGTTTTACAGATAAGTTAGTCTTTAGTTTTATAGACATAAATAGTTATCGTAAAGTACAGCGAAACTTAGTAAAAGAAAGTTCATTGTTTGAAAAAGAAACAATTGCAAATTCTGAATTAACTACTAACCAAATGAATGAAATTGCCGAAGGTCTTATGAAAATTGGTGAACTATGGAGAACAGAAGGTTGGGATATTTCATTAGCTACTTGTGCTGAAGAAATTGAATTAGATAAATATCGTATTTCGCATAATCGTTGTATAGATGGGGAATTGATGAAGAAGATTTTTTCAGACGATAAAGAGCTTGTATATTACTTAAATTACGGTAAGTTGCCTGAAACTAATACACTTTTTGGAAATGAATTTGATAGAATACCGTTATCCGCTGAAAAATTAAAAGACAAAGGGCAAAGAAAAGCATGTGGATGTATGATAAGTAAGGACATTGGAATGTATAATACTTGCAGTCATTTATGTACTTATTGTTACGCAAACACTTCAAAAGAAACTGTTATAAAAAATTTGAAACTTCATAATGAAAATAATGAAAGCATTATCAAATAAAACGCCCGAACACACAACATGCGGTATATTTTATTGCCGAGATAGTGCTGAAATCAACGGCTGTGGCTCGCTTCAAACATCATCGTGGTTTGACAGTGACGTGCTCCGTAATCGGCAACAAAAACATACCGCTGTCCGTTGTGCCTAATGATAAAAAACGAACATTATGAACATTACAGAAATAACAAAGTGGATTGTAGAAAACTCTACATGGATTTTTTCAGGTATCGGAGTTTTTATTCTAGGCTTTTTTATAACTAAAAAGGTTATGAATAAGAACAAGCAAACAATAAAGAATAGTTCAACAGGAATTCAAGCTGGTGGTAATGTGAAAATTTCTATAAAAAAATGAAAAAAACAATTTCAAACAATTCTACAGGAATTCAAGCTGATGGTGATGTTACTGTCAATGTTGGTTTGACATTTGAACAAGTTGAGAAATTGACAAATCTATTCTTAGAGCAGAATTTTCCGAAGCTGAGAGATGATGCAATGCAAAAAGCGATGGAAAACACCCAATTGTTTTTAAAAGAATTTGAGAAGAAATTAAGTCAAGAATTCCAAAATATTAATCCAGATAAATTTTCTGACCCCGACGTACAATATTCATTAAATGAAGCTGTAATTGAAACAGCTAAAAGAGGTAATAAGTCAAACTTTGATGTTCTAGCTGACTTGGTTATCAAAAAAGCTTATTCTAAACAGACCGATTTACAATCACTCTCAATTTCAGAAGCCATTAAAGTTGTTGCTCGATTAACATCAGAACAAATAAACTTATTGTGCATTGAATACATATTTTCGCATATGTCAATCCCGAACTTCAATCATTTTCATAATTACGAAAAGACCTGTCAATTGCTTTTTGAATTAACTTCTGGATTGGACAATTTGAGTGGGTGGAATATTCAATATTTAGCTACTCAAAATTGCATTGAGACTCATTTTATATCAGGGCTACAGGATATTGTTAAAATGTTTCAAGAAAAATATAAAGACAAATTATCAAGTTTAAAACCAGAAGAAATTAGAGAACAAATTAATACTTCCACATACTTAAAGGGTTTTGTAGATATTTATGAAAAGTATCAATTAAGTGATTTGCATCTAACAATAATTGGACAGCTTATTGCTGCTGTAAGAATAGCTAAATATTTGCCTCAAAGTATTGATTTTATGAACTATATTAAATAATCACTAGGCACAATCGAGTGGACTGCCCTGCCGGAAGTTAACCGACAGGGAGAGCCCCTCACACCACTGTACGTACGGTTCTCGTATACAGCGGTTCGTTAAGAAATGGCGCAACTTTCTGATAATAAACGAGTA
>Ga0334885_1003461_pt1 | contig 14649 bp, 7 predicted proteins | sample GraSluR1_MG_8_FD_207233 | JGI IMG/M metagenome (GOLD analysis project Ga0334885, IMG submission 207233) | Sludge microbial communities from methane-producing bioreactor in Wageningen University, Netherlands - Granular Sludge_31_05-R1 | ecosystem: Engineered > Bioreactor > Anaerobic > Unclassified...
CCGAGCCGTCTCGACGACCTCGGCCGCGGACGCCGCCACCTGGGCGGCTTCGGGCGACTCGGTGGCGCGCATGGCGGCCTGAGCCGCCCGCGACGCCGCCTCGGCGGCCTCGCGGGCGGTCTCGGCGATCTCGGCCTGATCGTCGCCTCCCAACGCGGCGACCGCCTCGCCGGCGGCCTTGGCCGCGGCGACCGCCGCCGCGCAAGCGTTGACGGCTCGAATAGCCGTGGCGTCTTGCGCGGTTCGGACCGCACGCTCGGCGGCCGTTCCCGCCTCGTCGACCCACCGAACCGCATTGGTGCGGTCGCCGGCGGCAACGGCCTCGGTCGCGGCTCGGCTCTTCAGCAGGGCGACCGCCGCCTGATCGGCCCCGTATTCGGCATCGCGAATGCGCGCCCAGGTCTCGCGAATCGGCGCGAGCACCTCCTCGACCCCTTCCTGCGTCTCGGTCAACGCGGGATCGATCAGGTTGAACGGATCGAGCACCGGATCCTCGAGGCGGACATCCAAATGGGGAGGCAGGCCCAACTCGATCTTGTACCCGTCGAGTCGGTTGTCGTAGTCGTTCGTTTGCGACAGCAGGCTGATTTGCGACTGGTAGAGCCGCTGAAGAAGCTGGTCGACTTGGTTGCGAGGAATCTGGCCGGCCGCGTAGAAGGCGTTGAGCTGTTCGAGACTCGACCGCAGGGCCGCCACGTTGGATCGCTGGTTGCGGATCTGCAACTCCTGGGTCAACAGCGACAAATAACCGCCCGCCCTGCCGGTCCCCCCCGGCGAGAGACTGCCGAGGCCGATGCGGCCGGGCGAGGGGCCCGCCCCGGGGCTGCGCCCGGCGACCGTTTGCAGGTAGAAGCCGCGGCGAAACCGCTCCATCTGCCGGATGTTGGCCAGCAAGGCCCGCTCCGAGTCGGTGAGGTTCTCCAGCACGACGGCGCGGCCCGCCCCGCGGAGCAACGGTTGGACAAACGACGCGCTCAACGGGCTCAGCGACAGATAGTTGTCGTCGCCCGAGAACTGCCACACCACCGAGTTGGCGGCCTCGACGACCATCTGGCCTCCGGTCGCGAACAGGCGTCGCGCTTCGAGCGAGCTGGCCGTGGTGAGCGTGCTCGAGCTCGTTCCGCGCCCGGCAACGGGGCCGTCGACCTGGAAGAACGTGGAATTGCCCCCGAAGAACTGGGTATCGAACTGGAATCGCTCGAAGCTGACGTCCAAGGCCGACAGATAAAGGTCTTCGAGCTCCTGCTGGTATTCCCGCGAATGGATCAGCGCGAGCCCGACCGCGCCCGCCCGATCGAGCACGATGCGCCCCTGCTCATCGCGGGGCAAGTACCTGGTCCAGTAGGGGTTTTCGACGGAACGGGTGGTTCCGTAATGCTCCTGCCACGACCAGCCCCGCTTGCCGTCGACCCATCGCATCAACTGGTGGGAGGTCGGGTCGTCGGGCGGCATCGGGGGGCAATCCGGAGGCGCCGGGTCGAAAAACCGCGACCGGCGGTCGGGCTGAATCGTGTAGTCCTCCAGGGGCCACCGTGGGTCTCGCGCCCCCGAATCCACCAACCCGTAGACCTCACGGTCGGCTTGAACGCGGTAATGCGCGCGGTTGCACCCCCACAAAAGAGGTATCGCCATTCCCAGGGCAATCGTCCATCGGTGCCGGGCGAAGCCTTCCGTCCTCTGTTGCACGTCGGATCCATCCATGCTCGAGGGGCGTACTGGTCATCTCGACGGCATTACATGCTACTTAAAAGGGGTATTGCATACCTCTTAAATGCCATCGTTGGAAGACGTCTCCAGAACTTAACGTTCGGAACCAAGCGCGATCGACCTTGAGCGATTATGAGCAATGTAAGCAATGGAGCGATTCTAGTGATCTCCCGGAGGTACGTCAGTCTGGGGACTCCAGGGAGGTCGGGAAGAGGAAACCGACGCTTGACACCGCTACCACCCCCAAATACCATCGAAGTTATCAGGGACTGGCCCGGAGTCCTCTGGGGTGTGTTGTCGAGCCCCGCCCCCCGCAAACTCCTCGCAATAAGTGTTTGACGCACCATGAATATCTGGAACAAGGTCTTCGTCGGGCTCATCTTCGTGGTGTCGCTGGTCTTCTTCTTCCTGGGGGCCAGGGCGCTGAAGACCCACCAGCACTGGCGCGACAGGGCGGCCCAACTCGACACCGACCTGACCTCAGCGGGCGACGAACTCGAGACCCTCGTCGAGAGCGTCCGGCAACGGACCGTGGCGTTGCACAGGGAGCTCGCCGATCGGGGCCGCGTTTGGTACGGATGCAGGCCCCAGAACGTCCAGGCCGACTCGGTCAACGTCGCCGTGGGAGCGCCCCTGCCGCACCAGATCCAGCCGGGCACCGTGCTCTGGGCATTCGACCAGCTCGACATCCGGCAAGGCGGGAAGTATCTCGGGCAGTTCACCGTGACGAACGTCACCGACCAGCAGGTGCAGATGAAGCCCACCCTTGGGCTCACGAACCGCGAGGCCCAGCGCCTTCAGCAGGCGGCCGCTCCCGAGGTCCTGTGGCTGCTCTGCGAAACCATGCCCGCCGACAAGCACGACGCCCTGGCCGGCTTGAGCGAAGAGGAGCTTCGGGCCGTGCTGCCCGAAAACACGGTCGAAGAATACCTCATGGACGGCCAGATCACCACGCTCGGCGAGGTCAGGCAGCGCGGACTTCAGGGCAAGGTCTACCAGGTCGACCAGAGCGGAGAAATCGTCCGGCAAGAGGGCATCCCCGTCGAGGTCACCGCCGAAAACGAACGGGGGAAGTTCGTCCGCCAGCTCCGCGACTACGAAGAGCTGTTCCTCCAGCACCGCCTCTGGCACACCGACTGGATCGATCGGCGCGAGACGAATCGACGCAACCTCGCCTACATCCAGGAGTCGGACAAAGACCTCAGGCTCCAGGTCCAGTACCGCGAGAGAGAGCGCAGCGAGCTTCTGGCCGAGAAGGAAAAGACCGACGCGGAACTCGCGCGCGTCGCCGAACTTCGCCAGGACCTCGATTCGAAGCTCCAGGCGATGCGTGCGGCCATCGCCCAGTTGATCGAGACGAACCGGGCCCAGGCCGGCGAGCTGGCCCGGATCCAACGGGAAGCCACCCGCCTGATCGACGAGCGAACCCGTCAGATGGCCCAGGCGGGCGACTGACCCGCAGACCCGGAGGGTGGGCCCAGCGCACCGCCGGCCCGGCATCCTGCGTGCTTCCTTGCTCCTCCGCCGAATCGGCGTCATTCATCGAGCTTGGCCAGATACTTGTCGGGCTCGCTCTTGACGGCCTCCTCGCAGCCCTGGCAGCAGAGGAAGACCACGCGATCCTGGACCGTCACCTTGTAGGGCTTGCCCATCGAGCCCAGAGGCTGGCCGCTGACCGGGCAGATCTTCTGCTTTTCGGCCAACGCGCGGTCTTCTTCCGACAGTTCGGCCAGCGCCTTGGCCTGCTCCGAGAGGTCGCCGGCCGGTGCGTGGTCGTGATCGGCATGATCGTGGTCGTGCCCGGGAGCGGCCGTACCCGAGCCTGTTCCGGGCGCCGCGTCCGGCGAAGAGCCGCCTTCTCCGCAACCGGCCAACCCGAGTGCCAACACGGCGGCCGCCAGGGCCGAGAGAGCGAGTGGAAAACGTGCCATCGTGATTCTCCTTTTCGAGAGACAGGAAACGTGTGCCGTCCCGATCACTCGACCGGACCCGGCTCCAAACCGACCTTCCGCTTCATTTCCTCGATGAGGCTGTACGTGACGGGGATGAAGAACAGGGACATGAGCGAGATCATCATGCCGCCGACCGAGGGGATGGCCATGGGCACCATGACGTCGCTGCCGCGGCCCGTGCTCGTGAGAACCGGCAGCAGGGCGAGCATCGTGGTGGCGGTGGTCATCAGGCAGGGCCGCACCCGGCGCAGCCCCGCTTGGACGGTCGCCTCGCGGATTTCGCTCCGCGTGCGCGTGCGGCGTTCACGGAACGAGTCGTTCAAGTACGAGGTCATCACGACCTCGTCGTCGGTGGCGATTCCCAGCAGCGCGATGAAGCCGACCCACACGGCCACGCTGAGGTTGACCGTACCCATCTGGAACAGGTCTCGCGCCGGCACGCCGAACAGGGGCACGTCGCCGAGCCACGCGACCGAGTACAGGTACAAGAGCACGAAGCCGCCCGAACTGGCCACCACGACGCCCGAAAAGATCGCCAGCGTGTGGGGCACGTCGCCGAACTGGAGGTAGAGGATCAGAAAGATCAAGGCCAGGGCCAGCGGGATGACCAGCGCGAGGGTCCTGGTCGCGCGGACCTGGTTCTGGTACTCGCCGATAAAGGTGGGCATTTCGGTGCCCGGCGGAAGCGTCAGCTCGCCGTCGGCGAGCTTCTCGTCGAGCCAGGCGCGGCATGCCTCGACGACGTCGACGGCCGTGTGGCCGTCCTGCTTGTCGAAGATCACGTAGCCGACGAGCATGGTGTCTTCGCTTTTGATCGCCTGCGGGCCGCGGAGGTAGTCGATCTCGGCGAGCTCTCGAAGGGGAACCTGCACGCCGTCGCCGCCGGCAACGAGGATTCCCTCGATCGACTCGATCGTGTCGCGCAGCTCGCGCGGGTAGCGCACGCGCACCGGGTAGCGTTCGCGCCCCTCGACCGTCGTGGTGATTCGCTGTCCGCCGACGGCCGTCTCGATGACGTCCTGGACGTCGCGGATGCTCAGGCCGTAGCGGGCGATGGCCTCGCGGTCGATGTCGATCTCCAGATACGGCTTGCCCACGACCCGGTCGGCCACGACCGCGTCGGCGTGGACGCCGGGCACCTCTTTCAGGAGCCGCTCGACCTGGAAGGCGACGTCCTCGATTTCCTCGAGGCTTCGGCCGCGGATGCGCACGGCCATGGGCGCGCGCACGCCCGTCTGAAGCATCACGATCCGCGCGGCGATGGGCTGAAGCTTCGGCGCGCTGGTCGTGCCCGGCAGGCGCGCGGCCCGCTCGATCTCGCGCCAGATGTCGTCGGGCGTGCGGATCGCGTCGCGCCATTGGCGGTAGGGCATGCCGCGGGGATCGGGGATCAACTCGCCCCGCCCGTCGCGAAGGAACTCGATCCGGCCGTCGCGCCGCTCGTAGCGAAACCGCAGGTGCTGGCCCGACGGGTCGATCTTGTATTCGGGCTTGTAGGTGATGACTGTCTCGACCATCGAGATCGGGGCCGGGTCGAGCGCGCTTTCGACGCGCCCGATCTTGCCGACGACCGACTCGACCTCGGGAATGGCCGAGATGGCCATGTCCTGCTTGCGCAGCACGTCGATCGCCTCGCCGATCGAGGCGTGGGGCATCGTGGTGGGCATCAACAGGTACGAGCCCTCGTCGAGCGGAGGCATGAACTCGCGCCCCAGCCCGGGGAACTCGTGCGCGGCCCAGACCCAGGCCCGACTGCCGCGAATCCGCTCTTCGGCCACGCCCACGCGGCTTGCCGCCTGGGGAATGAACCCGAAGACCGTCTCGAATCCCAGCCAGATGACCGCCGCGGCCAGCGTGGTGGCGGTGGGCATCGCGTAGAAAACCACCTTGTGGTTCAGGAAGAATCGCAAGACGGGCTCGTAGAACCACTGGAACACGAGGAAGGTGCCCAGCAGCCCGCCGACGGCCGTCACGACGAACCCGAGGTTGCGCAGGGTGCCCCCCCGGATTCCCAAGGGCATCCAGTCGAACGTGAGCACCAGAACGACGCCCGCGATGGCCAAGGCGACCGCCGCGCGCGGGAGCCACGCCGCCGCGCGATCGGGCACCCGGGGACGCACCAGCAGGTAACCCGTCCACAAGCCCAGCGCCAGCGTGATCCACCACGAATACAGGGCGCCGGCGAGCACGCCCGCCGCCAGAAGGGCGATCGCCAAGGGCACGCCCGACCTGCGCCGACCCGTGGAAGAACCGAACAGCAGATGGGCCGCCGGCGGGATGATCGTCAGCGCCACGATGACCGACGCCAGAAGGGCGAAGGTCTTCGTGTAGGCCAGCGGCCGGAAGAGCTTGCCCTCGGGCCCGGTCATGGCGAAAACCGGCAGAAAGCCCACCACCGTCGTGAGAATCGCCGTGAGCACGGGCCGCCCCACTTCCGAGGCGGCCCGAAAGATGACATCGCGGCGGCTTTCGCGCGGGTCGGCCTCGTTGAGGTGGCGCAGCATGTTCTCGCAGAGAATCACCCCCATGTCGACCACCGTGCCGACCGCGATGGCGATTCCCGAGAGCGACATGATGTTCGAGTCGACCCCGAACAGCTTCATCGCGATGAAGCACAGGATGACCGCCAGCGGCAGCATGCTCGAGATCAGGGCGCTGGCGCGCAGGTGGCCCACCATCACGAGCACGACGATGATCGTCACGAGGATCTGCTGGCGGATGGCTCGCTCGAGGGTGCCGAGGGTCTCGTGAATCAATTCGGTGCGGTCGTAGAAGGGCACGATCGTCACGCGCGACGGGCGCCCGTCGCCGAGCGTCTTCTCCGGCAGTCCGGGAGCAACCTCCTCGATTTTGCGCTTGACGTTTTCGATCACCTCGAGGGGGTTGGCGCCGTGGCGGACGACGACCACGCCGCCGACGGCCTCGGCGCCGCCCTTGTCCAAGGCGCCGCGTCGCAGGGCCGGACCGGTCGTCACGTGCGCGACGTTGTTCAAGAAGACGGGCACGTTTTCGCGCGACGTGACGACCGTGTTCTCCAGGTCCTTGACGCTGCGCAGGAAGCCCAGGCCGCGGATCACGTACTCGACGCGGTTGATCTCGATCGTGCGCGCGCCGACGTCGACGTTCGACTTGCGCACCGCGCCGTAGACCTGATCGAGGGTGATGCCGAAGGCCCGCATCGCGTCGGGGTCGACGTCGACCTGGTACTCGCGCACGAATCCGCCCACCGAGGCCACTTCGGCGACCCCCTCGGCCGATTGCAGGGCGTAGCGCACGTACCAGTCCTGGATACTTCGCAACTCGTCGAGGTCCCAGCCGCCCGCCGGCTCGCCCGTGGTCGGATCGCGCCCTTCGAGCGTGTACCAGAACACCTGCCCCAGCGCCGTGGCGTCCGGACCCAGCCGGGGCACGACGCCGTCGGGCAGGTCGCCCTGGGCCACGTTGAGCCGCTCGATCAGGCGCGAACGCGACCAGTAGAACTCGATTTGCTCCTCGAAGATCACGTAGATCGACGAGAAGCCGAACATCGACACGCTGCGCACGGTCCTCACCCCGGGCACGCCCAGAAGCGACACGGTCAGCGGGTAGGTGATCTGGTCTTCGACGTCCTGGGGCGAGCGTCCCGGCCACTCGGTGAACACGATCTGCTGGTTCTCGCCGATGTCGGGGATCGCGTCGACCGGCACGCGCTGGCGCGGCATCCACGACGGCGCGTAGTCGAAGGGCATCACGACGAGCCCCACCCCGAGCACGCTCGCCAGCACCAGCCCGACGACCAGCTTGTTGTCGAGGCAGAAGCGAATCACGCCGTCGATCGAGCGGCCGATCCCATCGGTTCCATTGGATTCGCTCATGGGCGGTTCTCCTGGCGGATGGGCGCGGCGGAGGCGAAACGGCGGCGGATTTCGCCGCACCGCTTCATCCGGTGGCCGAAGTAGGGATTGTCGACCGTCTCGCCCGCCTGGAGCCACGGGGCGCCCCGGTTCTTGAAGGCCATCGGGCAGTACGCCTCGAAGAGGGGTTCGTCGCGCGCGTGTCCGAACGAGTCGGCCACGTCGAGCAACGTCCGGGCCACGGGCTCGAACGCCGCCCGAAGCGCTTCGACGTCGGCCGCCGGCAGATCGAGGGCCAGCTCCTCGGCGAGTCGCCCGGCGATCGGCTGCCACGCCCGGGCGCTTCGGGCATCCAACGCGCCGGGGTCCACGCGTTCGAAGGCCCCTTGCAGGGTCGCCCACGCCCGCTTGGCGTCGTCGAGCCGATCGTCGGCCAGGGCCACTTGCAGCTCGAGGTAGGCGTCGTAGACGGGCGCCAATTGCCGCCGGAACCCGTCGGGAACCGCCAGCGGCGCCCGCGACGCATACTCGGCGCGGATCTCGCCGCACTCGAGCATCACCGGGCCGAAATACGGGTTGCGGATCGCGCGGCCTCGCTGCAACCAGTCGGCCCCCCGGTTGTTGAATGCCATGGGACAATGCACCTGAACGACTGCGTCGGCGAGCGGATTGCCGAAACTCTCGGCCAGGACGATGAACCATCGCGACAAGTGCTCGAAGTGGCGCCGGGCCGCGACAAGATCCGAGGCGTCGCCCATCTCGTACACGACAAAGAGCATTCGATCGGCAATCTTCTGCCATCGAGCCCGGGCCTCGGCGCCGAGCGATCCGGCGTCGACGGCCGCGGCCAGGTCGGGAATCTGCGCGACCGCCTGCACGGCGCTCGACGCGTCGTCGCGGGCCAGCGCATCGCCTGCCGCGACGTACGCCTCCCAGATCGGCGCCAAGGCCGCTCGGAAATCGCTCGACACGTCCAGCGGCTCGGCCCCGTCTTCGGCCTCGTCGACGGCGAGCGGATCGTCGCCGGGATTCATCATGCTCGGCCGGGCCTGAATCTGCAGAGCACTGTCGATCTTGAAGTTGCCCGAGGTCACGACCTCGTCGCCTTCATCCAGCCCGTGGCGCACGATGTAGAAGTCGCCGGCCCTGGGCCCGAGCAGCACCTCGCGTCCCTCGAACGTCGGCTCCTCCCGGTCGGGTAGCTTCACATAGACCACGGCCCGCTTGCCCGTGATCAACGGGGCCGAGGCGGGAATGACCAGGGGCGGCTCGGGGTCAAGATCATCGGCCACGAAGCCGGCCTGCTCGGCCGGAATCAAGTCCATCCCGCACAAATCGCACTGCCCGCGATCGTCTTGGACGATCTCGGGGTGCATCGAGCAGATCCACTTTCCCCGCAGCGACGCATCGAACACCCGGCCCCCCTTGGCCACCTGGCTCTCGGCCACCGCGCGGACGAACATCCCCGGTTTGAGGCGCAGGTCGGCGTTGGGCACGTTCACGCGAACCTTGACGGTGCGCGTTCGCTCGTTGAGCACCGGGTCGATGAAGGCGATGCGTCCCTCGAACGTCTCGCCGGGAAAGCTCTCGGTGGTGAACTCGACCCGCTGCCCGTGGCGCAGCCACGGCACGTCCGACTCATAGGCGTCGAAGAAGGCCCACACCTGGGAAAGATCGGCGATCGTGTAGATCCGGGTGCCCGTCTGGACGTAGGCCCCTTCGTTGGCGTGCTTGCGGATCACGATGCCGCCGACCGGCGCGTAGATCGTCAGGTGGTCGGTGGGGGTGCCCCGGCGTTTGATCTCGTCGATCTGCTCCGGCAGCAGCCCGAGCAGCCGGAGCTTTTCCTCGGTCGTGCGGAGCGTCGATTCGACCATCTGCTTGTCGCGCTCGCCGCCCGCCCGCTGGTAGGCCTGCCAGGTTTGCAGCAACTCGCGCTGGGCCACGACGAGGTCGGGACTGTACATCTCGACCAGGTGCTCGCCCCGGTTCACGGTGATGCCGGTGTAGTCGACGTAGAGCCGATCGAGCCGGCCGGCCACCCAGGCGGTGATCTCGGCCAGTCGGGTCTCGTCGTAGTCGATCTTCCCGACCATCCGCACCGGACGGACCGCGTAGCGGCGCTCGACCGGGGTGGTCTGGATATCGGCCAGGGCCACGGCCGCTTCCGACATCTTGAGTTCGCGGGGGCCGCCCTCGCCGGCGTCGTCTTCAAGCGGGATGAGGTCCATAAAGCAGATCGGGCACTGGCCCGGTTTGGGGAGCTTGATCTGCGGGTGCATCGAACAGGTCCACCACGCCGGGCCTTCGGCCGCCGGCGCGGCCTCGCCGCTCGTGGCTTGCCCGCCCCGCGGGGCGACGAAGAAGCCGATCGCGCCGCCGGCGAGCAGACACGCGAGGGGAACGGCCGCGATCGCCATCCACCGCGGTATCCGGCGCCGCGGGGGCTTCTTCTCGTCGGAGCCCTTGTCACTTGAGGCAGATTTGGGAGTTTCGTTTGCAGTCATAAGAGCTTCCCTCGGAAAGACGTGCCGCGGCGCGTTGCGCCGTCGGGGTTGTTTCTCCGAACGTGGCGGCGCAACGCATGCGGCGCAGCAGACGGCTCCGCGCAGGGCCGAGACCGCCGACGGCCGCGATCGGGGACGTTTATAAGAGGAACCGCCCCAAGAGCAGGGAGATGGAAACGCCCGGTCCGGGCGGTTGCCGCGGGGAGTCGCGCCCCCCGGCACGCCCGGGCGCCCCGGGCGCCGCGCGTTGGAGCGTGGGAGCGTGCGCCTCGACGTGGGCCCGCCACTCGGGCCGGCCGACGTCGAGCGAGCGACCGGGTGGGGTCGGCAGGGCGCGGATCTGATGGCAGTCCCCGCACTCGCACTGGCTCGGAGGAGACGACGGAACCGGTCCGTCGACGCGATGGGCGCAGTGCGGGCAGGCGCCGGCGGCGCGATTCGGGGCACTTGCCTTCACGGGGTCGCAACACCCGCAAGCGCAGAAGCTGTGCGGGACGCCCGCCAGGACGACCAGCAGCGAGAGCGACGCTTTGAATGCGAGTTGCATGACCTGGAATCCGATCGTTCTCCGATGAACTATATTGCGCCGGCACCGCCGGGGCAAGCCCTCGGGGGTATGGAACCCTCTGCGGCGGGGTGCCGTCGAACGCGACGGTCGCGTCAGCGTGGAGCACGCGCGCTACCGCACGGAAGCCAGTCGGAGGAAGAAGCTGTCGGGGCGCCGTAGAGATCCCAAGAACGCCGCCGAATGGCGACGCCTTGCTTTCCCTTGCGGCCTACGTGTCGACCCCCTTGTACCAACACGCAGTCGGACATTCCTCGCGGATTCTCTGGTCGACCTCCGCGCGATGGATCGGCGTCGCCCGTGGACCGGCGATTCCCAGTCGCACGCGGTTGCCCGCGATCTTGAGCACCGTCACTTGAATGTCGCGCCCAATCACGATCCGCTCGCCAAGCTTTCGAGTGAGTACCAACATCTTGATCCTCCTGGAACGATGAGTGCGTTTTGACGATCTCGCGTTCCAGGGCGAATCAACGTTGGAGCTTGCCGAGCGCGACGCAGTGTTCCAGTGCGGAATCGACCCGTGCGGCCGACGCGCCGCGCGACAACGACCGCCTCGGGTTGCGAGGGCCGCTCCCGGGGGCGCCGGACGGCGCGGCGGGCTGCGAATCGCCGCTCACGCGCATTCTCTCGGCCGGCTCGACCGACTCGGGCCGCGCCCCGTCGGGCTTCGTTTCACAACCGCAACCCGGGCACCCGCACGCACGGCCTGCACCGGCATCGGTCGCCGGCGCGACGTGGCAGCATGATCCCGAACCGGGCGGCAAAGCCTCGGACACGGTGCGGCAGCACGCCGAGGCATCGACGGTCCACAACGGGACGATCAAGACGCCCAGCGAAACGACGGCCACGGGCAACCACATGCGAACCGGATACATTATTTACGAGGTAACTCTTTTGCTGAAAAAGACTCGCGCTTTCCTGGGATTCTCCAACGCGGCCGGTCCCGTGTCAACGCCAAATTGCCGCGGCAGCCGGGAATTGCCGACGAATTCGCGATCTCAGCCGCTGAATTCCACGACAAGTGCCGTGGCGTCGTCCGTCGGGGCGGCACCCTGCCGATGTTTACCAAGCGAATAGTCAATGCTGCGGATCACGTCGTCGATCCCCTGCCCGCGACGGTCGCAGAATCCCTGCGCAAGCCGCCGGCGCCCGAACAAATCTCCTTGAGGGCTCATGGCCTCGGTAACGCCGTCGGTGACGAGCAGAAGTCGATCTCCCCGCCTGACTTGCAGCGATTGGGTCTCCCACGCCGCGTCGTCGAGCACCCCAAGCATCAATCCGGTCGAGCGAAGCTCCCGGAGTGTCCCGTCGACCGACAGAAACAGGCAAGTCTCGTGACCGGCACTGGCGAAGTCGAGAGTCATGGCCGCGGAGTCCCAGCGGGCCAGGAACATCGAGGCCAGGTTGTCGGTCTGGCAAATCGTGAGAAGCTGGCGATTGAGGAATGCCAGGATTGCCGCCGGGGTCGGATGATGCTCGATGGCATGCTGCAGGAGCGCCTTAAGCATCGTGGCGCTCATGGCCGCGGGAACGCCGTGCCCGGAGACATCGGCAACGCACATCAGCCAAGCGCCGTTTGGCAGCCCAACAACGTCGTAGTAGTCGCCCGCGACCGCCTCGACGGGCTGGAAGAGACAGGCCATCTCGGCTCCCGGAAGGCTCAGTTCTCTTGGAAGCAGTTGTCGCTGAATCCGGGCGGCCTGGGCCATCTCTTGTCGGCGCCGCCGATCGCTCCGGGCCAGCGAGGTGCTCATCGAGTTGACCGCATCGGCGAGATAAGCGAGTTCTGCGCCCGAGAACGGCGCCGTCTGCACGCCGAGGTTGCCCTCGGCGATGCGCCGCACGGTCGTCGCCAGTTGCCGCAGGGGTCGGGCCGCCATTCGGAGGAAGACCACGTTCACGAATACGCCCGCCAATGCGGCCAGAAACAGGATTCTCACCGCCCGCTGCCACGCGTGTCGGCGCGCCGACCTCCGGATATTCGTGAGATACTCCGACACGTAGACCGCCACGTCGCCACGGTCGCTCTTCCCCGCCACCAACTCCTCCTGACCAAACCTGGCGCGATGGGTCGGCGATGCGGCAGCCGCCTGCATCGCGCGAAAGATCTCGGGAGAGGCGCGATGGTGGGCGACGGCCTGGAGAACCGTGCCGTCGAGACTCACGACGATATGGTGCCCCGGCGAAAACGTGTCCTGCATCTGCCCGCAGACCTCGTCGATGTAGGCTTGGACGGCCGGGTGGCCTTGATCGCGCAAACGCGAGACGGCCGCCAGAAGGGTTCGCGCTTCTTTCCCAAGCGACACGTGCTCGCGGTCCACGCGCATCTTGATCTCGCGTTGATGCTCGTAGACCAGAAACGCGGCGAGAAAGACGATCAGAGGCAAATTGACGGCCGCCACGAGCCGAAACCGGATGCTGCGCCGCTTCATCATTCGGAACTCGACGGAGATGGCACGGCCGTCGGAGACGCCCTTACGGCAAAAAAACCCGAACGTTGCCGAGTTTGCCAAGCGAAGCGAAAACGACCGCTCCGTGAGGTTTTCTATGCGCTTGAGGCACCGGAGTCAATGCCGTGCGGGCTCGTTTCGGCGCGCCGTCGGCCGCGCCGCCGCACCCCGTCAGGGCGCCGGGGGGGCCGGAGAGTCCGCTTGGGCCCCCGCTGCCGGGCCACCGGTGACCGTCGTCCCCACCGCGCGCTCCAGAGAGGCGACGATCTGTTCGCGCAACGCCTCGCGCTTGTGGAAGTCGATCCGGTAATTCAACAGCGTGCGGTACGTGTCGATGAGCTGCTGGAAGCTCAGCTTGTCGAGCCGGTAGGCTTCGATCGAGAGTTCCAGGGTCCGCTCGGCGCGGGGGATGATCTCCGAGCCGAGGATGGCGAGAATGCGGTCGTGCTCCTGAAACCGCGCGTACAGGGCCTCGACGTCGCCGCGCACCCGATCGAGCGCCGCGCTGTACTCCCGCCGGCTCCGCATCGTGTTGTACCGCGACTCGCGCACGGCCGCGTCGAGCCGGCCGCGGTAGATCGGCAGATTCACCCCGACGGCCAGCGCGTAGGCGTCGTCGCCGGTCGCGACCGGGCTGAGCCCTTGCGAGCCCATCTCGAACCAGTTGAATCCCACGGTCACGTCGGGCCAGTACTCGCGGCAGGCCAAATCGACCGAAGTCTGGTCGCGCGCCACCTCGCGACGCCGAGCCTGCAGCTCAGGTTGATACGCCTCGGCCAGATCGACCAGAAGGCGGGCCGTGCGACCCACTTCGCTTCGCGCGGCGACGGGAACCGCCTCGATTCGCGCGTCGGGCGGCAAATGAAGCAGCGTGGCCAGCCGAACCTGCGCGTCGGTCTTGGTCTGCTCCAACTCCACGATCCTGGTCGCCAGCCCCGACAGTTCGACCTCGACCCGCAAGACGCTCTCCAAGCCGGCCTTGCTCGTCTCGACCTTCGTGCGGGCGATCTCTCGGACGTCGGCGAGCCGGGGCTCGAGCGTGCGGACCACGTCGATCGCATGTTGCAGGAAATACACGTCGTAGTACGCTCGCTTGACCCGCTCCATCACCTGGAGCTCCAGCGCCGTGACCCGGGCGTAGGCCGCCATGGCCTCGTGGTAGGCCACCTGGCTTCGCAGGCCCCGCTTGCCGAACCAGGGGAATTTCTGGGAGAGACTCAAGGCGACTTCCTGCGGCCCCGCGGCAGTCTCGATCGACTCGAGGAAGATGCTCGTCATGAGCATCGGATCGGGCAGCGACGCGGCCTGAGGCACCCGGGCTCCCAAAGCGCGGGCGCGGTACCGGGCGGCCTGAATCTCCGGATTATTGGCCAGCGCGTACTGGACCGCGGTCTCGATCGGTACCCGCCCCGAGAACCGATCGTCGCCCGGGGGCGCGACCGACGGCACGGGACCGGCGGGCTGGCGGTACGCAACGGCCTGCGCCGACTCGCCCGCCGATTCCGCCGCCGGAGGGAGCGGTCGCAGAGCGCCGGTGTAGCGAAGCAGCGGCCCTTCCGCGGCAGGCGCGACTGCCGCGCAGAGCCCCAGGCCCAGGAACGCCACGATCGTCGAGATCAACCGAATGCGACGAAA
>Ga0334885_1003464_pt1 | contig 14630 bp, 10 predicted proteins | sample GraSluR1_MG_8_FD_207233 | JGI IMG/M metagenome (GOLD analysis project Ga0334885, IMG submission 207233) | Sludge microbial communities from methane-producing bioreactor in Wageningen University, Netherlands - Granular Sludge_31_05-R1 | ecosystem: Engineered > Bioreactor > Anaerobic >...
TCCGCTAGGAACGAAAGCGTGCGGCATTGGTTCCTCCTTCTCCAAAATCCGAAATGCGGGTTGATGTCTTTTTTTGCGCACTCGGAGCATATAAATATCCCGTTGATATCGGATCCATTTTTTTTCGTATCGTGTTTGAATCGGGCGAGAAGGGTTGCGGATCACCCCATCGTCACAAAACCCATGCTCCTGAGCCACTGTTTGCATATCCATTGCATAGGATTGTACATCAGTCGTTAAAACCAGTTCTCCATCCATTTGTAGAACACTGTTGAGTGTTGAAAAAAACGAAGGCACGATAACTCTCCTGTTCAAATGCCGCTGTTTGGACCATGGGCAAGGAAAATTCAAGATGATCTCCGCAATTGAGTTTTCTGGGAATAAATTTTGAAGACCAAAACGAGCGTCTGTCATCAGGACGAGGACATGATCGATTTTCTTTTTTTCCAATCTCCGCAACGTTTTCACGACAGATAACGCAGAAGTTTCGAGCCCTATATAGTTCAAATCTCGATGAGTAGAACAAAAAGCTTCCATATACTCACCGCTACCAAAACCGATTTCAACAACAATTGGTCGGTCTCGTCGAAACAAGGAAGGCCAATCCAAGGGATAGTGTTCATAATCCTGAGCGCGAATAACATGTTTGAGAAACCGAAGATCCATAACTAACCCTCGGCGTTAAGGGAAACAAGAGACATGGTTCGTTGGACTCGGCGCAAACACTTCTCTTTACCCATCACATAGATAGAATCATACAACCCGGGAGTGATCATACGGCCGGTTATCGCTCCCCGAACTGTTTGAAAAACTCTTTTCGTTCCTGCTCCGGTTTTTTCCGCAGTTAGGCGCAAGGCTTTCTCAATACCCTCTACTGAATAAGGAAGCTGATCCAATTCTACTATGAACGATTGCAGAATTTCCAGAGCCATTGTATGATTCCGATACTTTTGCACATATTCGGGCTCATAGGGAAATTGATCATCCTTTAGCAAAAAAGGGAGGGTAAACTCATGCAATGCTTCCAAAGTATTGACCTTCTCACGACAAATATTTAACAGATATTCTTTCCTCCCCGTTGATAATCTGTTGAAAGTTCCAAGCGTTTCGAGATCCCTACCGGTGTCTTTCACCCATTGGGAATACTGAGATGCTAATTTTTCCACAGGGCACTTACGAAGATGCTGTCCATTGATCCACTCCAATTTTCGGTAGTCAAAGATCACGGATCGATTGGTCATTTTGGAAAGAGAAAAGGCGTTCACTCGTTCTGCAAAAAGGAATATTTCATCATCATCTACGCTCCAACCAAGAAGAGCAAGATAGTTCATCAAACCATCAGAAAGATACCCTGATTTTTCAAAGTATTCGACGCTCGTACCTCCGTGTCTTTTTGAAAGAGGGGTCCGGTCATTGCCGAGGATTAGAGGAATATGCATGAATAGGGGTGGTTCCCATCCAAAAGCTCGGTAGAGCTGTGCTTGTTTGGGAGCGTTCGACAAATGATCTTCCCCGCGAATCACATGGGTGATTCCCATCAGATGGTCATCAACAACAGCAGCGAAATTGTAGACGGGAATCCCGTTCGATTTCATAATCAAAAAGTCTTCAAGAGCCTCGTTTTCGTACACCATATTGCCTTTTAGGAGATCCTCAAATTGGGTTTGCCCGGAAGGGATAGGGAATCGAATGGTTATCTCGTGTCCTTTTGAAGCATATTGATTGGGATACTCAGCAGATGTGGCAATCTCTTTTTTTGGGTTCTCTTTGCTGTAAATAACGAAATGGGCCTTTTTCAGTTTTACAAGTTTTTGAAAATACTCCTGATAAACCCCTTGTCGAAATCGCTCCATTTGCCGATAAGGACTGCAAGGGCCAGGTTGATCTGGTCCTTCATCCCAATCCAAACCACACCAGCGCAAAGATTGGTAAATTTGCTTTTCGAATGATTCCGAAGAGCGCATTGTGTCAGTATCTTCGATTCGGAGAATGAACTTACCACCGGTTTTACGCGCGAACATCCAGTTAAATAAAGCGGTTCGAACCCCACCAACGTGTAAATATCCAGTCGGACTGGGAGCAAATCGGACTCGGATCATCTTGTGCCCTCCTACATAATGGGATGATTACCCATGCGCAGTGATTATACCATAGGCAAATCAGAAAGGGTCGGGTGAAAAAAAGCCCCGAGGGTATGATACTCCTTCAGGGCTGTATGAATCGCGATTGTTGGTTATTGGTTTTGAGAACCGGCAATATCCATCTTTCTGATCCAGACGTCTGGAGACCAGAGTCCCATAGAAAAGGATAATCCCATCTGTAATTCATTTGAAAGCCCTTCAACTTGGCCAAGCATGTCGATTATGTTTGCGGAAAGTGTGATCTGTTCGATGGGAGATGTAATCTGCCCTGATTCAATCCGAAATCCTTCCGCGCTTACAGAGAAATCGCCAGAAACAGGGTTGGCTCCCGAATGCATTCCCTGAATATCGGTGATGATCAATCCATTGCCAATCACTTGGATCAGCGATTCTTTCGATTGATCTCCGGGTTCTACATATGCATTGCTGGGGTGGATGGTTTCTTTTGATTTGTAGCTACTGCGAAACGCGTTTCCCGTGGGTTGGGTGCCATCTTTCTTAGCAGTCTTTAGATTATGCAAAAAGGTCGTCAACATCCCATGCTCGATGATCCGTTTTTTGCTCGTTGGGACTCCTTGGGAATCAAAAGGCGAGTTAAAGATACTTCCGGGATATTCAGGATCTTCAACAATACTGATCAAGTCGGAAAAGACCTGTTTACCGATCTTTCCAGATAACAATGACAGACCTTTATGAACGTTCTCTGCATTTATCATCTCAAAAAACAGCTGCAAAAGTTCAGTGAACACATCCCCTTGAAGCAACACGGGATATTTTCCTCCGGGAAGGCTTTTTGCTCCTAAGTGCTTGAGTGCCTTTTCTGCTGCTTTTTTTCCGAGGGACTCCGGATCGAGATCCTTCGGTTTGGTGCCAAACCAAAACTCCCGGTCGGTTTTTTGATTCGATCCATCAGAAGCCAGCGCTGCAGTATATGCTCCTCCGCCTCCACTGGTACCCTCTATACTGAGCCCTTTTGAATTGGAAATCCGAACCTCTTTGCGGACATGCATCAAAAGACAATACGGAACCATGCGTATGCGTTCATCGGTGCCCAAAGCAGCTCTTTCCATGAGCATACCCCATTCGATTTTTTCGTCTGCGGGAATCGATTCAAAAGATCCTTGATACGGTTCAAACGAACGGTAAGAGGGTTTGCTGTCAAAAATGGAATCTGGATCCTTCGTATCGATTAAGGCTACATTTTCTAAGGCGTCGTCAACCATCCGTTTTGCGCTGTCTTCATCAAGGACTTCTGTATAACTGAATCCGGCTTTCCCGTTTTTCAGAGCCTTAAAACTGCATCCGAAGCCAAGCGCGTCTTGATATCGCTCTAGTTGTTGCTGAGAAATATGGATTTCGAACTCGTGATCTTTTTGGGCATACAGTTCAAACTCTCTCAATCCTTTTTTTGCTGCATAATCAAAAACCGCTTTTTCAAAAGATTGCCATTTCATTCGTTCCGCCCCCCTACGATCATCTCGGACACTCGAATGGTCGGTTGACCCAAACTTGCAGGAACAGAGCCAGATAAGGAGCCACAGTTTCCTTGCGCAAATGCTAGATCATTCGCAACTCGGTCGATCTTTAGGAGGATTTCGTGTCCCTTCCCAATCAGCGTAGCTCCTCGCACAGGTTTCGTGATCCGTCCCTTTTCTATCAAGTATCCTTCATTCACAGAAAAGTTAAACTCACCTGTTTCAGGCATGACAGATCCTCCACCTAGTTTTTTTGCGTAAAGGCCATATTCGGTATCTGCAATGATCTCTTCAGGAATATCCTTCCCAGGCATAATAAACGTGTTGGACATCCGTGAGGTTGGAGCCAGTTGGTAATCTTGCCTACGCGAACACCCTGTGGGTTCCATCTTCATCTTTCTTCCTCCGAGCTTGTCCACAAGATATCCTTTGAGTATCCCTTGTTCAATCAAAATATTTCGTTGCGTTGGCACTCCTTCATCGTCCAGATGGTTTGATCCCCAAGCATTTGCGATGGTTCCGTCATCAACTGCCGAAACACATTCTGCGGCGATTTTCTGCCCGAGTTTTCCCGCGAAGACGGATGAACCTTTGGCTACGGATGTCGCTTCCAGAGAATGACCACAAGCTTCATGGAAAATGACTCCTCCGAAGGCGTTGGAAATTATCACAGGCATTGTTCCTGCTGGAGCATGCGTTGCCTGAATCATTCGAGACGCTACTCGGGCTGCTTCCGCTCCCGCTCTTTTTGGGTCTATTTCCTGAAGAAACTCGGTCCCTTTTGCGGCACCCGGACCTTCAAAACCAGTTTCTTTCTCAGAGCCCTTAGAAGCGACCGCCTGTACCATAAGCCGGGTGCGGACCCTTCTGTCTTCTGCCCAAATTCCTTCAGTGTTGGCAACAAGGATTTCCTGATCGTAATCTACAAACCACACCTGGACTTGGGATATAAGGTCCGAATAGTTTGAGGCCCCTTCATGCGCCAATCTCATGGCTGATACTTTTGGTTCTTTCCTTATTTCTGAGGGAAATAGGTGGATGTAATGAATGATTGGATACTCATTCTTGCTCCACTGAACCATATCTTTCGTACGATCCGAGGACTTTAGCGCTTTTCCCACATTGACCGCTGTTTGGATTAAAGCGTCTTTCGATAAGTCGTTTGTATATGCGTACACAGACTTAGCACCCAAAAACCCGCGAATTCCAGCACCATAGGTTCTTCCGGAACGAATCGTCTCAACTGCCCCGTCGGTCATATCAATCGCTGACGAAATTCGGTTCTCGACAAAGAGTTCTCCAAAATCCCCACCATTTTCTAGGATTGCGGAAAGGGTATCATGAATCAAATTCTGATCGAGCATGCCTCACCTCCACAGGAGTAATTCAGTTTCTCAGCAATTATACCATACTTAAATCCTATGAATGGAATTTGTTTCTATGCTCTTTCATGGCATGCAATGCAGATCTCAGCTAATAATCGTCATACATGATCAATCCTTTCGTGATATAATTATCCGGAAAACGAGGACCATCGTTCGTGAACACTTATGGTTGGGTAAAATGTTGGAGGTGAAAGATGGTTTTGTTCTGGTCGATTTTGATCCTAATTGCCGCTTTTTCAACGAAAGTCTCTTCCAAAATAGGTATCCCCGCGCTTGTAGTTTTTTTGGGAATGGGGATGCTTTTTGGTAGCGATTTTCTCAACCTGATTTATTTCGATGATGTAACCCTCGCCCAACAAATTGCGAGTATTGCCCTTATTTTTATCCTTTTCGAAGGCGGGTTTAAAACCAAAGATTCCGCTTTGCGTTCTGTTTGGAAATCAGCCTTTTCGCTAGCTACTCTTGGTGTCATTATAACGGCAGTCATTGTCGGACTATTGACTCATTTGGTTCTTGGGTTGGATTTTATTTTTTGCCTTCTGTTGGGTTCAATCATCTCATCTACAGATGCAGCTGCAGTGTTTTCTTTGTTTCGAAACAAGGCAATTAAAAGGAATGTGGCTTCGACGTTAGAAGTAGAATCGGCTTCCAATGATCCGATGGCCATTGTGATGACTTTGGTAATCATGAGTATCGTCAAAGGAGTTGCAGACAGCCCAGAAGCTGTTATATGGGAGGTTGTATGGCAGTTTGGAGGAGGGTTTCTGATCGGGTGGTTGATCAGCAGAGTAGGTCGATGGCTTTTTAATATTTTAAAAACGGATGCCGGTGGATTCTACTATGTTCTGATCATGGGAATAAGTCTTTTGTCTTACGGGCTTGGTGACTTGATTGGCGCAAATGGGTTTATTGCAGCATTTTTTGCTGGTTTCTTTATGGGAAACTCTGAGTTCATTTATAAACGGGCCATCAGCCATTTTTTGGAAGGGATTTCTACGATTGGTGTTGTTGGATTGTTCCTAATTTTGGGTCTTTTGGTCTTTCCTCATGAACTCCTTGGGGTTTGGAAAGAAGGAATTCTTATCGCGCTCATTCTTGTTTTTGTTGCTCGACCGATTGCAGTTTTTGTCAGCACAATGGCATCCCGGTTTACATTTGCCGACCGATTATTCATTAGCTGGGGAGGGATTAAGGGAGCCGTAGCTATTGTTTTGGCAACATACCCAGTTGCCGCGGATATTCCAAATGGCAGACTCATTTTTAACGCAGTTTTTTTTGCCGTTTTGTTTTCCGCATTGATTCAAGGAAGCACTCTTGATTGGATGGCCAAGAAATTAAAATTGGTTACAGGAAAGCCTCAGAAGAGTGCGTATTCTCTCGAACTGCTTGCACTAGAAAAGTCCAACACAGAAATCCTGAATATAACGGTAGATGAAGACTTACCCATCGTTGGAAAAGCCATTAGAGATATTCAAATCCCCCCGAACACTATTATTACGGCTATTGTCCGCGAGGGAACCCTGATTGCACCAAAAGGAGATACAGTTATCAAAGCCCTCGACAATCTTTTTTTGCTGACGACTTACGCAGAAAAACCGAGTGTGTGCAGGCTTTTCAATCTGTAAGGAGGTAGTGATGCATTCAATGGTTCCATTTCGAGAACGCAAAGATTTTCAAAATCACCTGCTTCACAAACGATTTCAAAAAATCCTCCCTCAATTGTGGAACAAAAAGGATTTTGATGCCTGGCTTATTATCGGATCAGAGTATAACGAAGATCCAGTTTTGCTCACGATGCTTCCGCAAACAACCATGAATGCAGCGCGAACCACAGCGATTCTCATTAGCCGAAATGAATCCGAAAAACCAAAGATCTTCTCTTCGGTTGGAAGTCGCTTTGGGGATTTTTTCCAAAATGCTTGGCCGATTCAAAAAGAAGAGTTTTGGGAATGCTTGGAACGCGTTGTAAGAGATAGTGGGATCAAGCGTTTGGGGCTCAATTATTCTTCCTCCTGTCGATTGGCGGATGGAATCAGCCATTCCTTATTTGAGGAGGTCCGGAGCGCGATACCGGATCATGTGGACATCGTGTCTGCAGAGAAGATGGCATCGGATTGGCTTCAGTTACGCACAGAAGAAGAAATTGAAGTACTTCGTTTTATCGATGCAATTGCCCATCGGAACATTTCCGAGGTTTTTTTGCGGTCGAAGATCCGGCCGGGTATCACTTGCACAGAAGAACTAGAGTGGTTGCTACGAGAAAAAGCTCTGGAAGATGCTATGAACGTTTGGTTTCAGCCAGAAGTTGATTTCCAACGTTTCGGGGAAAAAAATCCACAGACGAAAGGGGTTATTGAGTTTGGGGATTTGCTTCATTGTGATTATGGATTGGACTACCTAGGACTGAAATCGGATACCCAAAGATTATTCTATGTCTTGAAGAAAGAAGAACAGGTCGCACCATACGGTCTACAAAGAGCTCTTCTATACGCCAATCGATTACAGGATATTGTTGTAGATCAGTTTCGAGTGGGGACAACTGGGAATGAAGTATTGCTTCAGTCGTTGGGTATCGCTCGAGAAAAGGGACTCTTTCCTATGGTATATACCCATCCGATTGGCTTTCATGGTCACGGTGCGGGCCCAACAATCGGGTTATGGAATTGTCAGAGCGCTTGTGAAGGACCAGGCGAATGGCTCTTGACGGATCAGACGGCTTATGCTCTTGAGTTGAACTGTCGAACGGAAGTGCCCGAATGGAACAATCAGTCAGTTATGGCTTATTTGGAAGAAACAGTCCTACTTACAGAAGGTGCCGTTGACTTCCTTGACGGGCGTCAAACCGAACTCTTTTCACTTCCAACAGCTCAATAATCCCACCATTGAATAGGGGATTTCTTTCTTCAGCGTTTCGAAAATTCAAAAGAATCCCAACGGGGGGAACCCCGCCTTTTATTCGGAAACTGATGGAATGGTATTTCAAAATACAGACTCTTCCCCGTATTGGTTCTTGAAAGAAAAAAGTGGTATAATTCATCTAGTCAGGATCTATTGGCCATTCTTTTCTTATGTGATTGGGGGGATTATTTTGAGTCATTTTGAGCGGTTTGTTCGGTGGATGGGTCTCCAGAACTATTCTTCCGCAACACAGAAGGAGTATATTCGTGAGATCGAACGCTTTCATCGCTTCCTGGATGCTTCTCAACTATCGGTTTCTGAGGTAGAAATGGCTGATGTAGAAGATTACATCATTAGTTTGCAGATTGCAGAGATGGCAAAAAACCGCGCAATGTCTGCATTACGTACCTATTTTCGCTATCAGGCTTCGAGAGGTCTGATTGCAAAAGATCCGACTGAGAAACTGAAATCGATCAAAGTCAAAAGGAAAAATCCCGTTTTTTTGACTCAGGAAGAATATATGGCTTTAATGGAGACAATCCATGCGAATGCGCGGGGTTTTATGGGATTACGAGATCAGACCATCGTAGCCCTTTTTTTGTCAACTGGCGCGCGTGTGAGCGAGTTGATCCATGTTCGGTTCCAAGACCTTCAAAAAAACCCATCCGGGTTGTATTCGATCGAAGTACTACGAAAAGGACAAGAGATGGACTATGTTTTTGTAAACCGCCAAGCTTCAGAACTTCTGGATTGTTATCTATCAGAACGGAAAGAACAAGAGTTCACAACAGACTATCTTTTCCTTTCGAAAAACGGAAACCCTCTGGATCGCACTGCGGCATTTCGCATGATTCAGAAGTACTTGATCATGAGCGGAATTCAGAAAAAAAAGATGGGCCCACACGTGTTGCGTCATACGTTTGCAACTACATTAATGAGAAAAAATGTTTCCTTGTTCAAAATTAAGGAATTAATGAATCACAAAAACCTGAAAACCACTGAAAGGTATTTGCATGTTGTAGAAGATGACTTACGAAAAGCGGTGGAAGAAATAGAGTACTAATCGAGATATGGACAGAACATGAATTCTATAAAGAAAAGAGAGGAATCGGAAACCGATGAAACAGGAAAAACCAATGGAAGCAATGGGACTTGACCAGCCCAAAGGGTTTTTGTGGTGGTTTCTCCGGAGCAAGGTAAGAAAGTATATCGCTGGGGTTTTTTTGATCATTGCTGTCGATGTGTTTCAGTTATTTGTTCCTCAGTATGTGGGTCGATTGATCGATAGCATCAAATACTTCTCAGGGACCATGGAACAGGTGGCAGGGTATATTGGCGCTATTTTGCTCTTTGCTTTGGGGATGTTTGTCACCCGTTTCTTCTGGCGCTTCATGATTATCGGGACATCACGCCAATTTGAAGAGTATGCCCGGAATCGACTATTCCGTAGGTTGCTCTCTCTTTCTCCCTCTTTCTATGACAAAACAAAGACGGGAGATATGATGGCTCGAATGACCAATGATGTAAATGCCTCAAGAATGATGCTTGCTCAAGGGGTTATAATGCTCGTAGATTCTATTTTTTTGGGGACTATGGCGATCGTAGTTATGGCGCGAACCATCGACCCTCGTTTAACCGCAATTGGTGTCTTACCCCTTCCTTTTCTCGCGTTTATGGCAATTGGCTTTGGAAAAACCATTCACAGCCGTTTTGAAGCGGTTCAGAAGTCTTTCTCCGAATTGACAAATGTTTCTCAGGAAAGTTTGGATGGGATTCGGGTTGTAAAAAACTATGTTACCGAAGAAGAGCGGAAAGATAAGTTTAAGAAAGGATGTCAGCAAAACTTTCAAAAATCAATGTCTCTGATTCGTTTATGGGGCCTTTTTTTTCCGATGATCGAATTTCTCGCTTCGATCGGAACGGTGCTTTCTTTGTGGTATGGTGGACAGCTCGTTCTAACAGGAGCAATCTCGCTAGGGCAATTTATTGCGTTTGTTCAATATTTGGGAATGCTCGTTTGGCCAATGATCGCGATGGGGTGGGTTGTGAATGTAATTCAAAGGGGAAGAGCCTCTTACAAACGCTTGCTTTGGGTGGAAAGACAACGTTCCGAGGTACAAGAACCAGAAGCGCCCCAAAAAGCAGACTTTGGGAAACGGATTGGAATCAGGGATCTGACCTTTCAGTATCCGGGCGCAGAGAAACACGCCCTCAAACATATCCAACTTGAGATTCAGTCAGGATATACAATTGCATTCGTAGGGAAAACAGGCAGTGGGAAATCAACTTTGGCAAAGCTTCTGATGAAGTTGTATTCAGTTCCAAGAGGTTCCATTTATTTCGGTCAAGAAGATATTTGCGACCTATCGATGAAAGACATTCGCCAACAGGTTGCCTATGTGCCCCAGGAAACGTTCTTGTTTTCTGCGACCATTGAAGAAAACATCGCTTTCAGCATGGATGAATACCAACCGCAAATGGTGGAGAATTATGCAAAGCTCGCTGCAGTTCACTCCAATATTGAAGAGTTTCCCAATAAATATCAAACAATGGTTGGGGAGCGTGGGATTACCCTATCTGGCGGACAGAAACAGAGAGTGGCCATTGCAAGAGCGTTGATTCGAAAAACGCCAATTGTGATATTGGACGATTGTCTTTCGGCAGTCGATGTGGAAACAGAGATGAAGATTCTCGAAAGTCTAAAAACGGAAATTGCGCAAAGAACTACCATCATCATTTCCCATCGGTTAAAAGCAGTGGCTGGCGCTGATTGCATATACGTTCTGGATAATGGATCGATTGTGGAATCAGGAACCCATGATCAATTGATTCGAAAGAAGGGATTGTATAGTAAATTGTATGAAAGGCAACTATTGGAGGAAGAGCTGCAGACTGAGCAGCCATATGGGGAGGAGTCATAATGGCCGCTACAAAAAAGCATTCCGATTTCCATTTTGAGCAAGAAGAAGAAGGGAAGGCCTTTGATGTACGGATTTTTAAGCGGTTGTGGAAATTCCTTCTTCCTTATCGTCTCCTGTTCCTGATTAGCTTGATCCTTCTCGTGTTGAGCACAGTTTTTCAACTCTTGATTCCTTTCTTGAGCCGTACTGCGATTGATTGGTATATGAGCGCTGAGTACCATTATGAAGTATCATACGAGGCCGAGAAGGGGTTTGAGCGTGTTTCCGATCATCTTTGGGTAAAAGAGGATCCTCAAGGCTCATATTCTTTTGTATATAAAAACCATGGATTTGTGCTGACTAACAATGACAAAGAGTATGTTCTCAATCCAGAAACAATTGCTCGTTTGAAAGAAAAGGACATTCGTGGTCTTGGTCAGTTGGCTCTGTTAATGCTTTCGTTGCTTATATTCAACTTTTTTTGCACGTATGGACAGGTATATACTTCAAATCTAATGGGTCAGAAAGTAATTTATGACATAAGGAGAGCCCTTTTTTCTCATGTCTTATCAATCCCGCTGCGGTTTTTCGATCGCAATCCAACCGGTCGAATTGTGACACGGATAACGAATGACACCCAAAACTTGGATGAGTTTTTCACAGCAGCTATAACGAGCATTATTAAAGATATTTTAATGCTTGTTGGGATCATTGGATTTATGGTATATTTAAGCGCTCAGTTAACAGGGTATTCCATGCTCGTGATTCCCTTTATTGTACTGGCGACATGGTTGTTTCGAGTTTTTGCTCGAAAGGCATATAGGAAAGTGCGAACTCGGTTGGCCCGCATCAATGCTTTTTTGGCAGAACACATCTCCGGAATGTCCGTTATTCAGCTTTTCAACCGCGAAGAGGCAAAACAGAAAGAATTCAAAAAAATCAACAACCATTATTATAAAGCAACGCTAAACCAACTCATGGTTTTTGCAATATTCCGCCCCACTTTGGATATTCTTTATTATCTCGCGTTGTCAGTTGTCATATGGTTCGGAGCCAAAGATATTCTCCAAGGGGTAATGACATTTGGTACCATCTTTGCTTTTGTTAATTATATCGATATGTTCTTCCATCCGTTGAGAGATATTTCCGAAAAGTTTGATATCGTCCAGAATGCATTTGCTTCAGCAGAGAAAATATTCCGCCTTATGGATGAACCATCGGCCGCTTCCGCAGCATCTATTGGAAAACATAAAAGCTTTCCAAACGATGAAATTGTTTTTGATCGAGTTGAGTTTTCTTATTCTCCCGACACTCCAGTGATAAAAGGGTTATCATTCACTGTTTCATCTGGTGAAAGTATTGCAATTGTTGGAGAAACAGGCGCTGGAAAGACTTCGTTAATCAACATCATGACTGCGCTCTATCCAATTCAAGGGGGAGACATCCGAATCGGAGGGATCTCCATGAATGACTATGACCTTTTTGAGCTAAGAAAACAGATTGCGGTCGTTCTTCAAGAGGTTTTTATCTTTTCTGGAACCGTAATTGATAACATTCGGCTTTTTGATCCGGCCATTTCCCGAGAGCAAGTAATTGATGCAGCGCAATTTGTTCATGTAGATCATATTATTCAACGGTTTGAACAAGGGTTTGACACCGTGCTTACAGAAAGAGCAACGACCTTGTCGGCAGGTGAAAGGCAATTAATTGCTCTTGCAAGAGCTGTTGTCCGAGAAGCGAAAATTCTCATCTTGGATGAAGCTACCAGCAATATCGATCCGGTAACAGAGGCATTAATTCAAGACGCATTGAAAAAAGTGTCGGAAAACCGAACGGTGATCACGATCGCGCACCGGCTTTCTACCATTCGGGATGCTGATCGGATCTTAGTTATGCATAAAGGCAGACTGGTAGAAGAAGGGACTCATGAAAAGCTTCTGGCAAAACGAGGGGTTTATGCACAACTGTACCGTCTCCAGTATGAGCTTCAAGCATGATGCCAGTGGCATTCGAGTTCTTGACAAAAAGATCAAACAGGTGGTATAATCCGGTCCATGTAGCAAATATTGCTGTGAAGGTGTACCTCCTTAGGATACGGAAAAGCACGAAAGAGGAGGGAATTACTGAGAAACCGGCTTTTTGCTCGTTCCTTCATTGAATAAGGAAGTGATGCGAATGAATAACCAACTGATCATCGATTTGCAGATGATTTCTGAAGAAGGGATTTTAGTCATCGATGACTCATATGGAACCGATTATACGGATCTGATTATTGGAATTTGTCCTGTTTTGGAACCTGTCCATTATCATGTGGAAATCCAACGCAATTATCAAGACTACTTTGTTCAAGGACATGTGAAAACAAAGGTGGTACACCCATGCACACGGTGTCTTCGTCCTGTGCCTCTCGAGATCATCGGTCAAGTAGAGGTGGTATTGCTCTCTTCCGATCATGAACCCAAGGAAGAAGAGGTAGAGCTAAAAACGCTCGAAAATGTGGTATACTATCGGGGTTTGGAATTTGACCTTTTGCCCTACATCCAAGAAGCGATTCTCTTGGGTGTACCAAATATCGTACTTTGTAGACAGGACTGCGCGGGATTATGTGGATTTTGCGGTCAAGACTTGAATCAGCAACCAGATCACGAATGTGCAGACATGAAAAAAATGCCCGATGAGCGCTTCCTCGTATTGGAAAAGCTCAAGCGTAAGTTCGATAAAGAAGAAATCGATCCAGCAGTAAGAAAAAACAAAACCATTCAATAAACGGAGGGAATATTATGGCAGTACCCAAGCAAAAACCGTCAAGATCCCGTACGAAATCAAGACGAGCGAAAACGTATCGGGCGTACACCATCAATTCAACCCCATGTCCCAAATGCAATGAACCGAAATTGCCCCATCGTGTATGTTTATATTGTGGTCATTACCGAGGACGAAAAGTATTGGAGTTTGAAGAAGAGAAAAAGTAAAAAAGGATTTTGCTCAAAAAAAGAGCCTTATTCATCGCAATCCGCTCTCTGGATCATTAGATAACCAAGCGAAACGATTGCTGCAGTTTCCAGCCTAAGGATCCGGTTTCCCAAATGAAAGGGGCGGGTGTTTAACTCAAATAGTAATTGAGTCTCTTCTTTTGAAAAGCCGCCTTCAGGGCCAACCCACAAAACAGTAATCTGTCCGGGGTTGGCTTTTATGTTGTGGATTGAATCAGGAGCGCTGGGATCGAGAAGAATCCATTGCCCGGAAGGGATCCGTTGAATAGAAGTTCTACTTAGAAGCTCTAGAAAGATTGTTTCCGGTAGTACAGTACCACCACACTGTTTTAAGGCGTTGCGGAGGACAAAGCGAACTTTTTCGGGATTTTCTGAAGCCCGTTGGCTTCTTTCTCCGCGATAGATGACTAACCCTTGAACACCTAGTTCTGATGCTTTTTCGATCATAACTGCTTCCCGATTCCAACGAGAGATTGCTAGGCAGAGCCAAACAGGAAAACGAGAACCCTCTTTATCGACACCTTTGGTTTTATCTTGAATGGAGACAATTGCCTTTTTTGGGCCAATTTCCGAAATCACTCCTCGATAAATCCATCCGATCCCATCTGTAAACTCTATTAAATCACCTGGGTTTTTCCTCATTGATCGTAAATGAGCAACCTCATGGGCATCAAAGCACGCTTTATGAGAGAAAACTTGGTCACAAAAAAACCGGAGAGCCATTATTCGTCCGTTTCTTGTATACCCGACCAAAGGGTTTGAATACATGATTCCAGCAATAGGTTCCCAGGAATGAATTCGCTGCAGCTGTCGTGAAATAGTCGGCGCGCAATTCCGG
>Ga0334885_1003471_pt1 | contig 14609 bp, 8 predicted proteins | sample GraSluR1_MG_8_FD_207233 | JGI IMG/M metagenome (GOLD analysis project Ga0334885, IMG submission 207233) | Sludge microbial communities from methane-producing bioreactor in Wageningen University, Netherlands - Granular Sludge_31_05-R1 | ecosystem: Engineered > Bioreactor > Anaerobic > Unclassified...
TTCCTGACGCGCGACCGCGAAGTGGTCGGCGAAACCCGCTTTCGATTGGGCGAGGTGGCGGCCGCTGCCAAGGCGAGGACGACGTGAGCGCGCGCGGCAAACCCGATCCGGCCGAGAATCCCTTCTCCACGCGGCACGTGCGCCCGGGCGCCATCGCCTATCAGTTCCCTCCCGGAAAGACGCTCCGCGATCTTGTCGATCGGCTGCGGCGCAATCGCTGGCTCGGCCAGATCGTGGGCCCCCACGGAAGCGGCAAATCGACTTTGGTGGCTACGCTCCTGGACGCCCTGGGCGACCTGGGACGGCATACCGTGCTCATCGAGCTGCACGAAGGACAACGGAGCCTGCCGGTCAGGCTGCGCGGGCTGGCCGGACTCGCCGCCGATTCGGTGGTCGTCGTGGACGGCTACGAGCAGCTCGGGCTGCTCCGCCGCCTTGCCCTCCGGCGCGTATGCCGCCGCAACGGGCTGGGGCTCGTGGTCACCTCGCACGCGTCGTGCGGGTTTCCCGACTTGTTCCGCACCGCGACCAGCCCGCCGCTGGCGCAACGGATCGTCGAGACGCTCGTTGCCGGCGACGGTCCGATCGCCCCGTCGGCGGTGCGCGACCGTTTCGTCGACCACCAGGGCGACCTGCGCGAGATGCTCTTCGACCTTTACGACTTGTGGGAATCGCTCAACGCGTCGCGCGCCGGCACGGCCGGCACAGCTAGCACCGACGTCACCGCCAGCAACGACGGCACGGACGGCTGAACCGGCGCCTGGGAACCGAACCCGACGGCGCCGCGTAGAAAGGGGCGCGGATTGTCGCCCCCCTGGCCCGCTTCGGGGCCCGTGGCGACCTATTCTTGCGTGGCGCCGCGCTTGCGCCTCGTTTGGGGCGCCGAGAACGAACCCGCAAAGTCTTCCCGATACGAACGATCCGCACAAGACGAAACGACAACCAACGGGCGGGCGGCGCCGGATCCGCTTCTTGACAACCCGGTTGCGACCTGCTGAGATGAAGGGTGCGCCGCATCTCGATTTGGAGGAAAACGATGTCCAAGCCGAAACAGCGTTGGTGCCTCTTGCCGCTCCTCGTTGCCGCGATGGCCATGTGGGCGACGCCGGCCCGGGCGTGTCTTTTCGATTGGCTCTGGCCATCGTCGCCGTCGTCGACGATGTCCAGCGCCACGACGTACGCCCCGCCCTATTCCGCCCAGCGCGTGAGCTACCTGCCCGCGACCTCCGGCGTTTCCGCTTCCTACATGCCGACGGCGCAGACGTGCTACTACACGCCCGAGACGAGCTACCGCTGGACCTACTCGCGGATCACATCGACGAGCTATCGCCCGGTGACGACGTTCGATCCCTGCTCGGGCCAGCCGGTGACGGTGCACCAGCCGGTGACCACGAAGTCACTCTTGCCTTGGCTTCACCGCGAGCCGTACACGACGTATCGCTTGACGTGCACGAACGCGGGCGTGGCTTGCCCGAGCCCAAGCGTTACGTGTTCCCCGTCGTGCGTGACCTGCCCGACCTCGACGTTCGGCAGCGCGCCGAGCAGCCCGTCGTGCGCTCCGGTCACGGTGGTGCCCGACTCGGCTTCGTCCACGTCGGACCCCGGCTATGAGCCCCGCACCTACAAGAGGCCCGCCGATTCGAGCGAGTCGCCGAGCGAAGAGAACGGGCCGGCCTTGCAAGGCCCGACGCCCGATTTGAACAACGGGCCCGCTTCCTTGAGGAAGCCCCAGCCGAGCGCCCTCGATAATCGCACGGCGGCCCGCGACGTTCCGTACGCGGTGTTCCGCCCGATCCAGTGGACGCCCGCGCCGGCAACTGTCCCGACGACTCGCCCGCCCGCGCTCGAAGTCGACGGCTGGCGCGCGTCGCGCGACTGAGGGCGTCGCCGTTCGACTCCGCCCCGTTCGCGGGGCTTCGATCTCGACCGAGCGTCACGCGGCGTTCGCGTTCTCCTCGGAGTCGCCGCGCCGTCTCGAACCGGATGCGTTGACCGGCGGGTCGGCGCAGCGGATACTGGGACACGCTCGCCTGCCGGCGGATGCTCGTGGAGGGATGTCCTCGATGCGTCCCGATCATCCCTGGCGGCCGGGCGATCGCGTCGGTCATTGCCTCCGAGGAGAACACCATGCTCGCGCCGCGAACCACCTCCGCCGGCCTGTCGCTTTTCGTTCTGTTGCTGGGGGCCCCGGCGGGCCGGGCCGCCGATCTCGAATCGCTGCGCGTGCTCCAGCCGGAGTATCCCCAGGCGTTCTTCTTTCGCTCGTCGGAAGGGATGGCCGGCAACCCGCGCCTCGGCTACGACCGCTGGGCCGCTTGTTTTTCGCGCCTGATGGGAATCGAAGGCAAGGTGCTCGAGGAAGAGATCCCCGGCCGGTCGGTGCCGAACGTCGAGTTCTTCACGCGATTCAAGCGGGAACATCCCGATCAGCTCGTCATGCTGCACTACAACGGGAACGCGCGCGACCCCCGCTGGCAAATCGGCGAGTTCTTCGCCGGCCATTTCCTCTACTTCAATGGCGCGACGATCACCGGCGACGTGCCGGCCGAGGCGGGCGAGACCGAGATCGAAGTCGACGATCCCACGCTGTTTCGCACCGGCATCGGCCGGTACCAATGGTCCAACGACGACGTGGGCCTGTGCGAGCTCGACGCCCAAGGCAGGCCCGACTGGCACCGCAGCGAACAGGTGCAGCTCGTATCGGTCGACGCGCGGCGCAAGACGATCCGCGTCAAGCGGGGCTGCTACGGAACCGAGCCGCGCGCCTTGCGCGCGGGCACGGCCTACGCGGCCGCGCACGTGACCGAAGGACCCTGGGGCCGCCAGTCGAATCTGCTCTGGTACTACAACTATGCGACCGTTTGCCCGCGCGACGCCGCGGGGCGCACGTGCAACGACGTCCATGTGCGCGAGCTGTCGGCTCGTTTCCTCCCGGGAGGCGAACTCGAGGCCTTCGACGGGATCGAGTTCGACGTGATGCACCACGAGCTCGCCCGCGGCGGAAGACTCGGCGCCGACTGCAACGCCGACGGACAGGCCGACGGCGGCATCATCGACGGCGTGAACGTCTACGGCATCGGCGTGGTCGAGTTCTGCCGCAGCCTCGGCGAGAAGCTCGGCCCCGACCGGCTGATCCTCGCCGACGGCATGAGCCCCCGAAACCAGCGGGCCTTCGGGCTTCTCAATGGCATCGAGAGCGAGGGCTGGCCCACCTTGAGCGACTGGGAGATCCGCGACTGGTCGGGCGGGCTGAACCGGCACTTCTTCTGGAGCCGAAACGGCCGCGCGCCGGTGTTCAACTACGTGAACCACAAGTTCACCGGGCCGGGCGACGCGCCGGGAAGCCGAATCACCCCCGAGGTGCCGATGCACGTGCACCGGCTGGTGTTTGCCGCGGCCGTGTTGACCGACTCGGCGATCTGCTACAGCTTCACTCCGCCGAAGGGGCCCGACGAACTCGTGGGCATCTGGGACGAACTGCGCAAGGGCACCGAAAACGAGCTCGGCTGGCTGGGCCGGCCGCTGGGGCCCGCCGTGCGCCTGGCCCGGAAGCAACCCGACCTGCTCGCCCCGCACGAAAGCGATCTGGCCGAGCGTCTGACGGGCGAAGGGCTGCGGTTCGATTTCGACGAGGGAGGAGTGCGGGTCCGCGCGACCGGCGGCGAAGCCACGGAGCTGCGGTTCCGACTGCGGGACGTTCGATGCGACGGACCCGACCTGTTCGTGTCGGTGACGGCCGAGGGCGAGCCCTTGGCGGGATATCCCACCGAAATCGCCCGGCGGATGTGGGTGGGGATCGCCGCCCCCGAGGGCCAGCTCGTGCGGCCCGACCCGCCCCAAACCGGGATGTGCCTGCGCGGCGGACGCGAAACGCCGATCGACGCCGACAGCGGCGCGGTCGTTCGATGGTTCGCCCAGCGCGACCTCGGCGGCCGGCAACTCGATTGCTACCTGGTCCACCCGCCCTACCGCGACACGGTCGGATACACCTTCTGGCAGCGCGAAGTGCGCGTGCCCCGCGGCGGGAGGCTCGAGTTTGCCACGGGCATGGGCGAAAAAAGCCCCGAGCGAAGCGACGGAGTCACGTTCCGCGTGCTCGTCGCCGAAGTCGCCGACGGAAGGACGGGTGACTTCCAGCCGATCTTCGAGCACTCCCAGAAGGCTTGCCGGTGGGTGGCGCACTCGGTTCCGCTGGCCGACTGGGCCGAGCGCACCGTCGCACTGAAGTTCGTCAGCGACTGCGGACCGAACGACAACAGCACGACCGACCACTCCCATTGGGGCGACGTCATGGTGGTCGGCCCCGAAGGACGCGATCGACTCACCGAGCCGGTCCGCCACATGAGCTGGCTGAACCGCCGCGCATTCACCTCGGGGTTCTACTTCAACAACGTGCGTTCCGACAAGGTGGACCTCGAGTGCCTCGTCGAGGGGTCGGAGCCGATCCGCGTTCGGGCGGCGAGCGTCCACGCGCACCCCGACGCGATCTATCGCGAGTTCGAGCGGGGGTTGGTGCTGGCCAATCCCTCGCCCCGTCCCTATTCGTTCGATCTCGACGCGCTGCTGCCCGGCCGGAAGTTCCGCCGCCTGCGAGGCTCGCCCGAGCAGGATCCCAAGGCGAACGACGGCTCGCCCGTCGCGGGCAGCGTGACGCTCGGGCCGAAGGAAGGGTTGTTTCTGGTGGTTTCCGAAGTCCCTGGCAACAAGCCGCAGGAAAAGGCCGTCTCGGCGTCGCGCGCGGGGCGGTCAGGGAGGTGATCATGCGTTGCGTTTTTGTGTCGGCCGCCGTGGCGGCCTTGGCCCTTTGCGTCCAACCCGCGCGCTCCGCCGGAGTCGGCGATCCGATCGAGACCGACGCCGAAAGCGGCGCCGCGATCTACCTGCTGGGCGCCGACGAGCGGCCCGCCGACAACATCTATGGCGAGCAGCCCTACGGCGACGCCACGGGCCGTCGCATCGCGATCCGCTATTACCCGTTGCCCGAGCGGCCCGGCGGCATTAACGTCTTCGACCTGGAGGACGGCTCGAACCACGAGATCCTTTCGGGCAAGCCCCCTTTCCCGGCGTTCCACGCCTGGGGCGAGTGGCTCTATTACGCCGAGACGGTCGACGGCAAGAAGCGGCTGCGTCGCTGCAACTATCTGACCCTCGAGGTCGAGAACGTGACCGAGCTGCCGCCCGAGCGGGGCGGCTACAGCTACGGCACGGTTTCACCCGACCATCGGTACTATGCCGTGAGCGTCCGGCCGCCGGCGGGCGGGCCGTCCCAGGTGCACCTGGTCGACCTCGAAACGAACCAGTGGAGCGTGCTTCTCGACAAGCCGGGCTACCACGCCAAACACGAGCAATTCTCGCGCGACGGGCGCAACCGCGTGCTGATCCAGCTCAACCAGATGCCCGACGTCAAGGTGGTGCTGTTGAGCGAGCTGGAGATCGGCGGAATCGAACGCCCCTTTCCCGCCGATCGGCCCTACACCTTGCGCCCCACCGGCCACGAGGCATGGATCGGCGAAACCAGCCGCATCTTTTTCTCGACCGGCACCGACGCCACGACCAAGGGCAACGTCTGGTCGGCCCAGGTGGGAGACGAGAAACCCATCCTCGTGCATGAGGGCAAACGCTTCGGCCACGTCAGCGTGTCGCGCGACGGGAAGTACTGGATCGGCGACACGGGCGAGAAGGGCGTTCCTCTCTACATCGGCAGCTTCGCGACGGGCCGCTGCGAGCGGGCGTGCTTCAGCCGCACCGAGTACGACGGCAAGCAATGGAGCCACGCACACCCCTATTTGACCGCCGACAACCGGTGGCTGATCTTCGCCGCCCGGCGAGACGGCCATCCCCAGGTCTACGGCGCGAAGCTCAAGCCCGGCTGGCTTGAGAGCCTGTAGCCGGCGATCGCGGAACGGGGCACGACAGATCCGAATCGGGCGCGGCCTGCCGGATACGCTCCGGGATGACTCCGAACGAGAGACCGGGCGCCCTCGGGGGCGCCCGGTCCGGGACGGCAGCGTTCGGCGTTGGGGACGTGCTTCGGTTCAGAAGCCGTATCGGGTCACGAATTCCAGGCGCACCGATTCGCCGGGGGGCAGATCGGGGTCGCCCACCGCGGCCCCCGTGTGGAGCGTCTTCCAGGAGCTGAGTTCGAGCCCCGCGTTGAGCTTCTCGGTGACGTCGAAGTGGACGTTGCCGAAGAGGAAATGGTTGTACCTGCGACCGAGCACAAGATCGTTGTCGTTGGGGTCGTCGATGCCGAATCCCACGTGGCTGTGCCATCGCGAGGTCCAGTCGTACCAGAATTCGAACCAGCCGCCGGTCGCCCGGATTCCCTCGCGGCGGCAGGGGCACACGCCCTGGGCAATGCCGCCGAGGAACGTGCCGAGGTTGCGGCCCGTGAAGTACTCTCCCTGGAATCCGAAGCGCTCGGTGATGGGGATGCGCACGTCGACGCCGAACGACCAGGTGGCGATGCGAACGTCGTCGGCCGGCGGAAAGAAGAAGGGCGGGCCGCTGTTCGTCGTGAAGTCGAACTCTTGCTCGCCCACGTGGCCGAACACGCCCAGGTCGATGGGCCGGCAGTTCTCGCCGCGCGGCCCCAGCGTGGCCCCGAGGCGTCCCTGGATCACCGGCCAATCGGCGGGCTCGCCCTCGATCGCCGCCGTCGCGGCGAAGTCGCTGACGATGTCCTGATTCAGCGACATCTGCGCGGCCAGGCGGAGGTGGTCGGAGACCGTGAAGTACCTCTCCAGCCGGAACTGGGCCCGGCGGTACCCCATGTTGCCGCCGGCCCAGCCGACCGAGTACATCAGGGTGTTCGGGTAGAGCGGCGAGATGAGGTCCCAGTACTGTCCCACCAGGATGCGAAAACGGTCGTTCTTCGCCTCCCAGTAGGCGTGCCGCAGCAGCACGCTCGCCTTGTTTTCGACGACGAAGAAGTCGCCCTGGAAGTCGATCTCGACCTGGGCCCTGCTCTCGGCGCAATCCAACCACGGGATCTGGGGGCCGTCGACGTTCAAGCCGAGGCGCGTCCGCCGCACGTCGATGATGAAGGCGTCCTCGCCCTCGACGGCCCGCGACGGAACGAACAGCGTGTAGGCGCCGGGAAAGGTGCGGTCGCTGTCGTAGGCCATCGTGGCCCAAAGGAACCCGTAAGGCACGATGCGGAAATCGCCCTTGCCCCAGGCCAGCTTCTTCATTTCGGCCCGGAGCTCGTCCATCGTGAAGTATTGCTCGTCATCGGCAATCGAAGCGCTCGACAGCGAGGCCGGCGACACGTCGGGCGGAACGATCGGGCCCGGCTCCGGCGCCATGCCGTACTCGTAGGCGGCAGGCTCGACGCGCGAGGGCAGTTCTTCGGCGGCGGTCGCGGGGAGACGTCGCAGGGCGCCGGGCTCGAATCCCGATGCCCCCGACGGCGCCGACGCCGAGCCGACCAGCGCCAGCACCGAGAGAATCGGCAGTGCGTACCTCATGGTGTTCAGTTCCTCCCGGGTGGAGAAGATGGGACGGCTTTCGAGGCATGAAGATGGTCGCCGCCGGCACGACGGGAGAAACCGGCACGAAGCCGACTTCCGAACCATCCGATAGTCGGAGTATCGTCCGCATCCCCCGACGACTTCACGGATTGCCCAGCGGCGGATCAACCCCTACAACGCGCATGCCCCACACAGCCCGCAAAGACGCCGCGGCCGGGCGCGATCGGGCCCGCGGGTCGCCCGCCGGGCGACGTGTCCCGTCGCCGCGAGCGGCGTCCTCCCGCCCAGAAAGGCCGCCTGGCACCCGTCCCCGTTCCCCGCGACGGCGCTTTCCGGTAGGATTGGCCGAAAGCGAGGGCCCACCGGCGCCCGAAAACCATTTGTCGAGGAAGCCCCATGAAAAACGTGGTCACGCTCGTGCTGGGAGGGGGGCGGGGGACGCGCCTGTACCCGCTCACCAAGGTCCGCTCCAAGCCGGCCGTTCCCGTGGCGGGCAAGTATCGCCTGATCGACGTCCCCCTGTCGAACTGCATCAACAGCAACCTGAATCGGATGTACGTGCTCACCCAGTTCAACTCGGTGAGTCTCCACCGGCACATCCGCAGCACGTACTCGTTCGACGCCTTCGCGGGGGGGTTCGTCGAGATCCTCGCCGCCCAACAGACCTACGCGGGCGACGACTGGTATCAGGGAACGGCCGACGCCGTGCGCAAGAACCTTCGCTACGTGCAGGAACCCGACGTCGACTACGTGCTCATCCTGTCGGGCGACCAACTTTACCGGATGGATTTCCGGAAGATGATCGCCACCCACGAGGCCGCCCGCGCCGACGTGAGCATCGCGGCCGTGCCCGTGTCGCGCGACGTCGCCCCCGCCATGGGCATCATGCGGCTGGACGACGCGGGCCGCGTCGTCGGTTTCCTCGAAAAGCCTCAAACCGAGCAGGAGTTCGACCACGTGCGCACCGACCCCCGGTGGATCGAATCCCGCGGCATTGCCAGCCATGGGCGCGACTGCCTGGCCAATATGGGCATCTACCTGTTCAATCGGAATACGCTGCTCGACGTGCTCGAGAAGACCGCGTACCAGGACTTCGGCAAGGAGGTGTTTCCCGCCGCGATCCGCAGCCGGCATGTCCAGGTCCACCTGTTCGACGGGTACTGGGAGGACATCGGAACCATCAAGTCGTTCTACGAGGCCAACCTCAGCCTGGCCGCCAGCGAGCCCCCCTTCGCCCTTTTCTCGCCGGACGCGCCGATCTACTCGCGGGCCCGTTTTCTGCCCCCCTCGCGGGTCGACGGGGCCGTCATCCGGCAGAGCCTCGTGGCCGACGGCTGCCAGATCGGCGAAAACGCGGTGATCGAAAACAGCGTCATCGGGCTCCGCTGCCTGATCGGCTCGAACGCCGTGGTTCGCAACTCGATTCTCATGGGCAACGACTTCTACCGCGCCCCCGGCGAAGGAGCCGACGGTCCGGGCAACGGCGTCCCCCCGCTGGGAATCGGGGCGGGGAGCCGAATCGAAGGCGCCATCGTCGACAAGAACTGCCGCATCGGGCGCAACGTCCAGGTCGTCAACCACCGCGGCGTCGAGGACTGGAAAGAGGACGAAGAGGCCATGATCTGCGACGGGATCGCGGTCATCCCCAAAGGGGCCACCCTTCCCGACGGTTGGACTTTCTGAGGCGGCCTGACGCCCACGATCGCTCGGCGACACACGGCGTGTGTCGCCTTTGGAACGGAACACGGTCTTGCCGAGCGCGGCCTTACGAGCCGGCGGACGTCCAACCTTGGGATCGCGACCGGACCGACGGCGGCACGTGGGGAATCGGGCCGATCACGTAGGGCGCCGTTTCCACCTCGACGTCCTCGACCACGTCGCCTTCGGTGATCGAAAGGACCGTTTCCGGAGTCATCTCGCCCAGGTACGGCGCCGAGTCGCCGTCGAGGTAGGGTCCCCCGACCGGCATCGACGTGCCCGAGAGGATCGACCCGGTCCGGGCGGTGGGCGAGCAACTCTCGCCGCATTCGCCCGACATGAGGGGGCCGCACTCGTCGTAAGGAGTCGTGCACATTCGGCAGCCCGCCAAGGATACCACGAAGGCGAGCGCGACGCAGCAGGTGCGATTGCGAGACATCCAAGCCAACCTTTCCCGACCCGGGGCGAAGTTCGTCCGTTCTGCCGCATGCGCCCCGACGTCTCTTGACGCGGGGGCGTGCACCGGTATATTCGGCCGAAAACTCACGCTAATCCGCATTTTTTTCCACGTTCCCTCGAGGAACCGCTCGTGCTGGCCCCAGGGAAGTCGTCCCAAGCCTCCCATGACACCCAAAGCACCCGAATTCGGCTTGCCTTCTGGGGCCTGCTGGCACTGACGGCACTCGCCCGTCTGCCGGGGATCAACCGTCCGCTGTTGGGCAACTTCTCGACGAAGAGCGTGGTCTACGCGATGATCGCGCGCAACTGGGTCGAGGGGCGGGCGGGGCTGTTCTATCCGACGCTCGACTGCCTCGTGGGAGGAAAACGATCGCTGCACATGATCGAGCTGCCGGTTTCCGCGTACCTGAGCGGGGGACTGTGGCGGCTTTTCGGCGGGTCGCTCGACGTCTGGGGCCGGGCCACCGCCGTCGCCTTCAGCGTCGGCTCCGTGGCCTGGCTCTTCGTTCTCGTGCGGCGGCGCCATGGGGTCGCCGCGGCCTTCGGAGCGGCCACGGCCCTTTCCCTCTCGCCGATCAGCATCGTGTACGGGCAGAACTTCATGCTCGAGGCCTCGCTCGTCTTCTTGACCGTGGCCACGTTGGACGGGTTCGACCGATGGCTTGAGGGCGCCCGACTTCCGTGGCTGCTCGCGTCGGCCGTCTGCTTCGGCTTGTTGCTGCTGACGAAGATCTATATGGTGGTCCTGCTGCTGCCCCTGGCCGCGACGGCCCTTCGAGCCGATCGGCCCGCGCCAGAGGACTCCGCCGCAGGGCGGAAACTCGGAGGCGCGCGGTCGGTCGGCGCGCCGCTGGCCGCCGCCGCGCTGGCCGTCGTGCCCGCCGTACTTTGGTGCGTTCACGTGATGCGCACGGCCGCCCCCGACCGCCCTCTCGCCGACCGCGTGTACTGGAGTCTCCAGGGAAGCGCCGACGGCCACCGCCCCCCCGACCCTTTGCTCGCCGATCCCGACTTCTACCGGCAGATGCTCGACGACCTGACGGGGGTGACGTTGACCCCGATCGGTTTCGGGCTCCTGCTGGCGGGTTTTCTGAATCGGCGATGGCGCCGGTACGGGCCCTGGCTGCTGGCGATGGCGATTCTCGTGGCGCTGCTGCCGCGCAAGTTCTACGCCATGAACTACTACGGCATGGTGCTGCTCCCGCCGCTGTGCATCCTGGTCGGACTGGGCTGCCAGGTCGTCTGGCAGGGCGTGCGCCCGGGACGCAAGGCGACCGCCGGTCTGCTGCTGGCGGCCGCCGCGCTCTCGTTGCGTTACGCGGCGCGCCCGGCCTTCGTCACACCGCACGACGACCGGGCCGTCGTCGCGGCCGGCCGGGCGATTCAGCAGCGAACCGCCGAGGGCGAGCCCGTCGTCACCATGCACGGGGCGTGCATCGACCTTTTGTATTACTGCAACCGGCCGGGCTGGAACCTCGAACCCGACGTTCCCGACCCGCACGCCGTCCTCGACGCCCATCGCCGCCAAGGCGCCCGCTACCTCGTCGTGGCGGGCGCCCAGGCGTCGACCGAGCGGCCCGGCTGGCTGGATTCCGATTCGCTCGTCGTCGTCGGCGACGGATTCGGCATCTATGCGCTCGACCGCCGACCAGGGGGACGGGCGCGCTGATGGGCGAACGAGGAGGCGCCGAGGGCATCTCGGCGCGACGCTCGGCGCGCCTGGCCTCGTTGCTTCTCTTGGGGAAAAAAATGCCCCGCGCGACGAAATCCGCCCGAAATGCCCTTGACCCGTTCTGGCGGTCCCGGTATTTATCCCGCTCTCTTCTACCGAAATCCTGAAGAACCATTCTACGAGCGAACCACCGTAGGCGCACCTGTCCGTCGCGCGCGGAATGCGCGTCGACGCGCCGGCCGGAGGGCGACCGCGCCCCGAGGTCGGCACGTCGTCCGCGTCCGCCCGGCGTTTGGAGTTGAACGATTCAGAGTCCGTCCCGTCCGTCAGGGAATCGTGCGAGTCTCGAAAGGAGAATCGTGTTGAAAGCGACCGCAAGAATCCTCATCGGCCTGATCTCAGTCGCCCTGGGTCTCTGGCTCGCCCCGTGCTTCGGCGACCCGGGGTCGACTGGCAGCGCCACCTTTCCGACCAACGCAGCGTCGGGGTCTTCCGGCGGCGACCGCGCGGCGTCGAATCGTCGACAGTGCGACGATCTGCTCGCGCGGGCTCGCCAAGCCCTGGCCGAAAACGACCTGAACGCCGCCGAGTCGCTGGTCTCCCGGGCTGAGGCGTTGGGAGTCAGCTACGGCACGTTTTACCCGGGAGAGACGCCGGCCAAGGTTCGGCGCGATTTGGAGCGGCAACTCAAGGCCGCGGGAAGGGCGCCAGCCCAGCCCGGCCGGTTCTTCTCGCCCTTGTCGGTCGGCAGCGGCACCGAGCCGGTGACCGATCCCTTTGCCGCTCGCCGCGAGGCTTTGCCGGCGACCGGCTCGGCGCAGGGCATTACTCCCTTGCCTCCCGTCGCCGGTGGCGATCGCCTTCAGAGCGATCAGCACCTGCTGGCGGCCCGGCGGGCGCTGGCCGAAGGCGACGTGCGCCGCGCTTGGGACGACCTTTCGAAGGCAAAGCGGCTTGCGGTTCCCTACGGTCCTCGCGACGACGGGCCCGCCAAGGTCGAGTCGCTGATTCAGGCTTACGACGACCTCATGGCTCAGAAGTCGTCGCGGGGCAACACCGAGGCCTTCAGCCGGCAGTACGCTCGCATCCTCATGGATCAGGCCGAGGGGCTGCTTCGCTACCGCGACTACGACAAGGCGGAATACCTGGCCCGTCTGGCCGCGGGGCAACGCGTGAATTTCACTCCCTACGAACCGAGCCCCCAGCAACTTCTCGAACGAATCGCCCAAGAGCGACGCCCGGCCCCGGCGGCCTACCCGACGGCGGGAGCCTCGTCGGCGTCGCCGCCGTCGATGGCCGCCAAGCAGCATGCGGCCGGATTGCTCAAGCAGGCCCGCGCCGCCCTGGCGGCGGGCGATCTGCGTGCCGCGGAGAGTCTCGCCCGCCAGGTTGAGCAGATGAACCTGCCCCCCTCGTCGTTCGCCTTGGGAGAGGATCGGCCCGACCTCGTGCTTGTCGACGTTCAGAAAGCCGCGGTGCGAACCGGTTCGTCGGTTGTGCCCGCCAGCGACACGGTCGTGACGGCCGCCGGCGAGTCGCCCTACGACCGGCAGGCGTCGAGGGCCCTGTACGATCCCGCCCGGGATTCGAGTCACAACACCTGGGCAAACACGCAGCAGCCGGCAGGCTCGATGATCGACGAGACGTCCGCCGGCCAGCAGCGCCTCCTGCAGCAGGTCGCCATGGACGTGGCGCACCAGGAAGGCGAGGCCAAAGCCCTTCGGGAAACCGACCCCATGGGCGCCCTGGCCCTGCTCGAGCAGACGCGCCGCAAGGTCGAGGCGTCGGGGCTCGAACCCGGCGCTCGGGACCGCTTGTTGGGGAGGCTCGATCGAAGCCTGGCCGACATGCAGCAGTACATCGACGCGAACCGCGCCCGAATCGATCTGGACGAGAAGAACCAGCACGTTCGCCAGCAGATCGAGCGCGAGCAGCAGTTGAGCCTCGAGGTCTCCGACAAGCTGGCCTCGCTGGTCGAGGAGTTCAACCAGTTGATGCGCGAGGAGCGATTCGCCGAGGCCGAGGTCGTGGCACGCCGCGCCGCGGAACTCGATCCCAGGAATCCCCTGACGCAGCAACTGGTGCTCAACGCGAAGTTCGTGCGCCGCTACCAGGCGAACTGGGACCTTCAGCAACAGAAGGACGAGAACTTCTGGAAGACCCTGGCCTCGGTCGATCGCTCGGCCGTGCCCTTCGACGACTCGGTGCCGATGGTCTTCCCCGACGCCCGGGAATGGGAGCAGATGACGATCCGGCGCCGCGAGTGGCTCAGCGAGGGCGGCCGGCGCCGCTCGGAGCGGGAGATCGAGATCGAGCAGAAGCTCAAGACGCCCGTCCTGCTGCAGTTCCAGAACGCGCCGCTGAGCCAGGTGATGGACTACCTGGCTCGCATGGCGGCCGTGAACATGCACCTCGATCCCGAGGGGCTCGCCCAGGAAGGCATCTCGACGGAAGACCCGGTCACGATCAATCTCAGCCAGGAGATCTCCCTGCAAAGCGCCTTGAACCTGATTCTCGAGCCCAGGCACCTGGGATACGTGATCAAGGACGAGGTGCTCAAGATCACCAGCGAGCAGCTCCGTGAGGGAACGGTCTACGCCTACGTCTATAACGTGGCCGACCTGGTGATTCCCATTCCCAACTTCGTGCCCAGCTCGGGTATGGGGTTGGCCGCGGCCTACAACAACGCCATGAGCAGCGTCGGCTTCGGCGCCAGTGGCCCCTTCGGCGGCAGCGCCGCGCCCCTGGCCGTGCTCGCCTCGCGCGACGGGTCCCGGAACTCCGCCATGGTCAGCCCCTCCGTGCTGGCCCAAATGCCCACCAGTCCGGCGGGCACCTCGTCGAGCACGATGCCCATGGGGTTCGGCCCGGGCGGGCTGGGCGGTGCGGCCATGGCCGATTTCGACAGCCTGATCGACCTGATCACCACGACCGTCCAGCCGACCACCTGGGACGACGTCGGCGGGGCGGGCTCCATCGCCCCCTTCGAAACGAACCTGAGCCTGGTGATCAGCCAGACCCAGGACGTCCACGACGAGATCGCCGATCTGCTCCAGCAGTTGCGACGGCTCCAGGACCTTCAGGTCACGATCGAGGTGCGCTTCATCACCCTCAACGACAACTTCTTCGAGCGGATCGGCGTCGACTTCGACTTCGACATCGACGACGACATCGACCGGCCCTTCCAGGTCTTCGGCCGGCGCGTCGAGGGAGAAGACGACGACGACGATGACGTTACCTTGGAGCCGAGGCGAGACACGAGGGACGTCGACCACGATCGAAGCGTGGTCGTGGGCTTGCAGCAGCCG
>Ga0334885_1003502_pt1 | contig 14496 bp, 9 predicted proteins | sample GraSluR1_MG_8_FD_207233 | JGI IMG/M metagenome (GOLD analysis project Ga0334885, IMG submission 207233) | Sludge microbial communities from methane-producing bioreactor in Wageningen University, Netherlands - Granular Sludge_31_05-R1 | ecosystem: Engineered > Bioreactor > Anaerobic > Unclassified...
AAATAACCTGGAGTTTTACAGTAATGAATTAAAAAGTGTTGATAAGTCGGAACTTTCCGATGAGGATTCACTTATCTCATTCCAGATAACAAATATCTGCCGTCAGATTAAGAAGGGCCTCTTCCTTGAGGAGAGGATGATAGTATTTCTCCAGCTCCTGGAATTTGCCTTTGAGGACGGGCTTGTCTCCGAACAGGAAAAGAACATCATTGATATTGTATCCCGTACCTTCAATATATCAAAGAAGGAGTATGATAATGCCAGTTCTTTCATGATCGGGAGAACCTATAACGATGTTTCTCCCGACTGCATGCTGATTATTGAGAGTGATGACCCGGCACAGTGGGCTGAGAAGGAATTCAGTAATTACGGTAAATGGAGGCACATCAGGATAAAGGGGTTTAAAGGTCAGCTCTTTGTGCTTCATGTTGAGAGTACAGGCTCCCTTATCTTCAATTACGATGGTCCGCTGCCGCTCTATTTCAAGGGTCGCGATATTATAGCATGCCGGCCTTATCTTCTTGAGAGGGGAGTAAATATCAAGGCTACTGGTATTGAACCGATCTATTATTCAAGGATCTATAAGAAGTTTGTTTCAAGAAAGTTCAAAGAAAAAGTTATTGTTGAAGGGCACGATGTTGCGTACCTGTTCCGGAATTCAGAGAATGGTGTAAGGAGCATGAACTTCAGGATTGAATCCGGCAATCTCATAGGGCTGATGGGGGGGAGCGGTGTCGGTAAATCAACCATGATAAACCTTCTGAACGGTAAACTCAAACCGGGTAAAGGGAATATATTTATTAACGGGTACGATCTCCATGAAGATGCTGATAAACTTACCGGGCTTATCGGGTTTGTGCCGCAGGATGATCTTCTTATTGAGGAGCTTACTGTTTATCAGAACCTCTATTTCAATGCACGCCTCTGTTTTGGTCATTATAATGAGGAACAGCTGAACGAGGCTGTGGAAAAGATACTTGAGGATCTGGACCTGACTGAGATAAAGGACCTTCAGGTCGGTGATCCTCTCAACAAGATGATCAGCGGCGGGCAAAGAAAGAGGCTCAATATAGGCCTGGAGCTTATGCGTGAGCCGGTGGTGCTTTTCGTTGATGAGCCGACATCGGGGTTATCTTCTTACGATTCGGAGAAGGTGATGACCCTTCTTAAGAACCAGGCCCTGACCGGGAAACTGGTCTTCGCCATCATTCACCAGCCATCATCGTCGGTCATTAAAATGTTCGACCGCCTGTGGATCCTCGACAAGGGCGGTTATATGATTTACGACGGCGATCCGGTTGAAGCTCTCGTCTATTTTAAAACTGAGACTTCCCAGGCAAATGCGGCCGAGAGCGAATGTCCAAATTGCGGTAATATTGAGACGGATAACATACTTGAGATCGTTGAGGTTAAGGTAATTGACAACGACGGATTTGAAGGTGCTGAGCGGCAGATAAACCCTCAGGAGTGGCACGAGAGATACAGAAAAAAAATGATGCCGGCACTGAAGGAGAGGCCTGAGAAATCACCCATGCCCGCCAGTAATTTCAAGCTTCCGGAGAGAAGAAAACAGCTGATTACCTTCAACAGGCGTAACCTTATGCGCAAGCTTGCCGACCGGCAGTACATGACTATTAATCTGCTGGAAGCACCCCTCCTGGCGCTTATCCTCGGATTTCTTTCGAAGTACAGCGAGGGTGACAACTATATTTTTCTTGCCAATAAGAATTACTATATCTTTCTTTTCATGGCTGTTATCGTCTCTCTTTTCATCGGTCTCACGGTAAGTGCCGAGGAGATTTTCAGGGACCGTAAAATGCTTGAACGGGAAAAATATCTGAACATAAGCCGCTTCACCTATCTTTTGTCGAAAATCACATTTCTTTTCGGATTATCGGCAATACAGTCGCTCACATTTGTTGTCGTTGCCAATATACTTCTCGAAGTTAAAGGAATGCTTTTTCCGCAATGGCTTATATTGTTTTCGACGGCATGTTTCGGGAATCTCCTGGGGCTTAACATCTCCGCCGGCATGAGAACAGCAGTCAGCATCTATATACTGATACCACTTCTTCTCGTTCCGATGCTCCTTCTCGGAGGGGCCATGATTCGCTTTGACGACCTGCACCGGTCAATTACCAGGAAGATATATGTCCCGGTAATTGGTGATGTAATGGCAACTCGCTGGTCTTATGAAGCAATAATGGTTGAACAGTTCAAAAGTAATAAGTTTCAGAAACCCTTCTTTCATTATGATATGGAGATCAGCCAGTACGACTGGTATGCCGCTTTCCTGACGCCGACACTTAAAGTAAAGGTTGAAGAGTGCAGGATTGCCGGAAAGGATCCGGCATACCGCGAGTATTCGGAAAACAATTTCAGGAAAGTTAATTATCATATAGATGAATTTTCATACCAAACCGGTATAGAGCCGGGGAACTGGATCAGCAACTTCAATTACGATAATTTTAATGAATACACGGCTGCACAGGCCAGTGCATACCTAGATTCGCTGAGGGTTAATTTCAGGGCCAGGAGCAGGCATCTATCACTGCAGCGCGACTCCCTTTATAACAGGATAAAGTCCGGGATGGGAGAAGAGCGGTTTAACAGGTTACGGGAGCAGAACTACAACACAATTATTGCTGATGTGGTTCTTAACAGATTGCATACAATCAAGATATATGAATCGGAAACAAAACTTATTCAGAAGGCGGATCCCATTTTTATGAAACCGGGTTCAAAGATTGGCCGCGCACATTATTATGCCCCTTACAAGCAGATCGGTAATCTGAAGATACCAACACTTTTATTCAACACCATGGCGCTCTGGATCATGATTGTTGCTCTGTTTATCACACTCTATTATAATCTCCTTAACCGTTTCGTCGTATTCCTCGAATCGCTGAGGATCCCTATCTGGAGAAAATTCGGACGGGAGATGCTCGGCTTTTGAGGTATAATAGCATTTCCGGATAAATGAACAGAATAAAGCCAAAGAAAAGGCTTGGCCAGCATTTCCTGAAGGATGCAAATATTGCAGCTAAAATTGCCGGCTGCCTTACCGGCATAGGATATGAATCTGTACTTGAAATAGGCCCCGGTACGGGAATGCTTACAAAAAGCATTATCAAAAGAGGTTTTTCTGATTTCCGGGTGGTTGAGATAGACAGGGAGGCGGCAGAGTACCTGGAAACTTATCTGCCTGGGTTGAAGCATATAATAAAAGAAGATTTCCTGTCTCTTGATATTGGCGGGCTCTTTAGTGGCAATCTCGCGGTTACAGGAAATTTTCCCTATAACATATCAAGTCAGATTCTTTTTAAGATACTGAATCACAGGCATAAGATCACCGAGGTGTGCTGCATGCTCCAGAAAGAGGTGGCAGAGAGGATATGTGCTTCACCGGGATCGAGGACATACGGGATACTTAGCGTCCTGATACAGGCATACTACAGAACGGAATACCTCTTTTCCGTACCGCCACATGTATTTTTCCCGGCTCCGAAAGTTGTATCAGGAGTTATCAGGCTAACCAGGAACGATGTTAAAGAACTTGATTGTAACGAATCACTCTTCTTCAGGGTAGTGAAAGCCTGTTTCAATCAGAGGAGGAAGACCCTGAGAAATTCCGTAAGAGCTGAATTCAGACTTAAATCAGATGAATTTCCCGATTTTCACCTGCGTCCCGAACAACTCTCAGTAGATAAATTTATCAGCCTTACAAACTGGGTAGAGATGAACCGGATCTGATCAGAAAGTATATCCCATGGCATCGACCGGATTCATTTTTGAAGCCGCATAAGCCGGCGCATATCCTGCAACGACACCAATGATACCCGAGATTAAAAGGGCGAGAATAATGTTGCCCATAGTGAGGTGCATATTTAGCTCGAAAAGATAGTTTATTACCAGCGAGGCAGTAAATATCAGAATTATCCCCAGAATCCCGCCGATAAGTGACAGAAGAACCGATTCGGTAAGGAATTGCTGAAGAATGAAGAACCTTTTGGCGCCGAGAGCTTTCTGAATACCGATAATATTTGTTCTTTCCCTTACCGATACGAACATTATATTGGCTATCCCGAATCCACCCACCAGGATCGCAAATCCGCCGATAAGCCATCCCCCTGCTTTAATTCCGGCAAAAACAGAGTCAAATCCCTGGGAGAGCAGACTGGCCCTGTTGACGGAAAAATTAGAGTTCTCGCCCGGCCTGAGCCGTCTTGAAGCCCTCAGGATCATCGTAGTTTCATCGGCAAGCTCCTGTGCCGAGACACCCTCTCTGGCCTTAATCATAAGAGAGGTCTCAAGATTCCTGCTTCGCATGTTGATGAAATTTCTTCCGAAGTTAAGCGGCACTACATTGAGCTCGTCCATACCGCTGTCGCTTATTCCTCCCTGTCCCTCCTTCTTGAAAACCCCGATAACGTTTGCCCTGTGACCGCCTATGGTTATCTCCTTCCCGACAGGATCAGCATTATCAAACAATCTTTCAGCAACCATTGCACCTACAATTACCACATTCTTGCCGGAAGCAGATTCATCAGGCGAAAAATATCTTCCTTTTTCAATCTCAAATGAGCGGATATTTTCAAACTCATGCGTTACGGCATATAAGTATCCGTCATTGGCAATATTGTTCCGGTATTTGATTTGTCGGGTCTGGAACACGGTTAAACATGCTGAGCTTGCCCTTGTCGACCTGTTCAGGATGGCGTTGTAATCCTCTGTTGATACCGCCGGCCATCTGATAATGGTCCACCACTCCAGATTAGGATCAAACGACCAGGGGAACTTCTGAACATATATGACATTTTCACCCAGAGTTGATATGCTGTCGCGTATCGATTTTTCCATCCAGTCGAGGACGGTAAAGACCGATATTATTGAAAAAATTCCGATAGTAATTCCAAAAAGCGAGAGGAATGTTCTTAACTTATTGACAATTATTGAATTAATCGCAAACAGAAATCCTTCTTTTAATAACCTCAGGAACATTTTACAAATAAAAATAATAATTGGAACGCCAAAGATACGAAAATCGCCGAAAGAGTGTTGATATTACAGATTAATCTGTTCATTAATCACTGTTGAGGTTAATAAAAAAATATCTATTTTTAATCGCCTGAAAAAAGCGGGAGACGACAATCATAAATAACAGATAATGAGCGAAAAAACCATAAAAGGTGCTTTAATATCCGTATTTCATAAGGATGGATTGGCCGACATTGTGAAACTCTTGCATGAAATGGATATAAAAATCTATTCCACCGGAGGAACTTTTACATTCTTAAGGGAGGCAGGCATACCTGCCCTGGCAATTGAGGAACTGACAACCTATCCATCGATACTGGGAGGGAGGGTAAAAACTCTTCATCCGGTTGTGTTCGGGGGGATACTGGCCAGAAGGGATAATGACGGAGACAGAGAGCAGGTTGGGAAGTATAATATTCCTGAAATAGATCTGGTGATTGTTGATCTTTATCCGTTTGAAAAGACAGTTCAGTCGACCGACGATGAAGATGAAATAACAGAAAAGATAGATATAGGAGGCATATCACTTATCAGGGCTGCTGCCAAGAACTGGAAGGATGTGCTGGTAGTCTCGTCGAGGGACCAGTATCCTGAGCTGCTTGAACTACTCAGGAGGGGCAGGGGAATAACGACAGAGAAAGAGAGAAAACGGTTTGCGGCAATGGCATTCAGTATCTCTTCACACTACGATACCGTGATTTTCAAATATTTCAACCGTGATCATGAAATACCGGTTTGCAGGGAGAGCATTAACAGCTCATACCGGCTTCGCTACGGAGAGAATCCTCATCAGAAGGCTGTTTTTTTCGGTGATCCTGACGAAATTTTTGAGAAGCTTCATGGAAGGGAGATTTCCTATAACAATCTGCTTGATATAGATTCTGCACTTGGCCTTTCCCTTGAGTTCAGAGATCCGACTTTTGCCATCATCAAGCATAATAATGCCTGCGGAGTTGCTGCAAGGGAGGATCCGGCCGAAGCCTGGGCCGATGCACTGGCGTGTGATCCCGTATCGGCATTCGGGGGTGTTATTGCATCTAACGTACCGGTTGATGAGACTGTCGCAGCAGCGATCGATAAAATTTTCTTTGAGATTATTCTTGCCCCCGGATACTCCGACAAAGCTCTTGAGATACTTGGACAGAAGAAAAACAGGATTATCCTCAGGCTTAAGAAGAAGGAGCTCTCAGGATATACTTACAGGTCGGTACTGAATGGACTTCTGTGGCAGGAGAGAGATAACCGGACCGAGACCGGTGCAGATATGAAGTGTGTAACGCTGCGTGCTCCTGATTCTTCCGAGATAAATGACCTGATATTTGCAAACAAGATCGTCAAGCACACCAAATCAAATGCAATTGTCCTGGCAGGACGGAATCAGCTTTATGCCAGCGGGACAGGACAGACATCGAGGGTGGATGCATTGAGGCAGGCAATAGACAAAGCCGGCCTCTTCGGGTTCGACCTTAAGGGAGCCGTGATGGCTTCCGATGCTTTTTTCCCGTTTGCCGACACCGTTGAGATTGCACATAAGGCAGGGATAACTGCTGTTATTCAGCCCGGTGGTTCGGTGCGTGATCAGGAATCGATCGATTACTGCAATGCGAATAATCTTGCCATGGTCTTTACAGGAATCAGACATTTTAAACATTAACAATAAATATTAACCAGCTCATTATATGGGACTATTTTCATTTCTGACACAGGAGATCGCCATCGATCTCGGGACAGCCAACACGATAATAATTCACAATGATAAAATTGTTGTTGATGAACCTTCAATAGTAGCGATTGACAAGAATACGGGCAAGCTTATTGCCATTGGTGAATCGGCGCGTCAGATGCACGGCAAGACGCACGAGAATATAAAAACCGTCAGGCCGTTGCGCGACGGGGTCATTGCCGACTTTAATGCTGCCGAGCTTATGATCAGGGGCATGATAAAGATGATCAATAAGAGTCCCCGCCTCTTCTCCCCTTCCCTTAAGATGGTGGTATGCATACCTTCGGGAAGTACCGAGGTTGAGGTACGTGCCGTGAGAGACTCGTCGGAACATGCCGGAGGCCGGGATGTATACATGATATATGAGCCTATGGCAGCTGCCATAGGAATAGGCCTTGATGTGGAGGCACCCGAAGGATGCATGGTGATTGATATCGGTGGAGGTACGACCGAAATAGCGGTTATCGCCCTGGGAGGAATTGTCTGCAATAAGTCTATCAGAATAGCCGGAGACGGTTTTACGACAGATATCCAGGCCTATATGAGGCACCAGCACAATATTAAGATCGGGGAGCGCACAGCAGAGGATATCAAAATAGCCGTCGGATCTGCAATGCCCGATATCGAAAATCCCCCTGCTGATTATGTTGTAAGGGGTCCCAATATTATGACATCCCTTCCAATCGAGATCCCCATATCATACCAGGAGATCGCCTACTGCCTCGACAAATCGCTGACAAAAGTCGAAGCTGCCCTGCTGAGTGTCCTGGAGCAGACACCTCCCGAACTATATGCCGATATTGTCAACAGGGGGATCTATATTGCCGGAGGCGGAGCTCTCCTTAGGGGGATAGACAGGAGGCTCGCTGATAAGATCAATATCAATTTCAATGTGGTGGAAGATCCCCTGCATGCAGTTGCGAGAGGAACCGGCGTTGCACTGAAGAATGTTGATAAATTTCCGTTCCTTATGAGATAAAGCCCGCCAATGAATGAGAAATCTGCTGAACTTTCTTGCAAGACACCATAACCTGATCATCTTTATCATCCTTGAAGGTTTGGCATTATTTCTGCTAACGACGCGGAACGATTACCATAATACGCGTGTCGTTAAAGGATTAAGGGGCCTTACCACCGGCATAGATGAGAGCATATTCAATGCACGTTCTTATCTTGCCCTCAGAAAGGAGAACAGACTTCTCATAGATGAGAACATTGCCCTGAAGAACACAATGAACAGGCTAAATGCAAGGGAACCCCGTTCCTATTACCCTGTAATTGATTCGACATATAATCAGTATTTTAACTTCACGGGAGCTGAGGTTATAAACAACTCGGTCAACCGGCAGAAGAACTTTATTACTCTGAATATGGGAAAGAAAGATGGGGTTGATGTTGATATGGCAGTAACGACTATTGACGGAGTGGCCGGGATCATTGTGGGATCTTCCGATAATTTTTCGGTCGCAATGTCCGTCCTGAACCTCGACTTCAGAGTAAGCGCCCGGATAAGGTCCAACGGTTATTTCGGTTCACTCAGCTGGGACGGACGTAACACAGGGGAGGCTATCCTGAGCGAGATCCCCCAGCATGCGCCTGTTATTCAGGGCGATACAATAGAAACAACTGCATATAGCGCTATCTTCCCTGAAGGTATATTGATAGGGACCATAAGCAATTTCGAAAGGAGCGGAAGTGATTTTTACAATATAAGAGTTTCACTGGCAACAGACTTCAGAAAGCTTACTCACGTTAATATTATAGGCAATCTGAGGCGTGAGGAACAGCTTCAACTTGAAAACCAGTTTCAATGATCAATACACTTATTAGATACGGGATCATATTCTTCCTACTGATACTGCTCCAGCTTCTGGTTATGAACAATATTCAGTTCAGCGGATATGTTAATCCTTACATATATGTGATGATAATACTTCTCATGCCGGTGGAGATTGCGGCCTGGTTGCTTTTAATCATCGCATTCCTGACCGGCATCAGTGTGGATATTTTTTCAGGCTCACCCGGCATGCATGCATCGGCAACCGTCCTGGCCGCCTTTGTTCGTCCCTTTGTTCTCAGGATAATCTCTCCCCGCGATGGTTATGAGTCAGGGCAGGGACCCTCTATGGTTACTTACGGATTCAAATGGTACCTGTTGTATGCAGGGATAATTGTAGTGATACATCACACAGCACTATTCTATCTCGAGGTCTTCAGGTTTACGGATTTCTTCAGAACAATGATGAGGGTATTGCTCAGTTCACTCTTTTCAGTAACATTCATCCTTTTTGCCGAGTATTACAGGAAAGGAAGATAACGGTTGAGACTATGAAAGATGCATTCATAAACAGGAAGTATATTATAATGTCGATCATAGCGATTGCTTCTCTGGCATTGATTGTCAGGCTCTTTGTAATTCAGATCGTAAAAGATACGTACCGGATGTCGGCTGAGAATAATGTGCTGCGGCATGTAATCCAATATCCGGGCAGGGGACTTATTTATGACCGTAACGGGAAGCTGATGGTGTATAATCAGGCAGCTTACGACCTCATGGTTGTCCCTTCACAGACAACGGCGATTGATACGGCTGAATTCTGCAGCCTCCTGGGTATCACACCTTCTGTATTCAATGAAAGGATGAAAACCGCGATATCCTATTCAAGACGTGCTCCCTCTGTTTTTCTCAAGATGATATCAGCTGAAACTTATGCAACATTTCAGGAGAAGATGTTCCTCTTCCCCGGATTTTATATACAGCCAAGGACACTCCGCAAATATTCAAATCCTGTTGCAGCACATATTCTGGGGTATGTCAGCGAGGTGGACGAGGGCATTATTGCCAGGGATCCCTATTACAAGTCGGGTGACTATATCGGCAAGCTGGGCATTGAGGAGGCCTATGAAAAGGAGTTGAGAGGAGAGAGAGGAGTGAAAATATTCATGGTTGATGTTTACAGCAGGATCAAGGGATCATATAATGAAGGGAGGTCAGATGTGGATGCTGTTCAGGGATCCGATATAATATCATCTGTGGATATGGACCTGCAGGAGTACGGAGAGTTTCTGATGAGGAACAAGACCGGTAGTATAGTGGCACTTGAACCTGAGACAGGGGAAGTACTGGCACTGGTGTCCTCTCCTGCATATGACCCCGCACTGCTGGTGGGCAGAGTCAGGTCGGAAAACTACTCCAGGCTGAGTGCCGACACGATGCTCCCTCTCTTTAACAGGGCACTCATGGCCGCCTACCCTCCCGGATCAACTTTCAAGACCCTGAACGGATTGATAGGACTTCAGGAGGGTGTAGTGAGTCCCTTAACCGAGTTCGGCTGCAATAATGGTTATCTGTTCGTGGGCTGCCATTCGCACAGTTCACCTCTTAACTTTATACATGCTGTCTCAAACTCATGCAATTCATACTTCTGCCAGACGTTCAGACGAATCCTCGAGAATCCGGCCTATCCCTCCCTTTATGATGCCTTTGATAAATGGAAGGCTTACATAAATGAATTTGGTTTCGGCGAAAAGCTGGGAACTGACTTTGTAAATGACCTGCCGGGATTTATCCCCTCAGTAAGCTATTTCGACAAATACCATGGGAAAAACGGATGGCGGGCCCTCACAGTAATCTCCCTTGCCATAGGACAGGGAGAAATACTCACAACCCCTCTCCAGATGGCAAACATGACAGCAGCTATCGCAAACAGGGGTTACTATGTCAGCCCGCATATAGTAAAATCAATCGGCTCTTCAGGTAAACCAGACCCCAGATTTCTTGAAAAACATTTTGTCAGCATCGACTCGGTTAATTTTGAGCAGATGGTTTCGGGAATGGAAGAGGCTGTGAATGGCGGAGCAGGCTCAACAGCAAGGATTGCTGCACTTAAAGATATAATAGTCTGCGGCAAGACCGGTACTGCTGAAAATCCGCATGGAGAGGACCATTCGGTATTCATAGCCTTTGCACCCAGGGATAATCCTAAGATTGCAATCGCAGTATTCGTCGAGAATGCCGGATTCGGTGCAACTTATGCAGCCCCGATAGCAAGCCTGATGATGGAAAAATATATCAAGGGGAAAATTACAAATAAATGGCTCGAACAACGCATGCTTGATTTAAATCTGGTTGACGGGTGAGAAGAAGCATAAATATCTGGAAAGGACTCGACAAGGTTACGGTATTGATCTTCCTGGCTTTGATCATTATGGGATGGTTTAATATATACGCTGCCGTTTATAATGAAGATGAGGCAGGTATATTAAATCTCTCCCAGCGCTATGGGAAACAATTTGTATGGATAGTGGCAACAATAGTTCTTGCCGTCTTTATTGTAATAATCGACACCAGGTTCTACGTCTTCTTTGCCTGGTTCATCTATGCAGGACTGATTTTACTGCTCCTGCTTGTCCTGATAATTGGGAAGGAGGTAAACGGTGCAAAATCGTGGTTTGAATTCGGCCCGGTCAGTCTTCAGCCTTCGGAATTCGCAAAATTTGCAACAGCCCTTGCTCTTGCAGCCTATCTTAGCTCCAAAAAGCATGATCTGACCAAAGTTGCCACTTTCCTGACCGCCTCAGCTGTTATCCTCTTTCCGGCAACGCTGATACTTCTTCAGCCGGATACAGGGTCAGCTGTTGTGTTCCTGGCATTATATATTGTCCTGTTCAGGGAAGGACTTAGTCCTTATATCTTTGTAGCCGGCTTGCTGATGGCAATACTCTTTTTTGTCACGCTTCTTTTTGAAAACCTCTATATCACAATTGCCCTTATACTGGTCGCATTCCTTCTCACTTTAGCTGCAACAAGAAAACAGAAAGTATGTTTCGCAGGACTCGGTATTTTGATAGTGACAACAGGGATAATTTATTTATTCAGTTATTTCGTCCTTAAAATAAGGAGCAGCGAAGAGATGATAATACTCGTGTCGCTTATTATATCCGGACTCTTTTACGGTCTATATATCTATAACAGGAAGGCGGTCTCGATACTGATAATCTACCTTTACCTTGTCGGCAGTCTCTTATTCCTGAATTCTGTCCAGTTTGCATTTAACAATCTACTTAAACCTCATCAGAAAGAAAGAGTCGAAATCATGCTGGGTTTTAAGAGCGATCCTCACGGGACAGGGTATAACCTGAACCAATCGCTGATATCAATAGGATCGGGGGGCTTCTCAGGAAAGGGGTACCTTCAGGGAACTCAAACCAAATTCAAATTTGTGCCGGCCCAGAGCACTGACTTCATTTTCTGCACTGTTGGTGAGGAGTGGGGATTTCTTGGTTCCCTGGTAGTTGTCGCTTTATTCACTTTCTTCCTGTTGAGGCTCGTGTTTCTGGCAGAAAGACAAAAATCTGTTTTCCCAAGGATTTATGGCTATGGGGTGATAGCAGTGTTCTTCGTCCATTTCTTTATTAACATCGGGATGGCAATCGGCCTTTTACCGGTTGTAGGCATACCCCTGCCGTTTTTCAGTTACGGAGGCAGCTCCCTGTGGGGATTCACGATACTGCTTTTCATATTCCTGAGATTCGACGCAAGCCGCAACGAGTATCTTATCTGACCTGGTCAGAATGGGATGGTGATCCTGTGTGAGATCTCTATACCGAAATCATTCTCAACATAATCTATGAGCTGGGGAAAGAACTCCAGGAAATCTTCCTGCAGGGCATAATAATTCTTTTTGAGCGCGCGTGCGGCAAACCTTGACTCTTTTGGCAGGGTTGTACGTTTGCTCAGTGTTCTGAGGACATGCCGTATGCCGGGTATTGTCTGATAAGATTCGATCCAGTTATTGATAATGAAAAAGGGCATCATCTCCTGGACATTAGCCGGGAGTATCTCATAATTGTTCACCAGTGCCCTGTAAAAATTATATGTGACACTCTCAAGTGGCCTTCTTGAAAAGAAGTTCCATTCCTTTGTGAGGAAATGATCATAGATTATGTCTGTAACTACCCCTGCATATCTGTGATATTTCCGGGTAAAGAATATTTTGCTTCTGTGAACGACCGGATGGCTGTCGGTAAAACTATCGATATGACGATGAACAATGATCCCTTTCCTTATCAGGTCGGGGTATTTTAAATAATCGCGCCCTTTTACATAATCGCCTATGTAGTTTCCGATGATGATTTTTTCATCGTCGCCAGAGAGGTATATGTGGGCTAAAACATTCATTTTGTGCTATAATAGTACAAAGAATTTGCCATTTCTTCCTTATCCTGAAAACATTTTATTTAACACATTTTCACATTTGTATAGATATGTAATTATGACATTGATTAACAAGGTGTTGCAGGCTGTTTAACATCGTATGAAAAAATAAGAGTGAAATGTTCGGAATTTAACTCCGCAAGTTATAAATTTGCCACTTCATCATTTATTAAACTTCTTTAGCTTTTAAATATTTTGTAATCAATCATTGGAGGTATTATGGCCGTAAAAAAGGTAATTATTTTAGGCGCTGCCGGACGCGATTTTCATAATTTCAATATTTATTACAGGGATAATCAAGATTACAATGTTGTCGCCTTTACGGCTGCCCAGATCCCTGATATTGACGGGAGGAAATATCCTAAAGAGCTGTCAGGCAACCTCTATCCTGATGGAATTCCGGTGTATCCAGAATCTGAACTTCCGGAACTCATAAAGAGACTGGAGGCTGAAGAGTGTATCTTCTCCTATAGCGATGTTACCTATCAGAAGGTTATGGAGGTAAGCGCTATTGTGAATGCAGCCGGCGCCTCTTTTGTTCTTTTAGGGCCCGCAGATACCATGCTGAAGAGCAGTAAACCTGTAATTGCTGTCGGAGCTGTACGAACCGGATGCGGCAAAAGTCAGACATCGAGGAGGGTTATTGAGATTCTTATGCAAAGAGGTCTTAAGGTGGTGGCTGTACGTCATCCGATGCCTTACGGTGACCTCAATGCCCAGAAAGTGCAGCGTTTTGCTACCCTGAAGGACCTTGAGAAACATAAATGCACTGTTGAGGAGATGGAGGAATATGAGCCTCACGTAGTACGTGGTAATGTCATCTATGCGGGTGTCGATTACGAGGCAATCCTTCGTAAAGCAGAGAATGATCCTGATGGCTGTGATGTGATAGTATGGGATGGCGGCAACAATGATTTTCCATTTTTTAAACCCGACCTGATGATCACCGTTACCGATCCACACAGGGCAGGGCATGAGCTGAGGTATTATCCTGGCGAGGTCACTCTCCGCCTAGCCGATGTAGTGGTGATAAACAAGATCGATTCTTCATCTCCTGAAGCGATACAGATCGTAAGAGAGAGCATTGAAAAGGTCAATCCCGGTGCAGTTGTAATCGACGGAGCCTCACCGATCAGGGTTGATGACCCTTCGCTGATAAGAGGGAAGAGAGTACTTGTGGTTGAGGATGGTCCCACACTTACTCACGGAGAAATGAAGCTGGGAGCAGGAGTAATTGCGGCAAGGAAATTCGGAGCCTCAGAGATGGTTGATCCCAGGCCATTCACGGTTGGAAGGCTCACCGATACTTTTACAACCTATCCGGGGATAGGGACACTACTCCCTGCTATGGGATACGGGGAACAACAGCTGAGGGACATGGAGACTACAATCAACAATACTGACTGTGACACTGTTATCATTGCAACCCCTATTGACCTGAGCAGGATAATAGATATAAGGAAGCCCCACACCAGGGTATATTATGACCTGCAGGAGATAGGTGCACCTGATCTTTCAA
>Ga0334885_1003510_pt1 | contig 14485 bp, 13 predicted proteins | sample GraSluR1_MG_8_FD_207233 | JGI IMG/M metagenome (GOLD analysis project Ga0334885, IMG submission 207233) | Sludge microbial communities from methane-producing bioreactor in Wageningen University, Netherlands - Granular Sludge_31_05-R1 | ecosystem: Engineered > Bioreactor > Anaerobic >...
GGAGGGGGATTCCAGGTCCCAGGTGGTTCTTATGGGCAGGCCATGGAAGACTTTATCCGCCGGGGAGTATTATACGTGTCGTGAGGTGCTGTGGAGTTCCGTCGTCTCGTCCTTCGAAAAGCTGGCAGCGGAAAATGACCTGGTTCTCGTGGAGGGTGCCGGAAGCCCTGCGGAGATAAATCTCAGGAAAAGCGAGATCGTGAATATGCGGGTGGCCAAGACTTTTGGATGTCCCGTCCTCCTGGCAGGGGACATCGACAGGGGAGGCGTCTTCGCGTCCCTCGTGGGTACACTGGCCCTCCTTGAAGAGGACGAACGAGCACTGGTGAAGGGGTTTCTCATAAACAAGTTCAGGGGAGACGTCAAGCTGCTCGAGCCCGGGCTTGAGATGCTCACGGATCTGACGGGGGGGCGGCCGGTCCTCGGGGTGATCCCGTGGCTGAAGAACCTTGCCGTGGCCCAGGAGGATTCAGTGTACCTTGACGAGAACAGGGGCGTCGCAGAAAAGGGCGACGTGGATATCGCCGTGATCAAGCTCCCGCGAATCTCGAACTACGACGATTTCGATCCCCTCGCCCTCGAGGATGGGGTTGGTCTTCGGTTCGTGGATGACCCGGCTTCCCTGGGTCACCCTGATGCCCTGATCCTCCCCGGGAGCAAGACCACCATCGGTGACCTGGCATGGCTGCGGCGAACCGGATTTGACGGCCTCATCGGTGCCCTGGCGCTGGCAGGCTCCACGGTGGCGGGGATCTGCGGCGGATACCAGATGCTGGGACGGCGCATTATAGATGCGGACGGCGTGGAAGGGAGCCCTTCGGAAGTCTCCGGACTCGGGCTCCTTCCGGGGGAGACCGTCTTCGAGCCCGCCAAGGAAACGAGCCGCGTCTCGGGCGTCACCGTCCCGGGACCTGGTTTTCCCGGCGATTTCCCCCTTCCCGTGGAGGGGTACGAGATCCACATGGGGAAAACAGTGCTTCCCGAAGGTGCGCGTCCCCTGGTCAGACTTGCGGGCGGCAGGACCGACGGGGCTGTTTCCGCGAGAGGTAGAGTATGGGGGACGTATCTTCACGGCATATTCGACAATTCTTCCTTCCGGGGGGCATGGCTCCGCTCCCTGGGGTGGAAGGGGAAGGACTCCACCGCGTCATTTGCAGAAGAGAGGGAAAAGGCCTTTGATCGTCTTGCCGACGAAGTGGAGGCTTCCCTGGACATGGCAGCACTCGAAAGGATCATCGGCCTGTGAAGAGCTGTACTTCGTCCGTGCCCGGGACATGCGGAGAGCTGTTCCAGGGTTCCCTGGACGGGATCCCCTGCCTGGTCTCGTGCCCAGTGGACCGGATGGCCAGGCTCAGGATCACGGAGATACCGTCCGGGGGAGTGGTCTGCCCGCCGGACATGAGCAAGACGAAACGGGCGCTCGAACTGGCCCTTGAAGCGGAGCCACGGAGGGGAAAATCACTCCTGGTGGAGCGGCTGAACGCCCTTCCCGAGGGAAAGGGGTACGCCAGCAGCACCGCGGACATCCTTGCTGCTGTCTCGGCCCTTGCGGCCCTGTCGGGGGAGCCCTTCGACCCGGAACGGGCGATCCGGACGGCTCTTGCAGTGGAGCCCACGGACAGCATCGCCTGGCCGGGACTGGCGCTGCTCGGTCATCGGGACGGCAGGGTCATGGAATTTCTCGGCCCGCCGCCGCCCATGTCCGTCTACATACTCGACTGGGGCGGAACGGTGGACACGGGGGAGTTCAACCGGAAGGATATGAGGGACGTGCTCTCGGCCATGGCTCCCCTTCACAGGGAGGCCTTCGCACTTGTAAAAGCGGGAGTGGAGCAGTGCGATCCCGGGCTCGTGGGGAAAGGAGCCTCTCTGAGCGCAGGAGCGTGGACGGGGATAATGGAAAAGCCTCACCTTGACGAGTGTTTCAGGCTGTGCGCCCGGCTGGACGGATATGGCGTATGCATAGCACACAGCGGAACGCTGTACGGGGTACTGCTCCCCGGTGGAGGAATGACGGTTGAAGAGGAGATCGTGCGGCAGGCCGGCGAAGTGCTTTCCCCGGGATGGGAAGGCCGCCTTCAGTCGGTGGTGTGCGGCGGCCCTCGAGTAGAAGAAAGGAATGACGGATAATGACCCTTGTTTTTATTCTTTTATGTGCGGTTATAGTGGATTTCCTTTACGGAGAACCGCCGTCGAAATATCACCCGGTGGTCTACATGGGGAAATACATCAAGGCCTTCTGGGCGAAGCGCCCGTCGGGGAGGGAACGTCATCTTCTCTATTTCGGGGGTGCACTGGTCGTCTCCGGTGCCCTGCTTTTTTCGTGGCCCCTGAGACTGCTCGGCATGTTCCCCGACGTGGTCATGGTCATTCCGGCGATCCCGCTGCTGAAGACGGCGTTCTCTCTGTCGGGGCTGCTGCGGGCCGGGGAGGGTGTGCTTGCCGCTCTGAAGAAGGGGAACCTTCCCCAGGCGCGGAAGAGCCTCTCGTGGAACCTTGTGAGCAGGGACACGTCGGATCTTTCCGATGAGGAAGTCACGGGAGCGGCAGTGGAGTCAATGGCTGAGAACCTGACGGACAGCCTGGCGTCTCCCCTCTTTTTCTTCGGTTTGTTCGGTCTTCCCGGTGCCTTTTTCTACAGGTTCTGCAACACCTGCGATTCCATGATCGGGTACCGCGCGGGAGACATGGAATGGGGAGGAAAGGCGGCAGCCCGCCTTGACGATATCCTGAACTGGATACCTGCCCGGATGACGGCCTTCCTGCTGCTCGCGGCAGGAGCCATGGCAGGGGAAAACATCATGGCGGGGGCCGAGGCACTGAGGACCCAGAGGAAGAATACCCCGAGCCCGAACGCCGGCTGGACCATGTCCGTCATGGCGGGGATGCTTGGGGTGACCCTCGAGAAGCGGGACACCTACATTCTTTCCGGAGGGAACGAACCCATAACGGCGGAAGTGCTCCGGAGATGCCTGAAGATCGTGCGCATTGCCGCCGGGCTTATTCTCACTGTGGCGGTGATCCTCGGAGGTCTTCATGGGATGTTCCTTTAGGCCTGAACTCGGGGCCTATTCGCAGCCCCCCCACGGGGGGCTGGAATACGGACGGCTGAGGGAGGAGGGGGTGGACCCCGGAGAGATCCTCGACTTCAGCGTCTCAACGAATCCCTTCCCCCCCTGCGGAGAGGTGCTGGAAGCGGTGGGAAAGGCTGCCGTGGGGCGGTACCCCGATCCATCTTCCGGGGAGTTGTGTGCCGCTCTTGCCGGGGAAAACAGTATTTCGCCGGACCGGGTCCTCGCGGTCAATGGCTTGGCCCAGGCTATTTCCCTGGCGGCCTTCGCATTCTCCGACAGGGGAAAACGCGTCCTTGTGACCGACCCCGCATTCGGGGAATACGCGGCGTCCTGCCGCCTGGCGGGAGCCGACGTGGTGAGCGTGCGGGCCGTTAAGGAGAACGATTTTGCATTTCCCCTGGAAGGCCTGGTTGAGGCGGTGGAGCGCTGCCGGCCCTCCCTGGTCTGGGTCTGTTCACCCAACAACCCCACGGGGGTTCTTCCCGGAAAGGGGCAGATCGCGGACCTGCTCGGGATATGCGGGAAAACGGATACACTGCTCGTCGTGGACGAAGCATACATCAACTTTGCTCCTCCGGGGTCCTCAGTGCTGCCCCTCCTGTCGGAGAATATGTTGGTGATGCGGTCCATGACCAAGGATTACGGTCTGACGGGTCTTCGCCTCGGGTATGTTCTGGGAGATCCGCGACTCCTGGGGGCAATGAGGAGCCTTCAGCCTCCATGGAGTGTCAATGCCTGTGCCCAGGCGGCGGGACTGGCCGCCGTGGCGAACAGCCCGTACTACGAGACCCAGTGGGCCCTTCTTCGGGATCTTGCGGCCCGTCTTTTGGAAGGGCTGAGGCAGGCAGGCTTCGCTCCCGTGCCGTCCTCGGGCAATTTTCTTCTCTTTGCGGTGGACAGCACGGATGCACTGAAGGCTTTTCTCTGGGAGCACCGGATACTCGTCAGGGACTGCGCATCATTCGGCCTGGAGGGATTCGTCCGGGTAGGGGTGAAGTCGGCGGAAGAGAACGAACGGCTGCTGCAGTGCCTGAGGGAGTTCCGGGAGGAGGTGCGGTAATGGGAAAGAGTATTCTCGTCCTGGGGGGTGCCCGGAGCGGCAAGAGCGAATTCGCAGAAGGACTTGTCCTTGAAGCGGAGAAGGCCGGGGCCTCCGTCGTATATCTTGCGGCGTGCAGGGATCTTCCCGGGGACGGGGAGATGGCTGCACGGATCGCAAGGCACCGGAAACGAAGGCCGCTCTCGTGGTCCACGATAGAGGAGCCTCTCTCACCCGAGCCGGTAATTGAGTCCCTTCCCGGGAGATCAGTTCTTCTCATGGACTGCCTGAGCCTCTGGATAAGCAACCTTCTTTTCGAAGGCCCGGAAACAGGGGACGAAGAGGCTATAGAAAGGATCCTCTGCCGTGTCCGGGGGCTGATGGCCTCGGCGGCATCGTCACGGGGAGACGTGATCCTGGTGTCGAGCGAGACCGGGTGCGGGGTGGTCCCGCCGACGCCGCTGGGAAGGCTGTATCGGGACATTCTCGGTTGGGCGAACCAGGAGGCGGCGAAGGCTGCCGGCGAGGTTTGGTTCGTAGTGGCCGGGCTGCCCCAAAAACTGAAGTAGCTGCAGAACATATTACCCGCGGAAACGGGATTTCCTGGAGGAATAATGACAAAACTCGATCAGACCATCGCAAAAATACAGCCCCTCTGCACCAGATCCATGGAGGAGGCACGACGCAGGCAGAATTCGCTGACGAAACCGAAGGGAAGCCTCGGCCGGCTTGAAGAGCTGTCGGTGATACTCGCGGGGATACAGCGGACGCCCAGCCCGGTGATCAGGGACAAGGTCATCCTCACCATGGCGGGAGACCACGGCGTGGTGGACGAAGGGGTCACCCTGTACCCCCGGGAGGTCACGGTGCAGCAGGTGCTCAATTTCCTCCGCGGCGGGGGAGGGGTGAATGTCCTCGCCAGGCACGTAGGGGCCAGGGTGGTCCTCGTGGACATGGGAGTTGCCCATGACTTCGAGCCTGCGGAAGGACTGCAGATCAGGAAAGTTGCGAAAGGAACGGCCAACATGCTCCGCGGCTCCGCTATGACGAGGGAGCAGGCGGTGCAGTCCCTGGAGGAGGGGATCGCGGCGGTGGAGGAAGAGGCCGCGAAGGGGATGGATATCCTCGGAACGGGAGAGATGGGTATCGGGAACACGACTCCGTCGACGGCCATCGCATGTGCGGTCACCGGAGTTCCCGTTCCCCTGGCCACAGGACGGGGGGCAGGGCTCACCGACGAGGGAATGAAACGGAAAATTGCCGTGATCGAGCAGGCCCTGGAGTTCCACAAACCTGATCCGAAGGATGGCCTGGACCTGCTTTCCAGGGTCGGCGGATTCGAGATCGGGGGCATCGCCGGCGCGATCCTCGGCGCCGCCTCTCTTGGGATCCCGGTAGCGGTGGACGGCTATATTTCCACGGCGGGGGCGGTCATCGCATACCTGCTCTGCCCCGAGACAAAGAATTACATGATCTGTTCCCACAAGTCTGTGGAAGTGGGGCATGAACACATGCTGCGATTCCTGGACGCGGAACCCCTCCTGGACCTCGACATGCGGCTTGGGGAGGGGACGGGCGCGGCGCTGGCTATTTCCATCGCCGAGGCGTCGGCAAAAATCCTCGCCGAGATGGCGACCTTCGAGAGCGCCGGAGTGTCGGGACCCCTCGAACCCGGGGGAAGAACGGACGGCGAGTGACGTGGATCTCTTCCGGGCTCTCGGTTTTCTGACCATACTGCCCTGTCCGCGGCAGGAGAGTTCCCCGGAGGACCTGGGCCGGTCATCGGGGTGGTTCCCTGCCGTCGGGGCTGTTCTCGGGGCGATCCTGGCAGCTGCCTGGCTCGGGCTGTCCCGGGTGCTTTCTCCCCTTGCGGCCTCTTCTGCCGTCGTGGTCCTCTGGGCGTTGCTGACCCGGGGTTTCCACCTGGACGGCCTGGCGGACACCTTCGACGGCATCGGGGGAGGATACAGCAGGGAGTCGCGGCTGGCCATCATGAAGGACAGCCGCCTTGGAACATTCGGCGGGATCGCCGTCGCGGCAGCTCTCCTTTTGAAGACTGCCGTGCTTGCTGATATAACGGGGATATCCGGGTCTGCGGCACTGTGTGCTGCCCCTGTCGCCGGAAGATGGGCGATCCTCTTCGCTATGAGATTTTTCCCTTCAGCCCGCCCCGGAGGGATGGGCGACACCTTCCGCAAAGGGTGCACAGGGCTCCAGCTTGTTACAGGAACCGCGATCGCCGTACCGGTCGCACTCTTTGCCGCCGGGACTGCCGGGGCGGTGTTGCTCGTGGTCGTACCCTGTGCGGCCCTGCTCCTCTCGCTCATGATGAGATCCCTTCTTGGAGGACTCACTGGAGACTCCTACGGAGCGATCTGTGAAATTTCAGAGATCCTGTCCCTTTTCCTTTTTGCCCTTCTTCAATAGGAAAGACGACGGGGAAGATGATTTTTTCTCTTCCCCGGCCTTCTTTCATCTTTCCGCACGTGTTCCCCTTACCTCATTGGAAAATCTTTTTTGTCGCACAATATCAGTTGCAAAATTGCGTCAAAAATACTAAAATATAGGTGTGAATATTTAGTTTATTTAACTGGCAGCCCGGAGGGTGGATATTTGCTCCGGCTATGGCGGTTTCATTTGAAGGAGATGATGGAGAGACCCGGTTTTTGGTGCATTCAGAAGCGGATACAGTTGAGAGATGAGAGTCGTTCCGTTTCGCTTCGCCGGGAAACTTACGGCGGATGTTCCGGAAGGCGGTGGTAAAAGTGAGAAACAGATGGATCATCCTTGCGGTCACAGTTTTTTTGGCGGTATCCATGATGGGTGCCGCTGCTCTGGAGGCGGATGCCAGCCCGGTGATCACCGCGAGGCTGAGGGCCGCACCGGTAAATTATTCCGGCAAGTGCCCTGCGACCATACGGTTCAACGGCGAGATCAATGTCCAGGGCATGACAACGAGCCCCCTGAGGGTACAGTACAGGTTTATCCGGAGCGACGGTGCCATAGCGCCGATCCAGACGCTGGTCTTTGACAGGAACGGCACCAAGCCGGTACACAATACGTGGACGCTCGGCGGGGCAACCCTGCCGTCCTATTCCGGGTGGCAGGCGATCAAGATCCTTTACCCGCAGGATGTGGAGTCCAACAGGGCGTCGTTCACCGTGAAGTGTGAGCCCGAGCAGCCGAAGAAGCCGGACCTGGTGATCCGATCTTTCGGCCTGAAACAGTGGGGAAAATGCCAGCCGAACAGCATGATCTTCACCTTCCAGGTGACGGTGGCCAATATCGGGACGGCGGCGTCGCCGAAAATTACCGACAAGGCCCTCGTCCAGGCGATGGACCAGCACGGGAACGGCTGGGGCAACGGCGTGATGCTGAACGCCATACCGCCCGGCGGGAGCCAGACGGTGCTGATCCCGGTCTATTATCTGAAAGATGACCCCGGCCACATCACCGGCGCCGCCCCCCACCCCTTCAGGGCGATCGCAGACCCCCTGAAACTCGTGGACGAGCTCCGTGAGGATAACAACATGTCGGGCGTGATCAATGTCGACCCGAGGGGCATCTGCAACCAGGCCCAGGTCCCCGTGAGGGAGGACTGTATTTCCTTCAATCCTGCCACGGCACAGGTGAAGTTTGTCAGCAACGACTGGAAGATCGTGGACGGAAGCCACTGGATGTTCAGCTTCGGAAACCTGAAGGCAGAAGCGGAACAGGCATTGAAGATCATCAAGCATTACAGGATGAACCAGTCGTGTTTCGTCGGCAGGCCTGACCCCTCGTTCCAGTACATGCTGAGGTCCGGAACGGCTCCCGCAGGGGCAATGGCAGGGGAAGACTGCGTTTCCTTCAATCCTGCCACGGCGGAGGCGAAGTTTGTCGGCGGCGAATGGAAGATCGTGGACGGGTCCCACTGGATGTTCAGTTTCGGCACCAAGGAAGATGAAGCCCGGCAGGCCCTTGCCATCATCAAGAAGTACGGATTCACGAAGTCATGCTTCGTGGGCAGGCCGCACGCCAGCTTCCAGTATATGCGGAAGTAGTCTTCGGAAGGAATAATGCAATGCGTTATGCAGAAAAGGAGCATCCGCCTTATTTTTTAGGCGGGCGCTCCTTTTTTCAAATATGGTTTTGACAGTCCGGGCACGGGATGAAAAAGAATATGCACCCGTTCCCTGACAGGGAAGAAACTTTGAGAGCGGGTGAAAGTGAACGGGAAAAACAGGGGAGGAACAGGAAATGAAGAAAAAGTATTATGGGTGTATTGTTCTGATCATAGCTGTTCTTGCCTTTTGCAGCCCTGCGTCCCCGGCTGCCGGGGCTAAAATCTACTGGCATTTTACCATCAAGGCATTTGTGGACCTGCCTGATACCAATGGTGTGGAATGGGCCTGGATAACGATGGTCGAATACGATGCGTCCAAAGCATATCCTGCTGAGGCCGAAGTCGCCGCTGAATACGGCGGTGAACTGAAGGGGACGGTCTTGGCATTTGTCAGGGGTGCCGCATGGCGCTCCGCTCACAGGTATTTTCGGGATGCTACCTGCAGCGGCCGCCCGTCGAAAAGCGAGACGTTCTGGGAATCGAGCGAGAGCGACAGCGTTTTTGCCATGGGGCAGCTCATCTCGTCGCGCCCCTTTAGAGGTTTGCCGGGGACGGTTCCCCCGGAACCTGATTCCTTCAGGTTCGGGTTCGAGAAGAGAAGGGTCCTCCGCCCCGACGGGACCTGGTTCGATCCGAAAGGCCAGGTGAACATTTTTACCGGCGCCATCAATATTGAGGGCAGGCCCCATGAAGAAACAAGGGGGGATTTTTACCTCCAGGTCGTAAATTACCGTGACAACCTGGAACATCACCGCCGATGCGGGAAGGCCTGGGCGGAGCAGTATCTCACCGCTTTCAGAACGTTTCACATCGTGGACGTCATTCCTGCTCCAGGAGATTACCAGTTCCGTCAATCCCTGCTCAGCAGCCGCAAAAAGTATTTTGTACATCGTGTGGACCGTTCTACCTCCCCGGAGCATCCCTTTTGGAAACAGCAGACAATGTAGCCGTGTGATGAGGAATGCCCGTGTTTGGAGCAAAATCCTCCAGTGATTTCCGGTTTCCGGGAAAGAGACGTTTCCCAGGACAGAAAAAAATTGACCCGCTTTTTCACACCATCTATACTGTGGAGAAAAGAAAAATGAATTTATGAAATTTTCTCCGGATCAGTCTCCGGAGAAGGAGGGAAACAGCCCCATGGAAAACGGCAGGACCGGAGCAGCACGCAGGCTGTTGCTGACATTGATATTTCTCCTTGCCTTCCCTTCGGAAGGTGTTCCGTGGGGTGCAATTAAAGAGTATGCGGAAACGCACCAGTACATTCTCAGGGAGGCTAGGAAACTGGCCTCTTCCGATCCGGCCTTTGTCCAGAAGTTCCCTTCGGCTGAGGAGCTCATGGACCATGACTATGTTATCGTGACGGCTCTCGGGAAATCCGGTCCCGGGCCTGACGTGGACGGGGCTTCTCCCTATTCGTGGCATTATTACAACCCACGAACCGGCAAAGGCCTTGCCCCGCGGAAGGTTGCGGATTTTTTCAATGTGATGATGCACAAACGGGTCAGGGGAGAATCCCAGGCGAGGGAAGTGGCCTGGGCCGCTCATTTCCTTGCCGATATGTTTGTTCCCTATCATGTGGTGGGTATGCCTGAGGAGGCTGCCTGGCAGGTGTTAATGGCGGGAACCCCGATGGGGGAAAGGGAAACAGGTCCGGCAGAACTCTATTCCAGGCAGTCGCCCGCTCCGGCAGGATGGGGAGGGGGAGGGGACTTTTCTTCCGCCCTGGAGCTGTTTTTTAAGAAATACCCGCCGGGGAATGAAGAGGGAGTGGACTGGTTCGATCCGTGGTATTTCAACGGATGGGGCGGAGCTACTGCTCCCGGAATTGCCACAGGAAGTCATGGATTCTGGGAATACCAGGCATGGGAGTGGTTTCGGTTTCGCCATATAGCGCAAAAAAGCCTGCCTCCCCATGAGTACGATCCCTTGTGGAAAAACCGGAAATCCGAAATGGGGACCGTTTTCTGGAGGGCCCAGGCACTGGCTGCAGCTGATTTCACAGCGGCATGTGCGGAAAGGACCCGGCAGAACATATCAGTCATTCTGGCCGATCCTGACCAGGGAATACAGAATGCTGTCCGTGCCGTGTATACCCTTTACAGGGCTTCCATGACATCCCTCCGGGAATCCTGGCGGCAGGAAGATCTCACCGGGGGAGGATACAGGGTTTTCTGCACAGTGCTCAATACGGATCCCCGGGAAGAATTTGTGGGTGCCGAGGCCCGGCTGCTGTATGAAAAAGACGGAAGATGGCTGGTGAGGGAAACGGTTGCCCTTTCGAGTGCAGTTCCGCCCAAGGGCACCGGTGAATTTTTCTGGGATTTCCGCACAGGAGATCCCTTCCGGTGCATTGCGGAGGTTTCAGGTATGTTTAGGCAGACTCCCGATTTGGGGTATGTGAACATTTCATTCACGACCGCTGGGGTTACCCCGGAAAGGGAACATGAAAGAACCTTCACTGGGAAGATGAATTTCTCCATGGCGAATTACCCCGAAGGAACCAGGATCAATGAGCTTTCTCTCTCTATTTCCCCGTTTGATGGAACAGTCCGGGGAATCGCCAGGATCAGGTTTATTCCTGCGCTGCCGGGAGGGATGAAGCCGATGGGCCTGGAACTTTTCCTTGAAGGGGCATCCGACGGGACGCGCCTGTCAGGAACCTGCAGGGGAACACAGGAGAATGTTTTCTGGACAGGCAGCGGCAGTGCAGGCGGAAGGTGGAGCGCCATTCTCTCGGGAGGAAAGGTGAAAGGATCGATAGTCCTCGAAAGAGGAGGGAAAACGTTCAGTCTCGCTTTCTTCGGAAATGAGCTGGTGCAGTAAAAAGTGAGGAGCAAAAGATGAATAAAATTATCCTTTTGTTTCTTCTGTTCCGGTCCCTGGATCGGTACACTGACTGAGATCACTCAAGAAGCAGCGTTACTGGGTACATACCCAGTTGCTGAAAGAGAAAAAGGAGGGCTAACGTGGAACATTCGGCCGGGAAAAAACTGGTTGTGTTGTGGACGAGCGGAGAGAAGGAAACGGCGATGAGCATGGTCATGCTGTACAGCCTGAACTCGAAGCTCAAGGGATGGTGGGACGAGGTAACGCTGCTGGTTTGGGGTGCTTCGACAAGGCTTCTGGCGGAGGACAGTGAAGTACAGGATTACCTGCGCACCCTGCAGGAAGCGGGTGTGAAGGCAATAGCCTGCAAAAAGTGCGCCGAAAACCTGGGCGCGGCGGAGAAGCTTGAAAGCCTGGGGGTAGATGTTTTCTACACCGGGCAGTACCTTACCGAAAAAATTCAGGCGGGTGAAAAAATCCTTTCCGTGTGATCAGCGAATGTCCCGGGCAGCCGGCCCGGAGCAGGCCGGCTGAAAGTGTTTTTTCTTCAGGCATTACGGGATCATACCTCCGATGCGCGGTGTCCAGTTGAGCTGCCTGACCGCGATGTGACCGTCGAAAAGTGTCAGGACATGGACGCCGCAGTAGTCCTGGCGCATTGAAAAGAGTTTCTGCCAGGAAATTTCGAGAATGGTAAAAATCAAGGTCTTGAAGACCCCCGCATGGGCGACAATGAGAATGTCCCCGTCCTGCCGGGCGAGGATGGACTGAAATGCGGGCCAGACTCTTTTCTGCACGTCGAGGAAGTTCTCTCCCCCCGGGGGGCGGAACCCGGCAAAATCGTTCCCCCGTGCCTCGAAATTTTCAGGATCCCGCTCCATCATCTCCTGCATGGAGCACATTTCCCACTCGCCGAAGGCGATCTCCTTCAGCTCCGGAACTACAGTAGAAGTGAGCCCCCTGTCTCCTGCGATTATGGACGCGGTCTGTTCCGCACGTTTCATCCCGCTGTGGAAGACCCGGGTCACGGGCAATGACGCAAAGGCCTTTTTCAGGCCGGCAGCCTGTTCCTTCCCTTCCACGGAAAGGGGCAGATCGGTCCTTCCGAGAAAACGCATCTGCCGGTCGGGTAGTTCAGGCCGTCCGTGGCGGACGAGGTAAACGGTCGATTCCATGGGTCCCTCCCTGATTATTCTCTTCCCTGTTTGTCCCTGACGGTTCATAGGGTACAATAAAGCCACAGAGAATACCAGCGAAAGGAGAATACATACAATGGAAAAAACACTTTTGGTCACATGCCACGCGCCTGAAGCCGTCAGGGCCGCCATAGAGGAAGGTCTTGCAGGGGCGGCGCGCATTCTGTTCCTTGAAGATGCCGAACCTGAAAGCCGTGGGGCCGTGCTTTCATCTGCCAGTGCCCTCCTCTCGTTTTTCTTCAACAGGGAAGTGAAAGAGGAAGAATACCCGCTTCTCGAGGAAACGGAGATCTTCCAGTCCATTTCCACCGGGCTCGACTTCCTTCCCTTTGAGAGAATGCCGAAGAAGATGATCCTTGCATGCAACGCCGGCGGGTGGGCTCCCCAGATAGCCGAGCACACCATCGCCCTGCTCCTAGCCCTTTCCAGAAGGCTCATCCCCCTCCATAACGATCTCGTGAAGGGTGTGTTCAACCGGCAGGGATATGCCCCCATAAGCCTCCGGGGAAAGATCATGACGGTGGCCGGATACGGTGGAATAGGGCGCATGACCGCAGACCTGGCCAGGGGATTCGGCATGAGGATCCGGGCCCTCAACACCAGCGGAAAGACCGATGGGAACGTGGACTTTGCGGGAACGCTCAACGACCTTCATGCCGTTCTTCCCGATACGGATGTGCTGTTGCTCTCCCTGCCGCTGAACAGGCATACGAAGGGTGTGATCGGGAAGACCGAGCTCGACCTTATGAAGAAGAACGCCATTCTGCTGAACGTCGCGAGGGCCCCGCTGGTGGTGGAGGAGGATCTCTACAACCACCTGAAGGAGCACCCTGATTTCCAGGCAGGGCTTGACGTCTGGTGGAAGGAGCCCACCTGGGGCGGCGGGGATTTTGACCTCGACCATCCCTTCCTTGAACTTTCCAATGTCGCCGGGTCGCCCCATAACTCGAACCGGTGCGAGAACGACATGGTAATTGCATCACGGGCCGCGGCGGCAAACCTGGCGGCGTACTTCAGAGGAGAAAAAATAAGCGGACTCATACGCCGCGAAGACTATATCGAATGAGAGGGAAAATGTCATGGCTCGCTTCACCATCGCAACATTCAACGTGAATTCTGTCCGAAGCCGGATGCCGATCCTGCAGAAGTGGCTTTCGGAGCACCATGTGGACGCGCTCTGCCTCCAGGAAACAAAGGTTGTGGATGAGGCTTTTCCGGAGGCTGACTTCAGGGATATGGGATATCGGTGCCTCTACCGGGGCGAGAAGTCGTACAACGGAGTGGCGATCCTCACGAAGGAGCCGCTGGACGGCTTCGCCGTGGGGTTCGGCGACGGAGAGGAACCGGAGGGGGAGACGAGGCTGCTGAGAGGGCGGATCGGCGATTTCTGCATGGTGAACACCTATATTCCCCAGGGAAAGGCCATCGACCATGCGGACTACGTGTACAAGCACAGGTTCCTGGACAGGATGAAATCCCTTTTCGACAGGGAATACCTGAGATCCGAGAAGATCGTCTGGGTGGGCGACATGAATGTGGCCCCAACGGATATTGACGTCACGAGCCCTGAGAAGAAACGGGAGCACCCCTGCTTCGCCCCGGACATCCAGGAGCACTTCGAGGATGTGAAGAGCTGGGGGTTCATTGACCTGTTCCGGAAGTACAGGCCGGATCCGGGAGAGTTTTCCTTCTTCGACTACAGGGTGAAAAACTCCCTGGAGAGGAACATCGGCTGGAGGATCGATCACGTGCTGGTGACGCCTGCACTGGAGAAACATGGGGTGGACTGCTGGATCGACAGGGAACCGAGGAGTTGGGAGAAACCCTCGGATCATACGCCCGTGCTTGCGTCTTTCGACCTGTAGACCTGCCATGTTCAGGGACTGCATCTTCTCAGATCCCCCTGTGAAGGGAACGACAGTTTTTCCTTCGTGGAGCGCTCTCACCCTGAAGTCGGCAGGCTGCGACCTGTACGGAGTGATGTATCACCCGGGAGGCGAGGGGCCGCACCCGACAATGGTGCTGTTCCACGGGTTTCCGGGAACGGAGAAGAACGGCGATCTTGCCCAGGTTTTCCGGAGGGCCGGGTTCAACACGATGATCTTCTCCTACCGCGGGGCGTGGGGCAGCCACGGGAGCTTCAGCTTCAGCAACGTGATCGGGGACGGCAGGAACGTGACAAACTGGCTCCGGAGCGATGAAGCCCGAAAAAGCTATGCGGTGGACGGAGAAAGGATCGTTCTGG
>Ga0334885_1003520_pt1 | contig 14463 bp, 9 predicted proteins | sample GraSluR1_MG_8_FD_207233 | JGI IMG/M metagenome (GOLD analysis project Ga0334885, IMG submission 207233) | Sludge microbial communities from methane-producing bioreactor in Wageningen University, Netherlands - Granular Sludge_31_05-R1 | ecosystem: Engineered > Bioreactor > Anaerobic > Unclassified...
AGCGCTTCCTTTGCTGAAATAAAATGATCATATTTTGCACTTTATATTAGCATTCAATTTATTTGCAGATTATTTATCTTGAGAATATTTTCGTGAGTTGGAACCCTTTAAATTGAGGATTAACATTTACGTTCTGAGGTGATAAGTTGACATTTTCACCTGCCAGTGACCAAAGCTCTTTGGAAACAGCACCCCATTATATCCCTTTTATACAGCGGATATGGTCTCGTTGAATTATGTATACAGTATGCATTATCTTGTGTGCAATTCAGCCAGCCCTTTAATTCCCAGCATAAGCGAGTAATCAGGAGATATTTCTGCAAAATATCCCAGTTTTCCATGTTTGGAGGATTTCAATCCTTAAGCACAGAATATTATTAAGGTTGCAATCATGCTCGGAACCGAATAATATTCATTCCCGGTTCAACACAAAACAACAAGGAGGAAAAGGATTATGAATAATGGGGCTTATAATCCCTACCAACACGCGCAAGCACAATTTGACCAGGTGGCAGAGATGGTCAGCCTGGATGATACTACCCGGGAATTGCTGAGGCAGCCTATGAGAGAGTATCATTTCCTTATACCGGTACATATGGATGACGGAAGCACCAAGGTGTTCCAGGGATTCAGGGTACAGCACAACGATGCTCGCGGCCCGGCCAAGGGCGGCATCCGCTTTCATCCCCAGGAAACTGCCGATACTGTCCGCGCTCTGGCTATGTGGATGACCTGGAAATGTGCGGTGGTAGATATACCCCTGGGTGGAGGAAAAGGCGGTGTGATATGTGATCCCCGCAGCCTGACTGATTCCGAACAGGAGCGGTTGTGCCGGGGCTGGGTACGGCAGGTGGCCAGGAATGTAGGCCCCTGTTTGGACGTACCTGCACCTGATGTCATGACCAATGCCAAACATATGCTGTGGATGCTGGATGAATTTGAAACCATACACGGCGGACGGTATCCCGGCTTCATCACTGGAAAACCAGTGGGTATGGGAGGTTCTCTGGGCAGAACTGAAGCTACTGGTTATGGGGCAGTATATACTTTAAGAGAGGCTTTGAATGATAAGGGCATGGATATTAAGAACACCTCGGCCAGCATACAGGGCTTTGGAAATGTTTCTCAATATGCGGCCAAACTTTATCAGGAACTGGGAGGAACTGTAGTAGCTACCTGTTGCTGGGACAATAATGACAGCAAGGCCTATGCCTATGTAAATCAAAATGGGCTGGATATTGACCAGCTGTGCAGCATCACTGATTTATATGGCGGTATCGATAAAAACCAGGCTCGGGATTTGGGTTACGAGGTGCATCCGGCTGACGCCTGGCTGGATCAGGACGTGGATATTCTTATCCCGGCCGCCCTGGAAAATCAGATAACCAGGGAAACGGTGGGGAGAATCAGCCCTAAGGTCAGAATAATAGTTGAAGGTGCTAATGGACCCACAACCCCTGAGGCTGATAAGGTGCTGAAACAGCAGGGAGTTTTTGTAATTCCTGATTTCCTGGCTAATGCCGGCGGAGTAACCTGCAGCTATTTCGAGCAGGTACAGTGCAATATGAATTATTTCTGGGAAAAAGACGAAGTGCTGGATAAGCTGGATGTTAAAATGACTTCTGCTTTCAGAGCGGTAAACGAAGTGGCCAAAAGGAATAATCTGTTTATGCGTGATGCAGCCTATGTAATTTCCATCAATCGTGTAGCTCAGGCGGTTAAAATGCGTGGGTGGGTGTAAACACCCGCTCCCTTAACCAACAGGAAGGTGGTACCCATGACCGGCAAAGATACTGCCAATGATGATCTGCTATATTTTCTGAAGGAGCGGGCTAAAGAGCTGGATTGCATTTATCAAGTGGATGAGCTGCTTAATGATCAGCGCCTTTCCCTCCCGGAAATATTTGAGGAAATTGTGCGAGCGCTCCCTTCAGGCTGGCAGTTTCCGGATTTTTGTCATGCCAGAATTATATATGATAACCAGAGTTATCAAACCCCGGGGTTCATTCCTTCCCCTTTTTCTATCAGCTGCAGTATCGAGGTCAACGATAAGGTTGTGGGAATGGTGGAGGTAGTCTACACCCAGGAGGTTCCAGCCGGGGAAGAGGGATATTTTCTGGAAAAGGAGCGCAAGCTGATTCGCAGCATAGCTGACCGCATCGGTCAAACCATACTGCACCGGCAGATGAAACAGGTGCTGCTGGACTGGAATCACACTCGTCAGATCCCTCCAGAGGCCAAGGGAAGCAATAATGAATGGATGGTCATCGTCGACCTTTTGCTCCGGACTGATCCGGACTTGCTCTTGTACGTCTGCAAGAAGATGATAAACCACCTCTATTGGAGCGGAGTCAAAGAAGCCCAGGATATATTAACCGATTTGAGTCCAGGCTGGCAGATGTCTTTTGAACGGGGGGAGGTCAACTATCCCAGTGCCAAACTCCCCCCGGGCAATATTGCTACCATCAGCGAAAAAACCTTTTCGGCAGCTTCCCAGCATATGAGCAGCAACGAAATCACTCTGCGCCTGAAGAAATGGCTGCAGGAACAAAAGGCCTATTTTCTTATCAAAGCTATTGACCGTATCGATGCCTCGGTAGGGGAAATAATTGACGCCATTATCCGCTATAAGAATATCGCCGGTGGAAGCAACATGCTCAATCAGGCTACTGAACGCTGGCTGGAAGTTGCCCTAATGAGACGTTTCCTCTCGGATAACCTGGAATTTATTCGCGTAGCTCGGAAATATATCGGTATCTGCAGCTATTATCATATTGTCAACCGTATGATTTTCCCGGAAGACAGTCATGGCAAAATCGGGGGCAAGGGTACCGGACTCTTCCTGGCCCAACAGATCCTGGCCCGGGAGAGCAAAGATCAGCCTCTGCTGGGAACAATTAAAATCCCCAAGACCTGGTATGTCACTACCGATGAAATCACCGAATTTCTGCACTATAACAATCTGGAAGCACTTAATGAACATAAATACAAAGATTTGTCCGAAATCCGGATGGACTACCCTAATATTATTCACACCATGAAAAATGCCAAATTCCCTCCTGCCGTTATCAGGAGCCTGGCCATGGCCCTGGATGATTTTGGCGACAGTCCCCTTATCGTCAGAAGCTCAAGCCTGCTGGAAGATCAGATGGGTTCTGCTTTTTCCGGCAAATACAAGAGCCTTTTCCTTTCCAACCAGGGCAGTAAGAAACAGCGCCTGGAAGAATTAATGAATGCCATAATAGAGGTTTATGCTTCTGTTTTCAGTCCGGATTCCATAAAATACCGGGCTGAACGTGGCCTGCTCGATTTTCAGGAAGAGATGGGGATCCTCATTCAAGAGGTAGTAGGATCCAGGATTGGCTCCTACTTTATGCCTCTGTTCGCCGGAGTAGGATTCAGCAATAATGAATTTCGCTGGTCGCCCCGGATCAATCGTGAAGACGGACTGATCCGGCTGGTAATGGGCCTGGGTACCCGGGCAGTGGACCGTTTGAGTGATGATTTCCCGGTCTTGGTTTCTCCCGGCCAACCGCGTCTCCGGGTCAATACGGTTCCCGAGGAGATTAAGCACTATGCTCCCAAGAAAGTAGACGTAATCAACCTGGAGAACAACACCTTTCAGACGATTGATATCAGTACTCTGATCAAGGAATATGGAGCTCAGATCCATAATATACAGCAGGTTGTGTCGGTGGATAAGAATGACTATATTGGAAAACTATCCATATTCGACATAGATTTTGCCCGGGACAGGGCCATCGTAACCTTTGATGGGCTCATATCGGACACCGGTTTTGTCAAACAGCTGCGCCTGATTCTTAAGACCCTGCAGGATAAGCTGGGCACTCCGGTTGATATTGAGTTTGCCTCAGACGGCAAGGATTTCTATCTCCTCCAATGCCGTCCCCAGAGTTTCGGAGTAGATAGTGTTCCCGCCGCTATTCCCAAGGACATCCCGGAAAAAGACATTATCTTTTCGGCCAATCGCTATATTTCCAACGGAATGCTGGAAGACATATCCCATATAGTATATGTTGATGCTGAAGGTTATAACTGTCTTCATGATCTGGCGGATTTGGTGGATGTAGGCAAAGCTGTGGGTCAGCTTAATTCTCTGCTGCCCAGAAGGCGGTTTATTCTGATGGGACCGGGGCGCTGGGGCAGCCGGGGTGATATCAAGATGGGGGTGCAGGTCAGCTATTCCGACATTAATAATACCGCGGCCCTGATTGAAATCGCCCGCAAAAAGTCAAATTATATGCCCGAACTTTCCTTTGGCACGCATTTTTTCCAGGACCTGGTGGAGTCCAACATCCGCTATTTGCCTCTTTATCCTGATAATCGCGACATTATATTTAACTCCCGGTTTCTAAACCGTTCCAAAAATATGCTGGCAGTGCTTCTGCCTGAGTTTTCCAGGCTGGAGGAGGTTGTAAAGGTCATTGACGTGCGCCAGAACTCGGGCGGCAGGGTTCTGAATATTACCATGAATGCCGACCTGGAAGAAGCCCTGGGATATCTGAGCAGTTTTTCCGGGCAGAGCAAAGCAGCTTATGATGAAGCTGCTTACGCGGAAAAATACCTGCAGCCCGGCCAGGATCGTTATGATGATCGTTTCTGGCGCTGGCGTTTTTATATGGCGGAACGGCTGGCGGAAAGATTAGATCCGGGCTATTACGGAATCAAAGGGGTATACTTAATTGGCAGCACTAATAATGGAACCGCAGGTCCGGGCAGTGACATAGACCTGGTCATCCATTTCCAGGGTGACCATAAACAACGGCAGGATCTGCAGCAGTGGCTGGAGGGTTGGAGCTTGTGCCTGGCGGAAATGAATTATCTTAAAACCGGCTACTCCTCTGAAGGCTTGCTGGACATTCACTTGGTTTCGGATGAAGACATCATAAATAAGACTACCTTCGCAGCGAAGATCGGTTCCATCACTGATCCTGCTCATCGTCTTAAGCTTAAAACCGACTATTGATATCCAGAGTATTATCAGGTTACTTTTTGCTTTATTTCGTAAAAGCAGCTATCGCATATGTATTTCCCTTTGTAATACTGCACGTCGGCAATATTCCCGCAAAAAATACACCCCGGCGAATACTTCTGCAGGACGATTTTCTCGCCGTCAGTGAGTATTTCCAGGGCATCCTTATCATCTATACCCATTGTTCTGCGGAGTTCGATGGGAATAACTATCCTTCCCAATTCATCAATCTTCCTCACTACGCCAGTTGATTTCATGCTTAAAACCTCCTCTCAAGTGTGGATGTAAAATAAAAATGTTGATCCATACGGGCAAGTTTATTGCATGTACCATATTATGGCTATATATATAAAATATACCAGAAAAGATTTCATATAGCAACAATATATCAAATGGAAGTAAAATAATAATATAATAGATGCATTTTAAGGAGAAAAATCGTGAATAAACTGCAGGGGTTTTATGAACTAAGAAGAATCAGGATTCCTTCCATATCCTGGCGGGAATTCACCCCTCATACCACCCTGAGTCCCGACAAGCTCTGGACCATACGGGTGGCAGTGGCCCAAGGCAATGATTTTAACCTTCCCCGGGCAGTGGGCTTGAACGCTGCTGATGCTACTATCAAGGGACGGGAATTCATCCAGGCATTCCCCCCTCCCGACCTGGTAATATATTACCCCTATTTTCTGGCCCTGAAGAGCGGCACCATGAGTATACAGGAAGAGCGGACGGTTATTGAAGCAGTGAACCGGGATCTGTGGAATCTAACTACGGCGGGCCGTCGTGATGTAAGCATGGCAGTGCAGCTTGACTCGGGAGACATGTCGATATTTGGAGAGGAAACGTTCCTGGAACCGGATGAGATATCGGAACTCTTAAGGTATGATAAAATACTCCGGGCCTATAATCATCATCAGCTCTTTGGCAGCACTACAGTTATGGTGGAATGGAGTTATGCTATGAATTCTGACCTTGATCGCCGTCCTACCGGAAATAAATACCTGGTTTTTTATGAATATCGCTTATTGCCCGGTTAGAAAGATTCCAGATAGATGAAACGCAGATCATCAAAATATACCGTACCCTGCAAGTTCTTGCTTTTATCGGTTTCCACCATATAATAATAATCCAGGGTCAGGGGCAGAGGAATATTCGCCGGGATATCTGCGCTGACGTATTTCCAGCCTATCCAGTCAATCCGGGAAGCCAGATTGATGGTATGGGAATTGCCGTTCCCGTCTTTTATTATGGCTCTCAGCCAGGGGGCTTTTCCGTCTCCGTAAACCCACACCCCCAGTTTTTTGGGGCGTATGAGACTGGTATACTGAGAGTCCTTTATCTCCTGCTTAACTTTTACATTGATGGTTCCGTTATATACCCGGTCCCAGGCCGAGTAATCATAATTTACTTTAAGGCTGTACTGTCCTTCCCGGACCTGTTCCGAAGATTTGGTACAACTGCCTCCCACGTAGCCGTTTACCTGGTAAGATTCTCCCGGTTTGGTTTCATAGCTGTCGATCAGCTGATTCTTCTGTCCGGATACGAAATTCAGGGTAACCTGCCGGCTTCCTACCTGTGCCATTACTGCTCCGGTGCCCGGGCCTAATGGGGTGAAAATTCCCTGCTGGTCAACAACCGCCATGGAGGAGGGTATAACCGACCATCGCGCGGCATGGTTGTCAATCACCAGCGGATGTCCTTCGGCGGTAAAGGCCGTAAGCTGCAGGGCTTGGGGAACATTCTGCTCCACGGCCAGCATCCCGCTCTCGGTAAAAGCCAGCTTATCAGCAGTATCCACTACGGTGACCTTGGCCGTTCCCTTTACTTCACCCAGGCTGGCTTCAACCACCAGGCTGCCTCCTCTGCCGCCGGCAGTAAACAGGCCCTTTTGGTCTACCCAGCCAGCGGACTCTGCATCTGGTTCTCCTGGAGCTATGAGGCTCCATCTGATGCCGGCATTGCTCAGATCCACCGGATTCCCATAGCTGTCCTGCCCCCGCACTTGAAACTGATAGGAGGTATTTTTATATATGGTGATATCTCTGTTGACCATTAGTTCGCTGACATCATTGCCCTGGGGAACGTTGGAGGCAAAAAGAATGGTGTTGCTTACCGGCCGCTCCGACCCGTCGGAAGGCTGGTTGATCAGATTGACTTCTTTTTCTCCGAACAAACGTGTGTTCATTTGACTTGATCCACCCCCGTCCAGGCTGACGGCAGCAACTACCCCGAGTTCCTGCATTCGGGCGGCTATCCCAGGCAAATCAATCCCGTAGCTGTCCTTGCCGGCCCCGCCTCCGTCGAAAACCAGGGCCACCACTTTATTGTCCCGGGTAAAACCTATAGCGGTTCTGGCTTTGTCCCCGGCATCAATCACGGCCCGGCCTTGATCCCAGTCGTATTTGCATTTTTCCAGCATATCAGCCCGGGTGAGGGCCCGTCCATTTTCCACCAGAGGCAGCCAGGCAGTCACCGCCTGTTGGATATCCAGCCGTTTATTGCTCTGGTCCTTGAGGTTAAACGAGAACCGGACCTTGTCGCCGATTTTAATTCGTTCCTTCATCCAAGCCGCTTTTATCCCCTGGCTGGCCAATACTATACCATCAGCAGGTACTTCGATGCTTTTGCTGCCCCTGGAGGTATCGATAATCGCAGCCACCTCGGCCTCATACTCCTGCCCCAGTTTAACGGAATCCTGGTAGTTTCCGCTGATATTTTTTAAAACGGTCAGGGTTCCGTTGACTGCCTGTTCATCCGTGAATCCTACCACCGGGTGGTCGCTTAACTGTCGGGTCAGCATAATCATCCGGTCATTCATGATCCCGGTATTGATCCGATTGATGGTATCTATAGCGGTGGTTAAATTAGGATTAGCAGAACCGTGTACTTGTTCATAATCCGGGTCTATCACCGAAAGCTGGTTGTCCATGGAAAGGTATGAGATCATAGCCTGATTGTTGCTGTCAACAGCGAAAACCGGAAATCTGGATTGGGAACCGCTGGTCTGGAAACCTGCCAGTAATTTCCCATCCATAACCTGGATACCCTGTGGTTCACCATAATGACTGGTACCTAAAGAAATATTAAACATATCGCCGTTGATGCCCGCCGCCACATTTTGCCCTTTTTTCTGCTCTTGGGCAATCTGACTGGAAAGGGTGCTGAGTTTCAGCACCTGGTCACCGGCTTTGGCTGATATGAGCTGCACACTGGGATCATTTAAGTCAGCGGTAATAATATACTCCTGCTCACGATGGCCTTGATAATTGCTGTAGTTATTGGCCTGGAAAAATATCCCTCGGGCGATCTTCTGATCATAAACCCGATACTGCCCCCTGTCGTTTTCCGCCGCATCGCTAACAGAAGAATGAATCAGCAGCAATGGCATAATCAAAAAAACCGCCAGTGATACCGCCATATATTTTTTGGCTTTCCTTGTTGATGAAGGAGTCATTTTCATTTTAGCACCTCGCGTTTAAGATAATAATACTATCACCGGATTCCCAGCATGTGGCATTAAACGGTAAAACACTATTAATTTTACAGCTATTAGTAATATGTTATTTGTCATCTAAACTTACACAATTATGAGGAAAAAACTTCGAAAAATAAAGTAGCCGGAAGCATAGGCTGAATCAGGCTGGAAATGCCCTTGAAGCAGGCGGCAGTTTTAATCATCGGGCAAAACAGCGCCCCAGTACCTCCCCTGCAAGCTGACGGTGGATCAGAACCTGCCCCGGTTCGGTTAACCGGATTCGCCTCCTTAAAGAAGCATCGGACTTGTCTTTTGGCCTCCATATAGGTGGGCGGTTGCGGCACAGGTTATGTTTACCATATAACTTTTTTCGTTCCACTGGACAGTGGCATCCAGCGCTTCGGATACAAAACGCAGGGGAATATATACATGGCCGTCCTTATTTATAGGAGCTTGCTGCATCTCTTTCCTGGTGCCGTTTATTTCCGCAAATGGATCACCTACCGGAAGTATTATTGTGGTATCCCTGCGCCTGGCTACCACGGTGCTGGTTTCATTTATCCACTCTATGTCTGCCCCCAGGGCTTCAAATACTCCCCTTACCGGCACCATGGTAGTGCCATGTTGAATAAAGGGTTTTGCCTCAGAAAAAGTGATTTGCTGGCCATTTACTGAAATACCAGGGGTTCGACTGCTGGGTACCAGAATCAAACTGTTGCTGATATCCCGTCCCGGAGCAGTCATATAATGGCCTTTATAGTATAACCCCGAAGAAGCACCGCCATCCAAATTCATAGCTTCGGTCAAAGCAAGTTTTAATAATACCTCTGCCAGTTCCTGAATAGTAACATCACTCACGGTACCCATGATCACGGTTCCATCAGCCTTGTAACCGATAAAACTCCTTTGTCCGGCATAAGTTACCAGTTTCGGATCAGTAATCTTTTCCCGGGCAAAATCTATATCAACCTGGCCCCGGGTAAGCAGTTTCGGCCCTGCGCTCAAGGAGTGAATTAGATTGGATTCTGTCCGGGGAAATTCCATCCAATATTCTGCCTGGTCGCCAACTTGAAAGCGGGATATTATTTCCTGGTTTTGCTGACTGCCGCCAATAGCTATGATAAAGCCCTGGGCTGGTATCACTGCCTGTTCTGACTGGATAGCAGTCACTTTTCCATTGCTGACAACTATCAGGGTAAATCCGGGCAGTTTTAAATGTGGCTGGCGGAAGGAGGGGGTAAAAATAACTATCTCCTGAGTGGAGTTGGGAACATGATTTATAAACCAGGCATACCAGTTATTGGGCCATTGTCTGGAGCCGTTAATACCTCCGCAAATCTTGATATCAGTGGAACTAATGAAGGACAGGATGTTATTCGGGCTGATCCCCAGGGTAGTAGGACCGCCCCGGTAGTGCAGCATGATTTTATCAATCATTATATTGCCCATGGGCTGCAGGTCCTTTTGATCATAAGCATTGAAAAATGATCCATTGATGGCGGCGATTCCCTGCTGCCTGTCGGCCATGGACTGCAATGATTCGGTACAGCCAACCTTGTTCTCGGCCAGCACCGGTTTTAATTCCACCTGTTCCGAGGGATGAAAGGAAACGTATTTTACTGATTTGCTTCCGGTACTGAGTTGTACTGATATTTCAGCCGAATTCACCCCTTGCGCCGAAGCGGGGCTGATCAGGAAAGCCACTACCAGCATAAGGGCCAAAATAATGCATGCCTTCATGGGTTGCAAGAAATTCACCACCTTTCATGGAGGCGGCCGGGGAAACTCCCAGCCCGCCTGCTGTGATTAAAACTATTATCGGCTCAATTCCAATTTTTCTTTAGATGCAACCTGGGATTGCTGCTTGGTAACCGGGAACCACCCCTGGTGGCATCCCTCCCCTATAGGCAGCAGTTACGAGAGCCCAAGCATTATTTATCTTCCACTTAAAGGAAAACTCTTTCGGTATATCGAAACATTACTCTAGCAGAGGAGGCGATATTATGAAGAGGATGCTGTTTATACTGCTGGCAGCCCTTTTATTCCTAACCCAGTCTGCCGGCGCCATAACCCTGGATAATACCAATGTCCATTGGACGACCGGAGTACATACGGCCGGAATTAATAACGATGCCAATGATCAGGCCCAGATGCTCAGACAACTGGGCTTATTCCTGGGAACCGCCAACGGTTTTGAGTTGGAACGAAAGATGAACCGGGCCGAGGCAGCAGTTATGCTGGTGCGTTTTCTGGGAGCTGAAGAACAGGTGCAGACTAATAACTGGCACCCCTTTAAGGATGTTGAGCCGTGGGCAGATAAATATGTGGGATGGCTTTACCAAAACGGACTGGCTAAAGGAGTAAGCACCAGCATATACGGAGCAGCGCAGGACATTACTCTGGAGCAGTATGCCATATTCTTAAGCCGCGCCGTTGCCGGCCATGATGATTGGCAGCTGAGTGGCACTGCTACAGTCGATGAGGTACAAGGGTGGGACAAGGATAACGGCCTTTTTACCCGGGCCGCCGCAGTGGGAATGTCCACCCGGGCTCTTACCTTAACCTGTACCAAGAATAAAAATGGAACCTGCAGTATGGCTCAATACCTTATTGATAAAGGCGTGTTTACTCCGAAACAATTGCTGGAGGCCGCCTGGGGTGTTCTGCCGCCGGAATATAAATACCTGGATGAAGATGGGTACATTTATCATACCATCGCTGGTGTAATAGTGGGTAAAACAGATATCGGCGGTCTGCAAAACATGACCGGCTCCGATAGTTCCCTGCCTTATTTTTATGCCTGGACCCGGGATAAATACAATACCGTACTTTACCAGATCGACTGCAAAACCATGGAGAGTACCATGATTTTCTCCCGGCCCGGAATAAGTGAATGGGCTTACAGCTATGCCTCAACTGTATCTGGACAGGATTATCTGTTCGAATATTCTCTCTCGGCTCACACATTGAACCTGCTTAAATGCGATAACGGGCATCTGACTACTATACTGCCGAACTTCAAATTCTATCAAAACAATGTTAATCCCACTTTAAACCAAATTTGCTTCAAAAGTGAGAATGCCATGCTGATTGCAGGAGTCAATCAATATTACCTGGTTGATAAGGACGGCTTAAGTAGTTTTAACTACCCCGAAGACACACAGGTATTGGGTTTTGACGGTATAAGTCTGGTAACCCAGTTAGTGTCAAAACAGGAAGTAATCATTTCCTGCCTGCATGCGGCTGACGGTAAGACGGTAGATTACTATTCCGTTGCCCAAGATAGATTGGAGGAGTACTACTATCGGTCAATCCAGCATTCCGCCCCTGATTCCGGAGGATATTGCTATTACGGCGAGGCCGGTTTGTATTTCCTGGACTCCGCCAGTGGGAGAATGAAGCAAATCACCTCCCGCCCAACAATGGACATAACCACATTCCGTATGGATGACCGTTATATCATCCTAACTCACGCCCCCGGGCAGCGGGTCCAAAGCAATAACCACAGCGGAGGAAACCAGATTGTCATAATTGATTATGATGGAGCCGAACGCTTTCTGCTGGATAACGACCCGCCTCATGGCATATCCATTGCAGGATTCGACCAAAGTGCGCACGGCAGTGCAGTTTCTTTCTATTCGGCAGCTGACGCCGGTATGCAGCGTATGAATATCTATCATTATATTCTCTTGCCCTCTTATGACCCAGCATCAGGTTCATATAACGTAAAACAAGCCCAAATAGTGGTCACCGGCTATGATGCCGGCCGACCTGAATTGGAAAGGCAAAACTACCAGCAGGACTATATGCAAAAAGAACAAACCCGGCTTGATGCCCTGGGATATTAATATAAGCATATAGCTGGTTATATATGTATATTCTCCATTATGTTGTATAATTAGGTTGTTATTTCCATTCGGGAGGGGTGATTATTTGTTGGTGATAGAAATAAATGAGTATCCTGTACAGCCGGTTCTTTCCATAAGAACCAGAACTTCCATGAAAAGACTGTCCGATACCATCGGTGTTGCTTATGGCAGAATAATGGAGTACCTGACCGAGCTAGGGGTTCAGCCGTCCGATGCTCCCTTTACCGCCTACCATAACATGGATATGGAGAATCTGGATGTTGAAATGGGCTTTCCAGTCAAACAGGAACTGCCCGGGCAGGAAGATATCCAATTCCGCTCAATACCGGCAGGGAAATATGCATCCTGGATTTATACCGGACCCTATAGCCAGATGGAACAGCCTTATAACGAAATGTTCAGATGGATAGAAGAACACGGCTATGAACCAACCGGTGTTTATTACGAATATTATTATAATTCGCCGGAAGAAACACCGGAAAGCGAATTGCTGACCCGGATCGTAATCCCAGTCAAATAAGCTGCCCGGCCATGGGGACATTTCCCTGATCCCATGGCTCTTCTCGCAGCATTTCAATAATATGTACCCTCCGGGCAAAGAGATTACCCTCCAGGATATGTTCAAGCTGAAGGATCATCCATCAATTACCGCAGGGCAATTCCGCCAGACGCTCTCCGACTTCACTGACGCAGGGCAGATCAATTCCCGGGCGAGGAAGGCAATGACGTCTGGTGAAACCGTAGTTTAAGAATGTTCAATCCAAAGTAACTGCTGGCACAAAACCCTATTGGAAATAGACCAAGACGCTCATCGAGATCTTAAGTTATTTGCCCTTCTGAATGATTACCGTCCTGGCGGCATCATCCCATTTAACATCCATTCCTGTATCACGCAGTGCTATGGCTGGAATGTAAGTAGTATCCTTTCCATCCACGTTTAAAATAACTGATTTATCTATTGGTTTGCCCTCCATAATAACATTCACCCGGGGAAGGGCCACCTGGTTACCCGTCTGTAGTTTTACTGAGACCTGGTCATCTTCCTTTTGGGATCCCCCGTAAATCATGGCAATGGCATCAGCAACACAGTATCCTATATTTTTCAACTTTTCGTCGGTATCGCCAATCGATCTGTCAATAGGATTATCCAGGAAAAAAGGTTCTACAATAACCGCCGGCATAGTGGACATCCTTAAAATGCCAAAATATTCGGCAGTTCCCTTACTGTTGGGCTTGCTCTTATAGGTTCTGACTTCCGATTGCCCGGCTTTTTTCAGCCCGGCAGCAACTGCGTCAGCTAGTTTCTGAGTCCCATCCTCCCAGCCCATTATCACCTCTCCCCGATCACCTCCGCCAGCATTTACATGCCAGGACAATAATATTCCGGCACCATAAGCGTTAGCAGCCCGGGCACTATCACCCATTTCCAGGTTTCCTTCTTCCAGCTTAACGTCCCATCCATAATTCCTCAAGCGCTCAGCCCAAGCTGCAGCCATAATAATGTTCATTTTGTGTTCAACAAAAGAACCACTGACTGCCCCTGGATCTCCATGCTCTCCATGACCTATGTCGCCATATGCTTTCTTCTGCAAGCTGCCACCTCCTAAATTTCATGCCGGAATAACTGCCAGCAAACGGGATAAATTAGCCATTTCACCTTGCCATGACCACTTGATATTTGGAAGAATGCATACAGCACTATGTGATCCGGGCAAGTGGTCAGATAGTAATACCAATTACTTAATTACGCTATACAGGTGGAATATCCTCCCCGTCCTTACCAGTTTTTTCTTCTACAGACAAATAGAAGTGTTTTGCGAAGAATTATAGGGGTGGTGGAATTGGAAAAACAAACAGCCGCCCCATTAAGGGGCAGCCTGATTGTAACCATACCATGGATAGGTTTTTACTGCAAAGCAAAGCCTTGCTTGTATTGCGACATTAATGATCAGAAGTACTTTGCACTAAACATCGGGAAAACTAAATCGTAATCTTAGCCCGTTCCCGCATAAACGCCATCTCGCGATCGATGTCAGCTTGAATTTCGGCGATGCGCTGCCCCGCGTCAGGGCCTTTAAGCAGACGGTTGAAACGGCCCTGCTTATTTAGGTATTCATCCACCG
>Ga0334885_1003533_pt1 | contig 14438 bp, 10 predicted proteins | sample GraSluR1_MG_8_FD_207233 | JGI IMG/M metagenome (GOLD analysis project Ga0334885, IMG submission 207233) | Sludge microbial communities from methane-producing bioreactor in Wageningen University, Netherlands - Granular Sludge_31_05-R1 | ecosystem: Engineered > Bioreactor > Anaerobic >...
GCATATCGCATAATGGCGTATGCCTTACAGTGGTCAGGAAAGAAGCTGACACCTATACTGTTACAGCTATTAAGGAGACCCTCGAAAAGACCAATCTCGGATTGCTGAAACCCGGCGACAAGGTCAATCTCGAGCGCAGCACAAAGCTTGACGGGCGCCTCGACGGACATATGGTTCAGGGACATATTGACCAGACAGCTCTCTGCACCGGTGTGACAGAAGCCGGTGGCAGCTGGTACTATACTTTTGAGTATGAGCCCCTTCAGGATGATTACATTACCGTCGAAAAAGGGTCAGTCTCCGTTAACGGTGTCAGCCTGACAGTGGTTAACTCACAGCCGAAATCATTTCAGGTTGCCATTATCCCTTATACATGGGAGGTTACCAACTTCCACAGGATAGAAAAGGGAACAGTCGTCAATATCGAATTTGATATCCTCGGCAAGTACATCGCCAAAATCGTAAAACAACAACTACAGAAGTAAAGCTACTGCGATATCCTCAACCTTTTTATAAGGGGCACTAACCCCCTAACCCCCCTAAAAGGGGGGCTAATTAGAAGCGAGAAGCGTCTGTGCGGATTAGAAGTGGAGAGGCTGTTGACATCAGATACAAAGCAAGTCCCCTTTAGGGCCTGCCTGCCGTAGCGTCAGCGCAGGCAGGGATTTAGGGGCCTATCGCCTCCTCCTCACCCTCGACCTGTCAACCGGCATATTGTCCCTTCTCCACCGGATTATGCCACCCTCCAGATTATAGACTTTTGTGTATCCTTTACTGATGAAGAACTCTGCGGCAGTTCTGCTCCTGAAATCATTGTAGCAATAGAGGAACAGGGATCTTTCCCTGCCGATTGTATCTGCCGCTGCATCAAAACCTTTTGAGGTGGGGATGTGAACGGCATCCTTTATTCTTGCATGACGGTACTCGAAGAACTCCCTCACGTCGATCAGTATGGATGTGCTGTCGATAAGATATTCAAGGTGAAAGTAATAAGGATCGAGTGAGACATAAGTAACAGTATCAGAATCCTGTGCAGGCAGGGTACACGGGAGTGTCAGAAACAGCGTGAATATTATTATATGTGGTATTTTATGTTGCATCTTAAAAGGTACAAAATAAGTAAATAGTTCATAAACTAACTAACCCGCCATAAGGATCACCCGCGACTGACCGGCGTCAGTCAGGCAGGGATTACCGGTTGCCCGGTACCCATTTCCATTTTGTTTAGCGATTGTGTCCGGCTTTTTACTAACTTTGCCCCGTTTTCAAAAAAGTTGACAATTTTATAACTATCTGATCCGATGGGGAAACGTTTTCCTGAGTATAAAGGACTTGATCTCGCGGGGGTAAACAGGGAGATACTTAAGTTCTGGGACGATAATGATACTTTTAACAAGAGTGTTCGAGAGCAGAACGGGAAAGGTGAATTTGTTTTTTATGAGGGCCCGCCCTCTGCCAACGGTATTCCCGGCATTCATCACGTTATGTCGCGCTCCATAAAGGATGCCATCTGCCGTTACAGGACACAGTGCGGCTATGAGGTGAAGCGTAAGGCGGGATGGGACACTCATGGTCTTCCTGTCGAGCTGGGTGTGGAAAAAGCACTTGGTATAACAAAGGAAGATATCGGAACAGAAAGGATCTCAATTGATGAGTTCAATAAAGCGTGCCGGACCGATGTAATGAAATACACCGACCTGTGGGAGGAGCTTACGAGGAAGATGGGCTACTGGGTCAACATGGACCATCCGTATGTGACTTATGATAATCGTTATATCGAGACTCTGTGGTGGCTGCTTAAACAGCTTCATTCAAATGGATATCTGTATAAGGATTATTCAATTCAGCCCTATTCTCCCGCCGCCGGGACAGGCCTGAGTTCTCATGAGCTTAACCTGCCGGGTTGTTACCGCGATATAAAGGATACAACATGCACCGCCCTCTTCAGAATTATCAGGGATGAGAGGTCAGAGTTCCTTTATGGCATGACTGATACCGCGGATCTGCACATCATGGCATGGACCACAACGCCGTGGACCCTCCCTTCCAATACCGCCCTGGCCGTCGGCAGTGATATTGTCTATAGTGAAGTCAGGACTTTTAATCCTTATACGGGAGATCCGGTATCAGTTATTCTTGCAAAAGAGCTTCTCGGCACCTTTTTCCCCGAAGCCAACAGGGTCTATGAGCTGGATGACTTTAAGCCAGGGGAGAAAATTGTTCCCTTTAAGGTAAAAGGAGAGTTTCGCGGGGAGAAACTTAAAGGAATTAATTATGAGCAGCTTATCGACTGGGTTAAGCCCGATGAAGGCGCCTTCAGAGTTATAACCGGTGATTTCGTCACCACCGATGATGGTACCGGAATAGTACATATAGCTCCCACCTTCGGAGCCGACGACTACCGTGCAGGTAAAGAGAACGGCATTCCGCCCCTGCTCGTCAGGAGGAAGGACGGATCGCCCGGACCACTGGTCGACAGGAGAGGATTTATGGTACCTGTTGCCGACCTCGATGAAGAGTTTGTGCAACAGCGTGTTAATACTGAAACTTATGCCGGGTTCGAGGGCAGGCCTGTCAAAAATGAATTTGATCCCGGCGCTGTTGAAAACAGCGATACCCTAGATGTGGATATCGCTGTGATGCTGAAGCAGAAAGGCAAAGTATTCAGGATAGAGAAGCAGGTACACAGCTACCCCCATTGCTGGAGAACAGACAGGCCCGTCCTGTATTATCCGCTCGATGCCTGGTTTATACGTACCACGGCCTTCCGTGAGAGGATGATTGAACTTAACAATACAATTAACTGGAAACCACCGTCAACAGGCACCGGACGCTTCGGCAAATGGCTGGAGAACCTGGTCGACTGGAACCTGTCACGGTCAAGGTTCTGGGGAACACCTCTCCCGATATGGATGACGGCCGACAGAAAAGAAGAAAAATGCATAGGCTCGGCAGAGGAGCTCAAAACAGAGATAGAGAAATCAATCAGGGCAGGATTCATGAAGGAGAACCCTCTGGCTGATTTTACAGCAGGAGATAATTCGCAGGAGAATTATGAGAAATTTGATCTTCACCGCCCCTTCGTGGATGAGATCATCCTCGTGAGTGAAAGTGGTGAGAAGATGTTCCGCGAGCAGGATCTTATAGATGTGTGGTTTGACTCGGGAGCAATGCCCTACGCACAGGTTCACTACCCGTTCGAAAACCACGATATTTTCAATGATATGTTCCCGGCCGACTTCATTGCCGAAGGAGTCGACCAGACAAGGGGCTGGTTTTTTACGCTCCATGCAATAGCGACCATGATCTCCGGCTCGGTGGCCTTCAGAAACATTATCTCAAACGGTCTGGTGCTCGACAAAAGCGGTAACAAGATGTCGAAGCGCCTCGGCAATGCGGTCGATCCGTTCTCCACCATCGAAGAATACGGATCTGATCCGCTTCGCTGGTATCTTCTCACCAACGCTCAACCCTGGGATAACCTTAAATTTGATATTGACGGCGTGGATGAAGTAAGACGCAAGTTTTTCGGAACTCTCTACAATACTTATTCATTCTTCGCTCTTTATGCAAATATCGACAAATTTAAGTATGCAGAAGCTGAAATCCCGGTAAGCGAGCGTCCTGAGATAGACAGATGGATAATCTCACTTCTCAACTCGCTGATAAAGGAGGTGGGGAAATGCTATGATGATTATGATCTCACAAGAGCTGCGAGGGCGATACAGGACTTTGTGACCGAGGATCTCAGCAACTGGTACGTCAGGCTTAACAGGAAGAGATACTGGGGCGGTGATTATGACAAAGACAAAATAGCTGCCTATCAGACACTTTATGTATGTCTTGAAACGATTAGCAGACTTGCTGCTCCTGTTGCCCCTTTCTACATGGACAGGCTTTTTACCGATCTTAATGAATCAACAGGCAGGATCGGGGAACATTCGGTTCATCTTACCCTTTTCCCTGAGCCTGAAGAGTCGCTTATCGACAGGGAGCTTGAGGAGAGGATGGATATCGCACAGAAAGTATCGTCGATGATATTGAGCATTAGGCGGAAGGTGGGCATTAAGGTTCGCCAGCCACTGGCAAGGATCATGATACCGGTTCCCGACAGATCATTCGTGAATCGGTTTGAGGCAGTAAAAGATCTCGTGCTGGCAGAGGTCAATGTTAAGGAAGTGGAATACCTCGATGACAGCTCAGCCATACTGGTTAAAAAGATCAGGCCCAATTTCAGGCTGCTGGGACCAAGGTTCGGTAAGCTGATGAAGAATATCGGTGATGCCATTTCTTCTCTTACACGCGAGGCAATCATCGATTTCGAGAAAAGCGGCAAGTGCACATTTTTGATCGACGGTAACGAAATTACACTTACCACCGAAGATGTTGAGATAATATCTGAAGATATTCCCGGGTGGCAGGTTTCCAACGAGGGAAAGTTGACAGTGGCTCTCGACATTACGGTTACCGATGAACTGAAATACGAAGGTATTGCAAGGGAGTTTGTGAACCGCATCCAGAACATAAGGAAAGAGAGCGGATTTGACGTTACAGACAACATTAATGTCTTAATAGAAGATCATGACCTTGTAAGAGATGCAATAAACAGGCATGCCGGATACATCGGATCCCAGACACTTGCCACAACCGTATCGCTGGTGGAGAGTTTTTCTGAAACCAATAATATACGTGAAGTTGAAATTGATGATGTTATGGTGAGGGTATCCGTTTCACGAACATAAAAAATCCTTTCCTCTTCCTCCGATACACCGCTGCACCGCTGTACCGCTGTACCGTTATTTCTGTTTCATCTTTGCATCCATGCTCAGCGTGGCATGCGGGACAGCCCTGAGCCTTTCCTTGGCGATCAGTTTGCCGGTCTCCCTGCAGATGCCATAGGTCTTGTTCTCGATCCTTACCAGAGCCGCCTGCAGATGCTGTATGAACTTAAGCTGGCGTTGAGCCAGACGGCCGGCCTCCTCTTTTGATAGTGTAGTTGCCCCTTCTTCAAGTACCTTGAAGGTGGGAGAGGTGTCCATGGTATCGTTACTCTCTTCGTGGGTTATGCTTGATTTGAGTATCTCATAATCTTTCCTGGCCTTATCCAGCTTTGCGAGGATAATCTCTCTGAATTCCTCAAGCTCATCATCCGAATATCTTGTCTTTTCAGCCATGGTGTTAACTATTAAAATTATGCCGCAAATGTACTCTTTTTTAGTTAATAATAAAACATAAAATTATCTATCTTTGAACTCCTCAAATTAAAACAAAAAATGTCTGATAACAGTTCAAACAGGGAGCTTTCAAATGGTGTCCAGAGAAAGAATGTTGAAAAGAAATGGTACGCTGTTTATACCTTTCCGAGGGCTGAAAAACAGGTTGCGGACAGGCTTAATGAAGCAGCGATAGAGGTATTCCTGCCCCTTCAGAAGACCTACAGAGTGTGGAGTGACAGAAAGAAGCTGGTAGAAAAGCCTTTGCTTACATCATACGTATTCGTCAAGCTTCATGCGCGACATTTTCCGAGGGTATATACGGATAATGGTGTTGTTAAATTTGTAAGTTTTGAGGGGCGTCCCGCTCCTATCCCACAGGAACAGATTGATAATCTGCGACTTATTGTCAACAGTGATGCCGAGATTGAAGTATCAAGAGAAGAATTCGCCCAGGGTGACAGGGTTGAGGTGGTGTGCGGATCTCTTACCGGCCTTAAGGGCGAGCTGATAAAAATAGGCCGTACCAACAGGGTGATCATACGTGTCGACAGGCTCGACCAGAATATTATTCTTAAAATACCCAAACCCTTCCTGCGAAAGCTGAAGCCATAATGGCACAGAGCACAGGGCTCCAGCCTACGCTACCTCCTTCGCTAAAGCTACGGAGGTCAAAGAAAGCTTCGGCTGGCAATGCAGGGCGCAGAGCACAGAGCACAGAGCGCAGAGCACAGAGCACAGGGCGCAGAGCACAGGGCACAGAGCGCAGAGCACAGAGCACAGAGCACAGGGCGCAGAGCACAGAGCGCAGAGCACAGTTCGTTTAACAACTGAAAGCTGATAGCTGAACCCCCTTACGAAACGCTGAGCGCTTTTAGGCCGCTACACCGTTACACCTTTACGCCTTTACGCCGCTACGCCGCTACGCCGTTACGCCGCTGGGCCGCTGCACCGCTGTACCTTTGTACCGTCGTACCTTATACTTAATATAAAGGCCGTACGTCTTTTTAAGCCCCTCATCAAGGCTGGTCTTATGCCTGTAGCCCAGGTTATGGAGCCGGGTGACGTCTGTTGTTTTCCGCATGGTACCATCGGGCTTTGAAGTGTCGAAATAAACTTTACCCCTGAAGCCGGTAAGCTTTTTTATCTTCATGGCAAGATCCCTGATGGTGATCTCTTCACCAGTGCCTATATTAAGAAAATGGGGAGGATGCTCATCCGGGTCTGAGGCTCCCTGTTCGCCTGCAGATACAATATCCTTTATATCAGCATTCTCCATAATATAAACACAGGCTTCCGCCATGTCCTTCGAATACATGAACTCCCTGAGCGGCAAACCTGTGCCCCATACTGACACCGTAACTTTCGATATGCCATTCTCCGTAGCGCCTCCCTCTCTCTTCACACCGTTCTTTTCAAGAACAGCGATAATACCTTCCTCACCGGCTTTGCCGTCAATATCTTCGACAGGATACCTGGTGAGGTCTCTCCTTATGGCATCCCAGTTGCCTTCCTCAAGGCATCTGCCAAGGTGGAACTTCCTCAGCAGAGCAGGCAGGACATGCGATTCCCTCAGGTTGTAATTATCACCCGGACCATAAAGATTTGTGGGCATTACCGAGATAAAGTCGGTGTTATACTGGATGTTGAACGATTCGCACATCTTAATACCGGCAATCTTTGCAATGGCATAGGGTTCATTTGTGTACTCAAGCTTTGACGTAAGCAGGTACTCCTCTTTAAGGGGCTGTGGTGCATTTTTAGGATAGATGCAGGTTGATCCCAGGAAAAGAAGTTTTTTGCACCCCTGTTTCCATGCATTATAGATCAGATTGCTCTGGATCATGATGTTGAGATAGATGAAATCGGCCCTCAGGGTGTTGTTGGCAACTATACCGCCGACTTTTGCAGCTGCATTGAAAATATATTCCGGCCGCTCTCCTGAAAAGAATCCGGCAACAGCTTCCTGATCGGTAAGATCAAGCTCTTCCATCCTCCTGAGAATAAGGTTTGTGTAACCTTTCTCCATTAATGTCGCCGTCAATGCAGATCCCACAAGACCCGTATGGCCAGCTACATATATTCTTGAACTTTTTTCCATTCGTCAGTATATTATAGTCAACTACATTTTCTTCTTCTTAGCCCCCCTTCAGGGGGGTTGGGGGGCGTCCCCCCTTCAGGGGGGTTGGGGGGGCGGTTCATTCAAAATAATTGAATGTTCTGAAGCCCCCGTTTTTGATATGGCTCTCCTTCTTCATAAGATGTATGTCGGAGGTGATCATATCATTTATCAGCCCGTTAAGGTCATATTCCGGTTCCCAGCCCAGCTGTGTTCTGGCTTTGGTTGAGTCGCCGATAAGCAGATCCACTTCGGTCGGACGAAAATAGTTTTGATCGACCCTCACTACAACAGGATCGGATGAAATCCTCTTTTTCATATTTTCAAGGAACATTTCCCCCACTACCCGGTTGAAAAGAGGTTCATCTATACTTACTATGCTTCCCGTCTCCTTTTCTTTATCCCCTGTGAACCTGAGCTCCATTCCTGCAGCGGCGAATGTTTTAAATATGAACTCACGGATTGATGTTGTTACACCTGTGGCAATCACATAGTCATCGGGTATCTCCTGCTGCAGGATAAGATACATTGCCCTGATATAATCTTTCGCGTGGCCCCAGTCGCGTCTCGACGAAAGGTTGCCCATATAGAGGACATCCTGCATTCCCAGGGCGATCCTGGACATGGCCCTTGATATCTTTCGTGTCACGAAAGTCTCGCCACGTATAGGCGATTCGTGGTTGAAAAGTATCCCGTTGCTTGCATGAAGAGCGTATGCCTCCCGGTAATTCACTGTTATCCAGTATGCATACAGTTTGGCAACACCATAGGGACTTCTCGGATAGAAGGGTGTCTTCTCGGTCTGGGGGACCTCCTGGACAAGACCGTAGAGCTCGCTTGTGGAAGCCTGGTAAATCCGGGTCTTTTTAACGAGCCCCAGGAGCCTTACCGCCTCAAGAATTCTCAGTGTTCCCAGACCGTCAGCGTTGGCAGTGTACTCGGGTGTGTCAAAACTAACCTTAACATGGCTCATTGCCGCGAGGTTATAGATCTCATCAGGACTAACATCGTTTATTATGCCTGTGAGGTTCATCGAATCGGTAAGGTCCCCGTAATGAAGGATGAAGTCCCGCTTCTCAACATGCGGGTCCTGGTAAAGGTGATCAACTCTTTCGGTGTTGAAAAGTGAACTGCGCCGTTTGATCCCGTGTACAGTATATCCTTTCTTAAGCAGGTATTCTGCAAGATAGGCGCCATCCTGCCCCGTGACGCCGGTTATTAACGCTGTCTTTCCCATATTCGGTTATTTTGGTTTCATTTATCAATAATTCTCCACCCCCTCTTCCTTTCTTCTTCTTCTTCTTCTTAGCCCCCCTTTAGGGGGGTTGGGGGGCCGTCCCCTCACAACCCCAGATCCTTTAACCTGATCTTTATCCTGAAGGTATCAGGGATCTCATTTTCGCTTATTAATATCAGATAGCCTCCTCCGCCAGCGCCCGACAGCTTCCAGGCCAGGACCCCGTCGCGGTACTGGTCAATAATCTTTTCAATCTCGGGGGTCATCATTTTCGGGAACATCCTGACCTGAGAATGGAAGGAGTCGAGAAACCCTGTGGCAAAGGTTGTAATATCTCTTGTCTTAAGCCCCTCCCATGCCACCCCGGCGGCCTCTGTAAGCTTCCTTACATTCGCGGTATTGATATGTGTATCCTTCAGTACCTGGTAATCACCGGGACGCGGCCACAATGTGAGCATCGACAATCTCTTCTCAAGCCAGGTGATGGTTTCAATATCCGATATAGTTTCAAATTTCGAGGGCCAGTATTTCCCCTTTTCATAAAAGAATTTATTGATTCCGGGCATTGTTATCCCGATGGAGTCCTGAGATCCGCTCACCTCTTTCGTGCCGGGATCATTATCATACCTGAAAAGGGTCTTTGCCAGTTTCTCCGGATTCTCCGGCGGCAGATGGTCGTTCCACAGCTCTATGGCTTTCTTACGTGTTGAAGTAGCCATGCCGGAACGTTCGTTGAACTCGATGGTGGGCTCGATGGATGCAGTGATCGCGGCCCCGGGATAATATTTCGATACATAAGGCTGATCGATCCATGTTCCTGCAAGGTCTATCCTGTAAGGCATCGGCTTGACACTCCTCAGAGCAGTGGTTGAACGGGCAGGCAGATTGGCATGAGGTATGCGCCTGAGCACTTTGTACCCGATTCCCATCTCCCGGCACAGCTCAGCCTTCTCAGGCGAGTGGCCGTCTTCGTTAACTATAAAGGTATCAGGCTTCAGAATCCTTATATCCTCCAGAAAATCCATCAGACCGCTTCCCCTGTTAACAATAGCCTTATGCACACAGGAGAGGGCACTCAGGATATAAACGCGCTCCTCCTCCGAATTGATGGTACCCCTGCCCTTCAATTCACGTATCGTTTTATCCGAACCCAGACCAACATAAACATCTCCGTATTGGGAAGCCTCCTTCAGGAAGGCGATGTGACCCGAATGAAGCAAATCAAAACATCCTGAAACAAAAACTTTCTTTCGCCTGGCCATTATTAAGATAATTTTACGGTTTTGTATGGTAAAAACAAAAATAGTGTTTATAGTGTTACTTTCTTTGTCTTGATACAAAGAAAGTAACCAAAGAAAAATCAAGGCTGCAGATAATTTTGGGGCTCCTGATTTTCAGCTTGCCCACGCAATACAACTCCCCCGATAAATCGGGGTCAGACAGTATTGCTTACCACAGGCCTGCACAGCAAGCTGAAAATCAATCGCTTGTTCCCAAAATTATCTGAGGCCATATAAAATCTGAAAAACTTTTTAATACTGAATTCTTAATCCAGTACGCGCGCGGGCAAACCGGAAATGGCGCGAAATTCTGCCTGTACGGTAGAGCGAGGGGTTTGTGTAGCGGGCGTACGTACAGGTAGAATTTGTCATTTCCGGCGCCCTTTTTTGGTTCATTTTTTGGGCGAGCAAAAAATGAACAAATATAAAATCAAGACAAAGAAAGTAACATTCTATTTATGTACATTTATGACAGAAAATAGTCTGTTAAATAAATCAGAATGACATGAACGAATACTTAAAAACCACAAAACACTCTACTTTCAAGCGTTACTGCAAGGTCCTTAATCTGCAGAATGACAGGGAACTTATTGAAAAATACAGGGATATTCACCGGCCTGGCAGAGTATGGCCTGAAATTATACATGGTATACGGGAAGTTGGTATCATCGATATGGAAATCTATCTCAGTGGCAACACTGCCTTTATGATTATGGAGACCCTTCCTGATTTTGATCACGAAAGGGCTATGAAGATGCTGTCTGAAAAACCCCGGCAGAGTGAGTGGGAGCAGTATGTCGCAACCTTTCAGCAGGCCGGCTCAAAGGCCGCCACACCAGAGAAATGGCAGATGACGGAAAGGATCTTTGTTCTTGAATAGAAAGCTCAGGGCTCAAAGCTCCAGCCTACGCTGAAGCTTCGGCTGGCAGAGCTGGGCACCAGCCTACGCTGATGCTTCGGCTGGCAGAGCAGAGCGCAGAGCAAGTAAGAAATAAGAAGTAAGAAGTAAGAAGTAAGAAGAAATAACCAGTTCGTTTGACAGCTATAAGCTGATAGCTGAACCCCGTTACGAAACGCTGAACACTTGTAGGCCGCTACATCGCCACACCGCTGTACCGCTTCGCCGCTACACCGCTACACCGGTATGCCGCTACGCCGTTAATTGCTTCTTGCATTGCCGACTAAAATATTCCAGGTTGATTTCCAGAAATAGCGGAAATCGGTCAGAAAAGGATGGCGGTCGTATGAATCGAGATATTTCAGTTCGGATGCCTGTATGCTGTCAAGATCTTCCGGCAGGTCGGCATAGAAGGGGGGAATGAGACCGGGCTTATATTTTATTCTTCTCTCCCGGAGATCCTTGTTATAAAGGTCGAAGTATTGTCGGCTGAGTGGCCTGACACCCACAAGCTTCATATTACTCTTGGCGAAATTGATCAGCATGGGAAGCTCATCGAGCCATATTCTTCTTGCAACCGAGCCCCATGATGTGACCCGGAAATCATTTTTAAACTTGCCCCCGTTCTGAAGATCATGGATATTATAGACATAATCCTGTATATATTCGGAATAGGGATGCATGGTCCTGAGCTTGTAGACATTAATAATTTTTCCGTCCTGCCCCACCCTTGGAAGGGCTATCAGGGGTCCGTAGAGATATCCGTTCACGGGGATCGGATTTCCATGCTTCATTGCTTCAACACATAACAGGTTACCAATGAAGAGCTCACTCATTACCCCGAATCCTCCCCTTGAGAGACGGCCAAGGGCTTCAGCACGGGTAATAACTTCATTTGCTCCTCCCGTCAGGAATAAATATAACGGCCTGGTAAACCTTAGCTTGGGAAGGATTCTTTTGACTATAAAATCGAAGAAATAAAAAATGTAATTCAGAACCGGCGGGTACTTTTTAAGGATCCTGGCCTTTCGCTGATCTTTTGTCTCGACACAGCAAAAGAAGCAACCTCCGCTCCTGAGCTTGCTGTTTACTGCATCGATAAAATCGTTCAGCCTTTTTATATCGTTTATCTTATGGAGATTAATTATATAATCGTAAGTGTTTGCCGGCAGGCTCTGAATGTTAAAGATGGTTGTTGTTGAGACAACGGCTGTCTTACCTGAAATCTTATCGCCTGCCACCTGAAGGATGGCATTGGTCATATCAGTCCCGCACTCTCTTTTTATTGAGTCGATAAGCTCTTCGCTCGCGGTGAACTGTGCCCCGTTGTTTTTATGTTTTCCGTTGGTGCCGTTTACCAGCTCAATTTCGCTTGGTTTTTTGTATTTTCTGTACTTTTCATACTCCCCGGGGTTCTGAACCCAGGCTCTTTTATATGCGACATAAAGAGAACCGAGTACCAGTTCAAGGAAGGTTGTCAGCAGAGCTGTTCCCAGGACAACAGTCCTTGAGTATTCATAATCCCTGAAGGTATACATGAGCAGGGCGGTAATGGAAATTGAAATAAGATTACTGCTGATGACACGGTAAAAGAGGCTTGAGAAATTGACGATCTTCCCTCGGTGCATCTTGCCATTGATGAGGGAAACAAATATCCATATCACAACCAGTATGGAGAAGAAGATGATGTGAGACGGGACATACGATTTAAGCCCTGCCGGTTTGAGCCAGGCCATAATAAGGAAAGACACCGTAAGCAGGACAATGTCGGCAAATAAAGTTATGACCCTGAATCTGGCGACTTTCATAAACTCCTTTTTACGATTCAAATATCACACCGAAGTAACGAAATTCTCAGAAAAAGGTTTTGTTTAGAAGGCAGATATTATCAACAAAGTACCAACTAAAAAAAGATGGCATAGCGGCACAGCGGCATAGTGGCTCAGCGGCAAAACAACCGTAACGCAGTTACACCGTTATGCCTTTACGCCTCTACGCCCCTGAGCCTTTGCGCCATTACGCCGTCATATTTTTAAAACCCAAAGCTAATTCCTCCGTTCAGTGTCCTTTTCTTGCCGAAGAAATAGCCCGGTGACCACTCTTCCGTGCCGCTGATATCCGATGCTGTAAAGTCCAGCCATAGACAGAGATCGTTTATGATCTGGTATGATGCCTTTAAACCCGTTGATTTTGAATGCCATTCAACAGACTCAAGCGGCGGGTTGCCGACTCTTCTGCCTCCCAGTGAGGTATAATCGGGACCACGGATGGCATCTGTATAAAAGAACCTGATATTCATTGTTCTGACAGGCCGGTAATCGATGGCAAAGTACCATTCGCGGGTATTGTCCTTCAGGTAGTGACCCAGATTGAAATAGTTGTTTTCGAAAGTAAGGGTGGGGACATTATGTTGAAAGGCAAGGGGATAGGTGTATGTCAGTTCCCCGGTGAGGGAGAGGTTTGTGACAGGGACATTAGTCAGCCGGAAACCGGTCTTGTAGCTTATAAAATTCCATTCGTCTTTTTTTGTGATCCTGCTAACCTTCAGTTCATCAACGAAGATAGTTGCATAAAGGTGAAGATTCTTTATCTGGCGTGAGCTGATATCGAGGAACATCTGGGAATTCATGTTGTTGATGCCTGATGTGACCGAATGATCGACTGATTTATAAAAGAAGAGCGGAATGAGATAACCCGGGTAGAAATCGAGATCGCTGTACATTATGCTGTTACCGGCTGAAATATTCAGGTTTTTAAAAGGTGTGAAGGTAATCAGATTGGCAGCGATGAATTTTTTATGATAAACCTCGCGGTAATCTGTGCCGTAGCTGTTGGTGACCCAGTATGACCGTGTGCTGTCGATCACCCGGGAGTTGAGCCAGCCGTGATAATAGTTGAAGTCGAGCCATTTTACCGGAGTCACCTGAAGCTTCAGCATCACAAAGGTCGGGTTATGGCCACCGAATATGTTTGCACCGTTATAGTTGCTTCCCCACTGCACCCGGTCCTTTACAAGTCCGATGTTACCCCACCCCCATGTATAAGTCACACCCCCCTGCATCTCACTCCAGTCGGTTCCTTCCTTAATATGTCCGCCCTCCCTCTGTGTGAGGTAATCTGCCAGTCCCAGAAACGGTTTTTCGTGATTGTCGCGAAGCGATGCATAGAATCCCCAGTTCTTTATATATCCGTGGAATTCTGCCCCGTTCCGCCAGTATGTTGCATTGCCGGCAGAGTTGGCAAAAAGCTCTCCCCCGAATATCGGATTGACAGTAATTGAAAACAGCGAATCCCTGTAATAAAACAGATCCATCCTTTTCCCTGCGCCCCTGCGCCCTTCGACCGCCGGAGCCTCCTGGACCGCCGTAGCTTCAGCGGAGATGGTGGCGAAGTCGGCTTGCGCCTCTGCGCCGTTACACCCCTGCGCCGTTACGCCGCTACGCCCTTCCTTCCCAAAGTCTCTCAGATAAAAATCAAGCTCCTTCTGCTGCCTTTCGTTCAGCATCTCCCTTTTCTCATTAGCCTCATCAAGTTTATGAGAGATATATAGCCTCGTCCATGGTTTAACGGCTGAGTTGACTGCAATGATCTGACTGTTTGCCAGTTCGTCAAGAAAATCATATACCCCGGTGTTATTCACGGAATGGGGGATACTCTGGGAAAACAGGTTTAGGAAAGCTGTGAGCAGGAG
>Ga0334885_1003539_pt1 | contig 14415 bp, 10 predicted proteins | sample GraSluR1_MG_8_FD_207233 | JGI IMG/M metagenome (GOLD analysis project Ga0334885, IMG submission 207233) | Sludge microbial communities from methane-producing bioreactor in Wageningen University, Netherlands - Granular Sludge_31_05-R1 | ecosystem: Engineered > Bioreactor > Anaerobic >...
TTGCGATTGTAAAAAAATTAGCTCAAAAAGCAGGTTGGAAAATAAATTTAAAAAGTGAAGTTAATAAAGGTACTAAATTTGAAATACTTTTTTATAAAAACAAATGTAACTTAAAATAAAATTTATAAATTTTTTTAAAACAAAACAGTAAATCTGTTTTGTTTTTGTTTAATTTCTAGAAAAGTTGTGATATAATTACAAAGGTTAAAAGTGGGGAAGTTATGAGAAAAAAAATATTTGAAGATTATCCTATTCCAAAAGCAATTTTAACATTAGCTATACCTACTATACTAGGTATGCTTATTACTGTTGTCTATAATTTAGTAGATGCCTTTTTTATTGGTCAAACTGGGGATACTTTCCAAGTTGCTGCAGTTTCACTTGTTATGCCATTTTTTTATACTATGATGGCAGTTGGAGGCATTTTTGGTATTGGTGGGGGGACTTATATTTCAAGACTCTTAGGTAAAAAACAAGTTGATCAAGCAAAAAATGTTTCTGTGTTTTGTTTTTATACATGTATTTTGTTTAGTATTATTTTAACAATGATATTATTTGGCTTTAGAGAACCTATTTTGAAACTTTTAGGTACTAGCTTAGATACACACGGATTTGCTAGAGAGTATTATCTTGTATTAGTTTATGGAGCAGTAAGTATAGTTATGCAATACTGTTTAGGACATATATTAAGAGCAGAAGGGGCCACTGCTAATGTAATGATTGGGTTATTAATAGGGGCTGTTGTTAATATTATACTTGACCCTATATTAATTTTAAATTTATCATTAGGAATAAAAGGGGCAGCTATTGCAACTGTAATTGGGAATCTATGCAGTGTAATTTATTTTATTATATATTTATTAAAGGGGAAGACAGTTTTATCTATAGATTTGAAGAGGTTTTTTATCAAGAAAGACACAGTTTTATCAATAATAAAAATTGGGATTCCTGCTTCATTAAATACTTTGTTATTATCTATAGCTTTTATAGTTTTAAACAATCATGCTGCTATATATGGAGATGAAGTAGTTTCAGCAGTGGGAATTGCTCATAGAATTGTTCATTTTCCTGTACTAGTCATAATAGGATTAGCTCAAGGATTACAACCTTTTGTAGGGTATAATTATTCAAATAGAAATTTCGATAGGATGATAAAGGGGTCCTTTTTTACATTAATTCTTGGAATGATTTTTGGTTTTTTAGTTTTTGTTATTTATTTTTTATTTTCCGATGAATTAATTAAAATATTTTTGAATCAACAAAATGTCATATTTCTAGGAGCAAAATTTTTGAGAATTTATGCTTCTAGTTTGCCAGTGCTTATTGTTTTATTTGTAGCAATGTTTTCCTTTCAAGCTTTTGGTAGATCTATACCTGCTGCAATTTTTTCTATCTCAAGACAAGGAATCGCATTTATTCCATCAATCTTTATTTTTAATGACTTGTTTGGGATGCATGGAATAGTATGGGCTCAACCTTTTTCAGATTTCTTTACAATCGTGTTAGCTTTTATTATGTATTTAATAATTTACAAAAAAATAAAAGTAGAGAACTCGACAATACTTTGCTTGAATAACTAATTAAATTATGATAAAATTAAAGATAGCGTTAGGTGGTAATATGAAGAAAAATGCTTTTAACAATGAAAAATATTTAAGAATGCAATCAGAAAAAATTCTCGAAAGAATTCAACAATATAATAATAAATTATATTTAGAATTTGGTGGGAAAATATTCGATGATTATCATGCCTCTAGAATTCTGCCTGGTTTTGAAATCGATACAAAAGTTAAAATGCTTTGTAAAATTAAAGAGCAAGTAGAAATACTAATCGTAATTAATGCAAATCATATTCAATCAAGTAAAATTAGAGCTGACATTGGAATTACTTATGAAAATGAAGTTTTGAGGATGATCGAAAATTTCGAAAGAATGGAATTATATGTAGGAAGTGTTGTTATTACGCACTATGAGGGACAAGTAGCAGCAAAGTCGTTTAGAACAAAATTAATGAATATGAATATTAAAGTTTATCTTCATTATACAATACAAGGCTATCCTACTAATATTGATAAAATTATAGGCGAAGAAGGTTTTGGCAAAAATGATTATGTCGAAACTACAAAATCATTGGTTGTTGTAACCGCACCTGGCCCTTGTAGTGGGAAGATGGCTACTTGTTTGTCTCAATTGTATCATGAAAATAAAAGAGGAGTTTTAGCTGTATATGCTAAATATGAAACTTTTCCAATATGGAATTTACCACTAAGACACCCTGTTAACCTAGCTTATGAATCAGCAACTGCTGATTTAAATGATGTAAATATGATAGATCCTTTTCATTTAGAGGCATATAATACTTTAACAGTTAATTATAATAGAGATGTTGAAGTTTTTCCTGTTTTACAAGCTGTTTTCAATAAGATTTATGGATATAGTCCTTATAAATCTCCAACTGATATGGGCGTTAATATGGCAGGTTTTTGTATTGAAGATGAAGAAATGGTTGTATCTGCTTGCAAACAAGAAATTATTAGAAGATATTTGGATGCTTTAGTTGATTTAAAGAATGGTAAGAATGGCGAAGAAGTATCTGAAAAAATTGCTTTGATTATGAATCATCTTAACATTTCTATTTCAGATAGGAAGGTTGTTAAAGCAGCTTTAGAAAAAGAAGAAATAAGTAAAGTTCCGTCAATTGCAATTGAATTATCTGATGGTGTGATTGTAACCGGTAAAACTACTCCATTATTAGATGCTAGTGCTGCAGCAATTTTGAATGCTATTAAACATTTCTCTCAATTAAAAAAAGAAGTTTTATTGATATCTCCAAATGTAATTGAACCTATCCAGGATTTAAAAGAGCATCTTTTAAGTGAAAACAAATTAAGACTTAATGCTGAAGAAATACTTATATCTTTAGCTATTACGGCGACAACTAACCCGGTAGCAGATTTAGCACTTAGGAAATTACCTTTATTAAAAGGGGCTCAGGCTCATTCAACAGTTATGCTTTCTTATAGTGACAAAAATGTTTTTAAAAAATTAAGTATTGATGTAACATGTGAGGCTGTTAACTCAAGTTTAAAATAAAGGAGCCAAAATAAAATGACTCGATTTGTAAAATTGTTTGTAATTTCTTTAGTAGTGTTTTTGGCAGGCTGTAAACCTATTGAAGATGATATACAAGATGATTTAATAGATGATGATATAGTTGTAGAAGAACCAGTTGATGAAAATCCAGTTTTACAACAGGCCGATTTAAAATATGCTCAGGTACAAACTTTATTGAACGAATTACTACCAAATGAGTTATTTGATAACTATATATTTCCTAGCTTTAATGATGACCCTGATGTAAGTGTAATTTGGCTTTCTTCTAATTCAGTTGTTTTAACAAGGACGGGGATTATTAACCGTCAGAGTGAAGATGTTAGTGTAACAATAACTGCTAATTTAAAATGTTATGAAATAGATTATGTTTATACTAAGGAAATAGTTGTTAAAGCGCTTGAACTAAAAAGTTTAAATGGAAAGAATATCACTGCAGCTTATTTATATACATCTACATATAAGAAAATAAATGATGAGGATTGTGATAAAATTGATATTGTTAACTTTTCTTTTGCATCTATTTCAAATGGTGTTTTAAATATAAGCTCATTGATGGGAAAACTAATTGAAGTTACTTCTTTAAGAAACAAAGGAATTCATGTTTGCTTATCCGTTGGTGGCTGGGGAGCTGATGGTTTTTCAGATGCTGTTCTTACATCGGTAAGTCGAAAAAAGTTAATTGATTCTATTGTTAATACCTTGGAGACATATAAGTTTGCTGGTGTTGATTTAGATTGGGAATATCCAACAACAACTGCTGGTGGTACAATTACAGGAAGACCTGAGGATAAACAAAATTTTACGCTATTTTTGCAAGAATTAAGAGTGGCGCTTGATTTGGTGAATGAAAACTATATATTGTCAATCGCTGTTCCAGGTACAACTTATGGTATGAGGTATTATGAAGTTGATAGTATTCATCAGTATTTAGATTATGTACATTTGATGACATATGACCTAATAGATTATTCAACATCGGAAATTTCTAAACATCATACTAGTTTATATGCTTCTATATATAATGAAGGTGATATTAAATCTTGTGTTGATTCATACAAAGCAGCAGGAGTACCGGCAAACAAATTGGTAATAGGAGCAGCTTTTTATGGCCATTATGGGTATGTTGTTGATACAACAGACGGAATTGGTAAAACTACTACTTCTGGATTAAGTAACTCGATGGATTATACCACTATTTATAATACGTATATATCAATTTCAGAAAATTCTAATTATATATATTTTGATGAAAATGCAAAAGCTTCATGGTATTATGATGGAAATATATTTATATCTTATGATGATCCTATTTCACTATCGTATAAGTGTGATTATGTAAAATTAGAGAGTTTAGGTGGAATTATGTTTTGGCATTATGGTGGAGACCAAACAGGTACTTTGCTTGATGCTATTTATCAGTCTTTTACCAATTAAACATAAGAAAACTAATAATATTGACTTGTTTAATAAAAAGAATTATAATAATATATATAAATAGGAGGGTAAAATGGTTTTAGATAAAGTAAGAAAGATAATAGCTGAAGAACTAAAAGTTGATGAAAAAAATATTTCAATGGAAACTAGATTAATCGAGGATTTAAAAGCCGATTCAATTGACTCAATACAATTAATAATGGCTTTAGAAGAGGAATTTAATATTTCAATAAGTGATGATACAGTTCAAAAAATTAAAACTATTGGTGATATTGTTGAAATAATCGAAAAAAAATAATGCCTTTTTTAAGGCATTTTTATTGATTAGGAGGAAAAATGAAAAATTTATTGCCAAAGTTTTTTATCAAAGACTATAAAAATATAGAAAATCAAAAAGTGCGTTTGGCATATGGCGTGTTAAGTGGTATTGTTGGCATAATAAGCAATTTGTTTCTTTTTAGTTTGAAAATAATAATCGGTATTTTATCATTTAGTATTGCGATAATTGCGGATGCGATAAATAATTTATCTGATGCAGCAACTTCGATAGTGACTTTGCTGGGGTTTAAGTTAGCTAGTAAGCCCGCGGATGATGAACATCCTTTTGGGCATGATAGACTTGAGTATGTCACTGGTCTAATTATTTCAATTATCATCTTAGTTGTTGGAATTTTCTTGTTTAAAACTTCTTTTGAAAAAATTATTACACCGAAAGAATTGGTTTTTAACAAATATGTGACTATAGTACTAAGTTTATCAATTTTGATTAAAATTTGGCAAGCTTGGTTTTATTATCAAAATAGTAAGATAATTAAATCTAAAACTTTAAAAGCAAATGCGATAGATAGTATGAATGATTTTATAATCACATCTATCATCTTAATCAGTTTTTTGATAAATAAATTCTCAGGATTTAATGTTGATGGATATGTTGGTTTAGTTGTTGCTTGTTTTATATTCTTTAGTGGTACTAAACTAGTTAAAGAAACCACTTCATTATTGGTTGGTGAAGTTCCTGATAAAGAGTTAGTTAAAAAAATCAAAGATAAAATTTTAAAAGTTGATGAAGTTTTAGGAATGCATGATTTAATAATTCATAGTTATGGGCCTTTAAAATATTATGCAAGCGTTCATGTAGAGGTTAACAACTTAATGACAGTAGAAAAAAGCCATTTAATTATAGATAAAATAGAAGAATCTATAAAAAATGATTTGAATGTAAATATCGTGATGCACATTGATCCTGTAGATTTAGATTGTGAAAAAAGAAATTATTATTATGATGTTGTTAAAGAGATAGTTTATAGTTATGATAAGAATTTTAAAATGCATGATTTTAGAATTGTAAGAGAAAAAAATAAAGAAATAATTATTTTTGATTTAGTAATACCGTTTAATTATAAAGAATCAAAAGAAAAATTAAGAGATTTTATAATAAAAGAAATTAATAAAAGAGAAAAAAATGTGAAAATAAAAATTTTAGTGGAGACTGAAATTGTAAAAATTATTAATTAGGAGGAAATATGTATATTTCAAATGTTGAAAAATGGAAAAATTTTTCGGGTTTATTAGAAGAATTAAGAGAAGAATTGTCTAATATGAATGAAAAAGAGTTAGAGGATGCTTTTTACACTGACTTAGGTTTTGGCACAGGAGGTATGCGTGGTATAATTGGTGCTGGTACTAATAGAATGAATATTTATACACTAAGAAAAGCAAATTATGGCTATGCAAAATTTATACTTAGTTTGAAAGTTGAAAATCCTTCTGTTGTAATAGCTTATGATTCTAGACATAAATCTAAGGAATTTGCTTTAGAATCAGCTAAAGTAATGGGCACTTTAGGAATCAAAGCGTACTTATTCAATAAAATTACTCCTACTCCGGAGTTGTCATTTGCTGTTAGATATTTAAAAGCAACAGGAGGAATAGTAGTTACAGCTTCTCATAATCCTGCTAATTATAATGGTTATAAAATATATGATAGTGATGGTTGTCAACTTGTTCCTGATCTGGCCGATCAAGTTATAGAAGAAATTTCAAATGCACCGGATGCTTTTGAAATATTTGTTGAAAATGAAAATGAATTAGTTAGTCAAAATATGGTTGAATATCTTGATGATTTGGTTGATAAAAAATATCTTGAAGCTGTAAAGTCAATTGCTGTATATCCTAAACAGAATAAAGAAGACTTTAAAGTAGTTTTTACTCCTCTTCATGGTACTGCTGCATATTTAGGAAAGAAGTTGTTAAATGAAACAGGGTATAATGTATTTTGTGTTGAAGAGCAAATGGTCCCAGATCCTAATTTTACAACCGTAAAATCTCCAAATCCTGAGGTCATGAGTGCATTTGATTACGGTATTAAATTAGCTGAAAAGGAAAATGCAGATTTAGTTATAGCTACTGATCCAGATGCTGATAGAGTTGGACTGGCTGTTAATAATGAAGGAAAATATCAATTGTTAACAGGCAACCAAACAGGTGCATTACTACTTTTTTATTTAACAAATAATAAACCTTTACCAAAACAAGGTGTTGTCTTTAATACTATTGTTACATCTTCATTAGGAGCAGATATTGCAAAGTCTAAAGGATTAGAAGTAATCTCCACTCTAACCGGATTTAAGTTTATTGGAGAACAAGCTAAATTGCTTGAAAATTCATCTAAAGAGTTTTTCTTTGGCTATGAAGAATCATATGGATATGTAGTAAAAGATTTTGTTAGAGATAAAGATTCATTACAAGCGTTGCTGTTATGTTCTGAAATGGCATGTTTTTATAAAAATAGCGGAAAAAATTTAATTCAGGTACTAGAAGAGATTTTTAATAAATTTGGTTACTATGTAGAAGATTTAGTTAATATAGCTCTTGAAGGAAAAGAAGGCGCTGATAAAATTGATGAAATACTTAATCATTTTAGAAAAATGGAGTTAAAACATATTCAAGGACTTGCTGTGCTAGCAAAAGAGGATTATTTAGAACAAAAAAGATTTAAAAATGGTGAAGTTACTAATATATCTTTACCAAAATCTAACGTATTAAAATATCTTTTAAATGATGGTAGTTGGTTTGTTTTGCGTCCAAGTGGAACTGAACCTAAAATGAAAATTTATGTTGGTACAAAAGATTCTTCTAAGGAAGAAGCTATTAAAAAAATTGCTAAAATTAAAGAAGTTGTTTTAGCAATAGTAAAGTCGGTGTAATATGAATCCTTTAGATAAAAGAGTCAATTATATAGAAAAAATCGTTCCCAATTCTTTGACAATTCTTTTTTCAGGAACGGATATAGTTAGATCGGGTGATCAATATTTTCCATTTGAAGCTGATAAAAACTTTTATTATATGACTGCAATAAATCAATCAAATATTGCTTTTGTTTTGATAAAAAAAGAAAAAGAAATTATCGAAAAATTATTTATTGAAAAAAATGATGAAATTATGGTTAAATGGGAAGGTGCTAAGCTTACAAAGGCGGAAGCCAGTAAAATCTCTTGGATAAACGAAGTTCACTTTTTGGAGGAGTTTGAAACTTTTATTGAAGATTATTTAGGAATCAATGATGTAAAAACAATTTATCTTGATTTTAAGGAAAAGAAAAAACCAGGGTATACAACCATGGCTTATGATTTTCAAAGAGAATTTGTATTAAAACATAAAGATTCAGATATTGAAATAAAAGATTGTACTCCTATATTTCAACATATTAGAATGGTAAAAGCTTCAGATGAAATTGAGCATATTAAAGAAAGCGTCGAACATACTAGAAATGGTATTGAATTTATGATGGCTAACTGTAGAAAAGATATGTATGAATACCAATTAGCAAGTTTTTTTGCTTTTGCACTTAAGTATAATGGCGATAAAAAAGTTGCTTTCCCAACAGTAGTAGCAGGGGGTAAAAATGCTACAGTGTTGCATTATTCAAAAAGAAATGAAATATTAAATAAAAAGGATTTAGTTTTAGTAGATGTTGGGTGTCAAACCAACTATTATTGTAGTGATATAACGCGTACTTTTCCAATCTCAGGTAAGTTTTCTAAGAGACAGCGAGACGTCTATGAAGAGGTTCTTTTAGTTAATAATATGTGTATTGCATCAGCTATAAAAGGAACTACTCTTACTGAACTAAATAATTATGCTACAGATCTTTTAATAAAAGCTTGTTATCGATTGAAATTAATTACTAAAGATGAAGATATTAAAAAGTATTATTGGCATAGTGTTAGTCATTTTTTAGGATTAGATACGCATGATGTAGGTTTTAGAGATATGCCGCTGCAACCTGGCCATGTAATAACAATTGAACCAGGGCTATATATTGAGGAAGAAAACATCGGTATTAGAATAGAAGATGATATTCTGATTACGGATGGTGCTCCTATTAATTTAAGTGTTGATATTATGAAGGAACCAATAGATATACAAAATTATATGAAACGTAATAAAAACAGGCTAATTTAATAGCCTGTTTTTTTAAAATTGGAGGCTCCAGTCGGATTTGAACCAACGGTCAGGGTGTTGCAGACCCTTGCCTTAGCCACTTGGCTATGGAGCCAGCCTAAAATATTATAACATTTTTTGTAGTATTGTCAAAGAAAAAATTATAAATCTATATTTTTTTTGTTCTTAAATTAGTAAATAAAAAAAATATTGTTAAGAAAAATATATAATGTTATAATTTAAAAGATTGGGGTGATAGAATGATTAAATTAAATAATATTTCTAAGTATTACCATAGTGAAGGGACTGTAGCACTAGGACTTAGAAAAATTAATTTAGAGTTAAATGTTGGAGAGTTTGTTGCTATTACTGGAGAAAGCGGTAGTGGTAAATCAACATTATTAAATGTAATTTCGGGGAATGATACATACGAAGAAGGTGAAATGTATATTAACGGTGAAGAAACTTCACATTTTATTGAAAGTGAATGGGAAAATTATCGTAGAAATTATATTGGTTTCATATTTCAAAATAACAATTTGATAGACAGTTATACTGTTTATGAAAATGTTTTAGCAGCGTTGATAGTTCAAGGAATTAATAAAAAGCTTAGAAGAATTAGGGCTAAGGAAATAATTGAAAGGGTTGGCTTAACTTCGCATTTAAAACATAAAGCGATTAAGTTATCAGGCGGACAAAAACAAAGATTGGCTATTGCTAGAGCTTTAGCAAAAGATGTTCCTATTATAGTCGCTGATGAGCCAACAGGAAATTTAGATAGCGAAAGTGGTAGTGAAATAATTAAGTTATTAAACGAAGTATCAAAAGACAAACTAGTCATTATAGTAACACATAATTTTGAGCAAACAAAGGATTTCGTTTCTAGAAAAATAAGGCTATTTGATGGCGAAGTTGTTGAAGATATTGAATTAAAAGATGTTACAAAAATGGATAAAATTACTGTAAATGAAAACCAAAATACAGTTATAAAAAAATCGATTTTATTTGGTTTATTAAATTTGAAGAGTCAGCCAGTTAGAACTTTGTTTCTTTTAATTGTCACATTAATAGTTACTTTGTTTATATTTAATCTTTATGGAGAACATTTGATGTCGCAAGACAACTCTGGTGCATATTTATCTATGTTCAGTTCAGTCAATAATAACTATAAGGAAAGAATTATTGTATCAAAAAAAGACAAAACTGCTTTTACTAATGCTGATTATGAATATATCAATTCAATTTCTAAGGTTGATAGAGTAATAAAACAAGACTTAGCTTTGGATTGTTATACTAATATTTCTTTTTCCTCAGGTGATGAATATTATTATTTTGATGGGTATCCGTATCCTAATGAATACTTAAAAAATACTGATTTGGAGTATGGAGTTTTACCAAATGGAATAAATGAAATTGTTATTAAGTCATCATTATATAGTGGTTATAAATACCTTAATCAACTGAATAAAGTTATTAGCATGAAATTAACTACAAATAGTGGCCAAGAGCATATTGATGTAAAAATCGTAGGTTTCATAAATGAATCTGTAAATATAGATGTAATCTATGTTTCGTCTGAGTTATTAGACTATATTAACACTAAGCAAGAAACCGAAAATAGTGAAAATACAATAGAAGTATTTTTTTCGCCGTTTAGGTATTCAGGATTGGTTTCAATTGATACTTCAGAAAGTGTAATATACTATCAACATACAGTAGAAGCAAATTTTGAAGATATTAATGCTGTGATTAAGGTTTTACTTAAAAATGGATATTATGCTTTTTCTCCATATACAAGCATTAGTGACCCTTTTAGTAATATGGCAGCGTTATTTGTAGTTTTATCAAATGCTTTTTCAACTTTATCTACAATATTTGGTATTTTTGTAATTTATTTTGTTGCATTTTTAATATTAAAATATTTCTTATTATTTAAGAAAAAAGATTATGCGATTTTAAAATCAATTGGAATTGATCAAAACAGTATTAGAGTTATGAACTTTGTTGAATTATATTTTGCATTTTTAGTATCTTTTGTGTTGTTAATTCCGCTTTATTTTGTTTTATTAAAATCAGATGTAAACTCTAGTGGTTTTTTATTTTATAGTTTAACTTATTATAAGTGGTATCATTTTATTTTTCTATTACTAATAAATACATTAATCTGTATTTTAATAGTTAGAAGGTATAATAAATTATTAATTAAAAATTCAATTTTAAGTAATATGAGGGTAGAGTAATATGATAAAAACAATTAATTTAAATAAATATTATAATGCTGGTAAGTCTAATGAGATACATGTAATTAATGATGTTAGCCTAGATTTTCCTGATACTGGCTTTGTTAGTTTGCTTGGACCTTCAGGTTGTGGGAAAACAACATTATTAAATGCAATAAGTGGATTGGATAAAGTCAAATCAGGTAAAATTATTGTTGGTCAAATAGAGATGAAAAAATATAATTTTAATAAATGGGATGATATTAGAACTAAAAAAATAGGTTACATTTTTCAAAACTATTTATTATTACCTGAATTAAGCGTTTATCGTAATTTAGAGTTAGTATTGAAAATGTTAAACGTTCCAAATGATAAAATAGAAGAAAGAATTGAATATGCTTTAAAAGCAGTGAAGATGGAAAGGTTTAAAAAAAGAAAAGCTTCACAACTTTCAGGTGGACAAATGCAAAGAGTAGCAATCGCTAGGGCGCTTGTTAAAAGCCCTAAGGTTATAATTGCGGATGAACCTACAGGAAATTTAGACGAAAGCAATACTACTCAAATCATGAATATTTTACGTAAAATATCTAGAGAATGCTTAGTTGTTTTAGTAACACATGAACCAAGACTAGCTAATTTTTATTCAGACAGAATTATTAAGTTAGCTGATGGAAAAATAGTTGAAGATTATGCAAACAAAAGTTCTGATAGTTTTGAATTTTCTGAAGATAGAAATCTTTACTTGAAAGAATATAATAAAGATGAAGTATTAAAAGAAAATTTAAATATTGAATATTTCTTTAAAGATAAACCGAAATCTACCAAAATTAAAATAATATATGAAAAAGATGTAATTTATATTAGTGCTGACAGTGAAAAGGCTAAAATTAAGTTTATTGATTCAGAAAATGAAATTAAAATTTTAGATCAAAAAAAGCCAACTATTAAAATTGAAGATTTTGATGAATTTGATTATCATTTAGAAAAACTTCCTGAGAATAGTCTAAAGTCGGCGATTAAATTTAAAGAAGCATTTAAAATGGGTTTTCAACATTTGCTTTCTTTTTCTAGAAAACAAAAAATGTTTTTATTTGCATTTGCTTTAATTGCTATATTTGTTGTTATATCAGTTATTAATTTCTCTTCTTTGTACATAGTTGATAAAAAAGATTATGTATATAATGATAAAAATATAATTTCAATTGATTCTAAAGACATAGATGTTGATTATCAAAAATTGATGTTAATTAAATCCGAATTAGGAATAAGTGGTTATATTGATGGATTGTGTAACCCGAGTAATTATTTTGATGGAATAAAACTAGATTTCTTTTCTCAAACTGAGCATAAAATTTCAAAACTAACTAATGATGGTATGGAATTTGGTAATATTGTATTTTTAGATAATATAAATCCAAATGATATAAAATATGGTTCTATGCCAACTGATTATAAAGGTATAGTAATTGATAAATGGATTTTAGATGTAATGATGGAAAAAGGTGATTTATCTAATACTGGATTAGTTGATTATACTGATTTAATAGGCCAAAATATATCTTTAGATTATTTATCTTCATCTGTTTTTTTAACAGATGATGGACTTTATTTTCAATTTCCAGTTGTAATTTCAGGCATATCAGATTGTGGAGGTCCTGTAGTTTTCATAGACAAAGAATTATTATACGTTACAGAATTGTTTGCTGATGAGGAAATCTTTGTTACCAGTAATAGTTTGAGGTTACCTGAAATAGAACTAGCTGATAATGAAATTTATCTATCTGAAACACATGTTTTAAGTCATCCTGTTAATTCGACTTATACATTTCAAGGTGAAGATTATATTGTCAAAGGCCATTTTTTATATGAATCAGAAGCAGAGAACTTGGATTATATAGTTAATGATGCGAATGTTGAAAAAATTTATATTAATTCTATTTTGAATAGGCAAAGTCCTAATAATAAAATAGGGATTAATTTTTATGCACCTAATGTGAAAATTGCAGAGCAAAAATTATTAGAAGAAGGAATTACTTTTTCTTTACCCTATGAAGACGATATAAATACTTTTAACGAATCTAGAGCTTTAGATGTATCGGTATCGTTAACTACATTAGTAGTTATGCTATCAGCATCAAGTATAATTCTATATTTTTTGATGAGGTCTAGTGTAATGTTACGAATTAATCAAATAGGTACTTATAGAGCAATAGGTGCAAAAAAAAGAGATATGTACAAAATATTCTTTTCTGAGATAGTTTTAATTACTTCAGTTAGTTCTTTAATTGGTTTTTTGTTTATATCATTAACTATTTGGAATGTTAGTCGAAATGTTGTGTTTAGCACTTTAATCACTTATCCTTGGTATGTGGCTTTGATAACGATTCTATTCATTTTTCTAGTAAATATTTTAGCTGGTTTGTTTCCGGTGTTTAGATTAATGAGATTAACACCAACTCAAATAATTACTAAGTATGACATTTAATAGTTGACATATGTCATAAACTGATGTATAATTTCAATATCTAGGAGGTAGATTATGATTATTGCGATTCCAGTATCAGAAAAAAACTTAAAAGAAGATGTATGTGTTTCATTTGGTAGAGCCCCTTATTATTATGTTTTGGATTCTAATAAAGGCGAAGGTAGTTTTTTAAAAAACCCAGCAGTTGATCAACCTGGTGGAGCTGGTATTATGAGTTCTCAAATTTTAATAAATAATAAAGTGAAAGTTTTAATTACTAAAAGTTGTGGAGAAAACGCAGCTAATGTATTACGTGCAGCTAATGTAGAAATCTTAAAAGCTATAAAAGGGTCTTTAGAAGACAATTTAACCGCTTATAAAACAAGCAGTTTAGAAAAGTTAATTGAAATACATCAAGGATTTCATGGAAACCGCAGTTAAAAAGATTGCTGTTTTAAGTGGCAAAGGTGGGACTGGTAAAACTTTTATATCAGTAAATTTAGCTAGTATTATTGATAATGCAGCTTATATTGATTGTGATGTTGAAGAACCTAACGGAGATTTATTCTTCAAGTCTAAAAATATAGAAAAACAAGAAGTATTTGTTAAAATACCAAAAGTAGATATGACTTTGTGTAACGGGTGTCAGAAATGTGTAGATTTTTGTAAGTTTAATGCTTTGACTTATTTACCTAATAAACTATTAATTTTTGATAAATTGTGTCATTCTTGTAGAGGCTG
>Ga0334885_1003541_pt1 | contig 14414 bp, 13 predicted proteins | sample GraSluR1_MG_8_FD_207233 | JGI IMG/M metagenome (GOLD analysis project Ga0334885, IMG submission 207233) | Sludge microbial communities from methane-producing bioreactor in Wageningen University, Netherlands - Granular Sludge_31_05-R1 | ecosystem: Engineered > Bioreactor > Anaerobic >...
TGCGACATGCAGAAAAAAGTCAAGTCGCATATCCGGTGAACTTATGCGCACGAACCAAAAAAAATATGACAGTGCCATTAGTGTCTGACACCTTTACTTCAGCTGGGCAATACGGAGAATATCAATAGACCGTGAGCTTTCTCGAAGGGCTGCTCTTCGGTTTTGTGAATATGCCAGCCATACTTCGTAAGACCCCTCGTACTCTTCATTTTCTTGAATAGCCCGCCGCGGCTATTTGAACCGTCAGTTATAATAAGCCCGCCCTGTGGATTGAACACTTCCAGAATGCGGGGGAAGAAGGTGTCACCTAAGACAAACAAGCCACTGCCACCCTCACCATTACTATCTCGTCGATAGAACAGGACATCAATCCTGCCAATGTGCGTTATTACCTCTCTGGCGTCGCCCTGTATGAAACGTGCCGTGGGAGGGCTAACTCTGTGCTCTGCAATCACTCTTCGTGGAAGTGGCCTGATGTCACAAAAGCAGATTTCATCTGCGTACTGTTTGAGTATTGACAGCGGCTCAACAATATCTGACGCACAGCAGGGATAGAAAGCCACTCTATGTTGCACCTACAAGACTCCACACGTCAAACTGAGATACATCTTGCTGTTTTATAAACTCGAACCAGTTCCGCAGGAACAGCAGGAAAGCTTCAGGGGTGACAGAAATCACAGAGAATGCAACTATTTCCTTAGCGTCGTTGCGGTGAGCGCTAGCAAACAGAATCGTCTCAATGGGGTTGCCCCTCGTGAAGAGATTGCCATGAGCCATGGCATTTCTGATTACGCGCAGAACACCACCGACAGTCTTCCCTGGCGTTAATGGTTTTGCTTGCAGGCCCCACCCATCTGGATCGCCTTCAATTGTCTTTAGGTTGTCATACGCCCACACGGTCTCCGGTTGCGGGTGGAGTATGGAACCGAGAAACTTGCCGGACAACAACACAGACAATTGCCTCGCACATTCAGGGTATCTCTGTTCATCTCCTGCAGGATGTTCAGAGTTGAGACGCTCAAACGGGATCACAAATCCCGCAGCGGCGACAACAAGAGACAGGGTGACCTCTCTGTTGCGGCATTGCTTCGCCATGTCTAACAGATCCCCACATCTGGTGGGAAAATCCTGAACCCAATTGCTGTATGCAGTCATCGAACTATACTTTCGTTGGCGATATTTGATTCCTCGTATGCACCTGAATTGCTCCCCTCGTATTACAGACGTGTTACCTTTCGGCAGTCATGTAACGTGTCATGCGAGTTTCTGGGCGAGGTCTCCTTCGAGGATGGATTTCACGGTTAGGGGGATGATGACTTTGTGGCTTCTTCGGAAGAAGGCGTCGATTTCTGTTAGGGCGTCCGAGGAGAAGTCGAATGCTATGAAGAAGCCTTTTGTTCGGTCTTCGCGCATCATTACGGCTTCGAAGGAGTCGATGTCGGGTCGGCCGACTTTGTCTTTCTGCTTGACCTGGATGGGGTACCATGCGTCCATGAAGTCGAGTTCGTCGGGTTTCTTTGTGGGCATGGCGGAGACGGGGTAGATTCGGCCGTCGATGCCCATGTCGCCTACCTGGGCCTTGTTGGGGATGCCGCCGATGGCGATGACGGCCCAGTTTTCGAATTCGAACGGGGGGAGTTTGCGGAGCTTTTCGATGGTCCAGGGGAGGTCGCGGACGATGAAGCCGCGGCCGATGCGCCAGAGGGCTTCGTCTTCGCGGAGTTTGCAGACGTCGCGGAGGCGCTTTGCCATGACGCGGCAGGCGGTGGGGGATATGTCGATGCCGATCCACTGGCGGCCGAGGTTTTCGGCGGCGACGAGCGCGGTGCCGCAGCCGCAGAAGGCGTCGAGGACGATGTCGTTGGGGTTAGAACTGGCGTTGATTATGCGTTCAAGGAGGGGTAAAGGTTTTTGCGTGGGATAGCCGAGACGTTCCTGTGAGAGGTTATGCAAGGGGCGAATATCATTCCAAACGGTCTGTAGAGGAACGCCCGGACTCTTGTCGGCGTAGACCTTAAGACGCGGCATCCCGCCTGCTTTTTTGGGCCAGTGGATAGCATGTGCGGCATCGAGCGCGTCTAATTTCTGTTGGGTGGTTTCGCCGGAGACCCCGTACGCGCGGAGGGCATCGCGCGGTATGGCCCAGTGACGACCCTTCGATGTAACATCTATTCCGCGCCATGGCTCGCCACTTTCGCCGCTCCTGATGCCATCGCCAGTGAGGTCCATGCGCATCCATCGCCGCCCGTCGGCGTCCTGATGATCGAAGAAGGTCTCGACGTATTCCGGCTCATACGCTTGGTACAGCTTGTTCCAAGTGTACTGCTTCGATATCGTGTAAAAGAAGATAACGTCGTGGATGGGGCCATAACGCTTAGCGCTGCTGTGAGCAAACGTGCGCTTCCAAACAACTTCATTTTGAAAGTGGTCCTCACCGAAGATCTGGTCGAGCATGATTTTGACGTAGTGTGAGGCGTGCCAGTCGCAGTGGAAGTAGAATGAGCCGGTGGTTTTGAGTAATCGGTGGAGTTGTACGCAGCGGGGGCGCATGAATTCGATGTATGCCTGTGTGGAGGCGTGGCGGTCTTCGAATGCTCTTTTTTCTTTGGTTTCGCCCCAGAAGACTTCGTAGTTTCGGTTTGAGTTGAAGGGGGGGTCGATGTAGATGAGGTCTACGGAGCGGTCGGGGAGTTTGGCGAGTTGGTCGAGGTTGTCGCCGCAGTAGATGACTCGGGTGTCGAGGAGGGCGGAGGGTTTTGCTGGGGCGGGCTTTTTGGATTGTTCTGTTTTGTTTTTGGTCATGGGGGTATTATAGTGCAAAGGGGAGGGAAAGCAAGGGGATTGGGGGGGAAAAAGTGGCGGTTGGCGGCGGGTGCATGGACGGGATGGACGAAATGGACGAGATGGACTTAATGGACGGGATGGACGTGATGGACGGGATGGACGAGATGGACGGGATGGACCCCGGCGCGCGGGGATAAACTAAGGTGGACTGATGGACTGGTGTAGGGTAAATTGGTAGCGGATCGAATGGGCTTGGTTCTGTGGGGGAGAAAGGGGCGTTTGCTTTGGGTGAGGAGATTATAAGCAGGCATGGGGGGTATCGGCGGTTGAAGTCGTTTCAGGTTGCGCAGCTTGTGTATGACGTGACCGTGCGGTTCTGCGAGCGTTACGTGGATCGTTTCAGTCGGACGCGGGATCAGATGGAGCAGGCGGCGCGGAGCGGGGTGCAGAATATTGCGGAGGGGAGCCAGGCTTCCGGGACTTCGAGGAAGACTGAGTTGAAGCTTACGAATGTCGCGCGGGCGAGCCTGGAGGAGCTGCGGCGGGATTATGAGGACTTCCTGCGGCAGAGGGGTTTGCGGGATTGGGGGGAGACGGCGGAGCGCGTGGAGGGTGCCTGATGACAAGGGTTGGACTTGCTGTGCGAGGTTGGCGTATTTGGCGGTGGGCGTTGGCATGTGCTGGATTCCCGCCTGCGCGGGAATGACAGTTTGGCGCGGGAACGGTTGGGGCAGTTTGCTGGACCGGCAGTTGGCGGCGCAGGCGAGGGCGTTCAAGAATGAAGGCGGATTCAGCGAGCGGTTAGGGCGCGTGAGGCGGGGTGAGCGGCGCTGAGGGTGATGAACTAATGGACGATGGACGAGATGGACGGGATGGACTTGATGGACGTTGGACGACGTGGACCTTGGGATTTTCTATTTTCTATTTACGATTGGGGCGGCGGCGGCGCGGAGCGGGGAGGAAAGGGTTAGGCATGAATAGGATGCGCGGGGTTGTTTGGGATTGGCTGGCATGTGCTGGATTCCCGCCCCCGATCGGGTCGGGGGCAGGCTCTTCACGGGAATGACAGTGTCGCCCCGTGCGCTTGGCGTGGTGGTTTTAGTGGTGTGGTGGTGTCTTGATCGCACAAAATGCGCTTGCACTATCTTGCTACGGGGGCGGAAAATAAAAAAATTTATCTCTTTGTGCTGCAAGGGTTTACGTGTTTTTGGCTGGGGAAAAGGCTGGAATTTTCGCACAAAAAGCGCAAGTTCGTGCTTAAGTGGAGGGACGTGTTATTTATAGGCGTGCTGGCAGGAGAGGTCAAAATTAGATTTGGGGAGCAGAGGCATGTACAAGCTGGAGAGTCTGGTAGCGGCGGCGGATAAGTTTGATGCATCGGATATTCACCTTGGTGGTGGTCAGGGGATTCGGCTTCGTATCAAGGGGAAGCTGCGGGCGATCGGGGGCGAGGGGGCGGTGCTCAGCGAGGAGGATATCAAGCAGCTCATGGATGTTACGGTGCACGAGAGCCAGCGGGATCGGTGCAAGCGGCTGTTTGGGGAGAACGGTTCGGTGGACTACTCTTACGAGGCGTCGGTGGACGGTCGGCCGCTGCGGTTTCGGATGCAGGTGTATCGTTCGACGGGGCGATTGGCGGTGGCGATGCGGCGGATACGGTATGACATTCCGACGTTCGAGGGGCTTAACCTGCCGCCGATTTACAAGAAGGTGATCGATAACCCGGAGCAGAAGGGGATTATCATTGTTGGCGGGGAGACGGGCAGCGGGAAGTCGTCGACGATGGCGGCGATGATCGGGTGCGTTGCGCGGCACGCGGAGAAGCATATCGTTACGATCGAGGACCCGATCGAGTTTGTGTTTCGCAATACGAAGGGGCTGATTCATCAGCGTGAGATGGGGATTGATTTTCCGGATCATGGTGAGGCTCTGCGGGCGGTGCTGCGGGAGGACCCGAACATTATCATGATCGGGGAGATGCGGGACGCGGAGACGGTTCATGCGGCGATCAAGGCGGCGGAGACGGGGCATCTTGTGATAACGTCGCTGCACACGGCTACGGCGGCGTGGACGTTCAGTCGGATCTTGAACTTTTTCAAGGAGGCGGAGCATGACGCAGTGCGGCTGAACCTGAGTTATAATCTGTTGGCGATTATGAATCAGATGCTGCTGCCTTCGGAGCAGGAGGGGATGGGGCTGATTCCGGCGACGGAGGTTTTTATCAATACGCCGTCGGTGCGGCAGTATTTGAAGGAGAAGGAGAAGGAGGCACAGTTGGCGGACGTGATCAAGGAGGGTATGGACGGGATGCACAGCTTTAATATGTCGCTGGCTCGTTTGATCAAGGATGGGCACATCGGGATCACGGCGGCGAAGGCGTACTCGCACAATCCGCAGGAGCTGGAGATGCTGGTTAAGGTTACTAATACTCGGCCGGGTTAGGGTTTGTGGGGTTGGCGGACTGGAAGTAGTCGAGCCAGTTGGCGATGATGGCGGATTTGATGGTGTTGTCTTTTCTGTATTCTTGGGCGGTGCGGCCCCAGTAGAAGCCTATGCAGCCGTCGGTGAAGGGGCGGGAGGCTTTTATGAACTGGTCGAGCTCTTCTATGGAGCAGTGGAGGGGGAAGATTTCTTCGATGACGAGGGGTTTGCCGAGGTCGTAGGCTTTGAGGGCGGTGAGGGCTTTGTCGATTTCGCCGGACTTTGGGTAGAAGTGGACGGCGGCGAAGTCGAGGTTTTCGTTTACGGGGGGTGCGTGGAAGAGGGGTCGGCCGCCGCCGAAGACGAAGACCCAGGGGATGACGCCGACGGTGATGGGGCGGTGGGGGTCGACGGCGCGGATGGCGGCGGTGAGTTGGTCGACCCATGCCTTGGCGACCTGTTCGCGCGTGCGGCCGGCGAGGTCGAGGGAGATGCGCTGGACGAAGTGTTTGCCGCCGAACTCGCCGGCGAGCCATTCGGTTTCTTTTTTGTCGCGGCCGGGGAGGATGGGTTCGTTCATGAGGTCGTAGCAGAAGACGGCGGGGCTGGGGGCGCAGACGCGGGCGACGGCCTGCCAGAAGGCGGCCTGGGCGGACCAGCGGGCGGGTTCGTCGAGGGCGTCGTACCAGGCGGGGACGTCGGCTTTGTGGTAGCAGGCGAGGCCGGTGATGTTGAGGTAGAGGCCGGTCGTTTCGGCGAGGCGGACGAGGCGGGCGAGCTGCGCGAGGGCGGCGTCGTTCGGCTTGTCGGGGGCGGTCATGAAGCGGGCGAGCTGGAGGTGGATGCGGACGGTGTTGGCGCCGAGGGCCTTGATCTCGGCGAAGTCGGCTTCGACGGTGGGCCATTCGGCGAGCCAGTAGTCTTCGAGGAGGCGGCTGGCGTCGTCGTGGTCGTAGTTGACGCCCCAGATGAGGAAGGGGGCGGGGGAGTCGCCGCGGACGAAGTGGGTACGGTCGGGGCTGATGCGAATCCAGGGGAGTTGCTCGGCGGCGGAAAGGCAGGGGGCGAAGGATGCGAGAATCAGGCAGGTTGGGAGTATGCTGTTCATGACTATGTCCTCGTGATGGAAAAGGTGTCTGACACCTTATTCCTGTTCGGCCAATAACGAGTGGGCCTGGTCGCGGAGGGTAGCGATTTTTGTTTCCACAACGTTCCAGACGGTGTCCGGGTCAAGACTGTCGTAGCCGTGTACGAGGACGTGTCTGAAGCCGATGATGCTGCGATGTTCGGATATGCGGTCCGCTATTGCCGGGGCTGCGTGATCGAGCTTAATCATGGCTTCGCCGATAATCTGCAGTTCGCGTTCGAGCGCGGAGCGGAACATACGGTCGTTTCGGTAGTCGTAGACGGTGCGGCCTTTGCTCATGCTCAGTACGAACCCACAACAGTCGATGATGTCGTAAAGGTATTTTTCAGGCCTGTGGAGCGGCATAGATTTGCTTTCTTGTCTGGTTGACGGTTTGGATGAAGTAGGGGTTTTTGAGGGCGCCGGGTTCGACGAGGTCTACGGGGCGGTCGAAGAGGTCTTGCAGGGCTTCGAGGAGCGCGAAGAAGTTGTCGAAGCGGTTGTCTTTGACCGAATCTTCGAATGTTACGAGCAGGTCGATGTCACTTGTTTGTTCGTCGAAATCGCCCGTGGCCGCGGAGCCGAAAACGTCGAGTTCGCGGACATGGTACTGCCTGCAAAGGGCTATCAAGGCTTCTTTCTTCTGTTCAATCGCCTTTACCATAGCTTCCTCACCGATCTGCCTGCTGACTCTTGAGCCGGCGGCCTATGCTTAGGATATGCTCTATTATGTCTTCGGTCAACTCGTGGTTTTTGAGGAGGGGGTAGCCTTCCCATACTACGCAGCCGTTGGGTTCGAGGAGGATTACGTGTGGGATGCCGAAGACGCCTAACTCTTTTTTGGTGCGGGCCTGAGTGTCTATTGCGGAGTAGAAGCTGATCTGGGGGTCTTTGAGTTTGCGGACGTCGGCTTCGGGTTCGTCGGAGATGCCGATGACGATGAGTTCATCTTTGTACTTTTCATGGAAGGTGTTGAGGAATGTGAGCGAGCGGCGGCAGGGGGGGCACCAGGTGGCCCAGAATTCGATGAGGACGTATTTGCCGGCGGTGTCGGGGGCGTCGGTGAGCCATTTTTCGACGATGAGTTCGGGGGCCTTTTGCCAGATGATGGAGTTTGCCCAGAGGCGTTTTTCTTCTTCGAGTGTCGAGGGGTCATCGCTTATTTCGAAGGGTGAGTTCGAGCCGAAGCGGGGGATGTCGTAGGGGTCGTCGGGGGTGACAGCGGCTTTCTGTGCTTCTTCGTCGACGGTTGGGCCGGCGGGGAGATTGTCGTCGGCGGGGGCGGGGGCTTCGGTGGTGGAGGTGGTTTCGGTGTCGTGTGATGCGTCCGGGGTGCGCTTGGTGCAACCGGTGAACACGACGAAGATGCATGACAGGAGAAGGCTGATCATCACGTGTAGAACTGTGGGGGATTGCGTGCTGAACTGAAGGTACCTGGTACCTTTTTTCTGAGAGGGTCGTTGCAGGGATTCTTCTGATTGCGTCGTCGGCGGTTTTGGGGACGACGGTGGAGATGCAAAAAAGGTACCAGGTACCCTTGCGGTGCTGGTGGAGGCGGTGAGGGTGACAAGAATCATGGGGTGTTTCCTTGTGTTGTTTTGTATGGGTTAGCGGGATCAATCAAAGGTACCTGGTACCTTTTTTCTGATTGGGTTTCTGTGAGGGTTTCTTCATTTGGATGGGCGACGGATTCGTTCGGAGCGGTGGGTGTGTGACAAAAGGTACCAGGTACCCTTGGCGTGGGCGGCTCATACCATAAGGATTTCCAGTAGGCCTGGTCGGTGGCGTAGGGGTCAATTTGGGCGTCAGGGGGGAGGTCGGGGGGGAGGATTCCGTAGCGTTTCATTTCGCGGACGTAGGAGGGGAGGGGGCGGAAGCCGGGCATGTCAAAGCGTTTGATTTTTTCGAGGTGGGCTTTGCCGGCCCGGATGAGGGTGAGGATCTTCCGGTAGTCGGGGTCGGTGGCGTCGGGGAAGACGGCGAAGTCGGTTTGCTCGTCTTTGTTGTCGGCGTTCCATGCGCGGCAGATGGCGTAGCCGCCGGCTGATTTGGCGAGCGGGGCGAGGAGGATGAGTGATTGGTCGGGTCTTGTGAGATTGAAGAGCGCGTGTCGGGCCATGCGGACGCGGGGGTCGTCGAAGTCGGGGTTGGAGAGTACGAAGCCCATTTCGTCGGAGAGGAATTTCGGGACGGGGAGGCGTTTGTCATGGCAGGTCGTGCAGCGGCGTGTGATGGCTTCTTCGGCGGGCGGGGATTCGGGCCAGGCGCGGTCGGCGGTTTCGAGCTGGCTCTTTGGCCAGTCGCCGATGGTTCCGCAGCCGAGTGCGGCGTAGGTGCCGGGGTAGACTGCGCCGGATTCGATCCAGTAGCGGATCATGTCTATCTCTTGCGGTGAGAGGCGGACGTCGTGGTGGTCGCCGTCGAGCTTTTGCATGAGCGGGCTGGCGGACGTGCCGACGGAGCGCGGGGGGAGGTTGGTGTAGAGGCGGTCTCGGCCGTCTGAGATTTGTTTGGCGGTTGCGGTGAGGGTGAAGAAGCTGTGGGAATACATCGGTCCGCGGTCGCCGGAGAGGATGACGCCGCCTTCGCGGGTGTCGTAGTCGTGGCAGCGGAGGCAGTGGCGGTCGAGGATGGGCTGGATGTCGCGGGGGAAGTCGAAGACATCGGGTACGTGGGTGATGGGGGTGATTTTGTCGGGGTCGCGGGTGAGCGCCATAAGCTGGGGGCGGGGGACCGCGATTGTTTTGGTGCGCTGTTCGTGGCAGCCGACGCAGCTCATGGTTTCGCCGGGCTCGACGGTGCAGAAGCTGTGCATTCTCTTTACGGAGTTATCGTCGGCGTCGAGTGCGACGAAGAAGAGGCTTCGCATGGCGGGGACCTCGAAGTATGCGGAGCCGTCGGGCTCGACGGGGACGGTGCCGAGGACGCGTTCGAGGGTGAAGGTGCCGCCGAAGGTCATGGGGACCATCTTGCCGGTGTAGTTGACGGGCTTTGGGAGGCTGTCGAGTACGAGGAGTTTTTTGATCTCGCCGCGTTTTACGCCGGTCATGTTGCGTCCTTCGTAGACGTCGGAGAGTACGAGTCGGCCCGTGGGGTCGGCGAGGTCGACTCGTGAGGGGATGACGGGTTCGCGTGGGCGCGGGCGCAGGGGTCGTGGTTCGTGGAGCTGGACGCCTGTGCGGGCGAGGTCGGCGGGCAGGGAGTAGAGTTCGTGCGTGTCGCCGTTGGCGTCCATTACATAGAGGGAGGCTTTGCGGGCTACGAGGAAGCAGTCGGGGGCGAGGGCGTATGCGTCGCGCCAGTCTTCTTCCTTGTCTTTGCTGATGCGTCGGGCGGAGGGTTTGTCGTCGGGGCCTTTTTTTGGTGAGACGACGGTAACGGCGCCGGCGTGCTCTGCCTTGCCGTGGCCTGGGGAGAAGATGGCGACGACGTCGTTTGTGCCGGGTATGGGGCGTGGGTCGATCATGAGGGTTTCGGGGTGCATGTTGCCGTAGTAGACCATCTGGCCGGTGCCGTCGGGGTTGCATGTCCAGAGGTGGTGGAAGCCGACTCGGCTGCGGTCGACGTATTCCCATCGCTCGTAGATGATTCGGCCGTCGGGGAGGGGCCAGGGGGTGTTGTCGTGTTCGATGTTGGCGGAGATGGGGCGGATGCGGGAGCCGTCGGCTTCGCAGCGGTAGAGGATGGCGACCTGGGAGTACCAGCAGGGGACCCAGCGGTTGCAGCGGCTGGAGCAGAACATGATGCCGCCGTCAGGGAGGTATGTGGGTTCGATGTCGTCGTGTGGGCCGTCGGTGAGTTGTCGGAGGGCGGCGCTGTCGACGTCGATCTCGTAGAGGTGGAAGTGTTCGGAGCCGGCGGGGCGGTATGAGAAGAGGATCTTTTGGGCGTCGTAGTGGACCTGGGGGTCGCGGATGCTGCCTTGGGGGTCGTCGAGGAGGATTTTTACATCGCCGGTGCGGAGATTGAGGAGGCCGAGCCGGCCTTTGGCGCGGTAGAGCTTGTTGGCGGGGTCCTGGACGTAGTAGCCGAAGTTTTCGTACCAGTGGCCGCCTGCGCCGGGCTGGCGTGCGGCGAAGACGATTTGGTCGAAGCCGGTATGGGGGTCGTTGAGGTGGCGCTGGAGGAGGGGCGGCACCTCCACGGCGCGGGCCGCGGTGATGGCGAGCGAGGTCAAAATGAAGAATCGACAGATAGCACGCATGTCGGCATTATAGTGTACTCGGGAGCCAATTGAAAGCCCAAGGCGGGTCGCCGGCATGATTGGAAATTCGAGTCTTGCGTTCGCTTAGTCACGCCCAGGTGGAGGGGGAGGTGGCGGTTGCGTGCATTACGGTTTGGCGCGGGGGGCCGGCGGTCTTCTTTGCGTTGTGGGTAGCGTTTGTGGCGGTGTAGAAGAGGCGCCATTCATTTTTGTGGTGTACGAGCTGGCTGTTGGCGTATATGCCGTAGCAGTCGGGGGCGGGGGGATTGCCTCGGGGGAGCCAGGGCGATCGCTTGGGGCGGTTCCATTGGATGCCGTCAGGGGAGTAGCACCATTCGAGGTCCATCGTCTGGGCGCGGCAGCGGTAGTGGCCGAGCATGCCGATTCGGCCTTTTGGGGTGTGGGTGACGGCGAGGTAGTAGAACTGCTGGTCCGGCGGGTCGGCGGCGTCTGGGACGATGACGCGGCGGCGGGTTTCGAAGTGGAGGCCGTCGGCGGAAGTGTAGCGGTCGATGACGCGGATGAGGCCGGGGGCGTTGTCTTCGGGGACGTAGGCGGGGTGGTCTTTGGGGACGGGGACGAGGGCGACGGAGTACATCTCGAAGGAGCCGTCTGGGAGCTGGTAGATGTTGGTGGCGTCGTTGGAGATCAGGCGCTGGGTGGCGGGGGGTTCGTCAGCGGGGCGGTTGGGGTCCGGCTGCTTGCGGAGTTGGACACCGTCGGGCGAGGGGACGCCGAATGCGGCGCGGTCGACGGGGTGGTAGAGGACGGGGCGGAGGGGGTCGAGGACACGGTAGCGGCGGCCGTCGTCGCTTTCGGCGGCGAGGTAGCGGAGGACGTGGGGACCGTGGGCCCAGAAGTAGAGGCGGTGTCGGCCGGAGGGGAGGCGGATGTGGACGGGCTGGACGGGTCGCCAGTGGGCGGGGAGATTGCCGATGGCGAAGTCGGTTTCGGGGGATTCGCCCGGGGTGAGGACGGCGGGCGTTTTTGTCATGGGTTCGCCGGGGACGCCTTCGGCGAGGGCGATGTTAAAGTTGCGGCGGTCGCCGCAGGCGGAGTACCAGAGGCGCCAGCGGTCACCTTCGAGGGGCTCGGCGCGGGCGGTGAAGTTCTGGACGGCGGTGGATTCCCAGGGTTCGGTGGGTTCGAGGACGATGCCGTGCTTCTGCCAGCGGGCGGGGTCCCAGGGCGTGGGGATTGAGGGCTGCGCGGCATTCTGCATGTCGGCATCGCAGGCGGCGGTGAGGCCAGCGGCGGCAAAGCTTGACAGACGCAGGAAGTCACGGCGATTCATTGCGGCGTAATTGTCTGCTCGGACGTGCATACATTTGATCTTCACTTTGCGGCGGGTTTGTTGGCGGCGTGCATTTCGTTGAGCATGGTGAGGAGGTTTTGGGTGATTTTTTGGGCGGCGTGGAGTTCTACCCGGTTTGTGCCGAGCCATGTTTCGTAGCCGCCGAGCGCGTGTTGTTTTTCGGTTGGGAGGTAGCCGTGGGTTCCGTTGGCGTGTGAGATTGTAAAGGTTTGGGCGAAGGGGCTTTTGGCTTTCAGTTCGAGGCCGATTTCGGCGAAGACTTCGAATGGGATTGCGCAGACGGCGAGGTCGCCTATTCGCATGGCCTGGAGGACGACGGGGGTGGTGTCTGGGGCGTTGTTGAGGGCGAGGACGCGGTTTGCGTAGGTGCGTTCGTGGGTGTGGTATCTGGGGGCGTCATCGGGTTTGTCGAGGATTTGGCGGGCCCAGGCGAGTTGTTCGGGTGTGGGCTTACGGGTGGCGAGGGCGAGTTCGGTCCGGCGGGCGTCGAGAGGGAGCCAGTCCTGGAAGGTGATGTTGTCGTGGGCCTTTCGGACGGCCTGGGCGACGGCGTCGGCGACCTGGTTCATCTTTTCGTAGGGCTTGTATCGCTGAGCCGGTTTCTCAAGCCAGGGGATGTTGTTGATGTCGGCGCTGGTTCCGTTGGAGAGGATGCCGACGAATGGCGGGTGGAGTCGGTCGGCGTGGAGGAGGTGCTGGATGCGGTCGGCGAAGGCGCCGAAGTAGTCGGCGGAGATGACGGGTCCTGCGGCGGGGCCTACGTAATGGAGGGAGTAGTTGGCGAGGAGTGCGATGGGGCGGGAGTCGCGGGACTGGACGGAGATGAAGACGATTTCGGGGTCGGTTGGGCCGGCGGCTTCGAGGATGTTGGGGTTGCCCTGGCCGGGGTTCATGACGGCCTTGTCGACGCCGCCGAACGGGTTGGGGGTTGGCGTGCCGGGTTTCATGAGGTAGCGGCGGTTGAAAACCTGCGAGGGTTCTTCTGCGCGGCCGAAGCCGATGCGGGCGGGTTCGAGGTTGTTGATTGCGCGGCGGACGCCGTCGGAGATGCGGCTGATGAGGAAGGCGCCGTAGCTGCCGATTCCGGGTTGGGGTTCGCCGGGGACGGTAGGCGTTGAGGGGGCGCCGGAGCCGCGGGCGGGGATGGAGGAATGGGTGTGGGTGGCGGCGATGAGGATGCTGTCGGCGGGGATGGCGGTCTTTTCTTCGATGCGGAGTTTGGCGGCATCGAGGATTTCGCGGGAGACGCCGAGGCTGTCGACGAGGACTATTGCGAGGCGCGCGGCTCCGTCGTCGAGGACGAGGCAGCGGGCGTAGAGTTCGTCGTGGACGTGGGCGGCGGGAGGCGAGTTCCAGCCGCCGACGATGGGTTCATCGAGGGGCGGGGTGATGTTGCTTGCGGCGGCGCCGGCTTTGAAGAGTTTGGGGGTTTGGGCTGAAGCGGTGCAGGCTGCGGCGAGGATTGCGATTAAGATCAGGACCGTGCTTTTCATGAGCCTTCTCCCGGTTGACCTGTGGGCGAAAAAGTATGGGCATCCCGGCAGGTCGCGACCGGGATGCCCCTGGGTTGTGTGATTATGCTTTTTTGACTGTCTGCCATGTTCCTTTTTTGGCGGAGTCGAGGACGGCGTCGCAGACGTATTGGGTGTTGAGTGCGTCGCGGAGGTCGGGGCAGGTTTTCTTTCCTTTTTCGATGCCTTCGACGAAATCTGCGAGGGTGTTTATGTGCCAGTGTTCGTAGCCGATACCGCAGCCGGGGACCCACCAGTTTTTCATGTATGGGTGTTTGGAGTCCCAGGTCTGGATGGTTCTCCAGCCTCGGACGGCGACGGGATCGCGGTGGTCGAAGTATTCGAGTTCGTGTGCGGTTTCGAGGTCGAAGGCGACGGAGCCGTGTTCGCCGTTGACTTCGAATGTGTTCTGGTTCTTTCGGCCGCATGCGTAGCGTGTGGATTCGAAGGTGCCAAGGGCGCCGTTTTCGAAGCGGCAGAGGAAGGCGCAGGCGTCGTCGATGGTTACGGGCATGACCTTGCCGGGCTGGCCGGCGATGGGGCGTTCTTTGATGAAGGTCTCGGTCATGGCGGTTACGGAGGCGATTGGGCCGATGAACCACGTGGCCATGTCGATGGAGTGGGCGAGGAGGTCGCCGGTAACGCCGCTGCCGGCGACGGCTGCGTCGAGACGCCAGAGGGCGTCGCCGCCCTGTGGGACGTCGGGGCTGATGGTGTAGTCCTGGAGGTATTTGGCGCGGTAGTGGAAGACTCGGCCGAGCTTGTCTTCGGTGATGATCTGTTTGGCGAGGGCGGCTGCGGGGACGCGGCGGTAGTTGAACCAGACCATATTGGGCTTGCCGGTTTTTTCGACGGCCTGGACCATTGGGAGGCCTTCTTCGGCGGTCATGGCGAGCGGTTTTTCGAGTGCGACCATCTTGCCGGCTGCGGCGGCGGCGAGGACGATGTCGTAGTGGGTGTTGTTGGGAGTGCAGACGTCGACGAGGTCGATGTCGTCGCGTGCGATCATTTTGCGCCAGTCGGTTTCGGTGGTTTGCCAGCCCCAGTTTGCTC